>OHAE01002620.1_pt1 | contig 10512 bp, 8 predicted proteins | sample 1577061 | NCBI WGS metagenome assembly OHAE01 (sample SAMEA3541535, study PRJEB24748) | human gut metagenome | biome: human gut; feature: human-associated habitat; material: faeces | place: China | collected 2012
ATGCCAGCGCTGCCGCCGTCGGTGCTTACTATCGGCCTGACGAGGACCTCATGTTCTCCGTAGGCGGTTCCTTCGGCGGTGGGGAGAATATGGTGAATGCCGGAGTCAGCGTGAAACTGGGGCAGGGGAACCATGTGTCCACCTCCCGGGTGGCCATGGCAAAGGAAATCATTGCTCTTAGGGATACGGTAAAGAAGCAGGATGAAAGAATCCGGAAACTGGAAACTCTGGTGGGCGGAGGGATGGAAGTGAAAGAACAGAAACGGCCTCTTCTTTTCCCCGATGTACCCTCCAACCACTGGGCCTATGAATATGTAACCAATCTCCATAAGGCAGGCATCCTGACAGGGTATCCCGATGGTACTTTCAGTGGAGACCGGATGATGACCCGCTATGAATTTGCGGCCCTCGTATACCGGGCCATCATGGCCAGTGCCGCCTCCCATCCGGAACTGGATAAGAGCGGGGCTCTGGATAAACTGGCTAAAGAATTTTCCTCTGAAATGGAATATATCCGGATTGATACGATTTCGAAGGATAAGAATGGAAATCCGGATATTGAGAGGGTGCGAGTGAATGGATAAAAGCATGTGAGGAGAAAGTGGCGGCGCACAGTGACAGTGCGCCGCTTTTTCTTGTTTTCATCGGATTTTCCGGTATGACCTGCGTTCCTTTTAAACCATGGTTCTTTTGGGGCCAGCCGCTAGTGATTCATCTCAATCCTGTTTGCGTTGAAGAAGCACTGATTACATCGTTGTCAGATTTGATTCCTGGATTTTTATACAGCGCGGCGCATACTAAAGACCCTTCCTCTTATTGCCTGCCCGTTCAATTTGAGGGCAGAGTTTACTGCAATTCATGTCGGTAATCGGTAAGATACCATATTGTGATACGCTGAGGTCAATGCCGATCATAGCTTCCTTGAGCCCGGGCGGCAGCCTGCAGGCCACTGCCATGTCCAAGGGACAGAGCCCCCGCCGAAGGCCATAGCCTTTTTTCTACGCATTTAGTGTATAATAATCATAAAGTTCCAGGGAAGCACTGATTAAATCGTTGTCAGATTTCGTTCTTGGATTTTTATGGAATGCGAGGAATAACTCGACCCAAATAGCGAGCTATTTAAGGCAGCAGTCCTGCATAGGACTGCTGAGCCAAGATAAGTTGATCGGCCTTCCTTTTATTCTTGGCCGAGCTATGACGAAGCAGTGCATAAAAATCCTTATGAAATCTGACTCTGCGAATTAATCAGCGCTTCCCTAATACAAGGAGTGATACCCCATGGCATCCTATGATTTTGACCGGATGGCGAAGAAGGCCGGCGTAGAGGGCAGTTTCCGTGCCCGGAATGATGATATCCTTACGGAGGAGGAGGGAAAGAAACGGTGGCTTTCCATGTCCTTCCGTTTTTCCATTACCGATAACTATCTCTCCGGAAATGGGGGACCCTATGATTATGTCTTTGATTTTCCCCATGGCCACTGGGAAAGGACGGAGTGGAAAAACGGGATTCCCCATGTTTCGGAAGGGGAGATTCCGAAAGAGGCCATGATCCGTTTCGCAGAGTCCCTGGGCTTTCTTTTTACCCTGCCCCAGAAGCAGTCTGTCACCAATACGAAATCCCTGGAAATCAATACGGACGCCTATGAAAAGGAAAAGTATGGTCCTATCAAACGGCTCACCCGCTGTGAACTGCGGGCGGGAGACCGTTTCTTCCGCTGGGTAGCAGAAAAGGATAAGGATACGCCATTTCCGGAACTCTATGAGGCTTTCAGACGGCTGCGGGGGGCTGTTGACCATGGATGAGTGGAATCCCCAGGCGAGTAGCGGGTTCATAAGGGTTGTGGCTTTTACATCGCTGCGCTCGTAAAAGCAGGTTGTGGGTTGGCATCGCTGTGCTCGCCAACCGGGTTGGGCGCTGCGCTTAATGGTAAGGAAACAGTATATAACGCGGCCGGAGGCCGCTTATTCCTTCGCCACTAAAGGTAGCTTCTGAACCTTATGCCCCTGCTTTACCGGGGCGGCAGCCCCAGGTAAAGCCACCACCCGGTGAACGAGCGAAGCGATGTTCACCTGCCACCATTAGCCCCATCTACATGCGAGGCATCCATACAATACATCCAACAAGGAGACATCATGGACGATATTATCAATTTTTTCCAGTCCTGGACCATGGCCGGCATTGCGGCCCGACTCTTCCTTGCCACCCTGGCGGGAGTCATCATCGGCATGGACCGGGAATACAAGAACAAAGGCGCCGGTATCAAGACCCATGCCCTTGTCTGCATCGGTGCGGCCATGGCCATGATTGTGAATGAATTCATTCTCCGCTCTTTCCCCACGTCCAATACGGATTTGGCCCGTATCGGGGCCCAGGTGGTGAGCGGCATCGGTTTTCTGGGCGTAGGCACCATCATTGTTACCGGTCGGAATGAAGTGAAGGGGCTCACTACGGCAGCGGGGCTCTGGGTATGCGCAGGTATCGGCCTGGCGGCGGGTATCGGATTTATCAAGGGTACCATACTGGCCCTCTTATTCGTCATATTCGTTCTCCGGGTCCTGGAACCGGTGGACAAACATCTTCGGGCAAGGGCCCGGGATATGGACCTCTATGTGGAATTTGAAAACATGGAAGCCATCCGTTCATTCCTGACCGGCCTTCGGGCAAAGGGAATCAAGGTCACCAATTTCAGTATTTATCGCCAGCGGCAGGCCGGTCTTTCTCCTTCTGCCACGGTGACTGTCAAAATGGCCCATCACGGGGATCATGAAACCTGGCTCCATGAGTTCAGTGAGATTCCGGGGGTCCTGTACGTGGAGGAAATATAGGCTGTGCGGGGATGGCTGAATATGTACATCCGATGGATGGGGCATAAAGGTGGTGGGTTGGCCTCGCTGACGCTCGCCAACCGGGTTGTGGCTTTCACATCGCTGTGCTCGTGAAAGCGGGGGCATAAGGTAGAATGGGCCTGGGGCATATGGTCATGTCCGTGACTGCGTCCGGGATGAAAACTATGTTCAGGCTCAAGGAGGAAATATCATTTCTTCCATGAGTCAGGCAGAGCCTTAGCCCTGGCCGTCAGGCCACAGCCATGCCGAAGGCAGAGCCCCGGCCGAAGGCCGCAGCCCCTTTTGCAATCCCCATATACCAGTAAGGAAATACTACCTGCAAAATAATCCTTGACAAATGATTCATCCGGGACTATAGTAAACACATAAATGCGATGACGGAGACATGATGTGTCCAGTCCATTGTTTCAGAGAGTCTGCGGCCGGTGTGAGCAGATACGATGGTGGACAGGTTACCGCTTCCGAGCAGGGGAATTGAAATTCCCACGGACCGCTCCCGTTAGAGGCCTATGAGTGAAGCAATGCTTCAATTTGGGTGGAACCACGGAAATGAACTTTCGTCCCTTAGAGGGATGGAAGTTTTTTTATTTCTCCAAAAGCCTTCAATCCATAGCGGAACGCTGTCCCCAGCAGCGGGAGGCGGAGAATACAGAAAGGAAGAAGTTCATGATTACAATCAAACTGAAAGACGGTAAGGAAAAACAGTTCGAAAGCGCTGTATCCCTGGCTGACGCAGCCAAGGCCATTTCCAACAGCCTCGGCAGGGATGCCCTGGTGGCCAAGGTGAATGGCGAACTCACGGATCTCCGTGACCCCATCGTTGATGGCAGCGAAGTCGAATTTTTCACCAAGGAAGACAAGGAAGGCCTCTTCACCCTGCGCCACACCGCTTCCCATGTAATGGCACAGGCCATCCAGCACCTGTTCCCGGGCACCAAGTTTGCCATTGGCCCGGCCATTGATGACGGTTTCTACTATGACCTGGATTCTGATCACGTATTCAGCCAGGAAGATTTCCCGGCCATCGAAAAGGAAATGGCAAAGATTGCCAAGGAAAATATTCCTCTCGTAAAGAAAGTAGTCAGCCGCGCAGAAGCGCTGAAGTTCTTCCAGGACAAGGGCCAGGACTACAAGGTCATGCTCATCAATGACCTTCCGGAAGACGCACAGATTTCCCTCTATGAACAGGGCGATTTCACGGACCTCTGCGCCGGCCCCCATCTCCGTTCTACCGGCAAGGTGAAGGTATTCAAGATTATGACTGTTGCCGGCGCTTACTGGCGCGGTGATTCCAAGAACAAGATGCTCCAGCGTATCTATGCTACCGCCTTCTTCAAGAAGGAAGACCTGGATCATTTCCTCTTCGTCCGTGCAGAAGCGGAAAAGCGGGATCACAGAAAACTGGGCAAACAGCTGGACCTCTTCTCCTTCCATGAAGAAGGACCGGGATTCCCCTTCTTCCATCCAAAGGGCATGGTTCTCCGGAACAAGCTCATGGACTATGAACGGGAACTGTTCAAAGAATTCGGTTATGTAGAAATCATGACCCCGATCATCCTGTCCAAGAAGCTCTGGATCCAGTCCGGCCACTGGGATCATTACAAGGAAAACATGTACTTCACCAAGATCGACGATGAAGACTATGCAATTAAGCCGATGAACTGCCCCGGCGGAATCCTCTATTTCAAGACCCAGCAGCGTTCCTACAGGGATCTGCCCATGCGGGTCGGTGAATTCGGTATCGTTCACCGCCACGAACTGAAGGGCGCTCTCCACGGACTCTTCCGTGTACGCTGCTTCACCCAGGATGATGCCCACATTTTCATGACCCAGGACCAGATGAAGGACGAAGTCATCAAGTGCATGGCCATGTACAAGAAGATGTACGGCGTATTCGGTCTGGAATACCATGTAGAACTGTCTACCCGTCCGGAAAACTCCATGGGCAGCGATGAACTGTGGGAAATCTCCACCAACGCTCTCCGGGAAGCCATCGAAAAGACCGGCGTTCCTTACCAGATCAATGAAGGGGACGGCGCTTTCTATGGACCGAAGCTGGACTTCCATGTACAGGATTCCCTCGGCCGTACCTGGCAGTGCGGCACTATCCAGATGGATATGCAGCTGCCGGAACGGTTTGATGTCAACTACATCGGTGAAGATGGTGAAAAACACAGAGCCGTCATGCTCCACAGAGCCGGCTACGGTTCCCTGGAACGGTTCATCGGTATCCTTATCGAACATTTCGCCGGTGCCTTCCCCACATGGATTGCCCCGGTACAGGTTAAAGTTATTCCGGTCACCGAAAAGAACATGGACTACGCAAAGACCGTAGCTGCTGCCCTGTCTGATTCCGATATCCGGGTAGAAGTGGAAGAAGCCAATGAAACCCTGGGATACAAGATCCGCAAGGCCCAGATGGAAAAAGTTCCGTACATGCTCATCGTAGGGGACAAAGAAATGAAGACCCACACCGTGGCTATCAGAAGCCGCAAGAACGGGGACGAAGGCTCCAGCCCGCTGCCCATGTTCGTGGCAAACCTGATTCGTGAAATCAAGAGCAGAGAATATTAATATGGCAAGAGAATTTCAGAGCGCCGACGTGGCAAGAGCTGCCGTGCGCATGGCGTTATCAGAAACCAGGGCCGATGAAAATGCCCTTCGGGAACAGCTCATGGCCCAGGGTATCCGGTCCGTGGCCGTCAACTTTGGCGGCAAATTCACCGACATTTTACCGAAGATTTTTGAGTCCGCCATCGTGGCGGCCCAGCGGCAGCACGTGATTTCTGACACCCATGTAGGTGACGGTTCCGTGCTGGGCGCTATGGAATCGGCCATTGAACAGGTGAAGCTTATGGCCATCGGCATGAATGTAGGTGGCAAGATCGGCATCGCCCGTTGGAAAGAACATCTCTGTGTGGCCGTATTCGTGGGAGTGGGGGTTCTCCACTTCAACGAAGTCACCATCGGCCTGGCTCACAGGGTTTTAAGAAATGACTTGACAGATTAACTGCCATAGTGTATTATATCTAGCGTAATTGATTGCAAGCAGAAGTCATCCGCTTCTCACCTTACAAGGCGCAGGCTACTAAGGTTTCATACGTATGAACTCGGAGCGGACGGTGTATGCCGTCCGCTTTTTACTTGCAATGATTTCTTTTTCGGAGGTGAAAAGAATAAGTAAAGAACTTAGTATCAACGAACAGATCCGGGCCCGCGAAGTCCGCGTCGTCAGCGATACAAACGAACAGTTGGGGATCATGACTCTTCATGAAGCGATCCGCATTGCGGAAGAAAAGGGACTTGATCTCGTGGAAGTGGCTCCGAATGGCCGCCCGCCGGTATGCCGCATCATGAATTACGGCAAGTACCGTTATGAACAGCAGAAACGTGATAAGGAAGCAAAGAAGAAACAGAAGGTATTCCAGATCAAGGAAGTCAAGCTCCGTCCGAATATCGAAGACCATGACTTCTTTGTAAAACTGAAAAACGCCCAGCGCTTCCTGGGAGACGGAAACAAGGTCAAGGTGACCATCATGTTCCGTGGCAGGGAAATGACCCATCCCGAACTGGGACAGGAAGTTCTCGACCGCTTTGCAAAAGAGCTCGGTGACTCCATTGTTCGCGAAAAGCCACCGAAATTAGAAGGCCGTAATATGACCATGGTCATTGGGCCAAAAGCATGAAAAAGGAGATATGATTATGCCGAAAATGAAAACCCGCCGTGCTGCGGCAAAACGTTTTACCAAAACAGGAACCGGAGAATTCAAGAGAAACAAGGCTTTCAAGAGCCACATCCTTGAAAAGAAGACCCAGAAGAGAAAGAGAAACTTCAGAAAAGCAGCACTGGTTTCCAAATCTGATTACAAACGCGTAGCAAGACTGCTTCCAAACGGCTGATAAGGAGGATTACATAGAATGGCAAGAATTAAAACAGGCGTAACCGCCCATGCAAGACATAAGAAAATTCTGAAACTGGCTAAAGGCTACAGAGGTGCCCGTCATACCCAGTACAGAAAAGCAAATGAACTGGTCATGAAGGCTCTCTACTATGCAAGAAGAGACCGCCGCTCCAAGAAGAGAGAATTCCGTAAGCTCTGGATCGTCCGCATCAACGCAGCAGCTCGCCAGAACGGCCTGAGCTACAGCAGACTCATCGCTGGCCTCACCAAGGCAGGCATTGCAGTAAACCGCAAGATGCTCTCCGAACTGGCTATCAGCGATCCTGCAGGCTTCACCAAGATCTGCGAAGCAGCAAAGAACGCTTAATGACAGACAATAAAAAAACGTCCCGCTGGGACGTTTTTTTATTGTCTGAAATAGAAGAAGCGGCGCCCCTGGATTCCTGTACCGGGGCAGTGCTTCCCTGGCTCCCCCTCCGGGGGAGCTGTCGCCGAAGGCGACGGAGGGGGTGTATTTCCAAATGCATGTATTTGCATGGTTATACTGTTTCGCAAGAACCGTTTCTTAGAGGCGATCCATCCTGCGCCTCTGGCGAGGCCCTTCTCCAGGGGCCTCCATGGGTGGGGGAGAGTCACATGGAGCGCTTCCCCAGCCCTGTCCATGAGCCGAAGGCCCGCATCTAAAATACACCTTGAGCCCAGGCAGCAGCCTTAGCCCCGGCCGTCAGGCCGCAGCCTTGACGCAGTCACAGCCTTGGCCGCCAGGCCATGGCCTGTCTCTTTCTACTTCGTCCAGTTCACGCTGCCGATGGCACTGCCATTCCGGTAGTAGGTGGTGGTATAGCTGCTGCTTCCTGTTTTCTGTATAGATATGGTATAGGTGCTGCTGCTGTCGTGGCGGATGATGTCATTGAGGCCGGCGGCATTGTATTTCCGCACGGTTCCCCAAAGATCGGTCACATTGACATAGGGGGCGGAGGTATTTGTCCAGGTTGATCCCGCAAGGCCCGCATCAGACCAGCGTATACCCGTATTCCGCTGGCCGCCGTCACTGTTGTGGTTCCCGTTCTGTCCGTCGCCGCGGACCACGGTGCCGTCATAATAAGTGACAGAACTGCTCCGGTCCACCACGCCCCGTTCCCCGAGAAGGCGGGCAAAATCGCTGTTATCATGGAAAGACAGGTTGGCGGTGGCACCATCGTCGAAAAGGATATCTCCCTTCCGGATGGCTTCTTCCATGGCCCTGGTTATTGCATCCAGTACGCCCTTATCCTGTTTCTGGGCATCAGTCATACCGCTGGTATCGATGGATGGCAGATCTGCATCCCTGGGAGATATCCGGTCCATAAGCTCCCCGGCGGATGTGAAGATGTGGCTGATATGGCCGGCCACGTTTTCATGGTTTATAAGCATGCCGCCGACACCGACGATAATGGCAAGCATCAGGGAATATTCGATAATATCCTGCCCCTGCTGGCTGCGAAGCCCATGGCTCCATGGGAATTTCATTTTTTTCATCTCCCTTTTTGCAATATCTTTACTTCTATTTTACCCCATAGGGGATAGGGACGGAAAGGGGATATGGGGGGCCTTCTTTCAGACCTCTGCTGTGAATATCAGCTTTCCACTGAGAAGGTGATCGTATCTGGACAGATGGCAATAATTCAAATGAAGGTTTGCTGCTGCCCATAGACGGGAACCTGTTTTTTCCACAATATATTATCATATTATCAAAGATGTATAACAATTGTAATTATTGTAACCAAAAATTTATTTACATAAATCGATTGAAATCGAAAAAGTGTGATATAATACAGGCATGGTGAATAACCATTACTTAAAGTAATTTTTTAGGGGAATTACTGATAGCCTTGTGAAAAGAGACTGTGGGGCAGGTTCTTTTTGCAATACCATTCATTCCTCATTAGGGCGGCCCATCAGGGCTGGAGGACAAAATGAATAAAATATACAAAGTGATATGGAGCAATCTGAGAAATGCCTATGTGGTGGTGTCGGAACTGGCAGGAAGCAGCCGGAATCACAGAGGGTACCACGAATATTCGAAGGCCCTGGCGGCTGCCGTTTTTGCAGCCTGTGTATTTAGCGGCAGCACTGTGTCTGCAGCAGGCGGCAGTGCTGCCGGAACGAATGCGATTGCCGATGGCAATGGTGCCACAGCTTCGGCAGCGGATTCCGTAGCCATTGGGACAAAAGCTTCTGCCTCAGAAGAGAGCGCTGTTGCCATTGGGAATACAGCCTCCGCTTCCGAAAGGAGCACCGTTGCCATTGGCTATGCTGCTTCTTCAAAAGGACAGAATTCTACGGCCATAGGAAATGGAGCAGTAGCAGAGAAAGGATCTTCTGTGGCCATTGGTTCTGATACCCATGCAGTGAATGATTCCACCGTGGCCATCGGAAGCGGAAGCTATGCTAATGGCCGGTATTCCGTAGCCATGGGGTTAAGCGCTCTGGCAGGGACAACGACCAATGATTCTTCCAATCCCCTGGATGGCGGCGGCAGTGTAGCTCTGGGTTATGCGGCCGATGCAGCAGCGGGCCGCAGTATTGCTATGGGTACGGGGGCTGCGGCGCAGTATTCTACTTTTTCGACGGCCCTTGGTGATTCGTCCAATGCCCAGACCGAAGGAAGCGTAGCTCTTGGCGCCGGATCTGTGGCCACTCGGGCAGCGGGAAATAAAGAACAGACCATTACAGAAACTACCGATTATAATACAGGAACCACCACGGTTACGAAGACTCTTGGCGATGAACTGACGGCCTATCTGAAACCGGATACCGTGGCTTCTGGTCAGGAAAGTGTATGGACTTCCACCACCGGTGCCGTATCTGTCGGCGGGGTAGCTTCGTATAAGGTCTATGAAAATGGGAAAATTGTTACCAGGACGTCGGTACTGACCCGTCAGATTACCAATGTGGCCGCAGGGTCTGAAGATACGGATGCCGTGAATGTGGCCCAGCTGAAAGCAGCACGGACCACGGTTACATCAAGCGATGGTTCTGTCGGTATTACTGCGACGAAAGATACTACGGATAACCATACGAATTATGACCTTGCCATTACTACGGCTTCCTTATCGGCAGGAAGTGATGGCAGGGTGACTGATACCAATCCAATGACGACCAGCACTAAAGCCTATGTGACCGGTGATAATGTGGCCGATGCCATCAATAAGTCCGGCTTCAGCCTCACCACTTCTTCTTCCGGTGGCACAGTTTCCGGTACGACTAAAGAGCTGGTCAACCCCGGCGAAACGGTGACCATCGATGCCGGTAAGAATATCGCCGTGACCCAGAGCGGAAATACCATTTCCATTGCCACCGCTAATGATCTGAATGTGAATAGTGTCACCTATAACACCACTGATGGCACAAAGACCTATACCACAAAGGTAGATGGTACAGGAATTCAACTGACTCCCAGCGAAACGGACAGTACAAAGAAAATTTCTCTGACCACCAATGGTCTCAGCAATGGAGGCAAGCAGGTAACCAACATGGGAAGCGGTATCAATTCTACCACCAAGGCCTATGATATCAATACCAATGGCGCCAATATCGGCGATGTGAAGGCCATTGCTGCCAGCGCAGCCAACGGAAGCAAAACGGTTGTGACCTCTTCTGACGGCTCAGTAACCATAAAGGATGATGGCAGCGATGCGACCCATCACAGTTACGACCTCTCCGTGAATTACAGCAAAATGTCCGGCAATTTTAACCTGAGCTATACCGGCGACAACAACTC
>OHAE01002627.1_pt1 | contig 10492 bp, 8 predicted proteins | sample 1577061 | NCBI WGS metagenome assembly OHAE01 (sample SAMEA3541535, study PRJEB24748) | human gut metagenome | biome: human gut; feature: human-associated habitat; material: faeces | place: China | collected 2012
AGCGACGAAATGAATGAGCTCCGGCTTTGCCAAAAAGTCGGAGCGAACGATATGCTGTCCGCTCGCATCGCCCTGCCGCGCTGCTCCGGATAGTCCGCTGCAGGCCGCCGCATCTCAGATGTGAGCCCAGCGCAAGCGGGTCACAGCTGAAAAGGAGGAGCGACGAAATGAATGAGCTCCGGCTTTGCCAAAAAGTCGGAGCGAACGATATGCAGTCCGCTCCGACGTGGTGCCGGCGGCGGGGCTCGAACCCGCACAGTGTTGCCACCGAGGGATTTTAAGTCCCTTGCGTCTGCCTGTTTCGCCACGCCGGCACATCCGTGATATCGTACCACCGGCGGCACATCCCTGTCAAGGGCAGGAAGCGCGGCGCGCGGCGGCGAAAAATGCCCCCGGCGGCGGCAGATAACCAACACGCGCCTCTTGCATCTGCTCGGATATTTTGATAAAATAATAAATTATTGTATATCTGAATTCGAGGCACACAGCGCATATGAAATACCGCAACTGGAAAATTCCATATACCGCGCCGCAGCCGCCGGAGGCGCTGCTGCGCGCGGGCTATTCCCCGCTGCTGGCGGTGCTGCTGGCGCTGCGCGGCTATGACGATGCCGGGCAGGCGCGCGATTTTCTCAGCGGCGGCGACCAGAGCGTGTTCGACCCCATGCTCCTGCAGGACATGGACAAGGCCGTCGCGCGCATCCGCGCTGCCATTGAGCGGCGGGAGCACGTGGCCGTCTTCGGCGACTACGACGTCGACGGCATCACATCGACGTGCGTGCTCACGGACTATCTGCGCCGCCGCGGCGTGCCCGTGCACCCGTACATCCCCGACCGCATCGAGGAGGGCTACGGCCTGAACATGGACGCGATCACAAGCCTCCAGCGCGCCGACGACATCACGCTCATCATCACCGTCGACTGCGGCATCACCGCCATCGACGAGACGAACTACGCCCTGCAGCGCGGCATCGACATGGTCATCACCGACCACCACGAATGCAGCGGGCAGGCGATCCCGAACGCCGTGGCCGTCGTCGACCCGAAGCGCCCCGGCTCGCAGTATCCCAACGGCGGGCTTGCGGGCGTGGGCGTGGCGTTCAAGCTGCTGTGCGCGCTCGAGGGCGGCAGCACGCAGGTGCTGCGCGACTACGGCGACCTCGTCGCCATCGGTACGGTGGCCGACGTCATGCCCCTCACGGGCGAAAACCGCTACCTCGTGGCGCAGGGTCTGGCGCAGATCAACACCAACCCGCGCCCCGGCATCCGTGCGCTGCTGCACGAGTGCGGTGCGGAGGGACGGCCTGTCACGGCCACGACCATCGGCTTCACGCTCGCGCCGCGCATCAACGCGGCCGGCCGCCTCGGAAAAACGGCCATCGCCGCGCTGCTGCTGCTGACCGATGACAGCGCCGACGCCGACCGCTACGCCGCTGGGCTCTGCCAGCTCAACCGCGAGCGGCAGGAGCTCGAGCAGCAGATCTGGGAGGAAGCCTCGGCCATCGCGTGCCGCTATCCGCCGCGCGCACCGCTCGTGCTCGCAAGCGACACGTGGCATCAGGGCGTGATCGGCATCGCCGCCTCGCGCCTGAGCGAGGAGTTTCACCTGCCGACGATCATGATCTGCTGCGACGGCGAGCGCGGCAAGGGCTCGTGCCGCAGCTTCGGCGGCTTCAACCTGTATAACGCCCTGAGCGCCTGCTCGGAGTATCTCGAGGGCTTCGGCGGCCACGCGCTGGCGGCCGGGCTGACCATCCGGCGGGAAAACATCGACCGCTTCCGCCGCGCGCTCGGCGAGTATTACCGGCAAAACCCGGCCGACGACCTGCCGGAGCTCACGTGCGACCTGCGTGTGGACGATCCGCACCTGCTGACCATGGCGTGCATCGAGTCGCTCGACGCGCTCGAGCCGTGCGGCAACGGCAACCCCAAGCCCCTGCTGTGCATCACGGGCGCGCGGCTCGTCAACGCCGTGCCCATCGGCGGCGGCCGCCATCTGCGGCTGCACTTTGCCAAGGGCGGGTATAATTATGCCGGCATCTTCTTCTCCTGCACTCCGGCAGAGCTCGGCGTACGCATCGGCCAGTGGGCGGATGTGGCCTTCACGCCGCAGATCAACGAATTCCGCGGCCGCCGCAGCGTGCAGCTGCTTGTGACCGACGTGCGCCCGAGCGACCCGCTGCCGCTGTGCAGCGCGCTGCTCAAAAATCAGTGCGTGCCCGCGTGGGACACGGTGGATCTCTACCCCCTGCGGGCGGATTTCGCCGTGGCGTGGCGCTGGCTGAAGGCGCCGATGGTCTTTTCCCTTTCGGAGCTGCCGGAGCGCGCGCCCATGCGCCCGGAGAAATTCTGCGTGTGCCTGCGCGTCATGGCCGAGATGGGACTCGCCGCCATCGACTTCGACGGTGAGACGCTGCACCTGCGCCCGCTGCCGACCAGCGGCAAGGTAGATCTCGGCGCGTCGAAGCTGCTGCAGGCGCTGCGCGACCGCCGGCAGAAGCTGCTATGAAACATTTTCAGGAAATTCCCATTCCTTTTCGGAAAGGAGCGACCCCCATGTCTGAAGCGACCCGCGCCGAAAACGCGACTCCGGTGCCCTACGACCTCGAGGCGCACTATCAGGAGCTGGAACAGAAGATCACCTCCGCCGGCATCCCGGCGGATCTCGGCCGCGTGCGCGCGGCCTTCGAGTGCGCCGACCGCGCGCATTCGGGGCAAAAGCGCCGCGACGGCTCACCCTATGTGTCGCACTGCATCGCCGCCGCCATCATCACGGCGGAAATGGGGCTCGACGAGGACTCCATCATCTCGGCGCTGCTGCACGACACGATCGAGGACACCTCGCTCACGCATAACGACATCGCGCGCAGCTTCGGCACCTCGGTGGCCGACATCGTCGAGGGCGTCACCAAGCTCACGCGCGTGCAGTATACAAGCGTCGAAGAACAGCAGATGGAGAATATGCGCAAGATGCTGCTGGCTATGGCCAAGGACATCCGCGTCATCCTCATCAAGATGGCCGACCGTCTGCACAACATGCGCACGATGGCCTATCAGAGCGAGGAGAAGCAGCGCATCAAATCCCTCGAGACGATGGAGATCTACGCCCCCATCGCGCACCGCCTCGGCATGCAGAAGATCAAGTGGGAGCTTGAAGACCTCTCGCTGCTCTACCTCGACCCCGAGGGCTACCGCGCCATCACGGACGCGCTCGAGGAGCGCATGCCGACGCTGGAAAAATTCATGGACGAGATGCGCACGCAGATCCGCGAGCGGCTGGAGCTCGACGGCGTGCACGCCACCATCTCGAGCCGCATCAAGCACATCTACAGCATCTACCGCAAGATGTACGCGCAGAAGCTCGACATCAACGGTATTTTTGACCTGTGCGCGTTTCGCGTGATCGTGGACACGATCCCCGACTGCTACAACGTGCTCGGTATCATCCACGATATGTACAAGCCGCTGCCCGGCCGCTTCAAGGACTACATCAGCACGCCGAAGCCGAACATGTACCAGAGCGTGCACACGACGGTCATCGGCTCGGAGGGCATCCCGTTCGAGGTGCAGATCCGCACGTGGGAGATGCACATGACGGCGGAGTACGGCGTCGCGGCGCACTGGAAATACAAGACCGGCAGCGGCGAGGGCACCAAGGCCGGCGACGAGGAAAAGTTCGCCTGGATCCGCCGCCTGCTCGAGACGCAGCAGGAGTCCGACGCGCAGGACTTTTTCCACAACCTGAAGGTAGACATGTTCGCCGACGAGGTGTTCGTGTTCTCGCCGAAGGGCGACGTGATCAACCTGCCCGCCGGCGCGACGCCGATCGACTTCGCCTACAGCATCCACTCCGCGATCGGCAACAGCATGGTCGGCGCGACGGTCAACGGCCGCATCGTCAACTTCGACTACGTGCTGCAAAACGGCGACATCGTTGACATCCGCACATCGAAAAACGCGCCCGGCCCGAGCCGCGACTGGCTCAGTCTCGCCAAGAGCGGTGCCGCGCGCACAAAGATCAAGCAGTGGTTCAAAAAAGAGCGCCGCGAGGAAAACATCGTCCACGGCAAGGAGCAGTTTGAGCGCGAGCTGCGCGCCAACGGCATTGCCCCGGCCGACATCATGGGCGACGAGATCCTGCCGCTGATCCTCAAGCGGCTGGCCTTCACCTCACTCGACGATCTGTACGCCGCCATCGGCTACGGCGGCGTGACCGCCACGCGCACCGTCAACCGCATCCGCGACGAGATCCTGCGCAGCCAGAAGGCCAACCAGAAAAACGCCATCGACCGCATCAACGAGGCGGCCGAGCGCCGCAATAAGCGTCCGCGCCACGCCGTGCACGGCATCCTCGTCGAGGGGCTCGATAACTGCCTCATCAAATTCTCCCGCTGCTGCACGCCGGTGCCCGGCGACAGCATCATCGGCTTCATCACGCGCGGCGCGGGCGTGTCCATCCACCGCACGGACTGTGAAAACTACCTCGCCAGCCGCGACAATCCGGAGACCGCCGGCCGCTGGATCCGCGTGAGCTGGGCGGAGAACACCACCGATTCCTACGGCACGACGCTCACGCTGCTCAGCGCACAGCGCTCGGGTCTCGTGATGGACGTGGCCACCGCGCTCAACACGCTCAACGCCAAGGTGCGCACGCTCACCGCGCGCGACGTGGACAGCGGCCGCTCGACCATCACGATCACGGCCGAGGTGCACGATCTGGCCGAGCTGCGCACGATCATCAGCCGCCTGAGCGCCGTCCGCGGCGTCATCCGCATCTCGCGCAGCGGTGCGTCCGACATCGCGAAGGCCACCGCAAACACGGCGGAGCTGCAGGCCGAGCACGCCAAAAACGCAGGGAAACCCAAACAGGAGGGCAAAGCATGAGAGCTGTCATCACCCGTGTGAACGAAGCGTCCGTCACGATCGGCGGACAGGAGACCGCGCGCATCGGCAAGGGCTTTCTCGTCCTGCTGGGCGTGCACGTGTCCGACACCGAGGCCGAAGCCGACCGCATCGTCGACCGCATCTGCGGCCTGCGCGTGTTTGAGGATGAAGCGGGCAAAATGAACGTCAATCCCACCGACGCGGGCGCCGAGCTGCTGATCGTGAGCCAGTTCACGCTCTTTGCCGACTGCCGCTCCCGCCGCCCCGGCTTCACGGCCGCCGCCCGGCCGGAGACCGCCGTGCCGCTCTATGAGCGCGTGATCGCCGGCTGTCGGGCCCGCGGCTTCACGGTGCGCACGGGCGAGTTCGGCGCGGATATGCAAGTCGCGTCCGTCAACGACGGCCCTGTTACCATCCTGCTCGATACCGATCAATTATAAAGGAGGCTACCCCATGCTCATCAAATGTCTGCCCGTCGGGCACCTCATGACCAACTGCTACATCGTCACCGACGAGACCACGCTCGAGTGCGCCGTCATCGACCCGGGCGACGAGTCCAACACCATCCTCTACTATCTGGAGGACAACCACCTCACCTGCCGCGCCATCCTGCTCACGCACGGGCACTACGACCACACCGGCGCCGTCTACGCCGTGCACGAGGAGACCGGCGCGCCCGTGTACATGAACGCGCTCGACGCGGGCACGGCCGTCGCGTTCGACAGCTTCTCGTTCGTCCCGCCCGAGGGCACGATCTTTTATAAGGAAGGCGACGAGGTCAAGGTCGGCAATCTGACCTTCCGCGTCATGGAGACGCCCGGCCACACCCCCGGCGGCGTGACGCTCATCTGCGGCGATGCGCTCTTCACCGGCGACACGCTCTTTGCCGGCTCCTGCGGCCGCACGGATTTTGAGGGCGGCAGCATGGAGGTCGAGCTGCAGTCGCTGGCAAAGATTGCGGCCCTGCCCGGCGATTACGAGGTCTACCCCGGCCACATGGACTGCTCCACGCTCGAGACCGAGCGCCGCTTCAACCCCTACCTGACCGCGCTGAAAAACCGCGGACAGTAAAAACTGCACAAACACAACCGGCGGGACACAAACCCGCCGGTTTTTTCTCGCGCGCAAAGGTTCTTTGCGTGACAAATATCGCCCGCACATGGTATGATTTGGGTGAGGTGAACGCAATGCGCGACATTGGAAAAAACATCCGGCTCGCCCGCTTACACCGAAAGCTGACGCAGGATGAGCTGGCGCAAAAAGTGCACACGACGCGGCAGACAATCTCAAATTACGAGACCGGCCGCTCCCGCCCGGACGTGGAGACGCTGCAGCGGCTCGCGGACGCGCTCGGCATCGAGCTCACGGAGTTGCTGGACAGAGAACCGTCCCCCGATACCCGCCGGACAGCGCTGCGCAGGGTGTGCATCACGGGGGCCGTCACGCTCGTGCTGGCCGGGCTGTGGGCATACCTGCACGCGGTCTGTCTCCGGCAGTACCAGCGCGGGGACATGGCGCCGCTGGCTGCCATGCTCGTGGCCGAGCCGCTACTCCTGTGCGCGCTGGCGTGGACGCTGCCGCAAGCGCTGCGCATGGTCACGCGCCTGCAGCCGCGGCGCGGCACGCCCTGGGTGCGCCCGCTAGTCCGGGTGCTGTTCAGCCTGTGTCTGGCAATTCTGGTCGTCAGCGTTGTTCTACCCGCCCACGGCGTGATATTGCCGCGGCTGTATGGCGGCCGCGCTGCCACGGCAGCACTGTTTTTCCTCCTTGGCGCGCTGCTCTGGCTGACGCAGCCGGACACCGGACAGTAAAACTGCACAAACACGACCGGCAGAAGTTCGCTTCTGCCGGTTTTTTGCCGTTTTCTGCGCAAAAGTGCCGCGCAGCCTTGCATTTCATAGACAGGCGTGGTATATTGTTCTCGCTCGAAAAACATATGTCCGCTTATCGCGGGCAATTTTCATCGAATCTAAAGTGAGGGAACATCATGAACATCGGACTTCTGGGTTTTGGCGTTGTCGGCAGGGGCGTTTACGATATGCTCGCCGACCGGGACGATATCCGCGCAGCGTGGGTGCTGTGCCGGCGCGATCTCGGCGAGCTGACCGCCAAGACCACGTATGATATCCAGGACATTCTCAATGACCCGTCGGTGGACACCGTCGTGGAAGTCATGGGCGGTCTGCACCCGGCGTATGAGTACGTGGCGGCTGCGCTGCGCGCCGGAAAGAACGTGGTATCCTCGAACAAATACCTCATGTGCCGCTACTATGACGAGCTCAACGCGCTCGCCAAGGAGCACGGTGCGGCGCTGCGGTGCACGGCGGCGGTCGGCGGCGGCATCCCGTGGCTGACAAACCTCGAAAAGGCCGCGCGCGCCAACCACATCTCCCGCGTCTGGGGCATCCTCAACGGCACGACCAACTACATCATGGACGCGATGCACCACAGCGACGTGGACTTTGCCGACGTGCTAGCGCAGGCGCAGACGCTCGGCTATGCCGAGGCCGACCCCTCGGCCGACATCGACGGGCTGGACATCCAGCGCAAGCTGATCCTGTCCGCAAACGTCGCCTTCGGCGTGTCGCTGCGCGAGGCGGACGTGCCGGTGTCCGGCATCCGCAACGTGCGCAAGGCGGACATCGCACGCTTTCAGGCGCACGGCTGCACGTGCAAGCTGATCGCCGCCGCCGAACAGCGCGGCGGCAGCATCAGCGCCTACGTCGAGCCGACGCTGCTCGGCAGCGATGCGCTCGAGGCCGCCGTGCCCGCGAACTTCAACCTCATCAGCATGGACGGCGACCGTATGGGCGTGCAGAGCTTCTTCGGTCAGGGCGCGGGGCGCTACCCGACTGCCTACAACGTCGTGCAGGATCTGGTGGACATCACGCGCGGCGTGCACGCCTTTTACACCGATTCCTTCGTTCCGGCCGTGCCGGACAATGCCGGCGTGCAGCACCGCTACTATGTGCGCACGCGCGCCGCGCTGCCGGAGCTGGCCACCCTCGCCGAGGGCGACTGGGAAGGCGCCGTCATCACGCAGCCCATCCCCGTGAGCCGGATGCACGCGCTCATGGCGCAGGCGCTCGAGCAGGACGGCGAGAGCTTCTTTGCCGCGCTGCAATAAGGAGGACGCCATGCTCAAGGTTGCAAAATTCGGCGGCTCGTCGATGGCGGACGCCAAGCAGTTTGAAAAGGTACGCGACATCGTGCGCGCCGACCCCGCGCGCAGGGTCATCGTCGTGTCCGCCGCCGGAAAGCGCGATGCGGATGACCACAAGCTCACAGACCTCCTCTACCTCTGCCACGCGCATTTGCAGTACGGCGTGAGCTGCGAGAGCGTCTTTCAGATGATCTGCGAGCGCTACATCGCCATCCGCGATGCGTGCGGGCTGAGCGTCGACATAGAGGCCGAGCTTGACGTGCTGCGCCAGCAGCTGCGCAGCGGCATCTCGGAGGAGGAGCTCGTGTCGCGCGGCGAATATTTCTCCGCCCTGCTCATGGCGGACTACCTCGGCTACTCGTTTCTCGACGCGGAGCTGTGGGTGCGCTTCCGCTTTGACGGCACGATCGACAAGGAGGCGTCCTACGCCGCGCTGCAGCGGCTGGCCGAGGGGCGCAGCGTCGTCATCCCCGGCTTTTACGGCGTGACGCCCGACGGCAAGATCCGCACCTTCTCCCGCGGCGGCAGCGACATCACCGGCGCGCTCGCGGCGGCGGCGCTCAATGCCGACGTGTACGAAAACTGGACAGACGTGTCCGGCATCCTCATGGCGGACCCGCGCATCGTGCCCGACCCGCTGCCGATCGAGCGCATCACGTATAACGAGCTGCGCGAGCTGAGCTTCGTCGGCGCGCAGGTGCTGCACGAGGGGACGGTGTTCCCCGTGCGCGAGAAGAACATCCCGCTCAACATCCGCAACACCAACGACCCCGACCACCCCGGCACGCTCATCATGGAGTCGTTTGACGACGTGGACGACGGCCGGCTCATCACCGGCATCGCGGGCAAGAAAAACTACTCCATCGTCACCATTGCCAAAACCGGTATGTCCTCGAGCGTGGGCGCGTTCCGGCAGGTGTTCGAGGTGTTCGAGCGCAACGGCGTGAGCATCGAGTATGCCCCCAGCGGCATCGACTGCCTGTCGCTGGTCGTGCCGAGCGAGAAGATCGCCCCGTGCCTGTATTCCGTGCTCGGCGAGCTGGAAAAGCAGCTCAAGCCGGATCACCTGCACGTGACGGAGAACATCTCCATCGTCGCGGCCGTCGGCCGGAAGATGGTGTTCCGCCCCGGCACGTCGGGCCGCATCTTCGCCGCCCTCGGCGAGCACGGCATCAACATCCGCATGATCTCACAGGGGCCGGACGAGCTCAACATCATCGTCGGCGTGGACACGAAGGATTTTGCCCCCGCCATTCAGGTCCTGTATAACAGCTTTGTGAAGTAAGAAAGGAAGTTCAGATATGAAGCAGTATCGTGTTGCCATCCTCGGCGCAAGCGGCGCCGTGGGTCAGGAAATGATGAAGATCCTCGCCGAGCGCAGCTTCCCCGTCGGGGAGCTGCGCCTGCTCGCAAGCGCCCGCTCGGCCGGCAAGGTCGTGTCGTGGCAGGGGCAGGACATCGTCGTCGAGGAGGCGACGGACGCCGCCTTCGCCGGCATGGACATCGTCCTCGGCGCGGCGGAAAACGACATTGCCGAGCGCTTTGCCCCCGCGATCGTGCGCTCCGGCGCCGTGTTCGTGGATAACTCCTCGGCCTTCCGCCTCGACCCGAACGTGCCGCTCGTCGTGCCGGAGATCAACCCCGGCGATGTGAAGCTGCACCACGGCATCATCGCAAACCCCAACTGCTCGACCACCATCACGCTCACGGCCATCAACGCGCTGCGCAAGCTCTCGCCCATCCACAGCATGGTCGTCTCAACGTATCAGGCCGTGTCCGGCGCAGGCGCCGGCGGCCCGATCGAGCTGCAAAACGAGGTCGACGCTCTGCGCGACGGCAAGGCCTACGCGCCGAAGGTGTTCGCGCACCAGATCGCCTACAACGTCATCCCGCAGATCGGCGGCGAGCAGTGCGACGGCTACACCTCCGAGGAGATGAAGCTCCAGAACGAGGGCCGCAAGATCCTGCATCTGCCGGACATGAACGTGGCGTGCACCTGTGTGCGCGTGCCGGTCGTGCGCAGCCACTCCATCTCCGCCGCCGTGCACTTTGCGCACCACATCTCCGTGGACGAGGCGCGCGCGGCCATCGCCGCCGCTCCCGGCTGCCGCCTTTTGGACGATCTTGACGCGCTGCAGTATCCCATGCCGCTCGACACGTCGGATCAAGATCTCGTGTTCGTCGGCCGCATCCGTCCCGACCTGACCGATCCCAACGGTCTGTGTCTCTGGTGCTGCGGCGACCAGGTGCGCAAGGGCGCGGCCACCAACTGCGTGCAAATCGCAGAGCTGCTGATCCAAAACGGCTGAAAAGCGAAAACGCCGCACAATGGTCGGTGCTCGTAAGGCAGCGAACAGCCACAGCAGTTTGCACTGCTGTGGCTGTTCTTATAGTTTATCCGGCCATATGATACTATGGAGCCGAACTCACCTGCAAATCGGAATT
>OHAE01002646.1_pt1 | contig 10410 bp, 5 predicted proteins | sample 1577061 | NCBI WGS metagenome assembly OHAE01 (sample SAMEA3541535, study PRJEB24748) | human gut metagenome | biome: human gut; feature: human-associated habitat; material: faeces | place: China | collected 2012
TAAAAAAACAAATTTCAAAAATGCCGCCGGGAAGAAATTTATATTCTGGCTGGTGGACACCAAACAGGTGCCGGGCAATTCCCCGGGAACGTTTAAATTCAAGATGGTTCCGGAAGAAGCCGCAAAAATCGTGGGGTGTGTGGATTCCCCCCGTGCGCCGTATGTGGTTCTTGGCCCTCCCGCCGTGTTTATCATTGACCCTGTTTCCGGAGAATTGATCAAAAGCCTGTTCACCAAAAGTGAAGTGGACAAGTATGGAAAGCCTCTTGCCGGAATTATTGAAGAAGCCTGGAATAATCATGTAAACCGGAAGAAGCTGAATTGAAATGCTTAATGGCAAGGTATCCGCGAAGCCAAATAATGACGGCGGCAAAAGCGGAATGATGAAGCGGAACGGTTTTAAACGGTTATCCGTTGGAAAGTGATTTTTGACGCGTAGCGCCGGGAATGGCAGCTTGTGGTTTCTGTTGGTTTATCAAGTCCTGACGTGTTGATATTTTAACTTTGCAATATGAATTAAGAATAATTTTAATTAATATGACCAGTATAAAGCAAAGAGACGAATTGCAATCTACTATTTGGAAAATCGCCAACGAAGTGCGTGGCGCCGTTGACGGCTGGGATTTTAAGCAATTTGTCTTAGGAACTCTTTTTTATCGGTTTATCAGTGAGAAATTCACCAACTTCATTGAAGGCGGTGACGAAAGCGTCAACTATGCGAATATGCCGGATGACGTTATCACCCCTGAGATAAAAGATGACGCCACCAGGACGAAAGGGTATTTCATCTATCCTGCTCAGCTTTTTGTGAATATAGCAAAGAATGCCAACAACAATCCTAATCTGAACACGGACTTGGCAGCTATTTTCGATGCGATAGAGAGTTCTGCCAATGGGTATCCGTCCGAACACGACATAAAAGGGCTGTTTGCCGACTTTGACACCACAAGCAACCGTTTGGGCAACACCGTGGAGGAGAAAAACAGGCGTTTGGCGGCCGTCATCAAAGGTGTGGAAAGCCTTGATTTCGGTAATTTTGAAGATAATGAGATAGATCTTTTCGGAGATGCTTACGAGTTCCTGATTTCCAATTACGCCGCCAATGCCGGCAAATCCGGCGGAGAGTTCTTTACGCCTCAGAATGTATCAAAGCTGATAGCGCGATTAGCTATGTCGGGATTGGCTTCCGTCAACAAGATTTATGATCCGGCTTGCGGTTCGGGTTCGTTGCTGCTTCAGGCGAAGAAACAGTTTGATGCGCATCTTATTGAAGATGGCTTTTTCGGGCAGGAAATCAACCACACCACTTACAACCTGGCGCGGATGAATATGTTCTTGCATAATATCAATTATGACAAGTTCGACATAGCGCTGGGCAATACGCTGCTCAATCCTCAATATGGCGATGAAAAACCATTTGACGCCATCGTCTCAAATCCGCCATACTCCGTCAATTGGGTGGGAAGCGACGACCCAACGCTTATCAATGACGACCGCTTTGCCCCGGCAGGGGTGTTAGCGCCAAAGTCAAAAGCTGATTTTGCTTTTGTGCTTCACGCCCTCAGCTATCTTTCCGCCAGAGGCAGGGCCGCCATTGTCTGCTTCCCCGGCATCTTCTACCGTGGCGGCGCGGAACAGAAGATAAGGAAATATCTTGTGGACGGCAACTTTGTGGAAACGGTCATTGGGTTGCCTCCCAATCTCTTCTATGGAACGGGCATCGCCGTGAATATCCTCGTGCTGTCCAGGCACAAGGCTGATACGAAGACGCAGTTTATTGACGCCAGCGGAGAAGATTTCTTTAAAAAGCAGACCAATAACAATGTCCTGACAGATGAGCACATAGAAAGAATAGTCGATATATTCGACAGAAAGGAACCGGTGGAATATGTTGCGGCATTAGTAGATAACAGCAAGATTGCGGAGAATGGCTATAACCTCTCTGTGAGTTCATATGTAGAGGCGAAAGATACGCGCGAGGTGATTGATATTGCCAGGCTGAATGCCGAGGTGAAGCAAACCGTGGAGAGGATAGATGCGCTGCGTGCGGATATTGACGCGATTATTAAGGAGTTGGAGGATGAATAATGAGCCAGCGATAAAGGGAGGTGACATAAAATGAGTAGACTAGATGAGCTTATTCAAGAACTCTGCCCAAATGGAGTTGAAGAAAAGAGACTTGGAGATATTGCAACGGTATCAAGAGGTGGTAATTTTCAGAAAAAGGATTATGTTGAGGACGGCGTTCCTTGTATTCACTATGGTCAAATTTATACGCAGTATGGTCTGTTTATTGATAAGACCATCAGTTTTATAAGCAAAGAAAAAGCAAAGAAACAGAAATTTGCTGTCAAAAACGATGTTGTTATGGCAGTTACAAGCGAAAATATAGATGATGTTTGCAAGTGCGTTGCTTGGCTTGGCGATGAAGCTGTTGCAATCAGTGGACACACAGCGATTATTCATCACACCATCAATCCTAAGTATTTGGTGTATTATCTGCATTCCACAATGTTCTATAAGCAGAAAACAAAATTGGCTCACGGAACAAAAGTTATTGAGGTAACGCCAGATAAGCTGTTGGATATTACGCTTCCTGTGCCACCTCTTGAGGTGCAGAGTGAAATTGTCCGTATTCTGGACAATTTCACGGAGCTTACAGCGGAGCTTACAGCGGAGCTTACAGCGAGAAAGAAACAGTATGAGTATTATCGCAATAAACTATTGTCTTTCAGTGTGTTAAATAAATCGGGGGGGGTAATATTGTTTAAAAAGCTGAGAGAAATTGCAGAATACTCGCATAAGAGAATAAATGCGGCAGCTATGAAAAAAGCTAATTATGTCGGCGTTGATAACCTTTTGCAAAATAGAGCTGGCAAAGTAGGATCAAATTACGTTCCCACTAAAGGGAATTTAACTGCCTATGTTGTAGGTGACGTACTAATAGGCAATATTCGTCCTTATTTAAAGAAGATATGGTTGGCTTATAATGAAGGTGGTGCAAGTGGAGATGTCTTGGTAATTCATTTAACAGACCAATCAGTGGATGTTAAATATCTATACCATGTATTAGCGGACGATAAATTCTTTAACTACAATATGCAATTTGCCAAAGGAGCAAAGATGCCTCGTGGCAGCAAGCAGAAAATAATGGATTATATAATCCCTGTTCCTTCGCTCGAAGAGCAACGCCGCATTGTCTCCATTCTCGACAAGTTCGATATGCTGACAACCTCCATCAGTGAAGGCTTGCCAAAGGAAATAGAACTGCGTAGAAAACAGTATGAATATTACCGTAACCAATTATTATCATTCCCTGATAATAAAGCAACGGCCTGAATATGGGAGAAACATTGACAGAAATAGCTCAGGAGTTAAAAAACAGCCCAAAGAAGGTTCAGCTTATCTATGCCTTTAACGGTGTGGGAAAGACGCGGCTGTCTCGCGCATTCAAAGAGTTGGTGTCGCCCAAGCATGAGGAAGAAGAAGCGCAAGACGGGGATACTGGCGTAAAAGTATTGTATTATAATGCTTTTACTGAAGATTTGTTCTATTGGGATAATGATCTGGCCGGGGATACAAACAGGAAGCTGGTGATATGTCCTAATGCCTTTACTGACTGGGTGCTTGAAGATGAAGGACAAGACAGTAATATTATAACTAATTTTCAGCACTATACCAATGATAAACTGACTCCACGTTTTAATGAAGATTATAATGAGGTTTCCTTTTCTATAGAAGGCGGCAACGAAGAGCGAATTGATAATATCAAAATATCGAGAGGCGAAGAAAGTTGTTTTATTTGGTGCGTGTTTTACAGTCTGCTGAAAGAGGTAGTCGAAGTACTGAATGTTCTGGAGCCGGAAGATCGCCCGACAAGCAAGTTTGATGATTTGGAATACTTTTTCATAGACGATCCTGTAAGTTCGCTGGATGAAAATCATTTAATAGAATTGGCTGTCAATATAGCAGAAGTTATAAAAAGTAGTGATTATAATTTAAATAAATTAAAATTTATCATTACGACGCACAATCCTTTGTTCTATAATGTAATTTATAATGCATTAAAGGCTGAGGCAGGCTATATGCTAAGTAAATATGAAGATGGGACTTTTAAACTTGAAGAAAAGAAAGGAGATTCAAACAAAAGTTTTTCCTATCATCTTTTCCTAAAGCAGACTATCGAAGAGGCGCTTGATTCAGGCACTGTTCAGAAATACCATTTCACGCTACTGCGCAACCTTTACGAAAAAACGGCAAACTTCTTAGGGTATCCCCAATGGTCTGATTTGTTGCCTGATGACAGGCGAACCTACTATAACAGGATTATTCAGTTTACAAGTCACTCTACATTATCCAATGAAGCTGTGGCGGAACCGACAGAAGCAGAAAAGCAAACTGTGGGATTTTTATTAAAGCATTTAATTGATAACAAGTACTGGAAAGAGGATCTGCAATGACACAATACAGCACCATAGCGGAATTACAGAACTTTATCGTTCTCGACAGCTACACCAGGAGTTCAATAGTAAACGAGCCGCACGCAGGTTATCAGACAGAGGCGGCTTTGGAACGTGAATTCATAGAAGACTTGATATCACAAGGTTACGAATATGTTCCCAGCCTTGTTACGCCTGACGCCCTGCTCTGCAATGCGAGAAACCAGTTGCAGGCATTCAACAATATCGTTTTTACCGATTCTGAATGGGGTCGCTTTCTGGAGGAATATCTGGACAAGAAGAGCGACAGCCCTGTTGAAAAAACGAAAAAAATACACGGTGATTACTTCTATGACTTTGTGTTTGATGATGGGCATATTGAGAATATATACTTGGCAGACAAGACGAATATTGCCCGCAACAAAGTACAGGTGATTAATCAGTTTGAGCAGTTCGGGGAACAAGCGAACCGTTACGATGTCACGATACTGGTAAATGGGTTGCCTATGGTGCAGGTAGAGCTGAAAAAGCGGGGTGTGGCTATCCGCGAGGCTTTTAATCAGGTGCATCGCTACAGCAAAGAGAGCTTCAACAGCGAAAGTTCACTTTATAAATACTTACAGGTTTTCGTCATCTCCAACGGTACGGACACCCGTTATTTTGCCAATACCGTAAAGCGCGATAAAAACAGTTTTGACTTTACGATGAACTGGGCGAAGTCGGACAATATGTTGATTAAAGACTTAAAGGATTTTACGGCGACATTTTTCCAGAAAAATACGCTGCTGCAGGTTCTTTTCACATATTCGGTGTTTGATGCCAGTAACACGCTGCTCATTATGCGCCCCTACCAGATTGCGGCAACGGAACGCATCTTGTGGAAGATAAAGAGCTCTTACCAGGCTAAGAAATGGAGCAATCCGGAAGGAGGCGGATACATCTGGCACACCACGGGGTCTGGCAAAACTCTGACGAGTTTTAAGGCCGCGCAGCTTGCCACCCAACTTGATTTTATCGACAAGGTGTTCTTTGTTGTTGACCGCAAGGATTTGGACTATCAGACGATGAAAGAATATCAACGTTTCTCGCCCGATAGCGTCAATGGATCAGAAAGCACGGCAGGACTGAAGCGGAACACAGAGAAAAATAACAACAAAATCATTGTCACGACCATTCAAAAGCTGAACAACCTCATGAAGAGCGAAAGCGACTTGCCTGTCTATCAAAAGCAGGTTGTATTTATCTTCGATGAGTGCCACCGTTCCCAATTCGGAGAAGCGCAGAAGAATCTGAAAAAGAGATTCAAGAGATATTACCAATTTGGCTTTACGGGGACCCCTATTTTTCCTGAGAATGCTTTGGGGGCGGAGACTACGGCCAGTGTGTTCGGCCGTGAGCTGCATTCGTATGTCATCACAGACGCCATACGTGATGAAAAGGTTTTGAAGTTCAAAGTGGACTACAACGATGTTCGTCCACGGTTTAAGAATTTGGAAACTGAAAAAGATGAAATCAAGTTAAATGCGGCAGAAAATCAAAAGCTTTTGCTTCATCCAGACCGAATCAAAGGGATTTCCCAATACATCCTGCAGAATTTCAGGATAAAAACACATAGAACGCAAGGGAATAACAAGGGTTTTAATGCCATGTTCGCAGTAAACAGCGTTGAGGCTGCCAAACTGTATTATCAGGAATTGAACAATCTGCAGAAAGAAAGTGACAGGCCCCTGAAAATTGCCACCATATTTTCTTTCGTCCCAAATGAAGAACAAAGCGCTAAGGGCGATATCAAAGATGAAAATTTTGACCCTTCGGCAATGGACAGCAGCGCCAAAGAGTTTTTGGCAAAAGCGATTGGCGATTACAATGTGATGTTTAAAACAAACTTTGGAGTGGATAGTAAAGAGTTCCAAAACTATTATCGCGATTTGGCCAAAAGAGTAAAAAACCGGGAAGTTGACTTGCTCATTGTGGTCGGTATGTTCCTTACCGGTTTTGATGCTCCTGCTTTGAACACTCTGTTTGTAGACAAGAATCTGCGTTATCACGGTCTGATGCAGGCGTTTTCACGTACCAATCGCATTTATGACGCAACCAAAACTTTCGGCAATATCGTCACGTTCAGGGATTTGGAACAATCTACAATAGATGCGATCACTCTGTTTGGAGATAAGAACACAAGGAACGTAGTGCTTGAAAAGAGCTACAAGGAATACCTTGAAGGATTTAAGGATATTGCCACCGGCGAGGCGAGAAAAGGGTATGTGGAAGTTGTCATGGAACTGAAAGAAAAATTCCCTGCCCCGGATGAGATAGTGACGGAAGCAGATAAAAAATCCTTTGTTAAGCTGTTCGGAGAATATCTACGGATAGAAAATATTTTACAAAACTACGATGAGTTTACGCAGCTCAAAGCCCTGCAAAAAATAGACAAAGAGAATCGTGCGGCTCTTGAAGCGTTTAAGAATGCCAACTTCTTGACTGATGAAGATATTGCAGCCATGCAGGGCATTGATGTACTGAAAGAGCGAACCGTACAGGATTATCGTTCGATATACAATGATATCCGAGACTGGTTCAGACATGAGAGGAACGGTAAAGCTCCGGAAGATTCAAAAATAGACTGGGATGATGTGGTTTTTGAAATTGATCTGCTTAAATCTCAGGAAATAGATCTCGACTATATTCTCGGACTGATTTTCGAACACAACAGGAAAACGAAGGACAAACCTGCCTTGGTAGATGAGGTGCGCCGTGTTATCAGAGCGAGCATCGGGAACAGGGCAAAAGAGAGCCTCATTGTTGATTTTATCAATGAAACGGATTTGGAACCGATTCGAGATAAGACTGATATTATTGCCGCTTTCTTTACTTATGCCCAAGAGAAACAGAAAAAGGAAGCTGCTGCTCTGATTACGGAAGAGAAACTGAACGAGGAAGCTGCAAAGCGATATATTCAAACATCTTTGAAACGGAAGTACGCCAGCGAGAACGGCGCCGACCTCAATGCTATTCTGCCGAAGATGAGTCCATTAAATCCTCAATATCTGACGAAGAAACAGAGCGTCTTTCAAAAAATCGTCGCTTTCATTGAAAAGTTTAGGGACATCGGAGGTCAAATTTAATACCTGCACACGGGCAAGCTGCCCGATTTTGCCGCCCTCATCCGGCATCATGAGGTATTACTCTTCTAAAAACGGTAAATGAAGCGCAGCCATGGCTGGGGAGTGCCGGAATAGTAGGGATACCACCGGTGTCCGGGGTGGTGCATGGTGCGGCCCCATTCATCCTGACGGCGCGCCTGGGGCGCATAGAAAAGCTGTTTCCATTCCCGGCTGGCGAAGGAAGAAGATTCTGTTTCCGAAGCCGGAGGCGCCAGAAACTCCTGGAGGGCGCTGGAAGAACAGCAATAATAGGGAATGTTGAACCGGGGCGCCAGTCCGAACGCCAGGAGAAGCCATATCCAGACGCGGAGACCGGGATGCCGCGTCCAGGAGGAAGCCAGAAAGGCAAGCAGGCAGGCCATGACCGGAACGCTTCCTTTGCAAAGCAGGTCATTGACGTCTCCGTTCACGTAAAAGAAAGGCAGAATCAGGCCGGTTGCCAGCGTACAGATGAAGAGGGGATTCTTGCGGAAATCCCGCCAGCAGAACAGGGCGTACAGCAGGAATGAGGTCGCCATAAGCAGGAAATCCCCCGGATGCGTATAAAAAGGCCGCATGCCCATGTGGGAGGATGGCGCGTTTACCGCCCCATAATAAAGAAGAAAACACGTTCCCAGCAGAACGGCGGCCGAAAAGGAAGGATGGAGCAGGACATCCCGGAGAGGGAGGACGCCTTTCCATTGGCGGCGCCACTGGCAGGCCGCCAGGGGCAGCCCTCCAAGGGCCGCGAGGGGGGAATAAAAGGCCGTGGCTGCGAACAGAAGAGGGATCCAGTATAGGGGCATGCGTCCTGAAGCCAGGAAGATGAAAAAGAGCAGAACAGGAATGGATGCGTTTGCGCTGCACATGATTTGTTCCGCTGTACCAAAATAATGCAGGCGGAACAGATCCAGCCCCAGCCAGCACTGGAAATTCAGCAGAGAGCCGAATGCCGCCATCAGCAGGGCGAGCAGCAGGGAGCGGCGTCCGGAGAAAACGCAGAGCCACAGCCAGGAAAGGAACAGGCCCCAGGTTCCCCACAGAACGATAAGCACGCGCGCGGCGTCCAGCCCCGCCAGTTTTCCCGCCAGGGCTGGAACCAGCCAGAACCCCGTGTTGTAAATCAGCACGTTCCCGTCCGGAAAGATGACAGGCCACGGACTGGCGACCAATTCACGCAGACAGGCATTTCTGACGATATGGTCAGGGTGCTGGTTGACCCACTCCCCCCAGCCGGAAAGCGCCATCAGGGCGGCAAACGCCGCCAGGGCGAGAAATGAAGAGCGGGTGAACAGGGGGAAGGCGGGGAGAGAATCCCTTGTTTGCGGTTCCTTGCGTTCTCGGGGCGTCAGTCCCGCCGCCATCAGGAGCGTGAGAGGGAGAGCGGCGTACCAGTGCATCCACCCGGTCAGGAACACCAGGACAGGCAGCAGAAGCCAGGCGCAGGTGTGCCACTTCAGCGCGGTTGCGTTGAACGCTTGTTCCGGGCACGGGGCATCAGCGGCAGGGGGAGGCATTTCCCCGGAACCTTAATGGGGCTGGTCCGCGGGGGCAAGGAGGAAACTCGCAGACCGGAACGGAAGGGGGCATTTGTATGGGTATGGTGGCAGGAATGAGCGCGCGCCGTTGCCTCTTTACCGGAGAAACGGGGCAGGTCATGCTGGGAGGCCTATGAATAAAACACAATTTATCAGGGAGCTCCAGCGTGAGCTGGGGAAGGACGTTACTTCCCGGCAGGCGGAACACGCGTTGAACGCGGTGCTGGATACGATTGCGCGGTCGGTCCGGAGGCGGTCGCTGGTGAAATTCCGGGGTTTTGGCACTTTCCGCGTCAAGCACCGCCGCGCCCGCATCGTACGCCATCCGGAAAACGGCGGCAGGTTGCTGGTGCATGAATCGAAAACCATGAAATTCCGCCCCTCTTCCCTTCTGTGGAAGGAGTAGGGAAGCCGTTCGGCAGCTCCTGTCATTTTGCCATTGACTTCCTCGTCCGCGGAGGCCCTTAATGTGGATAAGGCAGGAACATTTTTGCCTGCCTGCATAAGTAACTGGCCCCTTCCACGTTTGCCGATTATGACTCCGGATTCCGTTCATTTGCTGACCCGTTCCTCCCAGATGACCCTGTGCAAAGATGAACAGGGCCGTGTGCGCCGCGCCTATTACGGCCCGAGGCTGCATCAGCCGGAGGATGCCCTGGAAAACGCCGCGGATGCTCCTCTCCTGTATTCCTCCCTGGCGGATTCCGTAACAGGGCTTCCCAATGCGTCCGGCGAGTACTGCATTTGCGTGACCCAGGCGGACGGGGCCCTTTCCCTGAGCCTGGAATGCCAGGGTTGGGAAGTGCTGGAACTGGATGACGACCGGGAAGAAGCCGTCTTCTATGGGAAGGACCCTTCCTACCCTGTGCGGGTGGAAATCCACGTGCGCTCTCACAGGGAATCGGACACCTTTTTGCAGTGGGCGGTTGTTCGGAACGAAGGGAAAGAAGGCATCCGCCTGCACCGCGTTGCGTCCGCACAACTGGGTTTGCGCGCAGAACGGTACTTCGTCACCAGCTTCCGCGGTACCTGGGGCGGCGAGGCCCTGATGAGTGAGGAAGAAGTGGCCCGGGGGCATGAACTTGCCCTGGTATCCGGAACCGGCACCCGCACCGCCCAGGAGGGAAGCCCCGGATTCATCATCTCTCTGGACGGTCCGGCGCGGGAGGATTCCGGGGAGGTTGTTCTGGGGGCGCTGGCATGGTCCGGCAATTACCGGATATGGTTCCGGCACAGCCCGTATCATTACCTTTTTGCCGGAGCGGGACTGGATACGGCTCCCGCGCCCTA
>OHAE01002647.1_pt1 | contig 10404 bp, 5 predicted proteins | sample 1577061 | NCBI WGS metagenome assembly OHAE01 (sample SAMEA3541535, study PRJEB24748) | human gut metagenome | biome: human gut; feature: human-associated habitat; material: faeces | place: China | collected 2012
AAAGAGCGTAAAACGACACCACCAATAAGAGGGACGTTCTACGCTCAAAGTTTTTCAAAACCCGTCTTATATTACTTCCTTGTGTTACTTCTTTATCTTAACTTTTTTCACCGTACTCCACTTACCGTACACTTTTTTCTTACCATTCATTTTATAGGCACGAACTCGAATGTAATACGTTTTCTTCTTTTTCAGTTTCTTAATGGTGTACTTGGTTTTCTTTGTCTGTACGCTTTTTTTCTTTTTGAACTTTTTGTTCAAGGCATACTGAAGCTGATAACCTTTGGCACCAGTGACTTTCTTCCACTTTACGGTAAGTTTCTTACCCTTTCCATTTTTAGCTGAGGTAAGTTTAACTTTGGAAGGTGCTTTTACTTTTACCGTTTTGCTTGATGTGGACTGCTTCTTTCCGGCGTTTGCCGTTCCGGATGAAGACGTCTGCGAATTGGTATTTGTATTCGTGTTTGTGTTTGTCTTTGACTGATACAAAATCGCATAACTGTCGTTATTGGACTCATCACAGTCACCCTCTGCCACATCCGCATGAAGCAGCATATAAACTGCCTGATTTGCATTGTATGACAAATCGCTCTTATTTACGGTAATGGTCTTTGTCACACGCTTCCATGGTTCAATGGAAATTTTTTCTGACGTATACAACTGCTTGGATTTCTTCTCATCACTGTAAAGTTTCAATGTAGTCGTTGCGGTGCGGTCGCTGACATTTTCTAAAGTTGCCGTGATAACCGCCTGACTGCCTTTTTCTTCTACCGTGTTTGTTAACCGGATATCCGATTTACCAACAGAAACGGACACCTGATTCTTTGTGAGGTCGGTCTGTCCTTTTGCATAGACATACACCGATGCAGTCTGCGGATTCGTCACATCCGACAAATCCATGTATGCCGTGCCGGATACCGTCTCGCCCGGCTGAACGGTCTGCGATATCGTCTTTTCAACCTCCGTACCATCTTCCAATTGAATCTTTACAATCAATTCATCAATCGGAGTTAATTCCGTATTGGTTGCATAATAGTGAACAGCGGTCAAATCATCCTCCACATCGTACTCATCAATGGAAGCACCTGCTAAGGTCAATTCGGTCTGCGGCGTTTTTGAAATCACAAGCAACTCATTTAAGTTTGTGCTCTGGTTCAATACATTGGCAGCAAACTCCCACTGACCGTCACTCTCCAACACTGGAGATAAATACTGGATTCGCTTGTCTTTTCCGGTATACACCGTAACCGGTTCTGAAAAACCATCCTCTGTCTTCATGGAAACTTTTATGCTTCCTTCGCCGGTCCAATCATCATTTGCAATCCATACAAATCCTTCGTAATCACCATTTTTACAGTAAATCGCAGAAGACGGAATACTGTTTTCACCATCGGTCAGATCTGTCCCTTCGCCATCCTTTAACTCGTACATCTTTCCATTACGGTTATAAAGCAGCTTGCCGTTCGCATACTGCAGTCCGGCAATGATTCCCTCGTCTTCCCCGGAAGCAATAAGCGTTTTATCTGCCTCATTACAAATCTGCGATTCTCCGTTTTCATTTTCCGTCAAATAAACGGCATGGTTTGCACCATCTTCTTCATAGACTGCATACTCTTTTACTTCTTTCGTCGTAGATGCAATCTCCTGCGCTTTGGAAGAACCGAGTGTCTGTCGGTAAATCGTAATCGTTCCTTCGTCCTCAACATAATCCTCGGAAGAGCTTCGAAGCCATGTAACGGCAGCACCGTTGCTTCCCTCACTGACTTTCGGCATCATATCCGTTTTATCGTTATTCGTAAGCTGTGTGGTCTGTGTAAATGTACCAGATGCCTCATCAAAAACAGCTGTCCAGATTTCCGATTTCTTTGCCACATCATTTAAAATGGTGTTGGCACCGTCACTTACGCTGCCTTCGATTTCCGACTTCTCCTTCTGCCATGCCAATACCAGTTTGCCATCTGCCACCGCCATGTCTGCATACATATCGGCGTATCCATCATCCAAAACCGCTTTTGGCGTTGTCCACGAGCCGTTTTTGCAGACCGAATACTGTAACACCGTACGGTTTAACTCACTGCGCTCACTGTCATATCCTTGGAAAATCATAACCTTCGTTCCATTGATTTCCCTAATAATCGGCAGCGAACTGGTGAGGATTCCGCTCTGTAAAGTCGATTCCGACATGCTGTCCGTCTGTCCGTTCTGCTTTAATTTTGCAATCGGCTGACTGGCTGCCTTGTGGTTCCATGCAGATGTTTTCTCTGCAAATGAATCATCAATCAAAGAACATGTCCAGCCGTCATTATTCTGATTGAATTTATTGGGATTTCCCCAAAATTTAAAGGTTGTACTTTTCAAATCATGCTGCCAATCCACCAGAAATGCACAGTACAAATGAATATATGCCGAGGCGGTTGCTGAGCAGGATGACTTTGGAAGAAACTGCACATCAACCTGCAATTTTCCTCCTACTCCTGCAGTTATAATCTTATTAATTCCATAGCCGCCTTCCAACGAGATTTCCGGTTTTAAACTCAGTTTTCCATCTAGCGTCCATTTCTTTGTGGAAAATGTATATTTCGGTCCCAATTGTCCTGCAATTTTTCCGCCACCTGCCAATGACGCATACCACGGTCCAATCGGTGACGCAAACTGCCAATTTGTACTTGCCTTCCAAGCCAATTCCGGTGCTATCTTGCCGGTGGAGGAAATCAGATTTCCATACTTATCGTATTCCTGTTCCATATATCCTACCGCAGATAAGCTTGGCTTCTTCTTAAATTTGCTCACTGAATAAGTAGACCTTTTTTCTGGAGCATACCGATATAACAAACCGGTAAGAGAAGCATATTTCTCTGCGTCATTCACGACCTGCTTGTATCTGCTCCACTCCGTTTTGGAATCCAGCATGTTGGTTTTACCAACACCGATTGCCATCTTCACGGAATAACTGCCATCCGCCTTTGTTTTCTGAGACAGTGTAACCGGAAATACCGATGCGCCTAAACTCCAGTTGGCAGGAAAGAATTCACTCACTTCCGCACTTAACTTTCCGGATTTGTTGGAACCAAGAGAAAGGTCGGCTCCCTTTGTAACAGTGCCAAGTGATTCATCACGGTCGGATACTACCGGTGGTTCTGTTGCAGCCGGTGTCGGTGTTGCCTGTGACGAGCCACCTCCCCCTTCCGAGGTAACTTTTCCTGCATAACTCCAAAGAGTAGAAGAGGAAAGATTTAAATGCAAAGCGGGTCGAACCGCAATAATATCCTTGTAGACATCATCAAGGCCATAGCCGTAGCCATTGTCACTCACACTGGATGCAAGATCACTATAGTCGCCCGGCGACCGCAGCCACCAACAGCCGTTCCCCTCGTACTCCGTACTCGTGGACGTCCACGCTCCGCACTCTTTTGCATATGCTGTATTTTTTGCTTCTCTTGTTTCGCTTTCGGTTCTAAACTCGCCATTAAATCCATAAGCCGTATTACTTGCTTCTGCAATGGACAAAAGATACACTTTATCTGTGGTATTCTCTCCACCTTCTGTATCATAATATGGATTGTCGTCGTTCACAACTGTTGTATTTTTGATTGCCACCTGTTCCGCCGATGTAAATGCCGTATTTAAAAATGCATCATTCAACCAGGTACGAAGGGTACAGGTTGCCCATGTTACATCCGTAGATTTCTCGTTATACGGTTTAGCATCCAAGTTTTGGTCTGCCAGCAAAAAAGCATCATTTCCATTTACGGAAAGGACTCGCCATTTAATTGGTTCTTTTGTTGAACTGTTACTTTGATAGTAGTTTCCAAAATAGATACAATCCCATGTTGTTACACCATTTCCATCGGTGATTGGATTTTGCAAACTAACTGCTGCCTTAGCCGGTGTGGATTGCCCCAGCGTAATCTCGCACAGGGAAAGCACCATTACCAGTGCAAGTAATCCTGCCAGCAGACGTTTTGTTTTTCTTCTTTTCACAAAGATTCCTCCTTTTTTGCTTCATTTGATTTATGTTCCTTCGTCAAAACAAATTGGTAAATTACGTTTACAAAATTTACCATGCGGTATATGTCATATATTAACACATATCAAGGGGTGTTTCAATAAGTTTTGTGGAAAGTCCACCCCAACCATCAAAAAGCGTGAATAATTCATATTTTGGACATGATAAATCATGTTCATACTAATCACGCTATGCTAAAGTATAACTACTAGATTATATGAGGAGGGTTTATCATGAACATATTAAAAAAACAAACCATCAGCATCGGTTTATGCTTTGCGCTTGCCGTATCGACACTTAGTGCCTTTACTCCGGCAACGGCGGCTGCAAAAGCAAAACTGGTCAAAAAGAAACTTACATTAACCGTTGGACAAAAGAAAAAGATTGCGATAAAATCAAAAAAGAAAAAAGCAAAATATTCTTTCAAAGCTTCCAACAAAAAAGCTTCCGTAAGTAAATCCGGCGTTATCACGGCAAAAAAAGCCGGCAAAGTTAAAATTGCAGTAAAAGAGAAGTTGAAGAAAAAAACAAGAAAGGTGGGAACCATTACGGTTACTATCAAAAAGAAAATAGCACAAAACACGACAGTTCCGGCACTTAATACGCCAACACCTGTCGTTACAGCTACCCCGGCGGCGTCTCCGAGCAATGAACCTACTGCCAAACCGACCGCTACCGCTACTGCAACACCGACTCCAAAAGTCACTCCTACTCCATTTCCTGAGAACCCTGAATTTTCGAATATTCCAAAAGGTTATACCGCAAAAAATCAGGCTAACAAAGGAGAAGTAGAACGCTTTGAATATGAATCAACAGAATACATCAGTGACGATGAATCTGCAAAAAAGACACCAATTGACCGCTATGCTATGGTTGTTCTTCCAAAAGACTATTCAAAAACGAAAAAATATCCGGTTGTTTATATGCTCCACGGATTAAGTGACACGCCGGAATCCATGGTCGGAAACGGAATTCTTAACGATGGTGCAGGTACACAGTATGTGGTATGGAATGCCATTGCCAATGGTGATGTCAAAGAATGTATCGTCGTTTACCCATGTGTATGCTGTAACGAAGAAGGAAAAAGCAATTTTAATACAGATGCAAAAACAGCCTCTTATTATGACTACATCATTAATGACTTAACAAAAGTATTAATGCCTGCCATTAATAAAGAATATTCCACACTGACCGGACGAGAAAACACGGCGGTTTGTGGATTTTCTATGGGCGGACGCGAGACATTGAACATTGGTATAAGACGTCCTGATTTATTTAGCGGTATCGGATTATTTAACCCGGCACCGGGTGCTTTAGATGGCGGTGACATGCTTACAAAGGCAGATTTAAAACTTGCCGATGAGTACATAAACAGCACTTATATTCAGATTACAAAAGGTGCTACCGACACAGTTGTTGGCAGTAATCCAACCAATTATTACAATGCACTAAAGGCTGCCGGCATCCCATGTTCCTACTATGTAACAATGGGAGGCGACCCAGCCGGCAAAGGAAACGGCGGTCACTGGTCAACCGTTTATCATCATGGTTTGTATAATTTCTTAAAACGTATTTTCAAGTAAAAAAGAAAGGGGATTCTGAAACATGAAAAAAACATTTCTCTGCTTCAGTTTGTCCTTTGCACTTTTAGCATCTGCCCTGAGCCCATCGTTCTCGGCAGATGTTTTTGCAAAGGCAAAGTTAGCAAAAACAAAAATCACATTAACCGTAGGACAAAAGAAAAAGATTACAATAAAGGGAAAAAAGAAAAAAGCGAAGTACACATTTAAGGCTTCTAACAAAAAAGTTTCGGTAAACAAAAAAGGAGTTGTTACCGCAAAAAAAGCCGGAAAAACAAAAATTACCGTAAAGGAAAAACTTAAGAAAAAAACTAAGAAGATTGGGGTCGTTACAATTATAATAAAGAGCAAAGTATCAAATAAAAAGTCGATCGCAAGTGCGCAGCCGGCAGCCACAAATTCCGGAAATACCGGTGAAAAACCAACGACTGCACCAACAGCATCAGCCACACCAACACTGCCCCCTACTCCAACCGGCTCTCCGAAGCCTACTGCCACCCCGCGTCCAAAAGAAAATCCGGATTATTCTGATCTGCCATCCGGATTCATGAATAAAAACGAGGCTAACAGTGGCACTCTGGAAGAATTCTACTACGATTCTACAGAAGTGTCAGAAGGCGAAACCGTAAAACGTCATGCACGCGTTGCACTGCCAAAAGGATACACGGAATCAAAAAAATACCCTGTCATCTATATGCAGCACGGTATTTTCGGTAACGAATATTCTCTTACCGGAGACAATACACAATATGTTGCCTGGAACGCTATGGCAAATGATGATATGAAAGATGCCATTGTTGTTTTTGCTAATGTTTGTGCAAACAAAGAAGGAAAAGGAACCGGCTTTAGTTTGGAGCATTACAAAGCCTATGACAACTTTATTAATGACTTAACAAAATGCCTTATGCCTGCTATCAACAAAAAATATTCTACACTGACAGGTCGTGAAAATACTGCTGTCTGCGGTTTTTCTATGGGTGGACGTGTAAGTTTGCAAATTGGATTTGAGCGACCGGATTTATTTGGTTACATTGGTGCTTTTTGTCCGGCTCCGGGTCTTTTGCCTTACACGATGAATGGAGTTACTGAACCCGGATTTTATACGGATTCCACATTTACGCTGCCAAGCGAATATTTAAATGACACTTATGTACAGATAACAAAAGGATTTAAAGATGATGTTGTAAAACAGCACCCACTTTTGTATCATCAGGCTCTGCAAAAAACAAACACACCTCATGTTTACTACGAAACGATGGGTGGTGATCCAAGCGGCAGCGGCAGTGGCAACCATGAAAAAGCAGTTTACCAGCATGGTTTCTACAATTTTATGAAAAATATTTTCAAACCAAATGTAACTGTTCCGGCAGGTGCATTAAGAAAAGATGGAGTAAAAGGAACAACAGAAGAATTCGAATACGAGTCCACTGCTGTAGCAAAAGGAAAAACAGTGACAAGAAAAGCCTTAGTTGGACTTCCGGATGGATACAATCCAAAGAAAAAATATCCGGTTGTCTACGGTTTACACGGTTATGGCTGGGGCATCTATAATCTTGCTCAAGATGGTGCCACAGATGTTGTTTGGAACGGCTATGCCAATGATGTTATGGAAGAAGTAATTATGGTTTTCCCTAATATCTGTGCCAATGAATCCGGTCAGGGAAACGGTTACAGCCAAGAAACTTATGACGCCTATGACAATTGTGTGAACGATATCGTAAACTGCTTAATGCCTGCTATTAACAAACATTACAGTGTCAAAACCGGACGTCTCAATACAGCCGTCTGGGGATTCTCAATGGGTGGCAGAGAAGCTTTGAATGCAGGATTTAAACATCCGGATAAATTTGGTTATATCGGTGCCTTTTGTCCCGCTCCGGGCGTTCTCCCATATAGTGCAGAAAAAGGGATTTTTACCGAAGATACTTTCACACTGCCGGATGCTTATAAAGAAAACACATTAGTTATGATTGTAAAAGGGAAAAATGACACAATGGTAGGTAACAATCCTATCCTTTACCATAAGGCCTTGGAAAAAAATAATGTTCCGCACATTTATTATGAAACCATGGGCGGAGATGCTGTAAACCGCGGAGGTGGCGGCCACCAAAATGTCGTTTATCTGCACGGATTGTATAATTTAATGAAACGGGCTTTCCCATGTAAATGAATTTATGGCTGTGTCAAAACTTGTTGACACAGCCATTTTTATTTTACTTTTTTCGGTTCCTTCTTTACCCACCATACACAGCGCACTCGCCAAGTTCTTCTTCAATTCTAAGAAGCTGGTTATACTTAGCCACCCGGTCTGTGCGCGCCGGCGCACCGGTTTTAATCTGTCCGGCATTCATGCCGACTGCAATGTCTGCAATCGTAGTGTCTTCCGTTTCACCTGAGCGATGACTGACAATGGCATTCCATCCGGTCGTCTGTGTCATTCGAATTGCCTCGAGAGTTTCTGTCACGGTTCCAATCTGATTTGGCTTGATTAAAACGGCATTTGCCGCCTGAAGTTTAATTCCCTTTTTGATACGTTTGGTATTTGTAACAAACAAATCATCACCAACAAGCTGCACTTTATCTCCTAATTTATCCATGAGTTTCTGCCAGCCCGACCAATCCTCTTCTGCCAGCCCGTCTTCAATCGAAACAATTGGGTACTTGCGGCACAAATCACACCAAAAATCAATCATTTCATCAGTACTTTTGTACTCACCGGATTTCCAGAACAAATACTCACCCGGTCTTCCTGCTTTCACAGCCTCCTCATACATTTCTGTGCTGGCACCATCCATAGCAATCGAAAAATCCTCGCCCGGACGGTATCCTGCTTTTTCAATAGCCCCTGTAATAAAAGAAAGCGCCTCGTCCTCATGAGCAAGATGCGGTGCGAATCCACCCTCATCACCAATGGAGGTGGCAAATTCCTTTTCTGCCAACAGTTTCTTCAAGGTAGCGTATACATTCGCGCACCACTCCAAACACTGATGAAAGGAAGATGCTCCTATCGGCATAATCATAAACTCCTGAATCGTTAAACTACTGTCCGCATGTTTTCCGCCATTCATAATATTCATCATCGGAATCGGCATAACACGCGCATTTGGTCCGCCCAGATACTGATACAACGGAACACCGAGCTGTTTTGCTGCCGCCTTTGCCACAGCAAGCGATGTCCCCAAAATTGCATTAGCACCCAGTTTTGCTTTGTTTGCGGTACCATCTTCACGTATCATCAGCGTATCAATTTCCACCTGATTCAATGCATTTTTCCCCTCCAATTTATCGGCAAGAATGTCATTAATATTTTCTACCGCACGCTTTACGCCATTTCCACGGTAACGCGGCAATTCACTGTCTCGCAGTTCCACTGCTTCAAACGCCCCCGTAGACGCCCCGGAGGGAACGGATGCTCTGCCCGCTGCCCCTCCGCACAATTTTACCTCTACCTCAATCGTTGGATTTCCTCTGGAATCTAAAATCTCTCTTCCTCGTATCGTATTAATTCGAAATGCCTGTATCATAAAAAAAGCCTCCTGTTTTCGATTAGTATAAACAGAAGGCTTCTTTCCTATACAATTATTTTTTGTGCTTTTTATTTTTCTTATTTTCCTCGTCCTCAAACGACTTATCCAACTGCTCTAACAGTTTTTTCTGCTCTTTGGTAAGCTTTGTCGGCACATCCACAACCAAATCCACATAATGATTTCCTCGCATTTTGCGGTTACGAAGGGACGGAACTCCCTTACCACGCAAACGAACTCTTGTACCGGTCTGCGTTCCTGCCTTTACATTGTATGCGACATCGCCATCAATTGTCGGGATAACCACATCTCCGCCAAGAACAGCTCTTGGATAAGAAATCCGTACGGTTGAGTAAATATCATAATCCATACGCTGGAAATCTTTGTGGCGTTCTACATATACTTCTACAAGCAAATCACCGCGAGCACCGCCATTTTTGCCCGGTTCTCCTTTGCCACGCAGACGAACGCTCTGTCCGTGGTCGATTCCTGCCGGAATACTGACCTGCAATTTCTCTTTTTTGCTTGTATAACCCTGTCCGTGACAATCCGGACATTTTTCCTTAATAATTGTGCCTTTACCGCCACAAGCCGGACATGTAGTAACATTCTGCACCATTCCGAAAAGTGACTGCTGTGTCTGAACAATCTGTCCTCGTCCGCCGCATCGCTCACATTTGACCGGGCTGGTTCCTGCTTTGGCTCCGCTTCCCCCACAAGTCTTGCATTCAACTTTGGATGGAATTTCAATTTCCTTTTCCGTACCAAAACAAGCTTCTTCAAATGTAATTTTTACCTGTGTCCGCAGATTTGCTCCGCGCTGTGGGGCATTCGGATCTGCACGCCGGCTTCTGCCACCGCCAAATCCTCCACCGAATAAATCTCCGAAAATATCTCCGAAACTGCCAAAGATATCATCCATATTCATATTGGTGAATCCACCGCCGCCACCAGCACCACCATCAAAAGCGGCATGACCAAACTGATCATACTGGCGTCTCTTTTCCGGGTCACTTAATACGGCATAAGCCTCAGAAGCTTCCTTGAATTTTGCTTCTGCTTCTTTATCACCCGGATTCGTATCGGGGTGGTACTTTTTGGCTAATACACGATAGGCCTTTTTCAGCGCTGCCTCATCGGCATTCTTGTCTACGCCAAGGACTTCGTAATAATCTCTCTTGTCTGCCATGTCTCCTCCACTCTCTTTCTATCCTTTTACGTGCAAATAACCCGCGTGATTCTCATCATCGCGGGCATTCGCCCTTCTCAGCTCCCAGTTCTCTACTGAGCCGTG
>OHAE01002665.1_pt1 | contig 10346 bp, 9 predicted proteins | sample 1577061 | NCBI WGS metagenome assembly OHAE01 (sample SAMEA3541535, study PRJEB24748) | human gut metagenome | biome: human gut; feature: human-associated habitat; material: faeces | place: China | collected 2012
CAGGAGCTCAGGCAAAATCTTCAGAGAAATTATCTTCTGGTTACAGAATCAACCGCGCAGGTGATGATGCTGCTGGCCTTAAGATTTCTGAGAAAATGAGAAGCCAGATCCGTGGTCTTAATAAAGCTTCTGATAATGCACAGGATGGTGTATCTTTAATTCAGACAGCTGAAGGTGCTTTAAATGAAGCTCATTCTATCTTACAGAGAATGAATGAATTATCAGTTCAGGGTGCTAATGACACTAACCAGTCTATCGACCGTGATGCTATTAATCAGGAGTTAGATGCATTAACAGAAGAGTTAGATAGAATTTCTGAGACAACTCAGTTCAACAAACAGAACTTATTAGATGGTTCTTTCACAGATAAGAACCTTCAGGTTGGAGCAAATACAAATCAGAAGATTTCTATTAGCATTGATAATATGAATGCAGCTACATTAGGATTAAAGAGCATTTCATACCAGACAAAAGAAACAGGTACTGCACCAACTAAAGTTAATTATCAGGGACAGACATACAACTATTCTACAGGTAAGACACAGGCATCTAATGTGGCAAGAGCTATTAGTACTTTCAAAGTTGGCGCATCAAAAGCATTAACATCTACAACATTTGCACAGCAGTATGATGCTACAACAGGTAGTGTATACTTCTTAGGAAAAAATGGAGATGGTGTTGAGACACGTTTTAAAGCAGCAAGCTTGGCGATGAAGAGTACAAATACATATAATAAAAAGCAGATTTCTAAAGATATCACAGCTAATTTTAAGGATTATGTTGTAACTTCTAACAGTAAGGCTGCAGCAAGCAAAGCTATTCAGGTAGGTAGACCAAGTGTAGCAGATTATGATACAGCAAATGCTACATTATCTGCAGTTCAGAATGCTATTAACAAAGTATCTACTCAGCGTTCTGCACTCGGTGCATTACAGAACAGATTAGAGCATACAATTGCTAATCTTGACAATGTATCTGAAAATACACAGTCAGCAGAATCTCGTATTCGTGATACAGATATGGCTGATGAGATGGTTGAGTACAGCAAGAATAACATTCTTGCACAGGCTGGACAGTCTATGCTTGCACAGGCCAATCAGTCTACTCAGGGTGTATTATCCTTATTACAGTAGTCATAAAAGCAAAAACAATAGAAAGGGGAGTCTTAGGACTCCCTTTTTTTATAAGGGAAAAATAATGGATTACGATGAGTTATATAAGAAAATTCGAGAAATTAACATTCAGGAACTTATATGTGGAAAGCATAAAATATTAGATGAAATGAGAAAAATTTTGCCACAGATTCAACAGTTTCTGCAGATATTGTTAAATATGAAATGGGAGAATGACATTAGAAATGTAGTGACAGCTGATGTTACAGTGATTATGAATGATATTGTATCTGCATATGAAAACGAAGACGAAGTATTGCTTATGGATACAACTGCCTATGGAGTACAAGAGTATTTGAAATATTTTATATCAGAAGAATTATTGAGTGGAAACGAAGATGAAGAATAATAGAATAGAAAATAATTTATGTGCATGGGAGAAAAAGTTTCCTGGAAGCAGAATTGAGATAGAAGAAAAATATAAAGAATGGAAAATACATCGAACTGAAAATACCGATATAGTGGTCGATACAGAAATAGCATCAGATGGAAACGTTATCTTGAAAGTAACGAAAGATGATAAAACAAGATATCTGGGTGGCAGACGCAACAGTATAGAACCTGTTGATGTGTGGTATCAGACAATTGGGCAAGTGGAAGAATCAGCAATGTTCTTTTTTGGGGGAATAGGGAATCCACTTTATGTGAAAAAAATTATCGAAAATCAGACAACAAAAAATGTAAGTATTATTATTTATGAGCCATCGAGGGAGATTTTTTTTACAGTATTAGAGAATATAGATATTGTGGATATACTTGAAAGCAGAGCAGACTGCATTTTTATTGTAGACGGAATTAGTGGATTAGAAATTAATGAAGTCATTAAGAAGATGATTTCAGTTGTAATGATGGAACATGTAAGAACAATTATTTTGCCAAATTATAATCGTGCATTCTCAGAAAAAATAATGGAATTTGCAAAGAATATCCGTAGACAATGTGATATGTGTGCGGCAGCAATTAATACACAAGTACGTTTTTCAAATGTATATGCAATGAATATGTTTGCAAATGCACCATTCTTATTAGATGCTTATAAGACAAAACAATTGACCGAAGTGATTCCAAGAGATATTCCAGCAATTGTAGTGGCGGCAGGTCCATCTTTGAATAATAATATTGAAGAATTAAAAAGAGCAAAGGGAAAAGCATTTATTATTGCAGTGGATACAGCAATTAAACCTCTTTTAAAAAGGGGAATTGTTCCTGATATGTTTGCAATAGTAGATGGGAAAAAACCAATTGAACTTGTGCAGGATGATGAAGCGAAAAAAATACCATTACTAACATCAATATCTGCCGCACATGGAGTACTGGCTTATCACACTGGAATGAAATTTTTTTATAATGAGGGTGACACATATATAAATTCCATGTTTTTTATGAATGGAAAAGTATTAGAGCCGCTTGCATGTGGCGGATCAGTTGCTACAGCGGCTTTTGCACTTGCGTTTATGATTGGAATTGATACGGTTATATTAGTAGGACAGGATTTAGCACTTACAGGAAATAAGACACATGCAGATGGTACATTTGAAGAAAAAATGAAAGAAGTTGATACTTCGCATAGTATGATGGTTCCGGGAAACGTGGAGGATAAGGTGCCTACGCGTATGGATTTTAAACTTTATCTTGACTGGTATAATGTATATATCAAAGAGTGCAAAGACTATCGTGAGAATTTTAGAGTAATAAATGCAACAGAAGGTGGTGCTAGAATAGAGAATACTGAGATTATGACATTAAAGGATGCAATTGACCGTGAATGTACAAAAGAGATAAACGTTCAAGAAAGATTAAGCAGATTGAGGCCGGTACTAAGTGGAGAAGAAAGACAGCGTGCACTGGAGTTTTTGCAAAAAACACCAGAACATTATAGACAAATGAAAGAAGATGCATTGTCAATTAATCGTTTATATAACAGATTAAATAAAATATGTTCAAATTCAAAAATAAATTTAAAGTCATATGAAAATGTATTAAAAAAGATAAAGAAAATAACTAAAAAAATTGAAACAGATAGTATTTATTATGAGCCTATAAAAGAATCACTCGCACTTGCAAATTACGTTGTGCAGAGTGAAAGTTATGATGCAAAGGATACTTTAAAAGAAGAAGGAAGAGAAATTGCAAGACAAGGAATAATTTATACAGACATGGTAAGACAGTGTGCAGAACTTTTTGAGGAGTATACAAAGGAAACAGTTGGAAAAGCAGAGTAAGAGACAGGAGAAATGTAATGGAAAATACAATAAATATTTTAAATTTTTTTTATGAAAGACAGGATACATTACCATTAATAAATGTGGATGAATTGCGGGACGTGATTAGTTTATCCATGGTTGTATTGAATGAAGCAAATGCCATTGATGAGAAAAGAAAAGCATTTGTTATATTAGGAAAATCTGCACAGGTAGAAAAGTTACCGATTCAAGAGCGTTGGGCAGTTTACTGGAATTTAGTATATAAGGCTTTTGTAGATATGGATTTGGCTGAATATGCAGACATATTAGATGAGGTATATATTTCAATTTATAATACTGTGGATAGTTATATACCGAATAAAGTAAAGAAAAACGATGTGGATAATCCCAAAAAAGAAATAATAGTAATTGTGACAAGTCAGTTTTTGGTTGAGCAACACGCACCAACAAGACGAGTTTTGGATTATGCATATACTATGCAGAGAAATCTTGGTAAACAAGTGGTTATCATTAACGACTGTGGAATGAGATTTCAAAATTATGGATATATGAATTCGAAATTGTCTTTTAATGATATCAATGAATTAAATAATAGAAACAAGATTGAGTATAAGGAAACATCATTTTTGTTCTATCAGACATCTCATGTGATGCCTGATGTACAGGAAATTGCTAATCTTGTATGGAATATTAAAGAGTTATCTCCAGAATTGGTATTGTCTGTAGGTGCAAGCTGTATTACATCAGATTTATGCAAACATTTTACAAAGACAGCAACGATTCCATGCTCAACGAAAATACCTACCAGTGCAGCAGATAATCTGATATTGTGCAGGGACTTAAGAAAAGCAGATGAAAGTAAACTACAAAAGTTATTGCCAGGGCAGAGAGTAATAGAATCCGTTTTTAATTATAAGATGCCGGAAGAAAGTGCAATGGCTCATTATCAGAGAAAAGATTTTGGTGTGCCAGAAAATGCATGGCTTATTTCAGTTGCCGGAAACAGATTGAATACAGAAATGGATTTAGAATTCTTAAAGTGTATGAACAATGTTTTGTCAGAGATAGAAAATGCACATTTTATGGTTGTTGGGGATGTAGATGTACAAAATATTTTAAAACATTTCAGCAATAGTGGGAAGGTTCATCTTGCAGGAAGAGTTTCGGATGGAAGTCAGGCAATCAGATTATCGGATATATATGTTCAGCCAAGAAGACAGGGTGGTGGCAGAGCTGCTTTTGAAGCATTATATTATGGAATTCCAACTATTATTCCAAATTATGGGGATGCATGGGATGTATGTGGAAGCTTATTTGAAGTAAATTCATATGATGAAATGAAACAAAAAATATATAGTTATTATAATGATTCGACGCAATATAGAGCAATTTCTGAGAGAGCATTAGAGAAGGCAAGAAAGCTGGAAGATATGCAGTCAATGTTTATGAATTTATTTGATCAGCTTGGAATAGAGTATGAGAAAAATTTATATGTCGATATGGTAAAATTCAAGCCGATTTTTAAAAGCGAATTTGAGAAGAAGCAAGATGTTATCGAAAGAAAATTAGATAGTGTCAGAAATATTTCCTGTACAGCAGAGCGCAGATTAAGAGATAATGAATGGGCGGTTGTCTTTAATAGTACGATAAACGGAAGCAACTGGTTTAAAAATGTATCATTATCACCTGGTAGATGCGCAATTGCCTGGCCTGGATTGTATGCGTTGTATCGTTCACTTGATGAATTTCAACCAAAGAGTATTTTAGAGATGGGGCTAGGACAGTCAACTAGAGTAATAAGCAGTTATGCAATGCATTTTCAGACAAAACATTATATTGTAGAGCATGATAAATCATGGATTAATTTTTTCTTGGATAAACATGGAGTTTCAGATAATACAGAGATTATAAATCTAGAGAGAGTGGAAGACATATATAATGGAAGGTACATACATACAAAAACACCTATTAAACATTATAAGGATTTTAAAAATACTTTTTCAGGGAAAAAATTCGACTTTGTATTTATTGATGGACCGCAGGGAAGTGACGAATTTTCAAGAGTTGATTTCACAGAGATTTTACCAGAAGCATTAATGGAAAGCTTTGTTATCATGGTAGATGATTCACAGCGTAATGGAGAAACTCACACTATAAATTGTATTTATAATATTTTAAAACAAAACGGAATTGATTGCAAAATCGTATCGTATGATGGACTGAAAGATACAGCATTAATAGTTTCCCCAGATCTTACATTTTTGTGCTCGTTGTAATCATTAAAAGATAAGTGTATTACATTATACAAGATATATAATAAAGCAAATGGATAGGAGAAGGATTTGCATATTACAATAATCGCCGAAGCAGGTGTGAACCACAACGGAAGCTTAAAACTTGCAAAACAAATGGTAGAGGAAGCAGCAAGAGCTGGTGCTGACTATATCAAATTTCAGACATTTAAACCGGAAAAGCTGGTTTCCAAATATGCGCAGAAAGCAGATTATCAGAAGAAAACGACAGGCAGTCAGGAATCGCAGCTGCAGATGTTGGAAAAACTGGCATTGTCATATGATGATTTTGTGGAATTGAAAAAGTATTGTGAGCAGATTGGGATTGGTTTTCTGTCCACACCGTTTGACGAGGACAGTATCCGGTTTCTTGATCGTCTGGACATGGATTTCTGGAAGATACCTTCCGGTGAGATTACAAATTATCCATATCTGGTTCGGATTGCACAGACAGGCAGGGATATAGTGCTTTCTACCGGAATGTGTGAAATGGATGAGATAGCGGATGCAATGAAAGTATTGGAAGAGAATGGAGCAGGGAATATTTCGCTGCTCCATTGTAATACAGAATACCCGACACCATATGAGGATGTAAATCTGCTGGCAATGAAGCAGATGCGTACAGCCTTTAAAAAGCAGGTGGGATATTCGGATCATACGGTCGGAATTGAAGTGCCGATCGCAGCCGTGGCATTAGGTGCTGCAATTATTGAAAAGCATTTTACATTAGATAAGAATATGGAAGGTCCTGATCACAAAGCAAGCCTTGAACCATTGGAATTAACTCAGATGATATGCTCTATCCGCCATATTGAAAAAAGTCTGGGGAATGGTAATAAGAAAAGAACTGCTTCGGAACAGCATAATATAGCAGCAGCGAGGAAGAGCATTGTCGCCAAATGTGCGATTTCTAAGGGAGATATTTTTACAGAGGCAAATCTTACGGTTAAAAGACCAGGAAGCGGGATAAGCCCGATGAGGTGGAAAGAAATTATTGGAACAAGGGCAGAGAGGGATTATCTGGAAGATGAACTTATATGATAAACTCCGGAAAAAGCGTAAATGCTGCATTATATCTCGCTATGAGTATGACAATTTTGTTGCATGAAATCATAAAATATGTTATTAATAACAATATAGAGGCTAAAATAAAACAAATATGTCACGAATGACATAATAATGAATGGATCTGCTAAAATATGTCATTCCTAACAAGCTGGGAGGGTGTTGTTATGAATAACGAAGATATGAAATCTATATTTGACCAGATAAATAATTTAAAAAAACCTGTTACAGAATCCAAAGAAACAAATGCTGAGTATGAAAAGGATGCTTTTCGAGAAGTTTTAAATGGAATATCAGAGGAAATTCAAAGAGTATTGGATGAAAATGATTTCACACAGGAAGATTTATGTCGGATAACAAATATGTCACAGTCCAATATTAGTAAAATACAAAACGGAAAGGTTGTTCCAAGGATAGAAACACTACAAAAGATTGCGAATGCTACACACACAAGACTTGTAATAAGTTTTGAAAGCATGGAAGGAGAGGATTAAAAATGGCAAATATAACGTCCATTGAGATTAATCAATTCAGGGGAATTAAGCAATTAACAGTTTCTGATTTTTCAAATATCAATCTTATTGTAGGCGATAATAATAGTGGAAAAACAACATTTTTGGAAGCAATTCAGTTATTGTTTGCGAAAGCTCAACTCAGCTCTGTTAAAAATATCATAAGGCAGAGAACAGTGCTTAATATTCATGATAATAGTTTTTATACTTCTTTTATTAAAATGTTCAATGTGGAGCAAAATGAGGATTTGCTAGATCTCGATATTTATGGAGAAAGTAATAACGGTCCGATTGAATTTGAAATGACTGGACGTGAGAAAACCATTTCTGGAGAAGAAGCACTTCAAATTTCAACAATGTCTTCACGTCAAAAAACGTATTACAGAAAATCAACAACTTTTATCCCCGAAACGGTCAAACTGTTTACAGGTAGTATTATTAGTCAAAATGGTAAAAAAACAATAGAGAAAAATGTTTGTTTTACATCTTTAGACAATACAATGGTAGGTTCTGTAACTAAGAGGGAAGTTCAATATATATCTTCTTTTGGTCATTTGAGATATGACTTATTACAGAATATCGTAGATAATCCGGAATATAAGAAATTAGCTATCAGCATTCTGAAGAAGTTTGATGAATCTATAGTGGATATTTGTTATACCAAGGCGGATGATGAATCCTTTGTGGAATCCATTATAACAGAAAATGGCGTAAACATGCCGTTCTCCGTTTATGGTGACGGAATTAAGAAAATATTATATATTTTGAATAAACTATTCGATGCAACAGATTCAATTTTGTTGATTGACGAAATTCAGACAGGTTTGCACAAGAAATATTATGATAAATTATTTCCGGTAGTATTTGAGCTGGCTAAAAAACTGAATGTACAATTATTTATTGCGACACATAGTATGGAAGCAATTGATGCAATACTGGAGTATGGTAAATATGAAAATGATACCAACAGTAAGGATCCGATTAAAGTTATTACGTTAAAGAAAATCGACTCAAACGATGGCAAGGGAAGTAATGTAGCTGCTCGAAATGTTACGGGTAAGTATGTGTATGAAAACCGCAAGGCATTTGAATTTGAGGTGCGCTTATGATGACGGAATTAATGCTTGTTGAAGGTGTATCGGATGTACAGTTGATTAGCTATTATTTACAAAATGTGTATGGCTGGAAACATGAAAAGAATAATCATCTTGGAATACATTCACTGGATGAACATGATCACATAGAAAGTCTTTCAAAAGAAGGAAGACAACTTGTTTTGTGCGGTGTGGGAGGAAATGGAAGATTTGCACATTTCGTAGCAAGGCACCGCATCAATAGTATGATAATTGAACATGAGATATCCTCAATAATGGTTGTGACAGACCGGGATGAGGATTCAATTTCCAAAATTGGAAGAACGATAAACAGTTTGTTTGAGAACGTATCATACAGAGCAGGAGAGTGGAAATGTAACGTTGTTGAAGATTCGTTTGGACAACAAAAGCAGGTAGATACATATCTTTTAATTGTTCCGGCGGATAAAAAGGGAGCATTAGAAAATGTAATAATAGATGCATTGAAAGATATTCCGGAAGAAAAAGAGTTGGTAGACGAAGTGATTCAGTTTGTTGATTCATTAAAAGCAAGGTTAGTGCCTGAATTAAATCAAATTAATAAAGCTAATAAGGCTTCAGTTGGAACTTTTTTTAGTGTTCGAAATCCGAAAGATGCAATGAGATCTTTTGGAACTTTTATTTCTAAAATAGACTGGTCAAAATCAGAATCTTTAAAAAATTTATTTTTGCCATTCATGTATTTAGGAGAGGAGAAAGAATAGCATTTTATATTTTATACTGAAAGCATAGCAAAAGATGTAAGGAGAACCATATGAAACGAATTGGGATAATGACAGGAACAAGAGCAGAATATGGATTGTTAAAGCCCTTGATGCAGGAGATTAATAAAGATAATGATTTGGAATTATACTTGATTGTGTCAGGGATGCATCTGTCACCAGAGTTTGGAATGACTTATCAGGAAATCGAGGAAGACGGTTTTGAAATAAATGCAAAAGTAGAGATGCTGTTAAGCTCCGATAGCCCGGCAGGAATTAGTAAATCGATTGGTTTGGGTGTAATTGGATTTGCAGATGAATTTCAAAGAGCAGATTTGGATATGCTGATTTTGCTTGGAGACAGATATGAAGCACTGTCAGCGGCAATCTGTGCAATGGTCATGAGAATACCGATTGCACATCTTCATGGAGGAGAGTTGACAGAGGGTGCCATTGATGAAGGAATACGTCATTCCATTACAAAAATGAGTTATTTGCATTTTACAAGTACAGAACAATATCGGAACAGAGTGATTCAATTAGGCGAAAATCCGGAAAGAGTATTCTATGTGGGAGCACTTGGAGTAGAAAATATAAAAAAGATTAACTTGATGACAAAAGAAGAACTGGAGAGATCAATTCATTTTGAAATTGATGAAAATACAGTGGTTGTGACTTATCATCCGGTAACATTGGAAAATAATACGGTTGAGGAACAGTTCTTAAATCTCTTAAAGGTATTGGACAGAAATCCTAAGATAAGAATGATATTTACAAAAGCAAATGCGGATACAAATGGCAGAATTGTCAATGAGTTGATAGATAAATATGCAGCTCAAAATAGTGAAAGAGCCTGTGCGTTTATGTCATTGGGACAGAAAAGATATTTAAGTGCATTAAAGTATTGCAGAATAGTTATAGGTAATTCTTCGAGTGGAATTATTGAGGCACCTTCCTTTGGCAAACCGATTATTAATATAGGAGACCGGCAAAAAGGAAGAATATGTGCAGACAGTGTGATTAATTGTGGATATACACAGCAGGAAATTCAGCAGGCTATGGAAACTGCACTGACAGAGGAGTTTGAAAATAAAGCCAGAAACTGTAGAAATCCATATGAAAAGGAAAATACAGCAGCAAATATTATAAGTGTTATAAAGGATTATTTGTTGAATGATAAAATTAAATTGAAAAAAGGATTTTATGATATAAAATGAGAAATATAGCGATTATTCCGGCCCGAAGTGGCTCAAAGGGATTGAAAGACA
>OHAE01002671.1_pt1 | contig 10316 bp, 9 predicted proteins | sample 1577061 | NCBI WGS metagenome assembly OHAE01 (sample SAMEA3541535, study PRJEB24748) | human gut metagenome | biome: human gut; feature: human-associated habitat; material: faeces | place: China | collected 2012
GATTTGGATGAGATTGACTGTGATAAAATCGAAGCAAATTCCAGTCTTACATTAGATGGTGGTTTTGATTTTAACAGCACATGGAATTTTGAGTTTAGAAATCAGGCTGGCAGGAGCAGTCTGGCAAAGGAATCAGCGATACCGCCTGAGAATTTTAAGATGTTTTTCAAGGAACAGGTAACATCTTTTACAGAGGACAATAAATTTAATGGAAATCTGAAAATAACAATCGGAGAGAATAATTACGATTTAAAGGTTCCGTTTCAGACGTTACGCACCGAATCGGAAGGGAAAATTTGTAATGTCTGGGATTTGATGGAAGATTATTATCCGAAGTCAGAAGATACCTCTAAAGTTAAAAATTTCCTGGGGAATATGTCTGTATTTACACGGTGGTATGCATATGAAACAAGAATTAATGACATATTTGGTGATTATGAAGTGTCACATAAGGAGTTGAGTTAATGGGTATATCATTGTCAGGTATAGGAACTGTTGGAAAAGAGCAATTAATTTCCTCATGCAGTAACGGAGAACCGAATTGGCTTTATATTCCAACAAAAGGGAAAAGTTCAAAAACGCATGCGGAATTTGTTAGTGAAATTAAAGAACTGGCACGACGAGCAGCTACGACAGCAAATAAGACAGAGTACGAATATATTTCCAGACAGGTTCTTGGTTTACGGGCAGAATATCTATCAGATGTTGCACCTGATAGAAAACAATTATATGAACAGGCTAAAAATACTATAAAAAAACAAACTGGCAATTCGAAATGCAAAGGATGTGGAGAATTATCATTATTGGATTTTTTGGAGAAGGCAGAAGGAAAAAGCAGTAATTTTGCTGAAAAGAAGTTTGCACTGGCGGGAGGAGGAACATTGAATTGTCCAATTCTAACTACTGGTGGTTATGGTGCTGAAATTCAGTATCAGGGAGTAACGGTATTATCTAATCTTGGAAATGGCTGGGGCTATGAGATGACACCAGCGGAACTTGCAAAAAAAGATGAATTTTATTCTATTTATTGGAGCGAATATAATTTCGTAAAAGAGAATGGAAGTTCAGAATTGAGAGAGATGCCGGATTATTTGGATCAGGATAGACCATCTTTTGAAGCCAGATCATAAAATAAATATTGTGCGCAAGGAGAATGAACAGACGATAAAAACCCGTACAGTAGAAATGCAGACGCAGCTTGTAGGGTATGAATTTAAGAAAAAAGGTTTACCCACGGATAAAAATATAGCAGTAGAAAATAGTAAAGTATCCAATGATTATTTCTGGAAAACAAATGAATATACGGATAAGGAGCTTCCTGTATACTTTAAAGAGTAAAAGGAATTGACCAAAAAGAATACCTCAAGTAAATTTAGATTATTACTGACCGGGCAGTTAGTAAAAATCTAAAGTACAAGAGGTATCTTAAATGAATGTTAAAGCAAATAAGACAAAAAAGCAAGCAAATGTAGAAAATCAGGCAGTGAAACTCATTATATAAGGGCAATCGACATCCGAGGAAGGGAATTAAGCAGAAAAGCATTTGAATTCAGTGACATGGCAGAGGGCTTTGAAGCAGCTAAAGCATGAATGCTGGAGCTTGCAGTACAGAATAGAAAAAGCCAGATTGTCCTGGGGCTTGAAACGACTGGCCACTACTGGTTTACACTGGCTACATGGCTGATCACAGCTGGAATCTTCCTACCCTACCATGGTTTTTTCAATATTATTTACAGAAAAAGTCGTTGGCTTTAGAAGCTGGCGGCTTTTTTTGCGTAAATAGTGCAAAACCTTTCCTCTTTCTTGTTCTGAAAATAAATTCATGCTATGATAAAAATTAAAAAAGGGCTGAACATAGACAAAAAGGTTCCTTTCTCCAAATTTTGCATAACCGTAATGGAAAGTAGGAGACGTTCAAACGGACCTGTGAAGGTTGTTTTTTTGCGGGAAAATAAGGAGAATATAGAGTATGTATATTGCAATTGATGGAAGTGGAACGAAGACAGAATATTAGCTTCTGGATCGCAACAGAACTATTAGCGGAAGAAGGATGTATTGTTGAGACTGCAAATGATGGAGTTGCATGTGTTGATATGATTGAAAAGGCAGACGCTGATTATTACAAGATGATTCTTATGGATATTCAGATGCCGGTTATGAATGGTCTGGATGTAGCAGCTATCCGAAATCTGGATCGAAAAGACGCAGAGTTTGTTCCGATCATTGCCATGTCTGCAAATGCTTTTGCAGAAGATATTATCAACTGTAAGCTGGCAGGAATGAATATGCATCTGTCGAAGCTCCTGGATGAAACAAAATGATCACTGCGCTGAAGTAGTGTTTGGCAGATAACAAAATCATAAAACTGCGGGATGATTTATAGAATAAAAGGAAAGCCGTCCAGGTTTTTGTGAACATATACACAAAGCCTGGACGGCTTTTTTTTACAGTGAACACAGATTGAACGCAGATAAGCATTCCTCCGCTTCAAGTGCGCGGAGTACTAAGTGGCGAGTGAGGGGAAATCATTCTTCAATGATATCTCTGAAGGAGGTAGCCAGTACACGGGGGGAGTGCATTTTCTTTTGCTTTCTCAAGAGAAATATTCAGAAATTCCTGTAAATTCATAAAATGATTTGTGCTCTTTGCGGGATCATACCATGTGTATGCTTTGCAGAGGTTCCTCAATGGATATGGTCAAAATATATAGGAAACTAATTTTTTGACACATTTTCATAATAAAAATGACTATCGAAACAACGGTGGAAATGATAAATTATAGTCAAATAAAACAACCGTGATTCTTAAATGAAAGGAGAATTAAAACATGAAAAAGAAAATGGTATGCATCTTAATGGCAGGCGTTATGGCCTCACTTGTACCGGCACAGATGGTCTTCGCAGAGGGCGACAGCGGAGAGAAAACAGTTGTAAAATTCCAGACCTGGAACCCTGGTACGGAAGAATATGTGGGAGAGATGATCGATAAATTTGAAGAAGAGCATCCGGATATTGAAGTACAGCATATTTATATGCCATATACAGATCATGTGGAGAAATTAAAGGTTGATCTCTCTGCAGGAGACGCAGCAGATGTATTTGGAGTTCAGACAGGAGCGATGTATAAAGAATTCCGTGACTTTGAAGAAGATCTCACTCCATATCTGGTAAAAGAATATGGCGATGACTGGGCTTCCAATTATAACGAATACGCAATGTCTCTTCTTAAAGGTGATGACGGCGAGTATTATGCAGTTCCTCTGGGACTCAGCTATGCAGGATATGTATGGGCAAACATGAAATACTTTGATAAATATGATCTGGAGCTTCCGACCAATTATGATGAGCTGAAAGCGGTTTGCCAGACATTCCGTGACAATGGAGAATATCCTCTGGTAATCGGAGCAAAAGATTCCTGGATCAACATTGATACCTGGATGAATATTGCGGCTGATATTAATACTGAGAAGCTGTATTCCGCAATTGAAGGCGAGACTCCATTTACAGATGAAGACCTTGTTCAGTCCTTCCAGATCTGGCAGAACTGTTTCACAGACGGTGTTTTCCAGGATGGAGCACTTGGAGTTGGAATGTACACAGATTCCACAGATATGTATCAGAAAGAGGGATCTGTTCCGATGATCCTGAATGGTTCCTGGTCACTTGGTGCTTATATGGACAGCGATGAGCAGAGCCAGGAGGTTTACAATGGCGAGGGCGCAAACCATAAGATTTTCCTGATGGATTGGAATAACGATGGCAAGATTGCTCCGGTTGAAGAAGCTGTTGACGTATCCCTTGCAATTAATAATCAGTCCAAGGTAAAAGATGCAGCATGGACATTTGTTGACTGGATGCTTCACGAAGGTGCTGATTTCCTGATCAATGGTCATTTACAGTACATGCCGGCCCGTAATGACATGGAACTTAATGTAGAAGGTCTGAACGAGAACGGTGCTGAAAATCTTGAATACTGTGTAGAGCAGGGTAAAGACAATGTAGGCGGCTACAGAGAGATGGCTTATGCAGAGCTGAAAGAAACCATCATCAATGAGCTTACAGAACTTGCTCTGGGAGATGTTACACCAGAAGATGCAGCAGAGACAATTGAAGCAGCTTCCCAGGCACAGGAGAGATAGTTATTAAGTATTATAAGGCTGCCCTCACTTTGGGCAGCCTTTAAAAAAAGGAGGAAAATTATGGCTTCAGCTAGAAGAAGGAAGGATTGCTTTACCAGCTTCCTGTTCGTACTTCCCCTTTTGACACTGTTCCTTGTGTTTTTCGCTTATCCCATAATTTATAATATTGTGATCAGTTTTTATGACTGGAACGGAATCAGTGTGGAAAAAGTTTTCGTAGGTTTCGCAAACTACAAAAAACTCTGGGCAGATTCCGTAATGCAGAAAACATTTCGAAACTTTGTCATTATTGCAATATCTACTACAGTTATTCAGTCAGCACTTGGACTTATGCTGGCATCCTTTTTTATCAGAAAAATAAAACTTTCCGGATTATATAAGATCCTTTTTTATCTACCTGCAATCTGTACCTCCACAATTGTTGGTACTGTTTTTTCGAAAATTTTCGAAACAAACCGTGGTTACCTGAATGTGATCCTGCGGGCACTTCATCTGGATTTCCTTTGTCAGCAGTGGCTTGCAACGCCAAAAACTGCACTTGCCTGTCTTTTGTTTGTAAATATCTGGCAGTGGACCGGTTACAGCATGCTGATGTACTACACAAATATGCTGAATATTCCCCAGGATCTTTATGAGTCAGCAACCATTGACGGAGCAGGAAGCTTTAAACAGTTTATCTACATAACCTTTCCGCTTCTTCGCGGTACTCATATTACCCTGATCATTCTGGATATTCTGGGTGCTCTGAAGTTTTTCGATCTTTCTTATGTATTGACAGATGGCGGTCCGGCTCATGCTACTGAGACCTTTTCCACATATATATACACGAAATCCTTTAGCACCTTTCAGCAGGGACAGGCATCTACCATTGTTGTATATATGTTCCTGATCGCCATGGTGCTGACGGTTATTCAGCTGAAGATTTATTACAAAAAAGACAAGAAGGAGATGAGCTAGCTGATGAAAAATTCATTACCATATAAAATTATCACTCAGGTTATCTGTGTGGTTCTGCTGGTCATCCTGGTCTTTCCACTGTATCTGATGCTGGAAAAATCACTGGCTGTAAGTGGCTTTGGAAACTACGCAAAGGTGTTTGAATATTTCAACTTGATTCCAAATGTTATTACCAGTATCATTGTGGTAGGAGGAACGCTTATTGTTGTCTCAATTGTAGTTTCCATGGCAGCATACGCATTTTCCAAACTGGAATTTCCACATAAGCAGGCTGTTTATTATCTGATTCTTACAGGTATGATGATCCCTACATCTGCATTAATCTTTCCGCTTTATCAGATCGTAAGGGGACTTCATCTGAACAATACCGGATGGTCATTGGTATTTCCATATGCCACAGCAAGTGCCTGCTTTAATCTTATGGTTCTGACCAACTACTACAATGCATTGCCGGATGAACTGATCGATGCAGCGAAAATCGATGGTGCAAATAAGTGGACTACATTTATACAGATCATGCTTCCAATTGCAAAACCAGGTCTTGTTTTTGTACTGATCCAGACCTTTTTATCTGCATGGAATGAACTTCAGATGGCGATCATTTTCATTAATGATACTTCGAAACAGCCGCTTTCTGTTGTGCCGCTTCGGTTTGCACAGACAACTTCCAGTTCCGGCTTTACTATTAATAACCTGTTTGCAGCGTGTATTATCTGTCTTTTGCCGATTGCGGTTTTCTATATCTTTGCATCCCGGCAGCTGATGGCAGGACTTACTGCAGGAGCTGTGAAGGGTTAAGCTAAAGGACGGCCTGTTTTATGAAAAAAAATTCTTCGCACAAAACGCTTAGTATTGTGAAACGTATCAGCATTACGAATATTGGAATCTTTATCATTGCCTGTATCTTAAGTATTGTGGCAACTTTAAAACTGAATGTGGAGTACCATATTGACCGGGATGCACAGATGATGAAGGTCTATATTTCCAATACCCTAAGTTCGATTGATAATACTCTGAAAGATATGGGAAGGGTTTCGCTGATCGCGTTTTCCGATCAGATGGTGCAGGATATTCTGAAAGGTACTGATTATTCTTTTGATGAGAAAATGGAGAACGAAGAGTATCTTACAAAACTCTATTCTTCTATGATTTCAATCAGGGATGATGTGCGGGGAATTTATATTTTTAATAATGAGGATATGGTGTTTTACAGTGATACCTGGAATCCATTTTTGGGATTTGACTGGAATGTAGAATCTTTTTTTCAGGATGTAAAGATAAATTCTGACCTTTCTACAAATATTTCGGGATGCCATATGTATGTGGGTACGCTGCCTGAGGGATTTAAGTACACACAGACTTATACAAAGAACATTTTCCAGGAGAATAATATTTATCTGGTCCGTCCCATCCGCAGTTTTTCCCCCTTTGAGGTAATCGGTTATATTGCACTGCGAACCCCTATCCTTACTTTGCAGAAAATATGCAGCAATTATCTGGAGGATAATATTTCCTATATTGTTGCTGACGAAAATAACAATATTGCATGCAGTTCCAATGAGAGGATCATCAGCCAAAATCTGAAGGATGTCTATCCAGAGCTACTGGATCATATGAATGGCGCAAAAGGATCTTTTAGTCTGACATTAAATCAGGAAAAATATCTCTGTGCGTATCAGCGTTCCGATTACAGCAACATGCTTCTGATCACTCTGAAAACATATGAATCCATTTATGATGAATTAAATATTCTGGTGATAACCTGTATTATAATCACTGCGATAAGTGCACTTGTTGTATTGTTCTGTGTATATGGTTTTACCAGGAAAAATCTGAAAAGACTTACAGATTTTTCCCTTGATATCCAGAATTTCCAGCCAGGAGATCTTACCAGGCAGTATGATGTGGGGTATATGGATGAGGTTGGCGTATTGAAGGATTCCTTTAACAAAATGATCCGCCGTCTCAATGATCTGGTTATTTCGGAATATCAGGCAAGGGATCAGCTTCAGAAGGCTGAAATTTCCGAACAGAAAATGGCTATGCTGTATCTGAAACAGCAGATCAATCCTCATTTTCTTTACAACACGCTGGATATGATCCGGTTGAAGGCGGCGATCAATAAGGATACGGAAGTATCACAGATGCTGATGAAGCTGGTCAGCTTTTACCGCTTGAGCACCAAGGTGCATGATTCTATGGTGACGGTCAGAAAAGAAGTGGATATGCTGGATGCGTATATGAGTCTGATGTGTTATCGGTACCCTGAGATCAGGTATCACTCGGATATTATGCCGGAAGCAATGGATATGGAAATTCCCAATTTTATTTTGCAGCCATTGCTGGAAAACAGTCTGATGCATGGTTTGAAGGACAGACGGTATCAGGGCTCGGTTACGCTGAGAATCTGTGTAAATGAACAGGATAACAGCGAATTGGATATCTGGCTTTCTGATGATGGAATCGGAATTCCGGATGACAAAATGGAAGAATTAAATGCGTATAATGCAAAAGACAGTGAAGCTCTTTACCGGGTGCAGACCCAAAGTCAGGGAGACCGCACACATCTGGGCGTGATCAACGTGATCAGCAGACTGAAGCTTTATTATCAGGAAAATGCAGAGGTCATTTATACGCGAAATAAAACCGGAGGAACTACTGTAAAAATAAAAATTAAGACAGCGAGTGAAAGACATGAATAATTGCAGAGTACTTTTAGCGGATGACGAGGCTGCTATTCTGGAAGGCTATAAATTGCTTTTTGATTGGGGAAAATATCAGTGTGAGATTGCAGGGACGGCTATGGATGGTCAGGAGGCTGTGGAGAAAGCGCGTGAACTGAAGCCGGATATTGTGATCATGGATATCAATCTTCCCAAGCTGAATGGCCTTGAGGCAATACGCGCTATTCAGGATACGGCTCCGGGGGATCATCCGATTTATATGATCGTGGTTACCGGATATGATGAGTTTTCCTATTGTCAGGAGGCTTTAAGGCTCCGTGTCTCGGACTTTCTTCTGAAACCTATTGATTTCGATGTTTTCGGGGAAGTTATTCAGGGAATTGTCCAGAAAATAATGGAGAATCCAAACCGGCAGCCTGTATTATCTGAAACGTTGAAAAAAATAGTCGGTTATATCAATGAAAATCTCGAGAATGAGGATATGCGGCTGACTCTGCTTGCAGAAAATATGAATATGAATCCCAATTATATCAGCCAGCTGTTTAAAAAGGAGCTGGGATGTGGATATCATGCGTATTTGAACCAGGCACGTGTGGAAAAAGCTAAAATTTATCTGAGACAAACCAACGAGCCAATCACAGCTGTGGCAGAGAAAGTTGGTTTTAGTGATTATCGTATTTTTACGAAAATATTTAAGGGAATTGTAGGAGAAACGCCTTCACAGTTCCGAAAATAAACATATGGGAGGTAAAATTATGGTTTTAAAATTAAACGAGTTCCGTGACAAACTGGCTGGATGCTGGGCAGGAAAAAATGTAGGCGGTGTTCTTGGTGCACCTTTTGAGTGTAAGAGAATGGTTCCTGATGTGGATTTCTATATCCAGGATCTTTCCATGGGACCACCTGCAAATGATGATCTGGATCTTCAGATCGTATGGCTGGCAGCTGTGGAGCGCTATGGAAGAAACGTGAATGCCTCCATTCTTGGCGATTACTGGCTTTCCTATGTGATCCCAAACTGGGTTGAGTACGGAACCGGAAAAGCAAATCTGAAAGCCGGAATTGTTCCGCCTATGTGTGGTGATGTGGACAATACTTATAAGAACAGTAATGGCTGTTGGATCCGTTCTGAACTTTGGGCGTGTCTGGCACCGGGACATCCGGAAATTGCAACCAGATATGCATTTGAGGATGCAATTGTCGATCATGCAAACGAGGGAATGTATGGTGAAATTTTCACAGCTGCACTTCAGAGTGCGGCGTTTGCAGAAAGTGACCGTGAGAAACTAATCGATATCGGACTTTCTTATATTCCGGAGGACTGCGCTGTTGCAAGAGCAATCCGTAAAACAGTAGAATGCTATCATAATGGCATTGATTATCTGGAAGCAAGAAAAATTGTGCACAATACTGCGCCGGGAACCTTTGGTATCCAGGAATACAAGCTGAGTGAGATTCCAAAGGAAAACAATGAGGGAATGGAGATTGGAGAGCCTGGCTTTGATGCACCAGAAAACGTTGCCTTTGTAGTACTTGGTCTTCTTTACGGAGAAGGTGATTTCGGAAAGAGTCTTATTATCGCCAATAACTGTGGTGAAGATACAGACTGTACCTGCGCAACTCTTGGCGCGCTTCTGGGTATTATTTATGGTGCTTCCGGACTTCCGGAGAAATGGACAAAACCACTTGATGACAAAATTGTAACCATGTGTATTGATAAAACAAGTCATGGAATCTGGGTTCCAGATACGGCGACAGAATTGGCAGAGCGTATTCTTCGTGTAGTTCCGGGCTTCCTGGGACAGGATCTCTGCGATGCTTTTGCAGAGGGCGGAATGACTATTGAATGCCTGGAAAAAGAGGCTCTGTTCTGCAATAAGACAACAGATTATCTGCCATTGATTAATGGAAATGGGAAATCAGAGGAATTGCCGATCCGTGATCTGTGCGCTCTTTCTTCCTATGTGGCAAGATATCAGTTCCCGGCATTCAGTGTTATGGTGGATTATGAGGATTCTGTTTTCTTTACACCTGGCGAGAACAGAAAGTTTAAGGTTAAGGTTGTAAATTCCAATACCATGAGAGAGCAGCAGTGGGTAAAAATCAAGCTGTATCTTCCAGAAGGAGTTACTGCTGTGGGTGCATCTACAGCAGAGCTGCCATTGAATAACCTGTATCTTTCCTGTGCAGAAAAAGAATTTGAAATCAATACAGAGGGCTTTAGTGACAGCCGGCTGGAGCTGATCGTGGATGTTTCCCTTACAGGAAGACATTCAAACGGACCTGTGAAGGTTGTGTTATTTGCGGGAAAATAAGGAGAATATAGAGTATGTATATTGCAATTGACGGAGGTGGAACGAAGACAGAATATCTGCTTCTGGATAAGCATTTCCAGGTAGTGGATCACTACCTGGGCGGTTGTCTGAACCATGATCTTCTGGGAAATGGGTGGGCAGATGTTTCGTTGGCTTTAAAAGCTTCCATAGATGTTTTGCTGGTCCAAAATACGCTGTTGCTGTATGGACAGGATATGGAGG
>OHAE01002674.1_pt1 | contig 10290 bp, 6 predicted proteins | sample 1577061 | NCBI WGS metagenome assembly OHAE01 (sample SAMEA3541535, study PRJEB24748) | human gut metagenome | biome: human gut; feature: human-associated habitat; material: faeces | place: China | collected 2012
TGTCTTGTTTTCTGCCGACGCATATTCCCGAAGGTATTCCACAAACAGACGGCGATAACCCGGATCCAGTCCCATGGAAAAATCATCCAGAATCAGCAGTTCCGGGTCCTGGGCAAAAAGCAGTCCCAGCGCTACCTGCGAACGCTGTCCGCACGACATGGTAGAGAGTTTCTGCGAAGGAAGTACCTGCAACTTTTTCAGCAATTCATAATAGGCCTCTTTCTTCCATTTCGGGAAAAAGGCCGAATAAAATTTCTCTATCTGAGAAACCGTAAAATAGGCGTGTTGCACATGGCCTTCCAATAACAGTCCCACCTTCGACTTGGTAAGCGGCGAGAGGTGTTCCATCTCCTCACCAAACAGCCTGCACACGCCCGAACGAGGCTTCAGGTAACCGTTGAGGATATTGATGATGGTGGTTTTCCCGGTGCCGTTCTTTCCCAACAGCCCCAGTACCTTTCCCTGCTCCACGTCGAAACTGAGATTTTCGTAAATCAAGCGGTTTCCGTAATAATGCGTAATATTTTCACACTCTATTATTTTACTCATTGTAAAACGATTAAATGATTAGTTCTTAAAATTTTACACCAACCTTGATGACGGGTTGCACGAAATCCTTTCCTGCCATTGTAGTTGTAAAAGCCCTGGCATACGTCACCTCGCTCCGGACATAACCGGACAGGGCAGGAGTAATTTCTCTTTCATATCCCACGGCCGCATACGGCACCAGCCGGACAGCTGTCTGATAATCGTATTCTTGCACCAGTAAGTCTGCTCTTTCTGCCGGACGTTGCTGGTTCTCCGATACACTGGCATATTGTCCGTCTTCTTTCATACAGCCCCATCCGCCCTGCAAGCCCAGTCCGGCGGAAGCAGTCCATACCTGCCGACCTTTATACCAATTTCTGGCACCCTGAAGCCACATCTCTGTAACGTGCAGATTCTGCTTCCGGAAAAACGGATATTGCGATGCCGTCACAGAGCGGGAACGATAGTCCATCCGTACTTCGGCCGACCAGTCTGAACGGCTCTCTTTACCTCCTGAAAGAAGTTGATACGCCAGCCAGGCACGCAGCTGGTCCCTGCTCATCACTTCATTGCTACCGTAATACACTATATGCGATACGCCCAGTCCGTCCGTACTCTCCTTATATGAGTTTTCCCTGTTTTCCAGTGATTTCAATGCAATGCCCAGTTCCATCGCCTGAAAAAGTCGGGACTGCTGCCAGGTAAGCTTTGTACGGTAACCCACCTCACTCCCTGTATGAGTAGAGTAGGTGATGGAAGTCGAAGAACCGCTTCCAAAGCGTCCGGAAGTCTTTCGGATGAATACCTCCTGAAACCAGTGCAGGTCTCCGCGACGATACTGTCCCTGAAAGGCTACTTCATGCGTTTGGGTAAATAAGGGAGTCGTGTTCGAAGTATATCCACTTTCACCAAACACTTCACTACGCCCGTAAAAGCCTCCAAAACTGATGAGAGAAGTGTATTGACGGTCTGTCGTTCCATAGATACCAAAACCTACCGTTTCCACGTTGCGCAAATACCCGTAAGAAAGTCCGACTTGCCATCCGGAAAAGAGTTCGTACGAGAAGCCCGTCGACAAATACAGGTTCATCAGGGAATTCTGATGCCGCAAGTCCTTGAACTTGGCGTAGTTTTCCGTACGGTATTCCAGTTGCCCTCCCCATGAAAGGCGAGGAGTGAGGAGATAGCCTGCTTCCCCTTTGAGCATGTACCATTCATGCCGTTTCGTGCCGGCTCCCGAGTCGTCCATCTCCACAATGTCAAAAGGCGTCTCTTCCGGATGCAGAAAAGCCGAACCCGACATGTGCTTGCCTTTTTCCGTGCCGTATGCCATGGCACCTCCTAATACCAGCCGCGAGTTCAGCCGCCAGTAGGATTCGGTTGAGACCAATCCGCCCAGCCGGCTGTCCGACTGATAATAATTCACCAGTTTTCCGCTTCCGTAACTGCCTTCCGCCTGAAGATAAGAAATGCGTCCGCACTCCATCCCCGACAGAAAAGAAGGATTGCTTCCGGCAGAAGCCGCATACCTCCACAAGGTTTCCTGAAAGTCTGTACGAAGAGGAGAGGAGGTCCCTGAGGGAACACTTCCCCAGGACCTGCCTCCCGCCACAAGTACAAGAAAAAAGCAAGCGATACGATAATGCTTCATGTTTAGTTTCTCAAAGAAGATTTGCTCCGCTGATGGAAGTCAGCTGTCGAATTGTTTGTATCCTGAAAAATAATTCTGGCTCCGTTTTTCAAGGATGCCTCGGCATCTATCCCGCTGGCATCGGTTGAATTTCCTACACCGAGCGAATAGTTATAAACCAGCTTTCCTTTATTCTCCACAAGTGCCTCCGTAGCCTCTTTATCTACGTTGCGATACAAGGTATATCCCATACCGCGAGTAAGTTCTACATAGCCTGCATCTACCGAGGGAAGAAGGCGCTTCTGGTTACCGTCGGCTCCCTGCACGAATACCTCGATACCGTCTACCACCCACTCTGCCGGCACTTTCTTACGCGGCTGACTGGCACTTCCTCCATAAAGGTTGGTGGTGGATGCATCGTCTACAAAAGCCTGTAGAGTAGTACCTTCCGGGCGGAATACGAAGAATGCCGGACCAAACTGGCTGACAGGCCATGCATTACCCAAACCGTATTTGTAAGCCTTCAAGTAATGATCGGTAGAAATAAGTTCAGAAGGCGACGGATAGTATTTGGCATTATTGAAGTCCTCAATGTCATACAGGCAGTAATAAGTACTGTTGGCCAGATTCACGGACTGAGAATAGGTCTGTGTGTGGTCGATGGCTCCATTCAGTGCAATCACCAGTTCTTTTCCGGCTTCCAGCTGTACCTGCTTGTCGAAATACCAGACAGCCGTTCCGGCCGGTATCCATCCTTCAGCCGCATAAAAGAGTTCACCGTTCACATAGTCCTTATTCGACGCATGAGGATTGTAAGGATTTACCATACCCAGTGCAAAGTCGCTGATGTCGAGTGTTTCCGAAGAATTGTTATACAGCACGACATACTGGTCCATGGCAAACGTACCCGAACCATCGTCTTTCGGACAACCTCCTACATACAGTTCCTTAATCAGCACGGAACCTCCTGAAGACATTTCCAGTTTGATGGTAGCCTCTACCGTTTCCTGAGTCACATTGACCGATGTATTCAATCCATTGAAAAGATACACTTTAGCATCGGCCACCCGTTTATCGGAAGCCGAAGCTTCATAGATACCTTGCGGCACTTCAAAAACAGCCACTCCTTCCGCATTGGTCAACTGACTGAAGGTGGTACTGCCCGACGTATTCTTCAGGGTTACACTGACTCCCTCCACTGGTTCAAATCCGCTTCCCTCAGGATACACCAGCCGAATGCTTACACTGCTCACCTGATAACCGCCGTTTTCTTTCTCTTTGCACGCGCTGAAAGCCAGTATCAGAATTAAGGCACAGCACGCAGATAACATCTTTTTCATCATACTCATACGTGTTTATAGTTTTAATTTAAATGATATGCCATAGTTAAAAGGAGTGACCAGCGAAGAAGCAAACAGACTTCCCTCATTACCCGTCTGCCAGTTCTTTATCTTCTGCAAACTGTAGAAGAAATTATTGGCAAAAAATGACACCGTCAGGTACTTCCCGATTTCTTTCGATACGTTCAAATTAGCCGAGAAATAGGGGGAATATCCCTGCTTCCTGAACATATAGCCGGTAGTGCTTTTTACCACCAGTTTACTGAGTTCGTTATACAACTCCTTGTCATGTTCGGCAGCCCACAGGAACTTTTCCATGAACGGTATACGGATTTCCATATCTTCTCTCGATACATAATACAGCGGATACGTAGCCACGTAACTGGCTCCATTATAAATATCCGTTTGGGTGGACGAGGGAAGATAATCGCTCTGCGAGTCGAGCGCATAGCTCCGGGTTCCACCGCTGTATTCGCTCAGGTTCTGCCGCGTATTCAGAAGAGTGCCCTCAAAACGCAGAGAGAAAATCATTCTGATTTTCGGCACGTGCGTCACCAGGGTCAGGTTGGTGTTCAGTCGCTGCGTCGTGAATCCGTTATAGTTGCCATTGCCTCCCACATAATAACCGATGTATTTATAAGGCTGTCCGTCCGTATCAGTCAGGCTGCTGGTCGACGGTACCATCACTTCATCAATTCCTTTGTAGCGGTAATATTTCCCGTCTATGCGGATGGAAGTATTGATTGCCTTTATCCGGTCGAAATCAAGCACCCATTCCAGTCCCATCCGTGAAGAGGAAGAACCATTCACATTCATGACGGCCGACTGGAAATCATGAACCTCCTTATAGGCAAGCGTCTGAGAGGGAAGTATCCCGTTCTTGTCGGACACGGTCACGACTCCTGTTGTACGGTCAATGCGATACACCCTGTCGGCCGAAGGTATCAGGCAATCATTGAGCGCGCTCTGGTCGGTCAGCTTATAATCAAACGGAGTATAGATACGTGTACTGGTATAAGGCTGTGACAGGGTGTTGTAGAAGAACGACAACGAGATCCGTACCCCCTTCAGACGAATGTCCATTCCGGCTTCCCGCATAAGGCTGTACTGCCACTGCAACTCCGGATTATAGACAGGAAGCACAGGATGGGTGTGATAAGCATAATAGGTCGTTCCGTCGGCCATTGCTCCAGGGGCAAATGCCAGACGGTCTACATACATTTCCCGGGGATACAGCATCTCGAACGAAGGAAGTTTCACCGCCTTCCCCCATCCGGCACGAAGGGTCGCCCCTCGAAAGAAACCATGCTCTTTTTCGCCAAATGAATACTTGGCACTGAAACGGGGAGACAGGCTGGATACGGTGCCATACACGGTGCCCGGAATGAAAGTCATGTCACTTCGGAGCCCTCCTTTAAGCAGCAACTGCGAATGACGGAAAGACAGGGTTATCTCTTCTTCTGCATACGCAGCCAGATTGTGCATGAAAGGCAACTCATCGTAACGGTATTCCCTCCAGGTGGGAGCGACCGACATGTCTTCATAATACGTTCCCTTACCTAGGTTGCCTTCTCCTTTCATATCTGCTCCTGCCAGCAGGTTGCTGGTTATGCTCCCGATTTTATGGCTCCAGCGCGCTTTCAGGTAGGCAGTGTAATTTATGGGACGGCTATCGTTGAATGACGTTACATACCAATAGCCGGTAGGCAACAAAATAATAGGTGAGGAGGGATCCTCTTCAAATTTGGAAGCCACAAAATATCCTTCTTCCGTAGTATGCAGTGCAGGCTGAACGGACGAAGCCGACTGGTTCTTCTTTTCTTCCACCCGCTTGTCGGCGTACGAGAAGGTCACTCCTCCACGCAAATTGGACAACCAGGGCGAGTTCAGCATATAGTTAAATGAAAGACTGCTCCATAACGCATTGTCCCGACTCTTGGTATAAGTTTCCTTGAAGGCATCCGGATCGGCCTCGGTATTATTGCCTCCCACATTACCGTTCAGACTGAAATCGACAGACAAGGTTTTTCCAGTCTTTGTATGCAGGCTGTTAGAGTATCTCACGCCAAAGGCATTGCGTACATACGAGGTGTAGGGTGATGCAATGTCGGACACAGAGCGAACCCGCTCATAGGACAGGTTCAGAACGCCTGCTTTTCCTCCCAGTTCCACTCCTTTACTTACAGCATACGACTGGGTGGTAGGACGCACTGCCACATCGACAATCAGCGGACTTTTTCCTTTGCGTGTCACAATTTTTACCACTCCGTTGGTCAGGTCACCATATTCCACGGAAGGTACACCGGTGATGACTTCAATCCGTTCTACATTGCTGTTGCCTATGTTACGGGTATCCGTCCCGGAAGTAGAACCAGCCGTAGCATTACCCGACAGGCGTACCCCGTCCATTTCAACTACGGTTCCGAAATCGGGATTCCCCATTTCAGTGCTTTCTCCTCGCAGCGTAATTACCTGAGCGGAAGAAGTCAGACTCTTGAACTTGCTGGTCTGTTCTCCGGGCAAAAGACTTAACGCGTCAGATACACTGACACTCTGTAAATGGTCCAGTGCCGTACGGCCCAGCGTGTATGCCGTAGTAGCATCTGTGGCTTTCCTTTCTGCCGTAACAGTCACCTCATTCAGGGCCAAAGTCTGTTCGGAAAGATATACCACAATGTTCTCCTTATCCTTCCTGACATCCAGCTGTAATTTATATTCAGAATAGCCCAGACAACGCACCAGCACCTCATGCTTTCCTTCTGCCAGATGCTGAATGACGAACTTTCCTTGCGAATCGGTCATGGTACCAATGCCACTTCCTTCAATCCACAAAGTCGCAAACTCCACCGGTACTTTCGATTTGGCATCGAGTACGGTCCCTGTTACCTTATACGACTGCCCCCAGGCAGCCAGACTGGCACTTGCGAAAAAGGCTAAAACGATTGTTTTCATATCCTGATGATTTCAGGCGCAAAGGTATCCTTATTGGCAAGTTGTGTCAATCACCAAAATTAGGTAATAGGAGAGAGGCTGCTCATCATTTTTAGGTATTTCAGGTACTGATGCAGAAATGGAGTTGAGGAAATAAAAAAAGCTCTGAAAACCAATTGATTTTCAGAGCTTTTCCTCATTTTGCCTCACGGCTTCGGTACACCCTCAGGGATTCGAACCCTGGACCCACTGATTAAGAGTCAGTTGCTCTACCAACTGAGCTAAGAGTGCATCCACTATAATTGTCAAACTTTCCGAAATTTTGTACACCCTCAGGGATTCGAACCCTGGACCCACTGATTAAGAGTCAGTTGCTCTACCAACTGAGCTAAGAGTGCATCACTATTTTCATTTGCGAGTGCAAAGGTATATTTTTTACACGAAACAGCCAAACGTTTTCGCAGTTTATTTTACAATATTTTTTCAATTCTTTTCTGAATGGCTGGTTATTAGTCACATAAAAAAGGTCGGCCATGAAAATTTTCAGGCCGACCTTTCGTTTTATAGATGAATATGAGATTTATTTCTCAAATTAGAAGCGGTAACCTACACCGATAGAGAAGGTCATATTCTTACATTTATCTTCTCCTTCTTCAGTGTCCCAAGGACAGATGAAACCATTCTGACCAGTCAAATTAATCAAATAATGATCGCTCAATTCAAGACCAATACCATACTGGATACCTAAATCAAAACGTTTCCAATCTCCTTCATCACTTTTAAATAATTTATAATCAACATCACCATATTTAGCTTTACCACCCAATCCAAAAGCCAAATAAGGACCTGCATTAATTACAAACTTAGTATTATCGCTGATATTAAATTTGTAAGCAGCCAAGATTGGAATATCTAAGTAGATAGGACGGAATGTCATTTTTTCACCTTCCTCTTTATACTTCCATCCTTTAGAAGAAATCATTAAACCTGATTGTAATGACCAATTTTCACTGAATCCATAATCCATTCCTACCCCAAAATTAAAGCCTGGAAGAGCTTTTGCTTCGCTATCTTTAGTCATGTTACTAAAGTTCATACCGAACTTAACATCCCATTTTACTTGAGAAAAACCAGCCAATGCAAACATTCCCAATACAGCGGTCATTAAAAACTTTTTCATAATTCTCTTTTTTTAGTTTTAGGTTCTGTTCCCTTGAACCGTTTTGTTTTATTCCGGAAGCAGAGGAACCGCTTTCTCTTATAATATATAAGGAGAAGAGCCTGCTTTCGTTTGTGATTGTTTACAAATGTATAAAACTATCTCAAATTATCAAAACTTTACAAAACATGAAAAAGCGTAAAAGAGTGATATTTTAGGTTATCATGCCTAAAAACGGGATTATCCGTCTGTTTTTGGAGATTAAAAAAAACGCCTTTGCGTTTACGCCAAAACACAAGTACATTTGAACTGAAACGCCCTTACGTTTTAAATAAAACGCAAGTACATTTAAAACAAAACGCCTTTGCGTTTTGAATCAAACGTAAAGGCGTTTTTAAAGAGTACTTAAAGCTCCTTCAAGATGTCATAAAATCAGGATTAGAATCCCATATTTTTGCATTTCCCACTGACCTTCTGAATATCCAGGCGGATAATCTCCGTGCGATGGAAAGACTTGTTGGCATACTCGATGCCCTGCATCTTATGCTCCGGACAGTATTTGGAAATCAGCAGGGAGAGGGCAGACATCCGCTCTGCTTCGTGCAAACTGTGATATGCCGTACATTGCAGTACGATGCTTTCATATCCCGTAGTAAACTTGTCCGGGATAACTTTACTGCGACCGGTGACACAGAAAGACACGTTGGGACAGGCGTCAATGCAGCGCAATTTACGTCCCACCGGTGCACAATGGATGTAAATGGAGTTACCACGGTCCCACACATAGTTTATTGGAATGCCGTATGCGCCGTTTCCCTCTTCAGTACGCATAGAAAGGATACCGAATTCACCTTCCTTTAATATTTCAAATGCTCGTGCTTCATCGAGCAGACGGTCTTGTCGGCGTACGTCTTGATTTGTATATTCCATAATAATAATTCTTTATTGGTTGGCCAGTTCATAGATTTCACGGGTAGCCTGTGCATTCAGGCGAACATAATTTCCCACGTATTCACCCTTGTTTTCATGCAATTTCTTTACCAACAAGTCGATGTCAGGATGTTCGATACCCAGTTCCTTGAAGGTAACAGGCATACCGATGGCGTGGAAGAAGGATTTCAGACGGACTACACCTTCCAGTGCCATGGCTTTCTTGTCGTCCGATTCGGGCACGTCCCACACACGATGGGCATACTGAGCCACCTTGCCCACGTTATGGCTGGCCATATAAGTAAGCCAGGCAGGGAAAATAACGGCCAATCCGGCTCCGTGCGTCACATCGTACACGGCACTCACCTCGTGTTCCATAAAGTGAGAAGCCCAGTCCTCCACGGCTCCCACACCGCACGTGCCGTTGTGTGCGATAGTACCTGCCCACATCAGGTTCGCACGGGCTCCATAGTTTTCTGGCTCCTTCATTACCCGAAGGGCTTCCGTAATAATAGCTTTGAGCGTTCCCTCACACATACGGTCGGGCACTTCCTGATCTTCTGTATTGGTGAAATAACGTTCCATGATGTGTGCCATCATGTCGGTCACCCCACAAGCTGTCTGCCAGGCGGGCAGGGTATAGGTCAGTTCCGGATTCATCACGGCGAATGTAGGACGCAACAATCCGTGCGTACGAACACTTAGTTTCTTCAGCCCGTCCAGTTTCGTGATGACCGTATTACCGGAACCTTCACTTCCAGCCGCAGGAATAGTCAGTACTACACCCAAGGGAATGGCTTTTTCAGGTACTACCTTATTTATATAGAAATCCCAGAAATCACCTTCATAAGGAATACCCATTGCAATGGCTTTGGCTGTATCGATGACTGAACCACCACCCACCGGAAGCAGGAAATCAATTTTTTCACGACGTCCCAGCTCGATACCTTCGTACACTTTTGGATCGGTGGGGTTGGGTTGGATACCTCCCAGTTCCACATGAGCAATGCCTGCTTCATCGAGATATTTTTTGACCTTATCAAGTAGTCCGCTACGCACCACGGAACCTCCCCCGTATACAATCATCACTTTCGTACCTTTATATTTCTTCACCAGCTCAGCGGTCTGGCTCTCCGTTCCTTTCCCGAATACAAATTCGGTAGGACTGTAAAAAGCGAAGTTATTCATATCTATTATAAATTATAGGGTTTACATGTAGTACGACAAAGTTAAAGAATTTCTTTGTATCTTTGCGTCACAATAAAAAAATTGAACCTATGAAATCAGATATTGAAATAGCTCGCAGTATCGAGCTGACAAAAATCAAGCAGATTGCCCGCGAGTATGGTATTCCCGTAGAAGAAATCTCTAACTACGGACGTTACATTGCCAAAGTTCCCGAAACATTGATCGATGAAGAAAAGGTAAAAAAGAGTAACCTGATTCTGGTAACGGCTATCACACCGACCAAAGCTGGTATCGGAAAGACTACCGTATCTATCGGTCTGGCACTGGGACTGAACAAAATCGGAAAGAAAGCCTTCTGTGCCTTGCGCGAACCATCACTTGGTCCTTGCTTCGGTATGAAGGGTGGAGCTGCCGGAGGTGGCTATGCACAGGTGCTTCCGATGGACAAAATCAACCTGCACTTTACAGGTGACTTCCACGCCATCACTTCGGCCCACAACATGATTACGGCCTTGCTCGATAACTATATGTACCAGAACAAGGACAATGGTTTTGCCATGAAAGAAGTACTTTGGAACCGTGTA
>OHAE01002702.1_pt1 | contig 10167 bp, 7 predicted proteins | sample 1577061 | NCBI WGS metagenome assembly OHAE01 (sample SAMEA3541535, study PRJEB24748) | human gut metagenome | biome: human gut; feature: human-associated habitat; material: faeces | place: China | collected 2012
ACTGCTGATATAAAAGGGATTTAAAATGTGTTGTTTCCATCTTGTATCCTGTTGTATTTACATTTGCAAGATTATTGGAAATCGTATCGACATTTGTCTGCTGTGACGTCATGCCTGCTGCTGCCGTCCATAATGATCTTACCATATTCTTCTCCATTCCGTAATCAATACCGGTGATTTTACCGGCAGCTTACTACCATAATATTAATGTCTTTTAGCCCGGACCTTATTATAATTCTGACATTGTCACCATTTTGCCAAGCATTTCATCAATTGCCTGGATGACTTTCTGTCCGCTTTCATACTCTCTTGCAACCGCAATCATGTCCACCATTTCTGATACGACATTAATATTAGAAGCTTCTAAGTAGCCCTGCTGTACGGTTGCCGTACAATCCTGTTCGGTTGCACCATCCACCGCACGGTACAGATTTTCACCGTATTCTTCCAGATAGTTATAATCTTCAAAATCAACCAAGGCAAATGTATCTACATACTGTCCGTCTGCAAAAATATTTCCCTGTGAATCAACAGATAATTCATTCAAATCTGTCGGAAGCTGGATTCTTCCACCTTCACCTAAAATATAATCGCCGTCTTTTGTCACAAGATAGCCTTCTGAATTCATCTGAAATGCGCCATCTCTGGAATACATTGTGCTTGTTACACCGTTCTTATTGGTGAACTCTACCGAGAAAAAGCCCTGTCCTGCCAGTGCAAAATCATAGGTGTTGTTCGTTGCCTGTAACGAACCCTGCTCCCAGTTTCTGTATGTTTCCCCAATCTTTGCACCCAGACTGACTGAACCGATATTCTGGTTTAAATGTCCGACTGTTGCATCTTTAATCTTGATGGCATACATGGAATCAAATGCCTGTGTTGTACAGCCCTCTGCTTTAAAACCTGTCGTTGTTGCATTTGCAAGGTTGTTGGAAATCACATCCAGTCTTTTCTGGGAATTCACCATTCCTGTGTACCCTGTGTAAAGCCCCTTTACCATTTCTTTCCTCCTCCGCTCACTTCTTATTTTGCTGATAATTATTTATCATCTCTGTATCCTGCAAGGAATTCAATAAACTTACCGGTTCCGATTGCAACTGCTGTCATCGGGTCTTCGGCTGTCATTGTATGGATTCCTGTCTTTGATTCAATCAGTTCTTCAAGTCCCTGCAGCAGGCTTCCGCCGCCTGTCAGGACAATTCCTCTGTCTGCAATATCGGAAGCTAATTCCGGTGGTGTCTTTTCCAGTACACTGTGTACGGCTTCAACAATCTGGGATGTTGCTTCTTTTAATGCTTCCTGTGTTTCTTCTGACGTTACCTCAACCGTCTTTGGAAGACCTGTTACAAGGTTTCGACCTCTTACGTTCATTGTTGCAATCTCAGTTCTCGGATAAGCTGAACCGACTTTTATCTTAATATCTTCCGCAGTTCTTTCACCAATCAGAAGATTGTGTTTCTTTCTCATATATCGGACGATTGCTTCATCAAAATCATCACCTGCAATCTTAATGGATGTACTGACTACTGTACCGCCTAAAGAAATAACAGCGATATCTGTTGTACCACCACCGATATCAACAATCATGTTACCGCACGGTCTTGAAATATCAATCCCTGCACCGATGGCAGCTGCAATCGGTTCTTCAATGATTGCTACTTCTCTTGCGCCAGCCTGAAGTGTTGCATCTTCTACAGCTTTCTTTTCTACTTCTGTAACACCTGACGGTACACAGACACTGATTCTTGGCTTCTTTAACATTCTCTTGCCGATTGCCTTCTGGATGAAGTACTTTAACATTTTTTCAGTTACTCTGTAATCAGAAATAACACCCTGTCTTAACGGTCTTACCGCTACGATATTACCCGGTGTTCTTCCTAACATCAGACGTGCTTCCTCACCGATTGCCTTAATCTTGTTGGTATCTCTGTCAAATGCTACTACGGACGGTTCTTTTAAAACAACACCTTTTCCTTTTATATAAACCAGAATACTGGCTGTACCCAAATCTACTCCGATATCGGTTGATAACATATGAATCCCCTTTCCGATGTTCTTCATTCTATCTATGTTCGTTTTTCTTATTTTCTCTGTTTCTATATACATTTAGACAGTATAATGCAGTCTAAACATACATCGTAGAATACCATTATATACAACATTTTCAAAATTTAAAAGAGCTAAATGAAATTTTTTTTATTTTTTCCTATTAAAATACTCTTTAAATTCGTCCAGCGCTTCGCCAAACTTATTAGACGTTGCGGACGGGAAGCTGTTTAACATGGAATTTTTGAATTTGCCGGCCTTTTCCTTTGCCGCATCCAGTTCCAGCCTTAAGCGTTCCGCGCGTGCCTCCTGCATACTGAAAAATTCCCTGCTGCGCTCATTGTTCTTATCTGTAAAGACACCTTTAGCATCATTTAAACGCTCTGTCAGTTCTGACAGTTCATTTTTAATTCTTGTTTCATACGTGAGCAGCTTCTGGAAATCCAGCGCCTTTTTAAACGCATCAACCGTATCCACGGATGCCACCGCAATGATAAAAAATAATCCAACTCTTAATATATTTGCCGGAACGGAAGCCACCAGTGCCGCAACCGGAATATGCACAAAACAGACCAGCAATACCGTCAGCACGCCCCAGAATAAGGACGAGGTCAGACAGATATAGCCGTGAATCTGAAACTTTTTATTGCTGTAATCCCAGTAGCGCATGTTAAACATCATTTCCATCAGTACCCCTGTGACATATTCCAGCGCCGTTGCACCGATTGTACCACAGATGTATACTAAAACATAATTATCCTTTGCCCAAAGTGTTGATAACAGCATGATGACCGCTCCCGAACCGTACAGTGGCAGCATCGGACCTTTTAAAAAGCCTCTGTTTGTCAGTTTGCGCTTGTTAAAGGATACAATGGCGGATTCAATGCACCACCCTAAAAAGCTGTAAATAAAAAAGAACGCAATCCACTCTGTAATACTATAATTTTCAATCATACAATTCCTCATTTCTTCATTTTTAAATGCATTTCTATCAAATTTATACAGGATACGGCGAGGCGTACTCCGTAAATACAATTTCGCACCTGCCCTGCGGCAGCTTACTTTTTCTTAAAAAACAGACTTTATTTAAAAACAGTATAAGCCGACAATGGATGGTTTGTCCATAGCCGGCTTATATCTTCCCTCTGGCTTTCTTTATTCTTCCAGAATTTCCCGTTGTTTATTCCTGGATTTCAGGATATTTTATAAATACATTTTTAATGCATCTACACGGTCAAGTTTTTCCCATGGCAGATTCAGGTCGTTACGGCCGAAATGTCCATAGCTTGCTGTCTGCTTGTAGATCGGTCTTCTTAAATCAAGCATCTTGATAATACCTGACGGTCTTAAATCGAAGTTTTCACGGATGATTTCTACAATCTTATCTTCGCTTAACTTCCCTGTTCCGAATGTTTCCACGCGGATAGATGTCGGCAGTGCAACACCGATCGCATAAGATAACTGGATTTCACATCTGTCTGCAATACCTGCGGCAACGAGGTTCTTTGCTACATATCTTGCGGCATATGCTGCGGAACGGTCTACCTTTGTGCAGTCCTTACCTGAAAATGCACCGCCGCCGTGTCTTGCAACACCACCGTAAGTATCAACGATAATCTTACGACCTGTCAGACCGCTGTCACCGTTTGGTCCGCCGATTACGAAACGTCCTGTCGGATTGATATAAATTTTCGTGTCATCATCTACCATACTGTTGTCTACAATGGCATCAATAACATACTTCTTGATATCTGTATGAATCTGTTCCTGTGAAACTTCCGGTGCATGCTGTGAAGATACAACGATGGCATCCAGTCTTACAGGCTTGTTGTTTTCATCATATTCCACTGTAACCTGTGTCTTTCCGTCCGGTCTTAAATAAGACAGTGTACCGTCTTTTCTGACCTTTGTCAGCTGTCTTGCAAGCTTCTGTGCAAGTGCTGCGGAATATGGCATATATTCTTCTGTTTCATTGGTTGCATAGCCAAACATCATACCCTGATCGCCTGCACCAATGTCATCTGCATCCGGATCAATGCCTTCTTTTGCTTCAAGTGCCTTGTCAACACCCATTGCAATATCCGGTGACTGCTTGTCAAGTGCCACCATAACGGCACAGGTATTACCATCGAAGCCTTTTTCAGAGCTGTCATAGCCGATTTCTACTACGGTATCTCTTACGATCTGTGCAATATCTACATTGGCCTTTGTTGTAATTTCACCCATAACCATCACAAATCCTGTATTGGTTAATGTTTCACAGGCAACTCTTGAATATGGGTCCTGTGCATATAATGCATCCAGTACTGCATCAGAAACCTGATCGCAGATTTTGTCCGGATGTCCTTCTGTTACTGATTCTGAAGTAAATAATCTTTTCTCCATGAATTCTTTCTTCCTTTCTTTCCTCGGGCTTTTTATGTCCCTGTAAACTGTTAAACGCTGCTTCTGGTACTTCTCCTGAAACTGAAAAACGAGCCCCTCAGACAGGACTCGTAATCTATGTAAGATCCGTAATCCTCTTATTGTTCGACCTGCCGCAAAAGCAGGATAGTCGCTCAGGTTGGCACCTTCCATATCTTACCATATGGGGTTGCCGGGCTTCATCGATCCTATGTATCTCCACCGCTCTAAATAAGGGACATCTTAAATTATTCAGTTAATCATTCATACGTATGTATATTACACAATCTATGGGCATTGGTCAAGTACTTTTTATTGACTTTTTATCCCCTCAACCATATAATGAAGCTACCGGAACATTTATACTTTTGTAAAGGAGATTTCAAGGATGAGCGACAATACACAGGAGAAAAATATTTTTATTTTTGATGCCGCTGAAGGCATGGTTTTATCACAGGATATCATGACTTCCACCGGTCATCTTATTGCTGCAAAAGATACCGTTTTGACTTTAGATATGATTGCAAAAATCTCTGAGTACAATGTCTTAAAAATTAATGTATATGAGGAAGCTGCCGCACAGCCTGAGCAGCCGGAAGTTCTGGAACAGATGACTTACTATGAAAAAGTTAAGCAGAGCCAGAATTTCGAACATTTTAACGAAACTTTTATTGATGGCATTAATGATTTGAAGACAGAATTAAATGACATTGTCATTAACCACGAAACAATTGATACGACTGCGCTGTTAAAGAATACCGAAAAAATTCTTGCAGGATATACGAATACTCTCCAGATTTTCGATATGCTCCACTGTATGCGTGATATGGACGATTTGACATATGTCCACTGCATTAATGTTGCCATTATTGCTTCCATTCTTGGAAAATGGGTCGGCTATTCTGAGGAAGATGTAAAGGTGCTGACTTTATGCGGTATTTTACACGATATCGGAAAGCTTTTAGTTCCAAATGAAATTTTAAGCAAACCGGACCGGCTGACCGTTAACGAATATGCCATTATTAAAGAGCATGTCAACTTAGGCTATCAGATTGTAAAGGATGCCGATATTGATGAGCGTGTTAAATCTGCCATTTTACTACACCATGAAAAATGCGACGGCACCGGATACCCAATGGGTTTAAAGTCAGATGATATTCCTGATTTTGCAAAGATTATTACAATTGCAGATATCTACGATGCTATGACCTCTTCCCGCATATACAGAAAAGCCCTCTGTCCATTCCACGTTGTACGGGATATGGAACAGGATGCTTTTACAAAATTTGACCCGAAGTTCAGCCTTCCGTTCTTAAAGAATGTCGCCACTTCTTATATCGGAAATAATGTCAAGCTTTCTGATGGCCGCACCGGCGAAGTCGTTTTAATTAACGGACATGCTCTGTCACGTCCGATTGTAAAGTGTGAAGGCAATGAATTTGTAGATTTATCAAAAGAACGTAATTTAGAGATTGTTGCAGTATTACAGTAACATTTTTTCTAAATCAAACAAGCTGGTACAGTCTGATGTTATTAACAATAGACCGTACCGGCTTATTTTTATATTCATTTTCCGTAAAACGGCGATAAACACTGCGCGCAGGCGGTCGTATCAGCCGTTTATGAGAATCTGCTTTTGCACGGTTATTGTTCGTGCAGGTATTTTTCGCGCGTTGCCAGTCCGCCGCGGATATGGCGCTCTTTTTTGTTGACATCAAGCACCTTGCGCGCTTCATTTGCAAGCGCCGGATTGATTCGTGTCAGACGCGCCGTCACATCTTTATGTACGGTGCTTTTGCTGACACCGAATTTACGCGCGGTCTGGCGCACGGTTGCTTTGGTTTCGATAATATATTCCGCCGTCTTTACTGCCCGTTCTTCGATATATCCTTTCATGCAATATCCTAAAGTTTGTTTGTATATCCTATTCGGACAACGGAAAATATATGCCTGCTTCTTACAGCCTGCCAGCCACAAAAATGAGGGCAGCCACAAAAGAAGTTCTTATTTACAGTTCTGTGAAATATTGTTTTCCACTTTTTGAAGCAATACGAAAAGCTGCTCCGCTTCTTTCTCTGAAAGATTACTGCAATAAATTTTATCCGTTTCTTCAAATATCTGCTGTACCTTTTTTGCGATGTCCGCTCCCTTGTCTGTCAGGGCAATCAGCCATGAACGGCGGCAGTCGGGATTACTTTCCCGTACAAGCAGTCCTGCCTGCTCCATTCGGTCAAGTGTCCTTGACATCGTGGTTACATCTAAAAGGCAGGCATCCGCAAGTTTTTTCTGTGTCATACTGCCTTCAAAAAGCAGTTCTTTTAAAATGCGCGGCTGTCCCTGCCCCACTGTAAGCCCCAATGCAATAAACTGCGGCCGCATTAATCTCTGCCGCAGCACTTCTATCTTAAATAATTCATTCCGAATCTGTTCTTTTTTCATACTTTCCTCTTTTCTATAAATATTTGCGACACCTGCGGCGCAAATATCTGTATGGACGAGTTTACTGTCAATCTACGATAATGGCAATTTGCTTTACCTGAAAGCAAATTGCCGTATGAGCAATCTCTCGCATATGGATTGCTCATACTTTATTCCAGTTCAAACTGTCCCGTATACAGCCTATAGTATCTACCCTGCTGTTCTAACAATTCCTCATGACTGCCGCGCTCTATGATTTCGCCCTTTTCCAATACCATGATTGCTTTGGAGTTTCGCACGGTTGACAGGCGGTGTGCAATGACAAATACCGTTCTGCCTTCCATAATCGCATCCATGCCCTTTTCAATCAGCCGCTCGGTGCGGGTATCTACAGAACTGGTCGCTTCGTCTAAAATAAGCACCGGCGGTTTGGCAACTGCCGCTCTCGCAATCGCAAGTAACTGGCGCTGTCCCTGCGAAAGATTACTGCCGTCTGCATACAGCATTGTATCATAGCCGTCCGGCAGTCTGCGGATAAAGGAGTCCGCATTGGCAATGCGTGCTGCCTCATAAACCTCCTCGTCAGTCGCATCTAACTTGCCGTATCGGATATTGTCCGCAATCGTTCCCGTAAATAAATGCGTATCCTGAATAACCATTGCCAGTGAGCGGCGCAAATCATCTTTTGCAATCTGCTGAATGTCGATACCGTCATAGGTAATCGTTCCTGACTGGATTTCATAAAAACGGTTAATCAGGTTGACAATCGTTGTTTTTCCCGCACCGGTTGAACCGACAAATGCGATTTTCTGTCCCGGTTTTGCAAAAAGAGAAATGCCGTTTAATACGCGCTTTTTATCGGTGTACCCAAAGACTACATTTTGAAAACGCACATCACCTTTTAATTCAACATAGCGGAAGCCGCCGTTTTCCGGCACTTTCCATGCGTAATCCGGTGTGCTTTGTTCACATTCTGTCAGTGTGCCGTCCGCATTTTTTACAACGTGACATAAATGCACGTTACCTTCGTCCACTTCCGGCTGTTCGTCCATCATGTCAAAAATGCGTTCCGCACCGGAAAGCGCAGACAACAGGAAATTGACCTGCTGGGTAAACTGATTTAACGGCATTGCACTCTGGCGCACATATACCAGATATGCCGAAAGACTTCCCAAATCCATCAGTCCCCGGATTGCAAGCAGGCCGCCCGCGCAGGCAGACACCGCATAATTCAGATAGGAAAGACTGACAATGGTTGGTATCATCATACCGGCAAAGGACAGAGCATTGGTGGACTGCTTTCTGAAATTTTCACTGAGTTCACAAAAACGCGCATAGTCTTTTGCTTCGTGATTGAAGACCTTTTCGACCTTCTGTCCCTCTGCCATTTCCTGTACAAATCCGTTAATTTTGCCGAGTTCCTCCTGCTGCCGGTTAAAATATTTTTTGCTGTGCTTTCCATTTAAGCGGATAACCACAAACATAACAATTAAAAATACCACAACAATCAGCGACAGCCGGATACTGAGTACCATCATCATTATCACCGTACCGAAAAGCATCATGAAACTCTGGATAATCATTGCAAAGCTGTTGTTCATCGCTTCCTGTACGGCATCTACATCGTTGGTAAAACGGCTCATTAATTCGCCGTGTGTATGCGCATCAAAATACCGCAGGGGCAGTTTTTGTACGTGTGCAAATAAATCGCTTCGGATTTCACGGATGACTTTCTGCGAGGTCTTCACCATTAAACGGTTGTATCCGAGCGTTGCCAGCGCGCCGCACAGATACATCACGCCCATTGCCGCAACGGCACGCACCAATCCTTTTAAATCTCCCGGAACGATAAAACGGTTAATGACCGGCTTTAAAAGATATGTTCCCGTAATATTGGCTCCGGCACTGATAAGTACTAGCAGGGCAACCAGCAAAAAGGACCATTTGTGCATGCCTAAATATACCAGCAGATGCCGGATTGTCTTTTTCGTGTCTTTCGGTCTTTTATATCCTACATATTTTGCCATTATAAATCCGCTCCTTCCTTCTGGGATTCGTAAATTTCCTGATAAATGCGGTTGGAAGCAAGCAGGCTTTCATGTGTACCGATACCGCTTACCCTTCCGCCGTCCAAAATAATAATCTGATCCGCATGGCGCACGGAAGATATGCGCTGTGCAATAATAATTTTTGTCATATCAGGCAGTTTCTCTGCAAGTCCTTCGCGGATTCTGCTTTCTGTCGCCGTATCAACCGCGCTGGTTGAATCGTCTAAAATCAGTACCTTCGGCTTCTTTAAAATGGCTCTTGCAATGCAGAGGCGCTGTTTCTGACCGCCGGACACATTGACACCCCCCTGTCCCATTTCGGTCTGATAGCCGTCCTGCAGGCGGTCAATAAATTCGTCAACGCAGGCAATTTTGCAGACTTCTTCAAGTTCCGTCATGGAAGCGTTTTCATCGCCCCATTTTAAGTTATCAAGCATTGTTCCAGAAAACAGTGTATTTTTCTGAAGTACCATCGCAATCGCATCTCTTAAATGCTGCATCGGATAATTTCTGACATCAACGCCGTCCACCTTTACCGTTCCCCGCACGGTATCATAAAGACGCGGAATCAGCTGGACAAGCGTGGTTTTTGCTGCACCGGTCTGACCGATAATTCCTACTGTCTGACCGGCTTTAATATGAAATGATACATCGGAAAGCACATATTCTTTTGCTTCTTCCTTATATTTAAACCACACATGGTCAAATTCAATTTCGCCGCGCTCTACGCTGATGTCCTTTGCATTTTCATCGGTCAAATCTATTTTTTCATCGATGACCTCAAGGATACGCGCGCCGGATGCCAGAGAACGTGTCATCATTAAAAATACATTGGACATCATCATCAGCGAATTTAAAATGAGCAGGACGTAGCTTAAAAATCCGGTCAGTTCACCGATACCAAGCCTGCCCTCATGAATCAGATAACCGCCGAATAACAGCAGGGACAGTATTGTTGCGTACATAACAAACTGCATGGCAGGCATATTTAACACGGCAATGCCAAATGCTTTTTCGGATTCTTTTTTCAGATTAAGATTGGCTTCTTCAAATTTTGCGATTTCGTAATCGCCCCGCACATAGGCTTTGACTACACGGACTGCCGTCAGATTTTCCTGAATCGTGCGGTTCATGCGGTCTATCGCAAACTGCATTTTGGAATAGAGCGGACGTACATTTACAATAATGCAAATGAGTAACACGGCAAGTACCGGCAGGGCCACGAAAAATACGAGCGCCAGTGTTGAATTAA
>OHAE01002707.1_pt1 | contig 10154 bp, 8 predicted proteins | sample 1577061 | NCBI WGS metagenome assembly OHAE01 (sample SAMEA3541535, study PRJEB24748) | human gut metagenome | biome: human gut; feature: human-associated habitat; material: faeces | place: China | collected 2012
AAAAAATGCTTTCCGAAGCTCGTGCCGCAAAAGAAGCCGAATTAGAGGCAAGAGCAATCGAACGCAGCACAGGCAAAGCCCCCGCAGGCACAATTCTTTTTACGGCATTTCTGCTCGACTGGCTGGATATGACAAAAAAGAATGTGGAGGAAACAACTTACGGAGCGTATTCTATGACGATAAAAAGCAAAATCATTCCGTACTTTGAGGAACACCACCCCGGACTGGCTCTGTGCGAGGTCACGCCAAAGCACATACAGGATTACTACACCTATGAATTGACGGTACGGGGCGTTTCTGCCAATACGGTCATACACCGTCACGCCAATATTCGTAAAGCCTTGCAACACGCTTTCAAACTCGGCCTGATCGACTCGAATCCAGCAGATCGGATTGAACGGCCAAAAAAGGAAAAGTTCGTAGGCAGCTTCTATGAGGAGGATGAACTGAACCATCTTTTTGAAGTTGTCCGTGGCGACCCCATTGAGCTTGGCGTGATCCTCGGTGCATTTTACGGCCTGCGCCGCAGCGAGGCCGTAGGCCTGAAATGGGATGCCATCGACTTCAAGAAAAAGACCATTACGATTCGACACACCGTTACGCAGGCGACCATAGACGGCAAGAGCAAGATCATTCAAAAGGACAGGACAAAGACAAAGGCCAGCTATCGTAGCCTGCCGCTTGTGCCGCCATTTGAGGAATTGCTGCATCGTCTGAAAGCAGAACAGGAGCTGAACCGAAAGCTGTGCGGGAAATCTTATTGCAGGAAGTTTGTCGATTATATCTATGTCAATGAAATCGGTGAGCTTGTGAAGCCCGGATATATCACACAGCATTTCCCGCTGATCCTGCAAAAGAACGGTATGCGGAAGATCCGTTTCCATGATCTTCGTCATAGTTGTGCAAGTCTGTTGTATGCAAACGGTGTCAGCCTGAAAGAAATTCAGGAGTGGTTGGGTCACAGCGACATTTCGACCACCTCAAACATTTACACGCACTTGAATTTCACTTCAAAGGTTGCGTCTGCCAATGCGATTTTGGGCGTATATCCCTCCGCTTAATGTGCTATGTCCCTCCAATGTCCCTCCGAAAATCAGCCCGAAAACGGCAAATTTGCTGATGAGCGAGGGACATACATAAGAATATAGAGCATAAAGAAAAGCCCGCAAACCCAGCTATATCAAGGGTTTGCGAGCCATTCGGTGTGGTGCCGGTGGCGGGGGTCGAACCCGCACGGGTTATTAGCCCAACGGATTTTGAGTCCGCCTCGTCTGCCAATTCCAACACACCGGCATCTATTATTTTAAGTCATCTCCCGATGCCCCAACCGAGAAAACGGAGGGACATCATGGAGGGACATTAAAACCAAATTACATATTCAGTTTTGAAAAAGCCTTGCAAAATCAAGGGTTTCCGCCAAGGCGGTATGAAGCGGCGAAGTGGATTTTGAGTCCACTACGTCTACCAATTCCATCACACCGGCAGAGGAGACTCTACTATTATAGCCGAAGCGGCGGCGGATTGCAAGAGTAATTTTCCCGCCCATCACTCCGCAGCTACGGCCAACAGCTCCGGAACGGTGTCCACGATGCACCGGGCGCCGGCCTGCTCCAGCAGCGCCCGCCCCCGGAAGCCCCAGGCCACTGCCGCCAGCGGAAGTCCTGCCCGGTGAGCCATCTCCACGTCTACCTCGCTGTCGCCCACATACAGGGCGTGCTGGGCGTCCACCCCCAGCTGCTCCATGGCGCTCCACACCATCTCCGGTGCGGGCTTGGAGGGGATACCGTCTCGCTGCCCCAGTGCTGCCAACCCCGGAAAGAACCGGGCCGCCAGCGTGCGGGTGGTCTCGTCCGGCTTGTTGGATACCACCGCCAGCTTCAGCCCCCGCTGACGCAGCTGCTCCAGCAGCTCCGGGATGCCCGGATAGGGGCAGGTGCGGATGCAGTTGTGGGCCTGATAGTAGGCCCGATACTCCGCCAGCACCTTCTGCTCCTGAGGATATCCCTCCGGCAGCGCCCGGTGGATCAGCGGCCCGGCGCCGTTTCCCACGAAGCGCCGCACCTCCTCAAGGGTCCGCAGAGGCAGCCCGTGAGCCGCCAGCACGTGGTTTACGGCGTCCTGCATATCCGTCAGGGTGTCCAGCAGGGTGCCGTCCATGTCAAATAGGATCGCATGATATCTGCCCATGGCCGCCCTCACCCCCGGATCAGGGTGGCCAGACCGGCGTGGGCGGCGGCCTGCTCCGCCTCCTTCTTGCTGTGGCCCTGACCCTTCCCGATGGGCTGCCCGTTCAGCAGCACACGGGAAGTGAATACCTTGGCGTGGTCCGGACCGCTGGCGGAGACCAATTCATATTGCAGCGTCTGGTTGCTGCGCCGCTGCACCAGCTCCTGCAGCTCCGTCTTGTAGTCCCGGCGGCGCTCCTCCACATCCGTCTCCCGCTCCTTATCCAGCAGGACCCGGTGAATGAGCGCACGGGCCGCCTCCAACCCGCCGTCCAGATACACGGCGGCAAAAACGGACTCCGTGGCGTCCGCCAGTATGGACGCCCGCTGCCGGCCTCCGCCGGCCTCCTCGCCCTTGCCCAGCTTCAGATAGGATCCCAAGTCGAGACTCTGGGCCACCTCGTGCAGACTCTCCTCGCAGACCAGTGCGGCCCGGATGCGGGTCAAGTCCCCCTCCGGCAGATCCGGGTGCTTGCGGAACAGATAGTCCGCCGTCACCAGACCCAGCACGGCGTCCCCCAGAAACTCCAGCCGCTCATTGCTATGAATGCCCAAGCTGCGGTGCTCATTGGCGTAGGAGCTGTGATATAAAGCGCCTTCCAGCCGCTTCCGATCCCGGAAGGTATAGCCCAGACGCTCCTCTAAAGTACGCATTGCATAACTCCTTTCCGGCCGGAAAAGAAAGCCCCGTGGACAAACTCCAACGGGGCGTTCTTTCTTCACGGTCGTGTCAGCTCATCTTATTGTACAGATAACGAACGCAGTCACCGACGGTTTTCAGCCCGGTCAGGTCGTCCTCGTCGATCTCACCGACGTTGAATTCTTCTTCCATGGCCATTACCAGCTCCACCAGATCCACAGAGTCAGCGCCCAGATCATCCACAAAGGAGCTGTCCATGCTGATCTCGTCAGCATCAATGGCGAACTGTTCAGCGATCAAATCCTGCATCGTCTTGAAGATGTCTTCCATCGTCATAAGATGATTCCCCTCCTTTCGGGTATCGCTCTGAAAGATAATACGGCAATTACCGCCGTGTGTCAACACCTTTTCTGTGAATATTTTCTCGAAGTGGAGTTTATTCCCGTTCCACCTTCATCAGGGCCACATTTTCCTCGATATCCCTGATAATGCCGCTGCGGGCCACCTGCACCGCCTGCCCCATGGCGTTTTCGATGGCCTCGGCGTTGGAGGAGCCGTGGGCCTTGATGACCGGCCGGGAGATACCGATGAAGGCGGTACCGCCCACCTTATTGGGGTCCAGCTTGGCCTTGAAGGCGTTGAGCCCCGGCATGACGCACAGGGCCGCCAGCTTGGTCAGCAGGTTCTTCTTGAACATGGCTTTCAGGGCGCTTCCGGCGAAAGAGCCTACGCCCTCCATGGTTTTCAGCAGCACATTGCCGGAGAAGCCGTCGCAGACGATGACGTCGCACCCGCCCTTGATGGCCTCCTTGGCCTCAATGTTGCCGATGAAGTTCAGGTGTCCCGCCGTGTGGGCCTCCCGCAGCCAGCGCAGGGTCTCCTTCTGGAGATCGGTACCCTTGCTGTCCTCGGTGCCGATGTTCAGCAGTCCCACACGGGGCCGCTCTACCCCAAGCACCCGGTGGGCGTAGTAGCTGCCCAGATAGGCGAACTGTACCAGATATTCCGGGGTACACTCGGCGTTGGCGCCGCAGTCGATGAGTACCGCCTGACCGGTGGTGGTGGGAATTACCGGGGCCATGGCCGCCCGGCGGATGCCCCGGATGCGCTTGACGATGAGGGTAGCGCCGGTGAGCAGAGCGCCGGTGCTGCCGGCGGAGACCATGGCGTCGGCCCTGCCGTCCCGCAGCATGGTCAGTCCCACGCCCATGGAGGTGTCCTTCTTCCGGCGGAACACCGTGGCGGGGTCGTCACACATCTCCACCGTCTCAGTGGTGTGGACGATCTCCATGCCCTGGGGCAGCGTCTTTTCGCCGCAGGCCTCCAGCGCCTGCAAAATAGCGGTGGTGTCGCCGGTGAGGGTGACGTCCACGCCCCAGCGCTTCTGACCGGATAGCGCACCCTTGACGATTTCCAGCGGGGCATTGTCGCCGCCCATGGCGTCGATGATAAGCTTCATGACAGGATCTCCTCCCTCCGGGCTTCGATGATGGCCAGCGAGCGCTGGCTCAGCTCGGCATTCTTGTTGCGCTTGCCCTTGACCCGGTGGTCCAGCGGCGGGATGATGCCGAAGTTGATGTTCATGGGCTGGAATACCCCCACGGTCTGATTGCTGACATACAACCCCAGAGCGCCGATGGCCGTTTCCTGCGGGAAGTCGATGGGAGCCTGCCCCTTCAGGCGGCGGGCCGTCTCCACGCCCACCAGAAAGCCGCTGGCGCAGGACTCCACATAGCCCTCTACGCCGGTCATCTGTCCGGCAAAAGCGATACGGGATTGGGACTTCAGCCGGTAATACCGATCCAACAGCCGGGGGGAGTCCAGATAGGTGTTGCGGTGCATGACGCCGTAGCGCAGGAACTGAGCGTCCTTCAGAGCGGGGATCATGGTGAATACCCGCTTCTGCTCCGGCCACCGCAGGTGGGTCTGGAAGCCCACCAGATTGTAAATGGTACCGTCGGCGTTGTCCCGCCGCAGCTGTACCACGGCGTAAGGCTCCTTCCCGGTCTTGGGGTCCGGCAGGCCACGGGGCTTCAGCGGCCCGAAGCGCAGGGTGTCCTCACCCCGGCGGGCCATGACCTCCACCGGCATACAGCCCTCAAAGACCTGCCCATCCTCGAAGCCGTGGACCTCCGCCTCCTGGGCGGTGGTCAGCTCCTGCCAGAAGGACAGATACTCCTCCTTGGACAGGGGGCAGTTGATGTAGTCCGGAGTACCCTTATCATAGCGGGAGGCGAAGTAGGCGCTGTCCATATCCACGCTGTCAAAGCTCACCAACGGAGCGGCAGCGTCGAAGAAGTTCAGAGTGGTCTGCTGTCCGTCTCCCAGCAGAGCCAGCAGGCGGTTCGCCAGAGTGTCGGAGGTCAGCGGCCCGGAGGCCACCACCACTTGCCCCTCCGGCAGCTCTGTCACTTCGCCGGGGACCACGGTGATGAGGGGGTGATTCCGGATCTCCTCCGTTACCATCCGGGCAAAGCCCTCCCGGTCCACCGCCAAAGCGCCTCCGGCGGGGACGGCGGTGGCATCGGCGCAGCGGAGGATCAGGCTGTCCAGTCGCCGCAGCTCCTCCTTCAGCAGGCCCACGGCATTTTCCAGCCCCGCTCCCCGTAGGGAGTTGGAGCAGCAAAGCTCGGCAAACCATGGGGTCACATGGGCGGGGGTCATCTTCTCTGGCTTCATCTCCCGCAGGGTCACGGGGATGCCCCGCCGGGCCAGCTGCCAAGCACATTCGGAGCCGGCCAGACCGGCGCCGATCACAGTTACAGGCTCCATTTATTCCTCCGTTTCAGCGTCAGCCTTCTTGGCGGCAGACGTGGTAGCTTTCTTAGTAGCGGCCTTTTTGGCCGTGGTGGTTTTCTTGGTAGTTGCGGCTTTCTTAGTGGTAGCCTTCTCGGCCGCCGCCTTTCTGGAGGCCGTCGCTTTTTTGGCTGCGGCCTTCTCCACTGCCGTGGATGCTTCGGCAGCCTCCTCCGTAGAGGGCTGTTCCGCAGCGGCCTTCGCCACGGCGGAGGCAGGCTTTTTGCTCGCCGTCTTGGCCGTGGATTTTTTGGCGGCGGTTTTGGCCGTGCCGGTTTTCTTAGCGGTGCTTTTCTTTGCCGCAGTTTTCTTGGCTGTGGCGGTTTTCTTGGCGGCGGGCTTGTCAGATGCCTCCGTTTGGACAGTTTCGGACGTCGGCTGACCGTCCGCTGCGGTACCATTTGTCCCGCTTTCCGTCCCATCGGACGCAGCAGTCCGCTTGGGATAGCCTCGCTGATCCTCCGGCAGGAAATTTTCGCACGCCGGGTTGATGCAGAAGGGACGCTTGAACCCCCGGCCGGATTTCTTGAACATGGTGTGGCCGCAGACAGGGCAGTCGTCCTTCACCGGTACGTCGAAGGTAACGAAGGAGCAGGCGGGGAACTTTTCGCAGCAGTAATAGTTATACTGCTTGCCGGATTTCTTGCTGACACCGGTGCGCTTCATGAGCCGGCCGCCGCACACAGGGCAGCGGCCCGGCATCTCCACCACCAGAGGCTTGGTGAACTTGCACTCCGGGTAGCCGGGGCAGGCCAGGAACCGGCCGAACCGGCCGGACTTGATGACCATGTTCCTGCCGCAGAGGTCACACTTCTCCTCGGTGACCTCGTCGGGGACCTTCAGATAAACACCCTCCATGTCCTTCTCCACCTGATGGAGATTGGACTCAAAGCCACCGTAGAACTGGCGCAGCAGCTGCTTCCACGGCAGCTTGCCGGACTCCACCTCATCCAGCTCCTCCTCCATGTGGGCGGTGAACTTCACGTCCACGATGTCCTTGAAGCGGTCGCACATAAGGCCGTTGACCACGTCGCCCAGCGGCGTCATTTTCAGGTACTTGCCGTCCTTGATGACGTACTCCCGGTCCAGAATGGTGGACACCGTGGGCGCATAGGTGGAGGGGCGGCCGATGCCGTTTTCCTCCATGGCCCGGATGAGAGAGGCATCGGTGAACCGGGCGGGGGGCTGGGTGAAGTGCTGGGCCGGGTCAAAGCCCGTCAGCGTCACCACCTCGCCCTGTGCCAGCGGGGGCAGGGCGGGGGCCTTTTCCTCCTTCTCGTCGTCCCGGCTCTCCTCGTATACGGCGGTATAGCCGGCGAACTTCAGGCTGCTGGCGCTGGCCCGGAAGCTGTGGGCTCCGGCGCCCAGCTCTACGCTGACGCTGTCATAGATGGCGTTGGACATCTGGCTGGCCAGAAAACGGCTCCAGATCAGGCGGTACAGCCGATACTGCTCGCTGGTAAGATCGCTCTTGACCCGCTCCGGGGTCAGATTCACGTCGCTGGGGCGGATGGCCTCGTGGGCGTCCTGCGCCCCGGCCTTGGTCTTATACTGCCGGGGGGCGGCGGGACAGTAGCCTGCGCCGTAGCGCCCGGTGACGAAGCTGCGGGCCGCTGCCTGCGCCTCGTCGGAGATCCGCAGGGAGTCAGTACGCATATAGGTGATGAGGCCCACGGTACCCTCACCGGTGATGTCCACGCCCTCATACAGCTGCTGGGCGATGGCCATGGTGCGCCGGGGAGTCATGTTCAGCTTCCGGGAGGCATCCTGCTGCATGGTGGAGGTGGTGAAGGGCGGGGCGGGGGAGCGCTGCTTATCCGTGCGCTTCACGCTCTTGACGGCGAAAGGCAGATCCTGCACCTCCGCCTGAATGGCGCTGACCTCCTCCTGAGAGACGGGCTCATATTTCTTGCCGTCCTTGCCGTAATATCTGGCCCGGAAGGGGACGCCGCCGTCGTTTTTCAGCAGGGCGTCCAGCGTCCAGTACTCCTGGGGGACGAAGTCCTTGATCTCCTTCTCCCGGTCTGCCACCAGACGCATGGCCACCGACTGCACCCGGCCTGCCGACAGGCCCCGCCGGATCTTTTTCCACAGCAGGGGGGACAGCTCATAGCCCACGATGCGGTCCAGAATACGCCGGGCCTGCTGGGCGTCCACCAGATCCTGATCGATCTCACGGGGGTGGTGGATGCTCTCGGTGACCACCTTGCGGGTGATCTCATTGAAGGTGACACGTTTGGCCTTTTCGTCGCTGAGGTCCAGCAGGTTCTTCAGGTGCCAGCTGATGGCCTCACCCTCACGGTCCGGGTCGGTGGCCAGATATACGGTGTCGCTGGCCTTGGAGAGTTTTTTCAGCTCATTGATAAGCTCCTCCTTACCCCGGATGGGGCGGTAGTTGGGCTCGAAGTCGTGCTCGACATCCACGCCCAGCTTGCTTTTGGGCAGGTCACGCAGATGTCCCATACTGGCCCTGACCTCGTAATCCGGTCCCAGATACTTGCCGATGGTCTTGGCCTTGGCAGGGGACTCCACGATCACCAGATTTCGGGCTGCTTTTTTTGCCATGTTCTTATCCTTCCTTTTTACAACCGGATCTCCACCGTGCGGACGAAGCGCCGTGCTCCGTGCTGCGTGGCATATCCGTCGATCTCTAATACCGTCAGGGCTGACAGCACCCGCCGAATGGGCAGGTCGGCCCGCTCCGCCACGTCATCGGTGAGCAGAGGGGCATCGGTGGTCAGCACCTGTAGGATGCGGATCTGATCGTCCGTCAGACCCGCCGTATCCGCCGTCAGGTCCAGTACCGGCAGGGCGGGGGGAGTTTCCTTCTTCTCCGGCTTCGCCGTGGACGATTCCTCCGCCCTTTGAGCGGGGAGACTGTCCTGCTCCGGCACCGGAGGAAGATTCTCCGGCGAGGGGCGCAGCCGGTGGGGGAACCGGCTCCGGTACCCCTCCAGAATGTCCCAGCCGCAGGTCACAAGTCCTGCGCCGTCCCGGATGAGGCGGTTGCTGCCCCGGCTGTTGGGGGCGTCGATGGGGCCGGGGACGGCGAACACGTCCCGTCCCTGTTCCAGCGCCGTATTGGCGGTGATGAGAGCGCCGCTGCGCTCCGGGGCCTCCACCACCAGCACCGCCAGACTCAGGCCGCTGAGGATGCGGTTGCGGACGGGGAAGTGGCTGCCCATAGGCTCCGTTCCCGGCGGGTACTCGCTCAGCAGCACGCCGGTGGCGGCGATGTCCTCGTAGAGCCGCCGGTTCTCCGCCGGATAGACCACGTCCACGCCGCCGCCCAGAACGGCCGCCGTAAAGCCGCCGGCCCGCAGAGCGCCCCGGTGGGAGGCACCGTCGATGCCCCTGGCAAGGCCCGACACCACCACGGCACCCTCCTTCGCCAGCTGGTAGCCCAGCTCCTCGGCGGCGGAGATGCCATAGGGGGTACACGTCCGGGTACCCACCACGGAGACGGCGGCCTCCTCATCGAACAGGGGCATCCGGCCCCGTCCGTACAGCAGCACCGGCGGGTCATAGATGTTCCGCAGCCGGTCCGGGTAGAGGGCGTCCTGCATGGTCAGCAGGAAGATATCCCCCTTGGCGCAGCGGGCCAGCACGTCCTCGGCCCGGTCTGTGGACTTGTCCGACAGCAGCGCCGCCTGAGAGGAGGACAGCCCCTCCACCGGAGGGAGATCCTCCGGCTGGGCGTAGTATATGTCCTCCGGCGAGGGGAAATGCTCCAGAAGCAGAAGCTTGCTGCGGTTGGTCAGCCCCGGCAGGGTGGTGAGCCATACCCAGTATTTCAGAGCAGCCATGTGAGATCCCTCCTTATCGCCAGCTCTCCCACAGCAGCACCGCTGCGGCAATGGCCGCATTCAGGGATTCGCAGCGGTCCGACATGGGAATACGGATGGTTTGATCGCACAGGTCCAGCACCTCCCGGCTCAGGCCACGGCCCTCGCTGCCGATGGCCAGCGTGCAGCGTGTGTAGTCCGCCTGCCGGGCGTCCACGGTGTCCTCCCGCAGGGCGGCCCCGTACAGGGGCAGGCCGCTGCGGTGCAGCAGGGCCGCCAGTTCCTCCGGTGAACCGAAATAGATGGGGCGGCGGAACACGGCCCCCATGGAGGAGCGCACCGCCTTCCAGCCGTAGGGGTCGGCGCAGCCGCCGGTAAGCAGCAGGCCGTCGGCGTCGAAGGCGTCCAGCGTCCGCAGGATGGTGCCTACGTTGCCGGGGTCCTGCACCCCGTCCAGCAGCACATACCGCCGGCCGGTGAGGGACCGGGGCAGGGGAGCCTGAGGCAGGCGGCAGGTGAAAAGCACCCCCTGAGGGGTCTTTACCGGGGAGATGGAGGCCATGACGTCCTCCGGCACCTGCACCTGTCGGATGTACTCCGGAAGCCGGGGCAGGGGGGAGATGGTCACCACGGCGGTGATCTCCGCCTGCCACAGCATCTTATAACAGACCCAATGTTAGAGGTTGTGGCACAGGCCTCAGACCCTTA
>OHAE01002722.1_pt1 | contig 10112 bp, 7 predicted proteins | sample 1577061 | NCBI WGS metagenome assembly OHAE01 (sample SAMEA3541535, study PRJEB24748) | human gut metagenome | biome: human gut; feature: human-associated habitat; material: faeces | place: China | collected 2012
ATCAGTTATTTCCTGATTGCGGGTGCAAAGGTAGTGACTTTTTTTATATCTGCAAGCTTTTGGGTGAAAAAAGTTTTATTTATTTTTCGTCATCTTCCTCTATCTTCTGATTATCAGATATTTCATGTGTGTCGTATTTTATTCTCTCTTTGTTGATGATGAAACGTTGATAATAGGAGAGCATTAGGGTGGTGAGCGGGAGTGCTATGATCATACCTAACATCCCGAGCAAGGATCCCCAGATGGAAAGAGATAAAAGAATGATGGCAGGGTTGAGCCCTGTGATCTTTCCCATGATTCTTGGGACAAGGAAACCATCTTGGATGGCTTGAACAACAATAAAAACAACGAGGGCACCTGCCAGGATTACCCAGAAATTCTCACCGGTATCAGCAGCTTTTAGGATTGCTAATATGACGGTGGGCAAGAAACCGATAATCTGCAGATATGGAACCATATTGAGGGCACCGATGAAAAGTCCCAAGGCAATAGCCATCGGAAAGTCGATGATCAGGAACCCAATGCTGAACAAGATGCCGACACAGAAGGCAACAAGTGCCTGACCGCGGAAATAGCGATTCATTCCATCCTGTATGTCATTGACCAGATTGGATGCAAAGGTACGGTATTTGCCTGGTAACAGGTGAAGCCATCCTTCTGCGATGGATTCATAGTCGAGCAAGATGAATACCACATATAATAAAATGATGAATGAAGCGAATACGCTAAACAGGATATTAATAGATTCCGCAACGAGTGCCCAAAGTTTAGGAACAGTCTCTTTAATGGTATTCATTATATTTTCTTCACTTAAGATTCGGTTCAGTGCCTGAAGGTCGATATGCCTGTGGATAAATTCCGAAAGAGTAGGAGGTACTGTTCCGGAACGATAAGCACCATTAGTCAGATAAGTAACCAACAGATCGTTCATTCGTCCTATTTCGGCAAGCATTGGGGGCACTAAAAGGTAAAAAATGGCAATTCCTACTATGGTAATGCTGAACAATGCGCAGAAAATAGAAATGATCCTGCTTTTAAAGCGTAATTTATACTGGAAAAATTTGACGAGCGGATAAATCATATAAGCGATAAGCCATGCCACAAAAAAAGGTAGCAGTACGCCGCTGAGTCTTTTAAAAAGTATCAGTAATCCCACAATGAGCGCACAGCAGATGGAACCACGTATGAAACTATCAAATGTAATTTTTTTCCTTTCCATAATAATCTGACGTTTGATGTGCGACCTCACCGGAAATGTCCGGGCTTTGCTACCGTGAGGTCATTATGATTTTTCTTTGTCCTCTTGCAGGGCTTTCTGGTAACATTCCCGACATAAAGGTTCGTATTCGGCTGTTTCACCCAATAGCACCTGTTTGTCGTTTTTCACCGTACGGTGTGAAAATGAGGCTAATTGTCCACATTTTACACAAATGGCATGTACCTTGGATACTTCGTCGGCAATGGCACACAAAGCCGGCATCGGACCAAACGGTATGCCTTTGAAGTCCATGTCCAATCCGGCTATGATGACACGTATCCCGTTGTTTGCCAACTGATTGCATACATCTATTAATCCACTGTCGAAGAACTGTGCCTCGTCAATGCCTACCACATCAATTTCGGATGTGAAAAGCAGTATGCTGGCTGAAGAGTCGATGGGAGTGGAGGAAATGGTATTACTGTCATGTGAAACAACGTCCCCTTCAGAATAGCGTGTGTCAATGGCAGGTTTGAATATCTCTACGCGTTGGCGAGCAAACTTGGCCCGCTTCATGCGACGGATCAGTTCTTCGGTTTTTCCTGAAAACATGGAACCGCAAATTACTTCAATTCTTCCTCTTCTTCTCGTCTCTTGTATATGATCTTCTGAAAATAATACCATGCTGGTGTATGTTATAATTGGTTGCAAAAGTAATAGTTTTATTGGCTTCTCGGTGTTTTTTCATTATTTATTTCTACATTTGCGAAGTCATTCAAGAAGAAATTCAGATGTAGATATGCAAGCATTGTTGAACGATATAGAATTGGATATTCAGGAACTTAAATGCCTGATGGAGGCCGTTTCGCGTAAACCGGACTCTGCTTTGCGTGAAGTGGCAAAGAGAAATATTGTGCAAATGCGTGGCCGGTTGGACATCTTACTGGAACAGTTGGACCGGGGAGCACTACCGGAAAACGAACTTCCTGACCGGATTATAAATCCAATGCCGGAACCTGTGTCTGCAGCAGCAGCAGCAGCAGAAGAAGAAGAAGAAGAAGAAGAAGAAGAAATAGTTGTGGGTAACCCGGAGAAAGATGAAGAGCCTGTAATAGTTCCGGAGGCTCCGGAGATGCCGGAACCTGAACAATTGGAGTTGCCTGAAGTGACCGTAGAACCGGCACAATCGGCTGAAATATCTATGAAGATTGAAACCAGTACGGCTTCTACACCTATTTTGGCCGAGCGGATTAAAACAGCCGGAGATTTACGCCGTTCAATCAGTCTGAATGATTCGTTTCGCTTTTCCCGTGAACTGTTTGGGGGAAACATGGAGCAAATGAATCATGTATTGCAACAGATTGGTGAGATGCATTCACTGGATGCGGCTCTTGTTTTCTTATCTTCTAAAATAAAGGTAGAAGAGGAAAATGAAGCTAAAGCTGATTTAGTGGAACTTCTCAAAAAGTACTTTATATAAAAACGCGATTATTAGGATATGGGAAAACTATATGTGGTACCGACGCCGGTCGGGAATTTGGAGGACATGACATTCAGGGCTATTAAAGTCCTGAAGGAGGTTGACTTGATTCTGGCGGAGGATACCCGTACTTCCGGAATCTTGCTGAAACATTTTGAGATTAAAAACGCGATGCAATCCCACCATAAGTTTAATGAACATAAAACGGTGGAGAGTGTTGTTAATAGAATAAAGGCAGGAGAAACCATTGCTTTGATTTCGGATGCCGGAACACCGGGAATTTCTGATCCGGGTTTTCTGGTAGTTCGTGAATGTGTGCGCAATGGTATCGAAGTACAATGCCTGCCCGGAGCGACAGCTTTTGTTCCGGCGTTGGTAGCATCGGGATTGCCTAACGAAAAGTTTTGTTTCGAAGGTTTTCTCCCTCAGAAAAAGGGGCGTATGACAAAATTGAAATCGTTGGTGGATGAACACAGAACAATGGTGTTTTATGAATCTCCACATCGTTTGCTGAAAACATTGACACAGTTTGCCGAATATTTCGGTCCCGGACGTCAGGTATCTGTGTCCCGTGAAATTTCAAAGATTCATGAGGAAACGGTTCGCGGGACTTTGAGTGAATTGATAGAACACTTTACCGCTACCGAACCCCGGGGCGAGATTGTGATTGTAATTGCAGGAATAGACGATTGATAATAACTTCATTTAAAAACGTAAAACGTAATCGTATGAAAAAGTTAGTAGTTTTATTAGTATGCGCAGCTATGTTGGCTTCGTGTAACGGCTTAGGTGGTGGAAGTAAAGACCTGAAGGCAGAAAATGATTCTCTTTTAATGGAGTTGACCCAGCGCAATGCCGAATTGGACGAAATGATGGGTACTTTTAACGAAGTTCAGGAAGGATTTCGTAGAATAAACGCAGCTGAAAGCCGTGTTGACTTGACCCGTGGCACTATCTCAGAGAATTCTGCAACCGCAAAACAACAAATAGCATCTGATATTGAATTCATCACGAAACAGATGGAAGAAAACAAGGCACAGATTGCTAAGTTGCAGGCTATGCTGAAGAATAGTAAGAATAATTCGGCACAATTGAAAAAGGCCGTTGAATCTTTGACTCAGGAGTTGATTGCTAAAACTCAGCGTATCGAAGAACTTCAGGCTGAATTAGCTTCTAAGAATATCCGTATTCAGGAGTTGGATGCTGCGGTAACCGGACTGACTGCCGATAAAGAGTCATTGGCTGCTGAAAATGAAGCCAAGGCAAAGACCGTAGCAGAACAGGATAAGGCCATCAACAGTGCATGGTTTGTATTTGGTACTAAATCGGAGCTTAAATCTCAGAAGATTCTTGAAAAAGGGGATGTACTGAAGAGTGCGGATTTCAATAAGGATTATTTTACTCAGATAGATATCCGTACTACTAAAGAGATTAAATTATATTCTAAACGTGCTGATTTGCTTACTACTCATCCGGCTAAATCTTATGAGTTGGTTAAAGATGATAAAGGTCAGCTGACTTTGAAGATTACGAATCCGAGAGAATTCTGGAGTGTATCTAAATATCTGGTAATCCAGGTCAAATAAGTAGTATAAAACAGACGTAACTGATAAGGGCACGGACTACACAGTATGTAATCCGTGCTCTCTTTTTTGAAATGTATCTGATATATGAATATGAAATATAGAAACCTGTTTTTTGATTTAGATGATACTCTTTGGGCTTTTTCCCAGAATGCGTATGATACGTTTGAGGAAGTTTACGATAAATATGAATTGGGAAGGTATTTCGATTCGTTTCCCCATTTTTATTCTCTTTATCAAAAGAGGAATGCAGAATTGTGGGTAGAATATGGTAACGGTGAGGTGACTAAAGAAGAGTTGAATCGACAGCGTTTTTTATATCCTTTGAAAGCTGTTGGCGTTGACGATGAAATGCTTGCAAAACGTTATTCTGACGATTTCTTTTTGATAGTTCCTACTAAAAGGCGGCTAATGCCGTATGCGGAAGAGGTGCTTTCGTATTTGGCACCTAAATATAATTTGTATATTCTTTCAAATGGTTTCAGGGAATTGCAATCCTGTAAAATGCGTTCGGCAGGCATTGATACATATTTTGATAAAATAATTCTTTCGGAAGATCTGGGAGTGATGAAGCCTTGGCCGGAAATTTTTCATTTTGCTTTGTCGGCCACACAGTCCGAACTGCGTGAATCGTTAATGATTGGGGATAGTTGGGAAGCTGATATTGTTGGTGCCCATGGAGTGGGAATGCATCAGGCTTATTATAATGTGTCCGGACGCACTGATTTTCCTTTCCGTCCTACTTATTCAATGACTGATTTGAAAGAGTTGGTGGAACTGTTGTAACATTTATAGATATATTGTATTTTTGCGTTCAATATAGAACGCATAAAAATACAACTATGGACACTCTCTTGCCTTTTGCTTTACTCTGTTTCACTTCTTTCTTTACATTAACTAATCCGTTGGGTACAATGCCCGTTTTTCTGACCATGACTCATGGTATGACTGATAAAGAGCGGCAAGCGGTTGTTCGCCGTGCTACTTTCGTCTCGTTTATCACTTTAATGGTATTTGTTTTTGCAGGGCAATTCCTTTTTAAATTCTTTGGTATTTCGACCAACGGATTTCGTATTGCAGGTGGAGTGATTATTTTCAAGATAGGCTTTGATATGTTGCAGGCACGGTACACTCCGATGAAATTGAAAGATGAAGAGATTAAAACCTATGCTGACGATATTTCGATCACTCCACTTGCCATACCTATGCTTTGTGGCCCGGGGGCGATAGCTAATGCCATTGTTTTGATGGAGGATGCCCATACCATTGAAATGAAAGGAACGTTAATTGGCATTATTGCTTTGATCTATTTTATTACCTTCTTGATTCTGCGTGCGTCTACCCGATTAGTAAAAGTGTTGGGGGAGACCGGAAATAACGTGATGATGCGTTTGATGGGACTTATTTTGATGGTGATTGCTGTTGAGTGTTTTGTCAGTGGATTGCATCCGATATTGGTAGGTATCTTGAAGGAAGGGTTGCTATAAATCAGATACTGATTCGTTCAGAAAAAGAAGAATGCCCGGATACGTTTTATTTGTAAATCCGGGCATTCTCTTTATTGTTTGATAAATACTTTAGAAAGTATTATGCTGATTAGCGGCTACCACCGGCCCACCAAACCGGATCGGTATATACATACTGGCCGTTTCCAAATGCAGATTCTACGTTCGGGTTTGCACTTACATCATCTGCTCCGTAAGGTGCGCGAAGTGGGAACTTGTAAGGATTGTCCAGTTTGATATATTCCTCGCCCATTGCTTTGAGGCGTCGTACATCATTATAGCATTCTGTTGTCTCACCGAAGGCTCCAAGGAATGCAATATATTTCTGTACCATTACCTCTTTTACAGGATTGGCATCGAATAATGGTTTTACGTTGTTGGTGAAATACTCTTCTGCTTCAGCAGTTGTGATAGCTTTGGTAGTCTCTTTAACGCCTCCGTAACTTTTTACTGTAGGAGCGTTAAGTGCAGCTGTTACACCTGTTTCTGCATTTGCAATGGCTGCAACAATAGCATCTTTCAGAGCATCTGCCGCATCATTGGTCTTATTCAAGCGAGCCAATGCTTCAGCTTTCAGGAAAAGTAATTCATGATAGCTCATTAATAAGGTTGGACATGTTTGCGAATATACGAATATAGGAGTATTATATTCATATTTAACAGACTCTGCCGTACCGTTATCGGCCATAAGGAATCTTGGGTCATCTGCACCGGTTACTTGGATGGACACAGCTTTTTCTTCTCCAGTTACCTTACCTTGTCCAATGCAAAAGATACGGCGTAATCTCGGATCCTTACGTTCTATTAGTTTATCAGCGTAGCTTTTACTTGCAGCCAATCCGTCACGGCTCCACTGGAAGTCAAATAACGGGTTTAAGTTTGTTGCACTATAAATAGAGAAAGCAGCTTGATCCTGAATAGATGTATATGATTTCTCTATGTACTCTAAAATTTTTTGTAAATCAGCTTCTTTTGAAGAAGAACGAGCTAACAGACGCATTGTATAACGAGCTTTCAAGCCGTATGTTAGTTTTAACCATGCTTCTCCGTCACCTTTATATATGAAGTCATACTCACCAATTTCATCGCTTTTGTCACCTTTGGGAAGATCAGTGATTGCTGCATCCAAATATTCCATAATGGTAGTATAAATAGCTTCTTGCTTATCTAATTCCGGAGTCATAAACTGGGGTTGTCCATTGACTAATTCCGGAAGGGCAGCCTGGCTGAAAGGAGTGTCACCGAATGAGTCTGCGATCAGTCCTGCATTGATTGCGGCCAATACTTCGGCAATACCTTTGGTTGTATAATTGGCTGAAACCTCATTTGAGCTTATGTTAATTGCGATACGTGCATTCTTCAGTGTAGAGTATAAATTACCCCATACATTGTTAAAAGTAGAAGATGCCGAAGGCTCTCCGTTACGCTTTTCCGCATTTGCCAATTGATTGTCTACTCCAACCATATGCTCTACGTAGGTAGAATAATATGTATTAAAGTCGCCTCCGATATTGCTAAATGCAGTTGCAGTGATTACGTCAGCCAAGATGAATTTGGCAGGTACACTGGTTGTGTGGTCTTTGTCTTCATTAATACGATCCATTGTATCTTCCGAACAGGAAGCAAATGCAACGGAAATCAATGCCACAGACAATATGCCTTTTGATAAATTAAATATTGATTTCATTTTTGTCCTTTTTAGAATTTAACTGTAATACCAAAACCATAGCTTGATGTTCCCGGGAGCGAGAAGCGTTCGAAAGCACCAGCCATGTTGTTATTTCCCTGTGATGATTCAGGGTCAATACCATTATCCATTTCTGACCAAAGCAATAAGTTACGTGCAAAGACGTTTACTGTTACGCCTAAGTATGACTTATCCAGTACCGGATAACTTAAAGCGATTTCGCGTAGTTTCAAGAATGAAGAACCGTATACTCCGGCTTCAGAGATCGTACTCAATCTGTCGAAGTAATTATAAGCGTTCTCACCGCTGATCTTGATGTCATTAGGTGCGTAAGAACCATCTGCCAACTGTTTTACAGCCGGTTTATTGAAGTAGAAGTAATCAGCTTTACGATAGTCTGCTGATTTCTGGGTTACACCATAATAGTCGAGTGTTGACACAGTACCGGCATACATACATCCACCTTGCTTCCAGTCAAGTACTGCAGAGAGGCGGAACTTATAAAATTCAAAAGTAGTATTGAAGCCCAGTCTGAAGTCAGGAGATACACTTCCCAACACTCTGTTTTCACCTAATGTCGGCATACCGTTTTCATCTACGACAATCTGACCATCTTCGTTTCTTTGATAGCTTGTACCATAGATAACCGGGAATTTATCACCGGCACTCAGACGTACTTGCGGATCAACAAAACCTCCTAACATGATGCTTGATACACCCGGAGCTAATTTATCGACATAGTTGTCGATTTTAGAGAAATTGAATGCAAAATCCCAGTTGAAGTTCTTAGTTTGGATCGGATTTACACTCAAAGTGATTTCGTGTGAGTTTGTATGTACCGATCCACCATTTGTGATCAATTCGCTATATCCGGTAGAAGTAGCCAAAGGCACCTCGAATATCTGATCCTTTACATTCTGGCGTGAATATGTATAGTTCAATGAAACTAAACCGTTCCAGAAACTGAAGTCTGCACCGATTTCGTATGATTTGGTGTTCTGAGGTTTCAGGTTAGGATCATAAATTTTGTAATATGGAATATATGAGCTGATCGATCCAATAGGATACTGGATAGGAGTTCCTGACGAGAATCCGCCACCATAGACCGGAGTTTTATAGTAAGAAGGATAGTAAGTACCTGCCTGCCCTACTTCTGCATAAGAAGCGCGAATTTTACCATAAGTCAGAACATCATTCTTCAGTGCTTCCAATTCGGTAAAGATGAAACCAAGAGAAACGGAAGGGTAAGTGAATGAACGGTTGTTGCGTGGCATGGATGAAACAATATCATTACGAACAGTAGCATTCAAATACAGCATGCTACGATATGCTAATGAAATGTTACCGAAGTTACCAACGGTACGCTCGCGATGGTAGGTTCCTGTAGACGAATAGATTGATGCGTTAGCTATATGGTTCCATCCTGGGAAATTGAAGTTATTTCCGAGGTTGTATTTGTATTTTGAAGAATTATCGACTAATTCATTACCATATAATACATTTAAGTCAAGTTCCGGAGTGATTTTCCAGTCATAAGTAACAGTTAACAATGAATTTATTTCATTGTTTGTAACGCTCTGCTCTTCAATGCTACCTGTTCCGTTGGAGTGTCCATATCCCCATGTATCGGTATAGTTAGTGGTATAAGCATCGGTACCTAACTGGTATTTTACATCCAGTTTATGATTTTCTGTACCGAAATCAGTAGAATATTTAGCAAATGCATTTCCAAAAAAACGTTGAGTACGTTCTTTAAAAGAGTTATTTTCAACGGCCCAATAAGCACCATCGAAACCGCCTGTCGAACGATACGTGTTTTGTGTATAAGGATCTCCATCAATGTGTGATGGGATACCGGCTAAATCGTAGCTGGACGGTGCACCATATACAGTTGCCAGGATACCATTGTTGGCACCGGTTTGCTTTTTGATTTTAGAATAAACGAAGTTTCCATTGAAACCGGTAGACCAATTCTTGTTCAATTGAGCTTGTGCAGTTAGTTTTGCATTATAACGATCCATACCTGTAGAAGGTACAATACCGTTTGCAGTAGTACTTCCTAAAGACAAAGAGTAACTTCCTTTATCGAGGCTTTGTGCCACGTTTGCACTGCTGTTCCACGTTACACCTGTATTAAAGAAATCTTTAGCATTGTCATATGCACGAGGAGTGGCCCATGGGTCCAGTCCTGCTTTGGCACGCTGGTCTACATAGTATTGCCCCTGATGTTTACCGTATTTCTGAGTATAGGTATTATCCGTATTACCACCATATTGGGGATCGTTAGCCAGTTCTGAGATCAAAGGGCCCCAAGAACGAGAATCTGATGGGCTAAAAGCACCATTAAATCCTTGTGCGAATTCTTTTTGGAAATCCGGCATAGTAGAAACCTTATCGAATGATAAACCAGTGTTGATGGTAACTTCCGGTTTACCTTTACGTGCACCTTTACCGCTCTTGGTAGTGATTACTACCACACCATTTGATGCGCGCATACCATACAGAGCAGAAGCAGCTTGACCTTTCAGGATGTTGATGCTTTCAATGTCATTCGGGTCGATATCTACCGCACGGTTTGCATAGTCAGAGCCTGTAACAGAGTTGAAAGTATCCAAGTCTGTAGATGATGAGATAGGCATCCCATCCACAACATACAGGG
>OHAE01002727.1_pt1 | contig 10088 bp, 5 predicted proteins | sample 1577061 | NCBI WGS metagenome assembly OHAE01 (sample SAMEA3541535, study PRJEB24748) | human gut metagenome | biome: human gut; feature: human-associated habitat; material: faeces | place: China | collected 2012
AGCAGATGGCGTGCAAAGTCGCCAGACGCTCTTTGTGCGGTATTGCCTTAGATAAAAAACGTCTCCGGAAGTGCTTTCCGGAGGCTCTGAAAGCAGCGTCATGTCAGTCTGTCAGGTAGGTTCGGCGTGAGGCTGCCTGCATAGAGAGGAAGCGATGTTTGTGCAGAACCCAAACACGAATCGATACCGTTGCCTTAGCTTTTTACTGGCGGGCATGATGGTTGTGACCAGCCTGCCGCTGCCGGCATTTGCAGCAGATGCGGCGGCGGGGGAGGAGATCGCCATTTCGGCAGAACGATTTCCGGACGAGCAGTTCCGGAACTACATTTCCGAACAGCTGGACAGCGACGGTGACAACATGCTGTCCGCGGCGGAATGCAGCGAAGTCGTTGACCTGAATGTATCCCAGCAGGGCATTGCCGATCTGACGGGGATCGATGTCTTTTCCAAATTGCAGCAGCTGGATTGTTCCGGAAACACGTTGTCGGCATTGGATATTTCCGGTGCTGCACAACTGTTGCAGCTGAATTGCTCTGCGAATCCGGATTTGTCTGCACTGAAACTGCCGGAGAAAAACGGTGCGTTTTCCTTTTTGGTGATGTTGGACTGTAGTGACTGTGCTCTGACAGAGTTGTCGCTGGATTCCTACGCCCTTTTGGGAACGCTGGACTGCTCCGGCAACCAGCTGGCAGCACTGGACGTTTCTGCGAATTCCAATTTGCAGACTGTAAACTGTTCCAACAATCAGCTGACTACGCTGAACTTTTCCCAGAATGCCAAGCTGGAGGAAGTGGACTGCTCCGGCAACCAGCTGACAGAACTGGACGTATACAATGCCCTTCTTCAGAAACTGGACTGCTCGGAAAATGCCCTGTCGTCCCTGTTCCTGTCGGAGTGTTCTGCTCTCCGCGAACTGGACTGTTCCCAGAACCAGCTGGTGGAACTGGACACCACCGGACTGACGCTGGAAATACTGGAAACTGCCGGCAATCAGCGTGCCATTGTGCCGCAGCCGGAACGGGCGGGAGCGTACAGCTATGACCTGAACAATCTGCCGGAACTGGAACAAGACCGCATCACCGGCTGGGAGAACGCTTCTGTGAAGGAAGATGCCGCCAATGTACTGCAAATTCCGGCAGACACCGAACATGTGGCTTATGGCTACCGGCTGGACAGCCAGCAGGCAGTGCCGGTGGCAACGTTCACCCTGACATTGCAGCCGGACGAAGCGTGTTATTTGCAGCTGAACGAGGAGCATTTTCCGGACGCAGCATTCCGGAGCCTTGTTCGCGACAGCTTTGACACTGACGGAAACAGCTGGCTCTCGCTGGCGGAACTACAGGCAGCCAAAATCCTGACGATTTCCGCAGACAGCGGCATCACAGACCTTACCGGAATGGAACAGCTGTGCTGGCTGGAGAATTTGCAGTGCAGCGGAATTTCTTTAGAACGACTGGACGTTTCCGGATTTTCCGCTTTGAAGATGCTGTCCTGTGACGGCTGCGGGCTGAAAGAACTGCTGCTGCCGGAAGAATCCTCGCTGGAGGTGCTCTCCTGCAAACAAAACCAGCTGACCTCTCTGGAACTGAGCAGGCAGAGCAACCTGCAAGAGCTGTTCTGTGCGGACAACCAACTCTGTGCCCTGCAAATCGACGGCACGAAACTGGCAGACGGCACAGTGTCTGCTGATGGAAACGTGGCTGCGATCTCGCCGGATATTCTGGGACAGCTGGACTTGTCCCAACTGTCCGGCTTCTCCGCAGAGCAGGCAGAGAACTGGACAAACGGCACGGTGCAGGACGGTGTTCTGACGGTGGCAGACCTTAGCCAGCCGGTGACCTATACCTATTATCTCGATGCCGCCAGAACCCAGACGGTGCAGTTTACCTTACAGCCAGAGGAACTGCTGCTGCCTGTTGATGCAGTACATTTTCCGGACAGTGCATTCCGCAGCTATGTACAGGGACTGGACACCAATGCCGACGGCAGCCTTTCCCGCGGGGAACTGTTTGCCGTAACAGAAATGCTCATCGGCGGGAAGTCTATCTGGGATCTGACCGGAATCCAGTATTTTGTCCGGCTGGAAACGCTGGACTGCTCCGCCAACAATCTGCGGAAGCTGGATCTGACAACGCTTTCTCAACTGAAAACGCTGAACTGTTCCAGTAATAATCTCTCCTCGCTGGTACTGCCGGAGAACAGCCTGCTGGAGGAACTCCGCTGCTCCAGCAACAGCACATTGCAGGAACTCTCTGTTGCTTCTCTTTCTCATCTGCAAGTGCTCTACTGTGCCCAGTGCCGCCTGAAAACGCTGGATCTGACAAATTCGCCGGAACTGACGACATTGAACTGCTCACTGAATCAGCTGACTTCGCTGGAACTGGGCGGACTGTCCCAACTGACCACGCTGAATTGTTCCATGAATAAGCTGACTGCTTTAGACTTATCAGCTCTTTCCGTGCTGAGATCCCTGAACTGTGCCAGCAACCAGATTCCGGCACTGGCGGTGGAACAGTGTCCGGAACTTGCTACACTGAATTGTTCCAACAACCAGCTGACCGTGCTGAAAACCGAGTCGCTGCCGAATCTGGAATCGCTGGTGTGCATCAACAATCAGCTGACTGCACTGCAAGCAGCTGATGGCGTGACACTGCAAAAGCTGAGTGCGGCACGAAACAAATGTACTGTTGCAATGGACAGCCTGAACCGGATCCGCTTTGCAGATCTGGCGGAGAACTTTCAGCCGTCCCGCGTGGTACAGGGCAGCATTACCAATGGTGAGGCAGGTGCAGGCGGTATCTATGTCACAGACCCCGGCTGGAGTGTGTCATATCAGTATCAGGTGCAGGCAGATGATCCGGACAGCGTGATCACATTTACACTGGTGCCGCAGGCAGCGGAGGAAACGGGTGTGCCCATTGATGCAGAGCATTTTCCGGACGAAAATTTCCGCCGTATCGTTGTCCGGTATGACACCGACAGTGACGGACTGCTTTCCCGGTCGGAACTGAAACAAGTCACAGAACTGGACGTTTCGATCAACGAGATCGCCGACCTGACCGGCGTGGAATACTTTACAGCACTGCAAACGCTGGACTGCTCCAATAATAAGCTGACAACAATTCCCCTGCGGACGCTGGGGCAGCTGGAAAAGCTGAACTGCAACAATAACCAGTTGACCACGCTGGAGTGCTCTGCCAATACATTGCTGAAGGAACTCAGCTGTGCATCGAACCAGCTGACGGCGTTGGAACTCTCCAAATTGACGGAACTGACGAAACTGGCGTGCGAGGGCAATCAGCTGACTGTGCTGGAACTGGGCACACTGACACAGCTGCAAACGCTGGACTGCTCCGGCAACCAGCTGACCACACTGGACGTTTCGGCACAGAAACAGCTGGAAACGCTGCGGTGCATGGAGAATCATCTGATCGCACTGGACGTGACCGGCTTGTCGAAATTACAGCAGGTGGAAGTGATCGACAATACCCGAAGCATACCATTTAACGCCATGGGACAGGTAGATCTGTCTGCCCTTGCAGACGGTTTCCAGCCGTCAAAGGTGCAGCCGGATATGTGGCAGAATGCCACCTGTACGGAGAATGAGCTGACAGTGAACGACCGTTCGCAGGAGATATGCTACGAGTATCAGATCGATGCCGGTGATGCCAGCCGGACGATATCGTTCACATGGATTCCCACAGTCATGGAAGAAGATGCCGTTGCTATTGATACAGAGCATTTTCCGGACGATGTGCTTCGTTCCTATGTGCTGCAATCTCTGGACAAAAACGGGGACGGCATGCTGCAAATTTCCGAGCAGAAAGCGGTAACACAGCTGGACATTTCGAACTGCGGCATTGCCGACCTGACGGGGCTTTCTTACTTCCCGAATCTGGTGCAGCTGAACTGTGCAGGGAATTCGATCTCCGATCTGTCCGGAATTTCCGAGAAATTGGAGGTGCTGGACTGTAGCAATACCGCACTGCGGGAACTGAACCTGACAGGCTTCTATCGGCTGACAGAGCTGCACTGCCGCGGCTTGCATCTGCAAAGCCTGAACGTCAATGTTCTGCCGGAACTGCAATTGCTGGACTGCGGAGAGAACGAGCTGACTTCTCTGTATCTGTCCAACCTACAGCTGGAAAAGCTGATTTGTGACAACAACCAGCTGACAACCTTGGATCTGTCCCGCTGTACGGCACTGAAGGAAGTGGACTGCCGCAAAAATCAGCTGACAGGCTTCACGTGGGGAACGGTTTCACTGCGGGTGCTGAACTGTGCGGAAAATCAGCTGAATTCTCTGAACATCAACAATCAGCAGGCTCTGGAAGAACTGGATTGCAGCGGCAACCAGCTGGGCTGGCTGATGCTGACCAATCTGCATCAGCTGGATATGCTTTACGCCGGCAGCAATCCGCTGCTGGCACTGAACCTGTCGGAGCAGGCACCGATGACTGTCTGCGATCTGCAAAATTGTGTGGTTCTGAAAAAGCCGTCCTGCAACAGAAAAGATCTGTATCTGGAACCGACGCAGTGGAGCGGGTTCCGGTTAGACCTTGTACAGACGTGGAACAATGCCGAATGCAGCGGCACAAAGGTTTATATAACAGATCCGCTGCAAAATATCACTTATACTTATAACACAGGAAATCCCAATGTGACTGCATCTTTCACTGTGCAGCTGCAAGACATTCCCATGAACATCGTCGATGTGACGCTGGAAAATGAGAAGAACATTTTCTATACCGGCGAACCGCTGACACCGGACGTGATCGTAGTTGCAGGAGGCAACGAACTGAAACAGGGCACGGATTACACGCTTTCCTATGAGAACAATCTCAACGCCGGCAGAGGAACGATTCTGGTCAGCGGGGCAGAGGGCTCTCTCTGGTCAGGCAGCGTATCGCTGGAATTTGTCATTGAAAAAGCAGTGCCCAAGGTGACTGTGATATGGGACGATTCCGCGGAATATACCGAAGGCGATGACGTGCCGCCGATACGGCTGGACACTGCCAATACCGAGGGCATTCTGATGTGGACGGCAGACACACCGAGCACTTTCAAAGCCGGCAGAAACCAGCTGCAATGGAAGTTCGTTCCCGCGGACAGTTCCAACTATGAAACCGCGATCGGCACCATTGTCGTTTCTGCCAAGGAAAAGCCGGTCACAACAACGGAAACCACAACGACGACGACTACCACCACCACAACAACAACGGAAACCACCACCGAAACGACTACCACAGAAACGACCACCACAGAAACCACTGCGACTACCACAGAAACCACCACCGAAACTACGACGGAAATGACAACCACCACCGCAGAAACGACTGTAACTACTACCACTACTACCACAGAAACGACTACCTCGCTGACGACTACAGAAAGCACCACTGCGAAAACCACGGAGTCGACTACGGCAACGACAACCACCGATGAAACGTTTACGAAAAAGCCGATCACCACGACAACGACTATGACGACTACTACCGAAGGAACGTTCACCAAGAAGCCGGTCACGACTACCACGACTGCGACAACTACCACAGAGGAAGCATTCACCAAAAAGACAACGACAACCACGACAACAACAACTACTACCACTACCACAACAACAACTACTACGACTTCTGCCACAACGACAACGACAACTACCACCACGACAACGACGACTACTACTACCACGACAGAAACCACGGCTACGACGACCACCACAACTACGACTTTTACAACTACGGAAGAAACGACCACCACAACCACCACAACAACTACTACGACAGAAACAACCACGACGACTACAACAGAGAGCAGTACCACGGAAACCACGGAAAGCACCGCAACGTCTACGATTCCCATTCTGACGACGGAAACAACGACGACTGCGGAAACCACGTCGGAAACCAGTACTGCCACCAGTTCCGGAACTACCACCAACACCACCGCAGCCACCACGACAACTGCCACTGCGACGACGACCAAGCCAATTATTTTGCCGCGTACCCGTGGTGATGCCAACATGGACGGCGAGGTGGACTCGCAGGACGTTTTCGAACTGCTGCTGTATATTGCGAGAACAGCTGTGGGCGAAAAGGACGTGGTTTTCCACGAGGATCCGACCGTCAACCGCTGGCTGATCCTGATGATGGACATCAACAATGACAATAAACTGGATTCGCAGGATCTCTACTATTTGCTGCTGTACATCGCAATGCATGGAGCCGGAATCAAGGCAACATGGAGCGACGTTCTGAAAAACTGACCGAAGCATTGCCCTATATAAAAGTACCAATTCTTTTTCGTATTGTTGAGATGTATTGTCCTAAAAATATATGGATATATTGGGAAATTTTGATTTTCATTTTAGATGAGCAATACAGAACAGAATTGGGATATAATAAAAAGCATTAATGAGAGGCAATATATGATTTTTGAATTACTACAAAAAATGATAGATTCAGCACTTATTCAAAGTATTCAAAATTATTTACTTACAATCAGAAACGCTCTTACACTTTCGACAGCTAGAGCAGTATTTGTATTCTATGGAGTATTTTTCATTACATATTTTCTTTTCTTTCGTTGGTTCTTGTTTTCTATACTGTATGGGATAAAAGGAAAGAAAAAAAGAGCAAAAAAAATGCGTTTTGGAAGCAGCATCGAACATTAGCTTGGTTTTTTTTGAAAAATGGTGTTATTGAAAAAATGGAAGGAACTTATCCAAAAGCTTCAAAGCTATGCGTAGTTTACAATATTGTGTCATTATCCTTTATCTTATTTGGTACGCTTTTTCTTTTGCTTTCTATAGTTTCTTCGCTTGCTTATCAGCTATTTTTGGATACCGCATATCTATATATTATTTTAGTTTTCTTCCCATCAACTATTTTTGAATTTATATTTAAGGTCTTAAATAGGAACAAATAAGCATGATTTTTAATATTTTTTCGAGCAGTGAAATAAAATTTTCCATATATGAAGAAAAGGTGAAATGAGGTGTGCTTCGCAGAAAATGAGAATATCAGAATTAGAAGTAGAATATGAAGATATACTATGGTTTGCTATTGACAAGTTTCACAGGGTTATTGCATTTACATCTGGTGTTTATGGGCATGTACCAGAATTTGTTTGCCGTTCAAAGGAAGAAACTATCTTAATCGAAAATTACTTTGATAATTGTGGAAAAAGAACGGAGATAAAGCATATAAAAGGCATAGAATTTGGTGAGAAATTAATTGGATTTTGTGAATATATGACTCAAAAAGGGGTATATTGCTTTGATTCATACAATGGCAATGAACATGTTGAGTATTATACGAAAATTTCTTCGCCATGTGAAGCGTTAGTAATAGAAAATGTTCCAGAACCTATCGCATCAATTCTTAAAAGTCATATTATTGATGTGGATGTAGAAATGGTAGATATTATTCATGTATGTAACGCATACTAATTTTTAAATTTGGAATCCTCATTTTATTCATTATACATATTTAAGTTTATAAATTCTATAGCTGCTTGAACGACAATGAGACAGATTGGTTTCACTATTCTCCATTAAAAAAATCCGCCTGAAGTGTTTTCTTCAGGCGGATTTTTGTTGTTTCATGTTGTTTTAATAAGCGGCGGTTGTAGTGCCGGTTTCAGATGCCGGTTCTGTAGAACCGCTGTCCGGCGTGACAGCTCCGTTTGTCAGGGTGATGATAAAGCCGCTGCTGTTGTCACCGGAAACGGTGTAGACCGCATTTTCCGGCAGGGAAACCGTTGTGGTGCCGCTGGCATCTGCGGGAACGTAGTAGATCGTGTAAGACTGTACGCCGTCAGAATATGCCAGCCCGCCGGATTCCATGGTGTAATTCCGGAGATAGTCCAGGTATTCCTCCAGACAGAAGTTGTTTTCGTGCATGATCGCCGCATGGATCTTGCCCACATACCGGAAGTGGTGCGGGGCGTAGGGTGTGCCGGTGGTTTCTGTCTTGTCGCTGGGATACCGCAGAATGAAGCCGTATTCCCACGAGTTCGTCACCATCCACTCATTGCGTTTGGTGATGTAGGGAACAACTTCGCCGGTGCTGGTGATCAGACCAATGTCAAAGCCGTAGCCGCTGCTGCGGTCAGGGAGAACATTGGTATAAATGGAGGTGCTGCTCAGTGTGGTGTCCAGCGTGCTGTAAACCTGTAGATTGGCATAGCCGTTTGCAGCGGCGTATGCATCGAACAGACTGCACAGCGGCTCCGTGATTTCCGACTGCATTTGCAGGGAAGTATCTCTGGGCTTGACGTTGGTATCCGTCACGGCGGAAAAGTCTGTCCATGCCTGTGCACCGGCATAGGGGTGTGCGGCATCTACCAGAATCAGAGAGCCGTTTGCCTCATCGGCTGCGGTCAGCTGTAGTACCGTTCCGCTGGGTTGTGTTGCTTCGGTGGTATCAGCGTTTTCCTCTCCTGCGGAAGAAGTGTCAGAGGCGGACGGCGTAGAAGCAAATCCGCCCACGCCCACAATATTTTCGGGGACATTCTGCAAGAAAACGCGGTAAAATGCGTCCAGTGCGAAGATCCCGACAATCAGGAGCACTAACGCAAGGAGAAAGCCGGCGGGACTCATGTGTCTTTGTTTCCGTTTGCTCATAGCGTGGAACCAGCCTCCTTTCCTGTGAAAGCTGCTGTTTCGGTTATGCAGCCGGCACAGCAGTATCAGTAGTATCGGTGAACGTGTCTGTAGGGTCCACGGCAGAACCGTTTTCATCGGTTTCCACTGGGCTTAGGTCTGTCGGCATAGGATAGCCGTTGTGGATCAGACCATAGATCGCAAAGGTATCGAATACGGCTCTCCAATAAGTAGGGCCTTTGGCGGTGACAGCGATAAAATGCTTGCCCTCGGTGTCAGTGGCATAGCTGACCAGACAGTTGCCTGCCTCATCAGTGTAGCCGGTCTTTCCGGCATCAATGGAAATGCCGGTGACTTCGTTGCCGTACATGCGGCTGTACATGGTGCTCTCCAGCAGAATGCCTTCCGGGTGCTGCTCTGTGGCAGTGGTGGTGTACTGATAAGTGCCCAGAATTTCGCGGCAGGTATCATTTTCCATGACCGCAGACATCAGCATGGCAATGTCCGTGGCAGTGCTGTAGTGGTTGGGGTCGTAAAGTCCGCTGGCGTTGGTGAAGTGGGTATTTTTCAGCCCCAGCTCTTCCACCTTTTCGTTCATCAGCTTGACGAATTCGTCCTCAGAGCCGCAGAGATAAATGGCGATCGCAGTGGTAGCATCTGCACCGGAGGGCAATGCGATCCCGTACATCAGATCTTTCAGGGAAACGGTTTCACCCTCTTCAAAGCCGGCACGGGAAGCTTCCGCTTCGATCAGCGGGGCAATGATCTCGTAAGTCATGGTAAATGTATCGTCCATATTTTCGATATGTTCCGCCGCCACCAAAAGCGTCATGATCTTTGTCATCGATGCCGGATAAATGCGTGCGTCCGGATCCCGCTGTGCCAGAACGGTGTTGTTTTCCACGTCCAGCAGCACAGCATGTTCGCTGGAGATATTCGAAGCGGTCAGTTCTGTGAGGTTATCTGCCGGTGTGGGATATGTCAGCAGGGCAGGCGGTTCGGTGGGAGCCTCTGTGGGGGCTTCCGTCTGTGTAGCAACCGGAGCCTGTGCATTTGCCGCCGGAGAAAGCTGCTGCTCCACCTTGGGCTTGCCGGTCTGTGTCAGAAGTACGATGATAAATACTACCACGATAAATCCGCAAAGGACACCGATCATGGTATTGATCCAGAGTTTTGTATTGTGGGGATTTTTCTTTCTGCGAACTTTCATTGCTGCACCTCATACCAAAATTCGATCTTTTCAGGGCGTGTCCTTGTCCAAACACGGAAACACGTCCGCAGATTTTGTGCGGCAGTTCTACGGCAAGGAAGCAGAAAACCTGTTTTTTGTCGGACTGCCTTTACAATTATAATCCATTTTTACCGTTTTGTCAATGGATTTAGAGGATTCTTCATGGAAATCTGCAACATCGCCCCGCAGGCTTGTGCATAAGCCTCCCCTGAAAGGGGTGACTCCCCACGGGGTGGGGAGATGCCCGCAGGG
>OHAE01002734.1_pt1 | contig 10073 bp, 9 predicted proteins | sample 1577061 | NCBI WGS metagenome assembly OHAE01 (sample SAMEA3541535, study PRJEB24748) | human gut metagenome | biome: human gut; feature: human-associated habitat; material: faeces | place: China | collected 2012
TTACGCCATATTAGTTCGTCATCCACAATAGCAATTCTCATTTTTCCCTCCGTCTTATTTTTATTAAAGAACTTCTCTTTAAAATTACTTTTTGTTTCTTTCACCATGATATCATACTGATGCATCGTATCAAGATAGCGCCAGTAAATATGTGATTTTTTATCTATTTCTGATTTATTTATGCCCTTCATAATTTCTAGTTTGCATTCTAATAAATCACAGTTGGAATGTAAAGAATTATCCTCGGATAGAAAAATATATATACATACTTTACCAACATATCTTTCACGATGATATTTGTAAAATATATCTGTTGTACCATTTTTAACCATTTTAAAAATTTTAAGAGAACCTTTTGGATATTCACTTGATAAATCATTTAAGAAAGCTTTTCCCATATAATCTAAATCGTTGATAGAGATTGGTTCTATCACTGAAAGGTTCTTTAATTTTTCAAGCACTTTTTCTGATTCTTTTATGCCAACAATTTTATCATTATCGTATTTCTTCCTCAAATAATAATGATATAGCTTAATAATGTATTTATTTTTCATTTTATTACCTATTACTCTAAATTAATTGTGCCATTTAGATTGCCCGATGAAATCCAATAATCTCTATCATTAAAATAGCATTTTAATCCTGTTGTCTGCACACGAACTTTTTTTACAGAGGATGATATATATACGGTATCAATACGTTTACACCCTAATAACTTCATTATAATTCTCCATTGTATTAATAAGTATAAGAAAATTATAAAGCCAACTATCAATAATTACAATAATGTTTATTTATCCAATGGTATATATTTGGTTATTTAAACAAATTCTTTAACCACTTACATATGTGAAAATACAAAGTATATTCCTTTCCACACGTGTTAAATAAATTGTTCGAACACCATATATAATACTTTTTTATTCAAATAAGAAAATAGAAATTGCAAATTCGGGAGAAAATCCGCATAATAGGGCAAAAAAAGACTAGCCATTTCTGACTAGCCCATTTCTTTATAGATATTTTAATGTCTTTATTCTGCTCTTTCCATTGCTTCAACGAAGTCTTTTGTTCCTGCAAAGATTTCTTCTTTGTATGGATTCTTCTTCTGTTCAATGGCACGTTTAATTATTACTGAAAGACATACAACATTGGCTGCAAGGGCAAGTATTGCACATACGCCCATTGCTGTTGTGTTTGGTGTAATTGTTGACATTGTTGCACTATCAATTGATGCAAGGTCAAGACCTGTTTTTGCACCTGTTACATTATTGTAAAGTGATGGGATTACTGAGAATACACCACTAATCTGGAATAAAGGAAGTACCTGTGCGAACATACACCATGTTGCAAGTGTGTTGGCACGATTCTGAATCCATCCACCTTTGTTCCATAATGCGTTAGCAAATGTTGGAGCTAAAAGTAAAGCTACACCACAGTACCAGCTATGTGTTGGTAAATTGCAGTATGTGTATGTAAAGTTCCAAATATCATATGCTACGATAAACCATATTGTCATATCAGGCCACAACATATCCTGATGATTTTTGTCTTTTGATGAGTAAATTCCCCACCAGCCTGTCATACAGAAAATATTAAGGATTCCGGCAATACCGTTTACCCAGTTCCACCAGCCACCGTTAAGCCATACTTTTTCGTTTGAGAACCACCATCCGTTAACTGCATTAGCACCTCTCATGGCAGATTCAAAGTCAGAACCTACTGCAATAAGAATGTTAATTGCTACAATAATGAATGGGAAGCATTTAAACCACTGCTTATTTCCTAATCCTGTTTTATATTTTAATAACATAAAACCAATACATCCTGCAACTGCAGCATAAAGCTTTGCATAATGGAACCATCCATTCATATACTTATAAGTCTGGCTGTTTAATGCCCAGGCTGCTCCTGTGTGTGCACCAATCTGAATAGCTATAAAGTAAACAGTTAGCGCTGCTAAAACTATTCCAAAGAAAAAGATTCCGCCCTTCTTTGTACGACGTTCAATTTCGTTTGTAATAATTAATCCGGCAAATACTAAAACCCAGCCTAATATCTGCCACATACTGTTAATTTGAAATAACATAATTTCTTCCTCCCTTGTTTATTGTAATCAAATTTTTTAAAATTTGATTGCTTATTTTAACATCCCTCAATTTCCTTTATGTTAAACTCGTTACCCTGTAAAAGATAAGTATGAGTGCTGTTACATTTAGGACAAGTTTTGCCATATGTGACAGTCTCATATTTGTTTCCACAGTCCTGACAATAGGTAATTGCAGGGATTTTTTCAACGTGTAATTTACAATTATGCATAATGTCTGATTTCTTTTCTACAGACCACTTCCAACAGTTCTGAAGATATGATTCTATAACTGTTGAAACTTCTCCAATTTCCACAGTTACACTTTCTATTTCAGTAAGATTATTTTCCTTGGCTACTTCTTCTACGATTTTTATAGCCTGAAAAACAACACCTAATTCATGCATAATTTTCCCCTTTTATTAGTTGTTTAATAAATTTATAACTTAATAGTTTTAATTAAAATTTCTAATAAATAGTCTTAACAAATATTTTTAATAATTATTTTTTCTTAGAAAATTTAATTTTAATTGCCTGTTTTGCACCGTTTGGCAAAATGTATTTAAGCTTGTCTTCACTCTTTCTCATAACACTTGCACCCGGCAAGTCTCTTTCTAAGTGAATTGCTTCAAACTCACATTTAGTTGTACAAATACCGCAACCGATACATTTGTTTTCGTCAACGATTGTTGCACCACATCCAAGACAACGGGCTGTTTCCTTTTTAACCTGTTCTTCGGTAAAAGGAAGTTTGGCATCTCTAAAAGGATTATTTTTGCTAATGTTTTCATCCTTCATTGGAACCTGTCTGCTTGAATTGTCATAGTTTTCAATGTTTATGTCATCCTTATTAAGTTCAACGAAATAATGAGGATCACGTCCAATTGTAAGACTGCTGTGTGGCTGTACAAATCTGTGAATTGAAATAGCCCCCTGCTTTCCTGCAGCTATGGCATCAATGGCAAATTTTGGACCTGTATAAACATCACCACCAACAAATACATCAGGTTCGTCAGTCTGGAATGTAAATGAGTCAGCGATTGCTCTGTTACCTCTGTCTAATTTTACATTTAAGCCATCTAAAAGGTTGTCCCAAACAATCGCCTGTCCTACTGACAATACTACGTGCTTGCAAGACAATGTAATTGTTTCATTTTCATCATATGTTGGGTTAAATCTTCCATCATAGTCCATAACAGAAAGGCATTTCTTAAGAACAATGCTGTCAACTTTTCCGTCTTTGACAATGATTTCCTTTGGTCCCCAACCACAATTAACTTTAATTCCTTCTTCTGTGGCTTCTTCAATTTCTTCTTCCGAAGCAGGCATATGCTCTCTGTCTTCAAGACAGAACATTGATACATTAACATCACCACAACGTTTGCTATTTCTTGCTACGTCAATGGCTACGTTACCGCCACCGATTACAACAACGTCTCCTTCAATAGGATATTCTTCCTTGTCATTTACTTCTCTTAAGAAATCTACGGCTGTCATTACACCTTCTGCATCTTCTCCGGGAATACCGGCTTTTCTTCCCCCCTGACATCCGATTGCAATGTAGAATGCTTTGTAGCCCTGTTTTCTTAATTCTTCAATTGTTATGTCCTTACCTACTTCAACGCCTGTTTTAATAGTAACACCCATAGCTTTTATTACATCAATCTCAGCCTGAACTACATCTTTTTCTAACTTGTATGATGGGATTCCGTATACAAGCATTCCTCCGGCATTTTCATTTTTTTCAAAAACTGTAGGTGCATATCCTTTTTCTGCCAAATAGAATGCACAGGATAAACCGGCAGGCCCACCACCGATTATGGCAATCTTTTCGTCAAACTGTCCCTTAAGTGATGGAACAACTTTCTTTGGAATGTAACGTGTTTCTGCTTCCAAATCTTTAGCAGCAATAAACTTCTTTACTTCATCAATTGCCACTGCCTGATCAATATTTCCTCTTGTGCAGGCATCTTCACATCTTCTGTTACAAATATGTCCGCAAACTGCAGGGAATGGATTTTCCTTCTTAATCAACGCAAGAGCTTCCTTATATCTTCCCTGTGAAGCCATTTTCAAATATCCCTGAACTGCTATATGTGCAGGGCAGGCTGTTTTACAAGGTGCGGTTCCTGTTTCATGAGTATTAATACGGTTTTTGTCTCTGTAATCCTCAGTCCACATTTCAGGTCCCCACTTCTTTTCAGAAGGTAAAGGCATCTTTGGATATTCAACCTGACTTCCGTCTTTTTTACAAAGTTTCTGACCAAGCTTTACTGCTCCGGCAGGACAGAACTCAACGCAACGTCCACAGGCAACACATTTATCCTTTTCAACATGGGCAACATAAGCTGAACGAGACATGTTTGGTGTATTAAATAACTGTGATGTACGAAGTGCATAACATACGTTAACATTGCAGTTACATATTGCAAAAATCTTATTTTCACCGTCAATGTTTATAATCTGGTGAACAAAACCGTTTTCTTCTGCCTGTTCAAGGATTTCGTATACTTCTTCTCTTGTTATGTAACGTCCACCTTTGTTAGTTTCAACAACATAATCTGCCATATCACCTACAGCAATACACCAGCCTTCAGGATCATCGGCACAGCCCTCGTCATATGTAACTCTTGATCGACGGCACGAACAAGGACTTGCTGCATATTTTCCTTCATACTTATCAAGCCAATGTGAAATATGTTCAACTGAAACTGAATGGTTTTCCATTTCAATTGCTTTCTCTGCAGGAATAACGTGCATTCCTATTCCTGCTCCGCCAAGTGGAACCATTGGTGTAACCTTTTCAAGCGGAAGACGACTCATTCTTTCAAAAAATCTACCCATTTCAGGATGATTTCTTAAAACATCTGCATTCATATTGGTAAATTCTGCACTTCCAGGAACATACATAGGTAAAACGTACTGTTTCTCGTGCTGTGGATTCTCCCAATTGTATTCAATTAAACCATTGTTAGACATTTCGTCTAACTGCTTTTGCAAATATTCATCGTCATTAATCTTTGTTAATTTCTTAATCTGTGCAAAAGTTCTAGGTTTTCTCTTTCCCATTTTTATGGCAATAAGAGCCTGTTGGTCAGTACATATAGGTGCAAGGCCCCAGTACTCAGGTGACTCTTTTGTAATTTTTTCTTTGCCAAGCATAACTTCCATTCTGTCAGAAATCATTTTGCCTAAACGCACAATGGGCTCACGTATAGGTTCATCGTTTTTTACGGTATCCGGTACATAACCTCCTAATGGATCTGCCATAAAACTTCCTCCTTAGCATTATTTAGAATATATTTTTAATTCGTTTTTCAACCAATCTGTCCACTGCTCAAAGCCTTCTCCTGTCTTTGCAGACACAAAGAATACCTTAGCATTTGGATTTAAATTATGTATTCTTTCCTCAACGTCTTTCTTTGAAAAATCGTCAAAAACGCTTAATGTATCGCACTTGTTAATTAATACTACATCGCTTATTGTAAACATAAGCGGATATTTAAGGGGTTTGTCATCTCCCTCAGGAACTGACAAAATCATTGCATTCTTAGTGCTGCCTGTATCAAATTCCGCAGGGCAAACAAGATTGCCTACGTTTTCTAAAAATACAAGGTCTAAATCCTTTGTTCCAAATTCGTTAATTCCCTGTCTTGTCATGTCAGCATCTAAATGACACATTCCACCTGTATGAATCTGAATGGCTCTAACACCTGTATCAGTTATTGCCTGTGCATCTACATCCGAATCAATATCTGCTTCCATAACACCAATTTTTATTTCGTCTTTAAGCATATTAATTGTTCTCTTTAATGTTGTTGTCTTTCCGGCACCCGGTGAAGACATTAAATTAAGCAGAAAAGTTCCCTCTGACTTTAACTGTTCTCTTAGTCTGTCAGCGTCTGCATTATTGTTTTCAAAAATACTTCTTTTAACTTCAATAACTTTAAAATCTTTCATATATAGCCTTTATATTTATAACCCTTTCATAATATTCTTAAGTTAATTTTAGTCAATAAGTGCTTTGTCAATTATCTGGAAGTTAGCTCTGTGAATATACAATGCCTTTCCATCAATCATAAGCTTAGTTGTCTTAGGCAAGTCGTCTCTTACTTCCCAATAAACCTTTTCACCGCTGTAAGCACAAATAGGTACACCAAGCTGACTCTGAATTACTACTACCTGGGCTTTTCCAAATGCATTTTTATATTTATTAATAACATTTGAAACAATAGCATTCTCGCTTAGTTTTCCTGTGGATTTGCTGTTAATATCTTCTGTTGTAAACTCAGCATCAGGCTGCAAACCTGTCTGTTCAAAGATAATTGTATCACCACAACTTTCTAACTGCTTTCCGTCAATGTTTAATGTAATGATAGATGACAAACCGTAACTCTTGCTATATGTACCGTCATCTGAATCAACATGACCTTCTTCCACAACGTTGCTTGTAAGCCCTATTTTGTCTCCTTTTGCAGTCATAAATTTGTTTCCACTATTGTCATAAAAATAGCATGAATATGAATTACCTGTAAGCTTACCTTTAATGTCATTAACTCCACTACTAAAAAGGGCGCAACCGGTAAATATACCTATGCTTGTAATAACAGCAATAGCCAAAAATACTTTCTTCAGTTTTTTCATTTTAATCTCCTTTTTCTTTATTTTACAGTAAAAAAAATGCACCTTCAAGGTGCAGTATCTACAAAATGTAAAAAAAATAGTGCGGATGGCGGGACTTGAACCCGCACGCTTTGAGGGCGGCAGATTTTGAGTCTGCTGCGTCTGCCATTCCGCCACATCCGCATAACAACGATATGTTATCATTTTTCTTTGTAAATGTCAAATCCTTTTTCGATTTTATTTGTATTTATATTACTATTACATTTATCAGCTTAGTTTCTTGCTATGTACCTGTAATATTCTGTTTTGGTTGCTACTTCTATTTTTACAATGTCCCCTGCATATTCTCTTATAGTAAATAATAAATCATTATCATCATTATATGCCATAAAGACTCCTTCGGCACTACTTTTTGGAATTGTATAACATGGTTTAAAGTAACCATACTTGTATAATGATAAATGTTTAATACTATTTTCGCCCTTTGCATTTTCCATTTTTGTCACTTCAATATATTGACACCCGGTTGCATCATAAAAAGAGTATCTGACATAATTCTCTCTTGTCATAAATAAAAAAGATATAGCCATAACAATTAGAATTATAACAATTGATGCAAAGATTCTGCTTTTCCTGTCACTCACTGTATCCCCTCTTTCCTGTTTAGTCTATATTTATTATAACGTTTTTATTGCAAAAAACAAGAAAAACTCCTACTCTTGTTTACACATTGGTAATAAATGTGCAAACAAAAGTAGGAGTTTTCTTATTAATTAGTCATCGTTTGATGTTGATATTGAATAATTTCCATCAGAACCATAACTAGCCTTGTAACATATTGCATCATCACATGATACAGCATATGTTGTTGACTTAGTTTTGTTTTTCTTAGTTGTCATTTCACAGGAAATAATATAGTAATACTTGTCACTTATTTCTGCAATCTCTCTGTATTCAAAATTGTAAATATCACCATCGTCATTATCGTTAAATATGATGTCCATTCCACCAATGCTTCTCTTTAATGATTCAAGTGCCTCATCATAAGTCTTAGAATATTCCGGTGTAAAATTATAGACTCTTGTTGTAACATCACTTACAACACCTTCAGCGTTAACTGCTATAAAGTAATATATGCTGTCACCCTTTGGCATGTCTATTGCACCTTTATATTTCTTTGACTTAGTTGTAGGTGTTGTGCCGTCTGTTGTGTAGTAAATTATAGTGTCGCTGGCTGCAGTTGCTTCAATCTTCTGATTTGATGTGTATTTTCCACTATCAGGCTTAATAATTGGAGCGTCTACTTTAATAAATTCAAGTGTATATTTTATTGTCATTTCTTTACTTGCTTTTCCGTTTTTGTCTACTGAATAAGCTCGTATAGTATATATTCCTTCCTTCTTTAACTTAATTGGAGAAGAATATTCCGTCTTAGTTTCACTTTCAATGGCATTGCTTCCGTCTGTTGTGTAATAAATAGTTACATCATTACTTGATGAAAGTTCAACATTAATAGGGTTACGGTAAACCCCTTCTTTATAATTCGCAACCGGAATTGTACCGTTGTAATTAGTTAATTCTTCCTTCATGTTAGAAGGTGCACCTGCAATTAAAGGTTCAATCTTTGAGTTCATATCGTTATTCTGATATAAAACAATAAGCTCTTTGTAATAATCAATGTTAGAATTGTCAATTGCAATAAGAGCTTCAAGAAATTCAATTTCTTCCTTTTCATAACCACCAATAATTGAGTCTACCTTATAAACCATTACATAAGATTTAACTCTCTGCTCATTATTAACTGCATTGTTAGATGCTGTATAGAACTGAGTTCTTGCATCCTTATAATTCTGCTGGTTGTAGTAAACTGTTCCATTGTTATAGTACTGGTTAAACTTCTTAGTCATGGAAGCTTTTTTAATTGAAATAGTTATTGCAACTGTTGCAACCACTGCCACAATGGCAATTAAAGCTACAATGGCAACATTTTTGCCTGACTTCTTAGGGTTAACGTTCTTATTTGATGAAACATTATATTTATCATTTTTGTATTTAGCTTTCGTCTTCTTTGAAGCAAAACCTGCATCTGTTATATTATCATTATCCAGTAATTCTGATTCCAAACGTCTGCTATTCTTTTTAGGCTTTTTATTTTCCTTATTTAAAGCATTATCATTCTTGCCTTTATTTTCCTTATTTAAAACATTATCATTTTTGCCTTTATTTCCGGTATTAATAGTCGCTGTTCTTGATTCTTCCCGGTGTATATTAGAAGTAGGTCTTGTTCTGTCAGGCACCACGATTTCTTCCTGATCGGTAGGGACGAAATTCTTAAGTTTTGTGCCACAGGCATTACAAAACATCTGATTATCATCACATTCATTTCCACATTTTGGACAAATCATATTAAATATCCTTTCAAATATATGTATTAAAAATACTAGCTAACTAAATGTAACTTCGTTCTATGAATATATCACAATATTATATCCCTTGCAAATATTAACTTGCAAATTTTATTTTACAAAATAACTGTTTAAGTTTTCTTCTAAAATTTAATCGTTTGGCTTTGAAAATTCACAACCACAGAAATTCTGTCTGTACAAATTGTATTCTTTGGAAAGTTCAATGGAACGCTTATATCCGTTCTTCTTCTTAAAATCGGAATATAAATATTTAACTCCATATTCTTTTTCCAAAGCTTGTCCTATTTCGTTAAGCTTTTGAGAATCCTTTAAAGGACTAATTGAAAGTGTTGTTGTAAAATAATCAAACTGCTCTTCTTTTGCCATTTTTGCTGTTTGTTCAAGTCTTAAACGATAGCATTTGAAACAACGGGCCAACAGTTCCTGCACCGCCGTCTGAAAGGCCATATCATAAAATTCCTGCGGAATATAATCACTTATAACTGTTTTAATGGGATTTTCAAAATCTTTCTCATTTATGAAACGTATAAGTTCCTTTGCCCTATGATTATATTCTTCATCTGTTGATATATTAGGATTATAAAATAAAGCAGTAATATTAAAATACTTATTTAAATATTCTAATACATAACTGCTACATGGTGCACAGCATACATGTAGTAAAAGTGATGGCTTAATATCACTTTTTGTTATGTTTTCTAATGTCTTTTCCAATTCTTTCTGATAATTTATTTTATTCATTTCTCCTCTACAAAAGAGACAGGATAAATTCCTGTCTCTTTGTCCTATCTTTTTTTGTTTTTTGATCTTTCCATTTTAAGGTAAAGTTTGTATGCCTTTTCAAGCATATTACGCTCATTAGGAAATTTTAACAGATGATACGCTTCAATATATCTGTAATAACCTGAATGGGTAAAAAACTCTTCCCTTTGAGGTCT
>OHAE01002740.1_pt1 | contig 10052 bp, 9 predicted proteins | sample 1577061 | NCBI WGS metagenome assembly OHAE01 (sample SAMEA3541535, study PRJEB24748) | human gut metagenome | biome: human gut; feature: human-associated habitat; material: faeces | place: China | collected 2012
CTACGCCTATTTCATACATAATAAAACGAGCGGCTGTACCTGAAAAAGCTCCTGTCAAAATAGACAACGTAGAAACAAAGCCTCCCACCAAAGAATATAAACCAAAGTCATCTACCCCCAGCACCTCCAGCACTACTCGACTAGTATATAAACCAATAGCCATGGCGAAAAATAACCGTATATATAAATATATGGTATTTTTTAATATACGTCTATTATTTACCGAGTTGTTTAACATCTCAAAAGGACATAAAATTGTTAATGTTTTAAATTAACATTTTTCAAGTGTAGACCAGAATTGTCTTCTTTTAATTATCAATCTTATTTTATTTACAATTTTATTTGGCATAATTGAGAGCAACACATATGCCAAAAGAGAAAGTGTAGATGCTCTACCCTTTATTTGTTTAATTAAAGGATGATTCGTTTTTATCAATGCAGGATATAATTTTTCTTTAAAATCTTTCCGTTGGTCAATAGGTATATACGAATAGTCTTTATACATTCTATTTACTACATCTTTAAAATCCTGTCTTAAAGGAGAATCCATGAAAAAGTAATCAGCTATAAAGCCAAAAGCACTGATATCCAAGGCATCTCTCGCTATACCGCCGCCCCAAATATTACTTGTTCCCATTACTGCTTGAATATAAGATTGCTTACGGTACATTAATTTATGACCATTCAACAAATATTTCCAAAAATAAAATTCAAAAGCATAACAAGATCCTATAAACACAGGGTCCATCTCTACACTTTTCACAGCTTCTGTTTTAAATATTACAGCACTGATAAAACTGCCCAATGGCAATATACTATTGCATAAAGCAAAGTAGTTTCTTGCCTCAATTTCCTTAGAAAAATCAACAATTAATTGTTCTTTTTCCCTTAAATAGTCAACATGACATATAAATTCACGTCTAGTGTTTACAATATCTACATCGGAAATAAAAAAATCTATTTGTGGATTTTCATTCAACATATTTAGCAGATACTTCAAACCTCCTGCTTGAAAATAATCATCATCTCCTTTCAATATAGAATACTGCCCTGAAGACATAGATAAAACTTTGATAAAATTTCTATCTGCCCCTATATTTGTTTCATTATGATTAACTAAAATCTTAAATTGAGGAAAATCAGAATGAAGTTTTTCTAATTCTTCTTTTGTATTATCCGTAGAAGCATTATTAGAAATGCAAACTTCAATTTGGCTTTCCACTCCTAAATCTATAGCTTGTTTAAACAAATCATGCAACGTATCAATTAGAAAAAAGCAACGATTGTATGTGGGGATACAAATTGATATAGTCATAATATATGTTGTATTAAACTTTAATAAGTATCCTATTACTTGGATAAATATTGATTTTTCATGTCACAGTTTTAATAAATAATCCAAGATTTCGCTACATTCTATCTTAATATTAAACAGCTTTAAAGCAGATAATAAAACTAATAATGGATATTTATTAAATAAATAGGCAATCAAATGTAAATCAATGAATACGCAAAAAATAATTCATCGTTTATTGAATTTTTCTAATCCTTCTTGTAAAGAAATAGCAGGTCTCCATTGTGGCAGGCATTGGTAATGTTCCATTGGTTCCATCACTTCACGATTTTTATAAGCTCTCTTTCCTAAGTTAACTTTTATATTGCACTTCAATATATCAGAAAATAATTCTATAAGTTCTTTTAGACGTATTTTTTCACCTGTATACACACCGTATATCTCATTTTCAATTAGACGATCTGAGTAAAGTAGTTCACAAGCTTGTAAATAGGCAGAACAAACATCTGAAATATAAACCATATCAAGATACTGTTCACCTGGTGAAACATCAATACTACGTTCTGTATCTGCTATTTCTTTCAATAAATTAAGTAATTTCGGACGTTTATCATCTTCTCCATAGACATCATATAACCTTAAAGTTATTACTCTAATCCCAAAAGCATCTACATAATATTTTAATATTTTCTCAAAAGCTTCTTTAGTAGCCGCATATAAGTCAACAGGATTATATTCATCTGAATTGTAATTTTGCCAATAAGTACCAGTATTAATAAATAGGCGAGTAGTACTATACTGCATAGCCTCTAAAATTTGTGTTCCAAACAAAATATTACTCTGTATAAGAGCCGGTATTTGTTCGGATTTACAATTTGTGTATACAGCGGCTGCCAAATGAAATACTACAGTAGGATTAGCTCTTTTAAAAAAAGAAATTAATTCTATTATATTTTCAGTATATATAAAAATATTTATCCTATCAATTATTCTCTCAATATTCTTATAATTAGAGTTTTCTCGAAGTATGATAAAAATTTCCCACTCCCTATCAAGCAGATAATGTACTAAGTGAGAACCAATGTAGCCTGTTGCTCCCGTTATAACGCAAGTCCGTTTCACTTTTTAGTATATAGCTCTATTTGATTTACACAAATACTGTAGACACTTTCTTCTTGATAACGTTTGTACCAGTCTACGGTCAATGCTACTGTCTGATTTATATCCATTCTGGATTCCCACCCCAACATAAATTTTGCTTTAGAAATATCCAACATTAATAGTTTAGCTTCATGCAAGGTATTGGGATCGGATAAGTCTCGCAATTGACCACTCCCATAGTTTTCCACCACTTTAGTAGCCACATCCCATACTGTGGAAATAGATTCTGCTCTTGGGCCAAAATTCCAACCTTCACAATATTTTATAGGCTCTTTCCACATCCTTAGGGCAAGAAGCATATAACCGCTTAAGGGTTCAAGTACATGCTGCCATGGACGAATCGCTTTAGAACTCCTAATCTCTATTTCTTTGCCGGCTTCTAAAGCCTTAATACAGTCTGGAATAATACGATCTAATGCCCAATCACCACCACCAATCACATTACCTGCACGTACACTGGCAATGCTTTTACCATGCTTCTCATATTGCTCGGGATGGAAAAAAGAGCGACGCCAAGAGGCTATCGCTATTTCAGCTGCCCCTTTACTACTTGAATAAGGATCATAACCTCCCATCGGTTCATTTTCCCGATATCCCCAAATTTGCTCTTTATTCTCATAACATTTATCAGTGGTAATCATCACCCCCACTTTTACACTATCGGTTACACGGATAGCTTCAAGGACATTAATTGTTCCCATAACATTGGTTTCGTACGTCTCAACCGGAATATCATAACTAAGCCGTACTAGTGGTTGGGCTGCTAAATGGAAAACAAGTTCAGGCTCGTATTCTTTAAAAATGGCTTTCATACGTCCCCCATCACGAATATCAGCACGGATATCAGCTTTTATGTTCTTTCCTATGTCGGAAAGAACATAATTATCTCGCTCTGTGAATGGTTCTAAGCCCACACCTATCACCTCAGCACCCAATTCGTGCAGCCAAATCGAAAGCCATGAACCTTTGAAACCGGTATGACCAGTAACAAGTACTCGTTTACCTTTATAGAAGTTATTAAATATATCTATACTCATATTCCTACCATACTTTCCAGGGAGCTTTCCCATTATCCCACATGTCATTTAATTCTGTATTATCTCTGAGTGTATCCATTGGCTTCCAGAAACCAGTATGTCTAAAAGCATGCATCTTACCGTCTTTAGAGATAGACTCCAATGGTTGACGTTCAAATATCGTAGAATCACCGTCCTTTATATAGTCAAATACTTCTGGTTCGCAAACAAAGTAACCGGCATTAACCCAGTTACGATCTCCGTCAGGTTTTTCTTGAAAAGAAAGTACTTTATCCGTAGCCAAATCTATTTGCAGAGCACCAAATTTTCCTCCTGGTTTATAAGCTGTTAGAGAAAGGATTCCTCCTGCAGCTTCGTGTGACTGAATTGTATCAGTTATATTCAGATCAGCCACCCCATCCCCATAAGTTAATAAAAAGCGTTCATTTCCAATATATTTTTGAACTCGTTTGATACGACCACCAGTCATCGTATTTAAACCCGTATCAACCATAGTCACTTTCCAGTTCTCTGAATGATTATCATGAATAGTTGTAGTATTATTAGACAGATCAACTGTCATATCGCAATTGTGCCGAAAGTAATTAGCAAAGTATTCTTTGATTACATATTGTTTGTAGCCACAGCAAATAACAAATTCATTGATTCCATAATGACTATAAATTTTCATTATATGCCAAAGGATGGGTTTACCACCAATTTCTACCATCGGCTTAGGAATCAAATTGGTTGCTTCACTCAAGCGAGAGCCAAAGCCACCGGCAAGAATTACAGCTTTCATTTGTTACAAAATTCTTTTATGGTTGTAACCATATGATCTAACATTTCCTTCGTCATTCCCGGATATACTCCTATCCAAAGAGTATTGTTCATCACAAAGTCAGTTCCTTTCAATTCACCAACTACCCGATATCCTTCTCCTTTTTTGCGCATTTCATCAAAGGCTGGGTGCTTCAACAGATTTCCAGCAAATAGATTACGGGTTTGTATTTTTTTACTTTCTAAATGGACAGCTAAATCATTACGAGTAAACCCGGCATCTTCTTTTACCGAAATAAGGAATCCGAACCAACTGGGATTAGAGTTTTTTTGAGGTTCCGGCAGAATGATATTTCTTGTTCCTGTAAGTCCTTCTTTAAGATAAGTAAAGTTATGACGACGTGCCTCCACAATATCATCCAATTTATCCAGCTGTGCACAACCGATCGCTGCTTGCATATCTGTTACCTTCAGATTATATCCGAAATGAGAGTATACATATTTATGATCGTAGCCAAGTGGTAATTCACCGAACTGCTTACTAAAACGATATTTACAGGTATTATCTACTCCACCGACACACCAACAGTCACGCCCCCAATCGCGGAATGAATTAACCAACTTGTGGAGTAAAGGATCATTAGTATAAACAGCACCACCCTCTCCCATAGTCATGTGGTGTGGAGGATAGAAACTACTGGTACCAATGTGACCAATTGTGCCTGTTTTCTTTTCTACTCCATCAATCATATAAGTAGAACCAAGTGCATCGCAATTATCTTCTACCAACCAAAGATTGTATTTATCACAGAATGTCTTGACAACTTGCAAATTAAATGGATTTCCCAAAGAATGAGCAATCATAACTGCTTTTGTTTTTGACGATAAAGCTGCTTCTAACTGTTCTATATCAATATTGTATTCAGGAATAGTAACATCCACAAAAACAGGAATAGCACCATATTGAATACAAGGTGTTACTGTCGTAGGGAATCCGCAAGCAACCGTAATCACTTCATCACCACGTTTTACTCTACGTTCCCCCAACTGAGGAGAAGTCAAAGCCATAAATGCAAGTAAATTAGCAGAAGAACCGGAATTAGTAAGTGAACAGTAATCTACCCCTAACCATTTAGCAAAACGGACTTCAAATTTATGTGCCCACGGACCGGCAGTCAGCCAGAAGTCAAGGGACGAGTCAACCAGGTTCACCAATTCGCGGTCATCGAAATAGCGACCGCCGTAGTTGACAAAACTTTTACCGGGTTCGAAGGAGGGGGAGGACCCGTGAACCTCTTTGTAGTATTCCCGAGTTAAATCGAGAATTTGTTGCTTGAGTGTTTCTTTCTTACTCATATAATGTATTGTTTATATCAAACTGTAGTTCTATGCTATGTAACAGAGGATGCGTGTAGTCTTTACCACTCAATATAACCTGGTCTTGTGGTATCTTCCAGGCGATATTCAAATCCGGATCATTCCAGGCAATCGCCCCTTCAGCTTCTGGATGATAGAAATTATCACACTTGTATTGGAAGATGACCTCTCCGCTCAGCACACTAAAACCATGTGCGAAGCCACGCGGAATAAAAAACTGACGGTGATTGCCTTCTGTCAATTCAACCGAAACATGTTTTCCAAATGTGGGAGAACCTTTCCGAATATCGACAGCCACATCAAGAACTGCACCCCTGATTACCCGTACCAGTTTGCTTTGGGCAAAAGGAGGTTTCTGAAAATGGAGACCGCGAATGACCCCGTAGCTCGATTTGGATTCATTGTCCTGAACAAAAGTCGTTTGACATACCTTTGATTCGAACTCCGTCTGATTGAAGGATTCAAAAAAGTAGCCACGGTCATCCTGAAACAGACGGGGTTCAAGGATAACAAGACCTTCGATTGATGTTTTTATTATATTCATCGGAATAAAAATTCTACTTTATGGATAATTCATCGATAACTTTCAATAGATATTGCCCATATTGATTCTTCAGCATCGGACCTGCCAATGCTTTCATCTTTTCAGGAGAAATCCAGCCTTGCCTCAGGGCTATGCCTTCCAAACAGGCCACTTTCAATCCCTGACGTTTTTCAATAACCTCGATAAATGTACTTGCTTCGGACAAAGAATCATGAGTACCTGTATCCAACCAGGCGAAACCCCGCCCTAAAAGCTGGACTTTCAGTTCCCGATCGGACAGAAACCGTTGATTGACCGTCGTGATTTCCAATTCTCCACGAGGGGAAGGTTGAATGTTCTTAGCAACTTCCACCACTTTGTTAGGATAGAAATAAAGACCCACAACGGCATAATTGGACTTAGGGACCTCAGGTTTCTCTTCGATGCTGAGAACATTCCCGGCCCTGTCAAACTCAGCTACACCATAGCGTTCGGGATCACTTACCCAATAACCAAAAACAGTTGCTTTGTTCTCCGATTCGGCTGTATGGACTGCTTCACGCAGCATACGGGTAAAACTTTGCCCATAAAAGATATTATCACCAAGAACCAGACATACAGAATCATTGCCTATAAACTTCTCACCAATAATAAATGCCTGTGCCAAGCCGTCGGGAGAAGGTTGCTCGGCGTACTCAAAACGTACTCCAAAGTCAGAACCGTCACCCAGCAAACGTTGAAAGCCGGGTAAATCGTATGGAGTGGAGATAATCAATATTTCACGAATCCCTGCCAACATGAGTACAGAGATAGGATAATAGATCATCGGCTTATCAAATATCGGAAGCAACTGCTTACTGACTCCTTTCGTTATCGGATATAAGCGAGTGCCCGAACCACCAGCCAAAACAATACCTTTCATGATAATAGATTACAGATCAAATATTAATCAATAGAACTATTTGGATACTGATTTTCCTCTATCATCTTCAGCATATCTACAGCCTCCTGTTCATCTATCGATAAAGTTTTATTATCCCAATAATCTATAATTGCATGAGCTTCCTTTGCCAACTCTTCCTCAAAAACTTCTCCATAACAATATGTCAAAAGCTGACACTTGAGCAAAGAAGACGGGAGAGACTCTAACACAAGCAAGGAACGATCCAGAATAACCTGTTTCTTAGATTCCTTGTCGCCATAATCATAGATTGTTGCATTGTAGCCCATCAAGAGAACCAGGCAAAGTCGTGCTTCTTCTTCCGGATTTTCTCCTTTCAAAGCAAACAAAGCATCAGATTTTTGAAGCACTTCAGTGTTTAATTGACGGAAACTGTCGGTATAGATAGGAGAACCGTCAGCGCCCAAATACAATAATTCGTGAGCCACATGTTGCAGCTCATGAATCTGGGTCATAAGAGTATTCATTTTATATGATAAAATATTACTGATTACGGTGCGAGAATGCGAAGGTAGCTTTTAGGAACCTTGACACTGGCAGATAAAACGCCACGAATACGGATAGTGACATAAGTACGATTAGAAAGACTGGCCAGTTCACCTTCAACTCCACAAAAATCTCCCTTGATAACTTGTACTTTGGTGCCAACTGCGAAACAATCATCGTTGAGGATAACAGCAGCAGGGTCGAGATTCATGACAAACATAAAATCTTTCATCTGCTTATCGGGAACAATAAGCATACTCTTAGTGTCAAAATCACGCATATAGAAAAGACGAACCCCGTATTCGTTGGCAATAGCACAAGCAAACTCTTTGGTAGCATGTACAAAAATAAGATTACGAATGACAGGAACTTCTACACGACGCCGGCGATATTTCAATTGACGAATGACAAATTGGGTCGGCAAAAAGTACTCGACACCTATTTTCTCTAATGCGTCACGAGTAGTAAGCTCCTGATCCTTACGGGTACGGGCAGCGAACCAATATTCTTGTTGTTGAGACATTTAGAAGGATATATTCCTGAGTGATTTACTTAAGTCCGGGTATGCTTCGCAGTTGGGTGAGACTCTTTTTCTCAGCCAAACTGCAAGATTTTTTATGACTTATTTTAGGTGGAAACGAACGGATTCAATCAATTGATGTTTCAAAAAACGTTCGTCTTTTGAAACATCAATTATGGAGATAAAAGACCACATGCAAAATAAGTAAAAAGCTGTTTTTATTATCAGATTATTATCTGATAATCAGCATATAAAGAAGTATATTTACTTTTTCATCTAAAAATATTTTGCACATCAAAATTTAGTTCATACCTTTGTGCTATTAAACGAACGTCTTTTGAAACACATTCACTGCTGAATATCAGTTAATTACAAAAGAATTTATTCTTTTTGTTCTTTTTACGCTTACCACATAACATACTGATAATAAATAAATTACCTAACAAAATAAAATCTTCATTATTCCATCTATAGAGGTTTAGAAATTATATACTCCCAAAAGCATTCTGTCACATTGTATTTTGAGTAGCCTCAGGAATCCCTTATTTACGGACCACTGACTAAGTTGTTATAAAAAACACCGGGATTCCATTTTCACCAATATCATATCTCCACCAAATAAATCAGATCACCAGTCACAAGTTCAATAAACATGTGCTAATTTCAATCAGTAAGCAACGGCAACGGCATCCTATACCTCCAAAATAACATTCAGGAATGATTCATATTGACCTATGCTACAGAAGAGAATTCTATAGTTTTTGTTCAATAAATGAAACCGTTAGGCAAAAAGTAGGAGAATTTTCAATAAAAATGAATTTCGTAACTATACGAAGTTAACTTCGTATTTTCTTATAACTAACTTCTTCTTCACAAGAAGTTAATGTTTTGCAAAGACGAAGTTAACATCGTATGAAGAGTACACGTATGAAGAAACGAATTAAAGGCAAGTTTATGCTCCATCACTTGCTATTTCATCACTTTCTCAAGACAACAGAGTTTTTAAAACAAGAAAAAAGCAGACTTAAAGATACCAGAATCTCTATTTTACTATCAGAATAACAGAAGAGGCAAACTTAATGAGGAATAGAAAAGGAAGTCGACAAGAGATAAAGTATTTACCTCCCGTCGACTAATAATGATTTTATGATCGTGATACTTGGAATCCCTTATCCGACAGCGTCATTTCAACGAAGCGTGCACGAGGATTCGGAGCGTTTTCTGTCAGTATCTTACGAATACGAACAGCAGCTTGCGGATCTTTCGCTACCATATATAGGTCCCCGCCACCACCGGCTCCTGGCAATTTATATCCCAAAGTATAATCTTTTATCAGATCGATAATTGCCTCCACAGCCGGAGGATTCGTTCCGCTATCCAATGCTTTGTTTTGTTCCCAGGTTTTTCCTACCAAACGGCCAAACTCAACAAAACTTCCACGCTGTATAGCTTCATTCATATCCAATGCATGTGCCTTCATTTCCGAGAGCAAATTGAGATGCAACGATGAATTGAGGAACATGGAACTGACTATTTCTGCCAAGATTCCTTTTGCCGTACGAGTTATGCCGGTATAATAAAGCAAGTGACAGTCTTTATATTCAGGATGCGTAAATAAATGATCGGGCAGCCAACGCACCAATGGGCTTTGAGCAAAGCCCGCCTCGGTCTGAAGAAGCTTCACACCCTGCAACACACCTCCATACTGATCCTGCCATCCACCACCGGTAGTCAACAATTGTTCAAGAACAAGGGTGCGTTGACAAATCTCATTCTTATCCCATGCCAAACCACAGAAATCATTGATTGCTCCCAACACAGTAGAAGCAAGAATAGAACTTGTTCCCAGTCCGGAGCCTGCCGGTATAGCTGCAAGCAATGTAACTTCAATACCGGCACCAAAAGCTTCTAACTGTTCCCTCAAAGAATCATAT
>OHAE01002745.1_pt1 | contig 10041 bp, 6 predicted proteins | sample 1577061 | NCBI WGS metagenome assembly OHAE01 (sample SAMEA3541535, study PRJEB24748) | human gut metagenome | biome: human gut; feature: human-associated habitat; material: faeces | place: China | collected 2012
CCGAAGGACACAAGACGACCCAGAATATTCTGGCTACGAAGGCTTTTACTGTGAGTATAGCTACAGCCGACCATGTGGCAGCTTGCGATTATGTGGGGCTTGTTTCAGGAAAGAAAGAGCCGGACAAATTTGCCAAAGCCGGTTTCCATGCCGTAAAATCGGAGTTTGTGAATGCACCGCTCATTGAGGAACTGCCTATGACGCTGGAATGTGAGCTGGTTTCGTACGACCAGGAGAGTAACCATCTGGTAGGCCGTATTGTCAACGTGTCGGCAGCAGAAGAGATTTTGGATGAAAACGGCCAGATTGACCCTGCCCGTTTGAAACCGATTACGTACGACCCGATTCATCATCACTATCTGGTGATAGGAGAGAAGGCGGGTAATGCCTTCTCCGACGGGAAAGCATTGAAGTAAAACATAGCCGCCACGCATCTTGGAAGGGATACGTGGCGGTTTTTCTGTGTATTAGGAGTTTCAGTAGCAATAGGGGTTATGCTCCTGTCTGCGCTGTCTCTTTCAATTGAGATTTTAGTTTTTCCATATCTTCCGGAGAAGCTGCCGATTTGAACTTGATTTCTCCATCCTTCCCGATAATCACGCAATGAGGAATGGAAAGTGCTTTTTGTGCGTTGCCGAAGGTTGTGTATATTTCATCCTTAAACGCTTCCTGCACGCGTACATGCTCGCCCATCAGGTCATAATGTGCTGCCATCTTGCGCCATTTGGCATCCTCTTCCGGACGGTCAATGGAGAGATACAGCAGTACGATGTCGTTCGCTTTGGCATATTCTTGTAAGGGTTTTACATAGGCGAAAGAGGCACGACAAGGACCGCACCAGGTTGCCCATATATCCATGAAGATAACCTTTCCTTTATATAAGTCGGTAATCTCTTTGAACGTCTTGGCGTTGTCTATATTAGGGAAGTGGATGTAGTCGGGTATTTTAGCTTGATTGAAAGCCTTGTTCTTGGCAATGGCCTCATCTATCAGCGGTTGCCATTTGCTTTGTGGATACAGTTGCTTGAATTGTTCTTCCAGCGGAAGTATTTCAGGGTCGTATTTTTCCTCGTTTGCGTCCCTCAGGAAAAGTAGTGCCATGGCCGATTCCTGCGCCTGAGCTGTAAGGTTCTTTTCGATGTAATGGAAAATCAACTTATTGGGATTTTTCTTCAAGTCTTCCTCTACCGGTTCTTCTTTAGTGTAGTAGGTAATGCCGGCATTATTACATACTACTTCATGGAAAGCGGGCGAGAAAGTGCTGGCCGGGTGATTTACCCGACAGAATTCCATCATCTTTTCCCATTCCTTGAGCCAGCTTTGCTTGGTGGCTTCGGAGTAGCGGTAGGCAATGCCGAAAAGCTGGTTCTGGAAGGCCCACATTGTCTGTATGCGTGTATTTTGGCAGGCTTTTTCATATAAATCCTCATCCACACCTTTCATCTTCTCATCTAAGGCTAATACCGCATCTTGCAACTTTTTGCTGACTGAAGTAGCTATGGTGTCCTGGGTAATACCCCACTTGTCGCCTTTTCTTGAAAGCACATCAAACACGTCTTGGCCCAGTTCGTCCATTAGCCTTGATACCTCCATGTCCTTTTCATTCTTGCCTTCCAGAATGGATATGGGATGCGTGGCTGCGGCATCAATTTGCAGGCGATAGTTACCGCCGTCGGCAATGAAGGAACCTAAATAACGCTTTCCCCACAGGAACAGGCGTATCTGTTCGTATCCGTTGCTGGGGAGTGTGAGACTGAACGTGCTGTCCGTATTCAGCTTCAGTGTATCCTGAGATTGCGAATTAAACATTCCGTCGATGGATTTCTGATAGATAATTGTGCCTCCGTCTAAATTTTTTACCGAGCCTGTAATCTTTATTTCGTGTGAGTCGGTGCATGAGGCAAATGTTCCTGCAAGCACACTGAGTGAAAGGAATGCGATGTGTTTGGCTTTCATATACTATAGAGTTTAAGTTTTATGGCATATTATGTTATTGAGACCCAAAGGTAAGGATTTTTTTGTTTGAGCTTATATTTTCCTTTGGAATTTGTTGGCTTTTTGATTTCAGGTAGTCGGATTAGAAATTGCGAGAGATATGAGGAGAGGCCATATTTTTGCTATTACCACTTCCATACGTTGAACTCACACATAGAAGTCCCTATATTACCCGTTCCATCTGTCCCTTCAATTATCCCAATGAAATTGGTGTTAATGTCGGAACAGAAAAATTCTACCTCTGCACATCCCTTCTCGTCCGTAATTATGTCCGGTTTCCACATCAGGACGTTGCGTGCATCGGGCATTGGCAGCAGCATGTCAACTTCCTCAGGCTTATAGAACTCGCGTTTGCCGTAATAACCCTTGGTTCTGAACAGGTTGTTCATCCTCAGGAGTTCTTCTTCTGAATAAAAAGGAACTTGATATACAATACTTTGAACATCCACTACACTGAAAGAAGTACCTGAAGTAGAAGTATCACCATGATATTTGAATTTAGCAATAGAATAGGTTTTACCAATGACTGGTTTCTTTCTACCTTTTGCTGGGCAACGACCAAATTCATTATGGTGAGCATTATAATCCATTCTATAGTTGATTAAATAATTACATGAGGTACATACATAGGCAGAATTTGTATTCAGCTGTGCCAGACTGTCCAGCCTTCCTATCATCTTGTCTCTGAATACCCTTCCTTTCGTTCCTGTTACGGTCACTTCAGACAGAAGAATACTGCTGTCACGGCTTATGACGGAATTATCAAACTCTTCTACTGATTTCACAAGATTCATGTCTTGAAATGCGGTATAGCATCTGAGATGACTTCTAAGACTGTCTACTATCGGGAAATCAGCTTTGAACGACACTTCCGGCTTGTACTCGTCCTTGTCAAGCATGGGTTTCAGGTAGACATAGCCGCCACGCAGGGCAATCATCTGTTCGGTAGGGAGTGCAAAGTTCCCCATCGAGTCTGTCATGACGAACTGTGTATTCGCATCCGGTCCGGAAACCTGAAGAAGCTGCTGTACTTTTCCAACCTCATTACGTTTCCTTTTCTTGCCTATGGTCTGTCTTCCTAAAATCTCGTCAGACAGGAAGATGGCCGGCTCTTTGGTATCATCAAAGTTTTCCCATACATACCTTCTCCAACCTTGGGTAAGCAGAAGAAGGTCGAGCGACTGGAGCCTGTCTTTGTTCCCGTCATTGAAATAGTATGCAGGATTGTGTATGTTGCCTCTTATTTCAGAGGACAGCATGCAGTAGGAAAGCATATTCTCAGGAACCGCCTCATTGATGTATGAGGCATCGAAGATACTCAGACCGAGGTGTGCCACGACGGGTTTGCCCTGTGCGTCAGAAACACGGACAGAGACTTTGCCTTTCTCTCTTGTGGCGTACCTCTCCTTGTCGGTCCTGATTTCTATGTTCAGCTTTCTTTTGGGGTTGAGATAGACAAGGCGTTCAGCAACGGGAAGTCCCTTTTCATTGTAAAGCGTAAACTCTGCTATTCCCTGAAGAGGGAACTCGCTCACAGGAATCCTTACCTTCAGGATTTCATTCAGGCTTCCTTCGGCCATGCAGTACTTCACGCCCCTCATTTTCCCCTCAAGACGTATCTGCTGCGGAGCTACACCCTTCTGTTGCGAAAGAAGGAACTCCATATATTCGTCGGTCTGCTTCCTTAAATGGAGTGAAAGACCGGAAGATTCCACATCTGGAAAACCATATTCAGTACCGTCATCAAGGACTGCGGTATAACGAGAACCCTTGTGAGGAAGAAGCATGAACATCCCCATACCGTCATGAAGAGACTCCAGACGTGCTATACGTCTGCCGTCCTCACGAAGCTCGCCCTTCACATCTGCGGGCATCCCTTTTTTGTCAGTGCCCTTGAAAGCCACCTTTGCCGCTACGCCGTCTATGAGGCTGCCGCCTTCGGGAAAGAAGGACAGATGAGACACTTTCCGTTTTGTTTCACTGTCCTTTGCATGTCCTTTGTCTGTTATGTTTTTTACGATGCGTATCACTCTCGGATGGTAAGGTCTCAATGTATCAGCCGTGAATGAACACTTTGTGTAGGCATGTATCCGGTAGTCTCCCGCTCTGAGGTTCTTGTCCAAATAGACATGACCGTCAGATATGCCGGACTGTATGGGATACTTCTCCTGCCATACGATGCTGTCCCTGTCGTCTTGCATCTCAACGAACAGCGTTCTACTTCTGCATGAAAGGGTTAGATTACCTCTATCAAAGACATAAGACTTGAACCACAGGTCTTCGCCAGTTTCGTAGATGCCCTTGTCGGTTTGGAGATAAGTAAGTTCTTCTGATAGTATTTGTCCGTTAACGGATAACGCAAACAATAATATTGAAAATAGTGTTAGAGCTTTGCTTGCTTTCATTTGTTGAAAAAACTGATTTTAGTAACGGTTTTACGTTCCAAAGGTAGGTAAATATTTTAACTCTTACTAGGAATCTCTTATCGTTTTTGATTTCAGCCTGCCAGATTAGGAATTGCGGCAGATAAATCTTACCTTTGTGTGAACGAAAGGATTAAAACGATACGGCCATGAACAGACTTTATCCGGTAGGCATACAGAATTTCGAAGATCTCCGCAGCAGGGGATATATTTATGTGGATAAGACTTCGCTTTTATATACCATGGTACAGACAGGTAAATACTATTTCCTGAGCCGTCCCCGTCGGTTTGGCAAGAGCCTGATGATTTCTACATTGGAGGCTTATTTCCTGGGAAAGCGTGAGCTATTCAAAGGGCTTGCCATGGAAAGTCTGGAAAAGGACTGGACGGTGCATCCGGTGCTTCACATGGATTTGAATACGGAAAAGTATGATACGGAAGCAAGTCTGGAAAACAAACTGGAACTGACGTTGAAGCAGTGGGAAGCAGAGTATGGCCATAACCCGGATGAGTATTCCGTGGCGACCCGTTTCGAAGGAGTTATTCGTCGAGCTGCGAAGAAAATGGGGCAAAAGGTCGTGATTCTGATTGATGAATATGACAAACCGATGCTTCAGGCCATCACAAATCCGGAACTGCAGACAAAATTTCGTAATACGCTCAAAGCATTCTATGGCGCGCTCAAGTCGTGCGACGGTTCCATTTATTTTGCTATGCTGACGGGCGTGACGAAGTTCAGCAAGGTGAGCGTGTTCAGTGATTTGAATAACCTGATGGACATCTCCATGGACAACCGCTATGCCGAACTCTGTGGTATCAGTGATGCTGAACTTCATCAGTATTTTGACGAGGACATTCATGAGCTTGCTGATGCACTGGGCGTAGATTATGCCAAAGCTTGTGAACTGCTGAAGGAAAACTACGACGGTTATCATTTCTGCTATAAGTCGGTAGGCATGTACAATCCTTTCAGCCTGCTGAATACCTTTGCCAAGAAACAGATAGGCAGCTATTGGTTTGAGACGGGTACCCCGACTTACCTGGTAGAGTTGATGAAACTTCATCATTATCCGGTGGAAGAGATTGAGCACATCGTAACCAGCGGTCCGGTGCTGGATTCCATCGATGCGGCTTCTACCGATCCGGTACCGGTCATCTATCAGAGCGGTTATCTGACCATCAAGGACTATAACGCGGAGTTTGAGAACTATACCCTCGGTTTTCCAAACCGGGAGGTGGAGCAGGGGTTTCTCCGTTTCTTGCTTCCTCACTATGCGTCTGTAAGCATCAGCAAGTCTCCTTATGAAATCCAGTGCTTTGTGGGTGAGGTACGCAAGGGTGATGTGGATGGTTTCCTGAGCCGTTTGCAGACTTTCTTTGATGATACTCCCTACGAACTGGCCTGTGACCGTGAGGTACATTACCAGAACATTCTTTACATCGTGTTCAAGCTGATGGGCTTCCACACCGAGGTGGAATACCGCACATCGCGTGGTCGGGTAGATTTAGTGCTCAAGACTTCCGATTACATTTACGTGATGGAGTTTAAGTTGAACGGTACCGCTGAAGAAGCCATGCAGCAGATAGAGGAGAAGGGCTATGCTTCTGCCTTTGCTTCCGATAGCCGGAAGGTGATAAAGGTGGGAGTAAACTTCAGTGACGAGACACGAAGCATTGAGCGGTGGATTGTAGCGTAATTGAAATAGAATATTATAAAAAAGGGGAAGCGGCGTATCGATGTGCTGCTTCCCTTTTTTATATACCATTAGTCAGAGCCTTTTATTTCCCTCCAAAAAACTTCTTACGGTAATAAGAATCCGCCGTATACAGTGCTGCCGTAGGGTTATTACCCGTTACACGGTCCTTGGTCACGAGGGTGGTGACGTAGGCATCCGAGTATTTGTAGAACAGGCTGTCGTGCCCCACGCAGAGACCGATGACCACGTTCAGGTCGGTATGTGCTTCGTTCAGCAGACGAGCTTGCAGAATCGGGTTGCACATGGCGGCACCGATGCTTTCACATTGTGCGGGGATACCCATCGATGTTTTGGGCTGGCCGGCTACCTTGCAGATGACTGAGTAAGCTTCGAAGCCGTTGGCACGGAGGATACGGGCAAAAATACGGGCTTCGCGGATGAGGCCGATGCAGTTGGCAATGCCGATGCGGTGCGCACCGATTTTCCGGGCAAACTCCATGATTTCCTGCACGCGGGTCCACTGGCAGTAGCCTTCGTATTCCACTTCCGCACTGGCAATCATAATCTCGCGGTTGCGTCCCTCGTCGTAACGCTCCAGCGCCCACTGGCGGTCTTCCTCCTTCAGATTTTCCGTGGGACAGAAATCAGGGTAGGTGCGGTCCTTGTATTTGCAGTTCTGTGTGCCGCAGTCCACACAGGTTGGTATTGTTTCTTTTTCCATAAAAGCGTGTGTGATTGGTTAAACTGAGGGCAAAGATACGAGATTTCTTTCCAATTGGTAGACAGAAAACCGCATTTGGTGGATTCTATTTTTAAAAATTGCAGGCGACTTCTACATTTGTTTCCGATTAGTTTTCATTTAAATTGTAAGTAAGATGAAGAAAATTGTGTGGATGGCCTGCGGAATGGCCTTGATGTGTGTACCTTTGAGTGCAAGTGCGAACGTCCGCTACGATGACCCGCAGGAGAAAGTGCAGAAGAAGGAAGTGCCCAATCCGGAGAAGGCGGCTCAGCGACGGACCGACGAGATGGATAAGGCACTGAACCTGACGGAGAAGCAGTACAAGAAGATTTACAAGTTGTTCCTGAAGGAAGAAAAGGAAAAAGTGGAAGCCATGATGCAGCGTCACCCGGGAGGAATGAACGGACAGCCTCCCATGGCTGGAAGGCCCCCGATGGGGGGGAGGACGCCCTCCGATGGGAGGTGGAATGCCACCGCAGGGTGGAGGATTCCCCGGAATGGGAGGATTTCCGGAAGGCATGAGTCCGGAAGAACGGATGAAGGAGCATGCCGAGAAGATGCAGAAGGAGCAGGAAAAGCGGGAGAAGAAAATCCGCAAGATTCTCACCGAAGAACAGTATGCCACCTGGCAGACCGTGAAACCGCAGCCGCAGGTGTTGCCTCCGATGCCGGAAGGTGAGAGACCGGGGCCGGGACCTCGTGGACCGGAGGAAGAGGAAGCTCCGTTGCTGGATACGGCAGCTGAGTGAATGGGATACCTGATTTTCCCGCGGGGTGATTCTTGGAATGTGCGGCAGATGTCGTAACTTTGCGGTTCATTCAAAAAAGTCTACGTTATGCCCGTTATCGAAATCACCTCGCTGGAGCATCCCGGAGTGGAAGTGTTCAGCACCCTGACTGAAGCCCAGTTGCGCAACCGCATTGACCCGCAGCGGGGCATCTTTATCGCCGAAAGCCCGAAAGTGATTCGGGTGGCGCTGGAGGCCGGCTATGAACCTGTGTCCTTGCTCTGTGAGCGGAAGCACCTTACGGGCGATGCGGAGGACATTGTGCAGCGCATGGCGCATCTGCCAGTCTATACGGGCGACCGGGAACTGCTGGCCCGGCTCACCGGTTATACGCTGACGCGGGGTGTGCTGTGTGCCATGCGGCGTCCGGCTCCGCGTCCGGTGGAAGAAGTATGCCGTGGAGCACGCAGGGTAGTGGTTATTCATGGGGTGGTGGATACCACCAACATCGGGGCCATCTTCCGTTCGGCAGCCGCACTGGGTATCGATGCCGTACTGTTGACCACGAATTCGTGCGATCCGCTGAACCGTCGGGCGGTACGCGTGTCGATGGGGTCGGTGTTTCTGGTGCCGTGGACGTGGGTAGACCGTCCGCTGGAGCGGTTGAAGGAATTAGGCTTCCGTACGGCAGCCATGGCGCTGACCGACCGTTCCGTACCGCTGGATTATCCGCTGCTGAAGGAGGAACCGCGACTGGCCCTGGTGATGGGTACCGAAGGCGACGGACTGCCGGAAGCAGCCATCGAGGGAGCGGACTATGTGGTACGTATTCCCATGGCACACGGGGTAGATTCGCTCAATGTGGCAGCTGCTTCGGCCGTAGCTTTCTGGGAGTTACGATGTGGTGAGAACCATTGAAAAATACGGAGTTTATACTCCGAAAAAAAACTCCTTTACGCTTGAACTAAAACGTAAAGGAGTTTTCAGTAAAACGTCCTTGCGTTTGGATTGAAACGCAAGGACGTTTTGTATGAAATGCACTTGCGTTCTCATTGAAACGCAAAGGCGTTTTTTGGAGGGTCAGATTTCGTCTGGCCAGGGGCACGGTTTTCCGGTCTTTTTGAACGATGGGCGCTGTGCACCGGAGCTGCGGAGGAACTCGCCGAGGTTGGCCGAGAGTGATTTCACTACGTCCGGATAGCGTTCGGCCAGGTTGTGCTTTTCGCTGATGTCGGCCGGAATGTCATACAGTTCCTTCTTGCCCGTTTCGTAGAAATAAATCAGCTTCCATTTTCCCTGACGTACGGTGCAGGTTGCGCCGATGCCTGGGCCTTGTTCGCCCCACAGGTTTGGACAGTTCCAGTAAAGGCTTCTGCCTTCCGACGGGTCGCCGGTCTGCTTGAGCAGGGGTACGAAGCTTACGCCGTCCACGGTCTGCGGTGCCTTCCAGTCGGTAATGCCAGCCATTTCGAGGATGCTGGGGAAATAGTCTTCCACGATGACATACTTGTCGCAGCGGGTATTGGGCTGAGTCACTCCCGGCCAGCTCACAATCATCGGTTCGCGGATACCGCCTTCGTAGGCTGAGCCTTTTCCGCAGGTAAGCGGTGCATTTTGCGTGTAGAGCGGTTCATCTCTCCATTCCTTACCGGTGGCATATCCTCCGTTGTCACCACAGAACAGGATGATGGTATTGTCGGCTTCTCCGTTCTTTTCCAGCCAGTCCATGATGTCGCCCAGACTCTTGTCCATGCCTTCGATGAGGGAGGCATAGGCCGCTTCCTTGTCCGACATGCCTTTCTTCTTGTACTTGTCATAGAAGCGCATATCCTTGTCGATAGGGATGTGGATGGCATAATGCGACATGTAGAGGTAGAACGGCTGGTTGTATTCCTTGGCTTTGTCGAGAGCTTTCAGGGCTTCCTGTGTCAGGGCCTCAGTGACGAAGGTACCTGTTTTCCAGTATTTCTCCAGTCCCGGAATCGACATGAGCGAGGTGGGGTTGCCTTTCTCATCGTGTCCGTAGCTGAGTTCACTCAGGTAGGTAGCCAGTCCGCCTGCTGCATGGCCGGCAATGTTCGTTTCAAAGCCGAAGTGGCAGGGGTTCTCTCCCGGAGTGTCGATGGCTCCCCAGTGTGCCTTTCCACAGTGGATGGTGTGGTAGCCGCTATCTTTCAGGTATTGCACGAACGACTTGGCCACGAAGGTGTGGTTCGTGCCTTCCACCTGCGCAATGCCGTTGTAGTTCCAGTCGGGAAGTTGCAGCAACTCGCTTTGGGCATCGGTGGTCTTGTTCTTCTGCAGGGTCCAGTTGGTCACCCGGTGGCGGGCGGCGTTGGCTCCGGTCATCAGACTGCAGCGGGTGGGCGAACTGATGCTCGAGGCGTAGGCCTGTGTGAACATCATTCCCTGACGGGCCAGACGCTCCATGTTAGGAGTTTCGTAACGTTCGTTGT
>OHAE01002747.1_pt1 | contig 10040 bp, 8 predicted proteins | sample 1577061 | NCBI WGS metagenome assembly OHAE01 (sample SAMEA3541535, study PRJEB24748) | human gut metagenome | biome: human gut; feature: human-associated habitat; material: faeces | place: China | collected 2012
ACAAATTGTGACGCACATCTTGCAGAAAGCCTTTTTCAAACACGCTCTAGGAAGAGATGAATAGGATTGCAAAACCGGCATAGTATGATAAAATAATAGAAAAAAATTAAAAATAATCTGATTATAAGGTTCTTAGGAAGCCTGTTTTCCAGGCTGGTTATTACTAAGAAGTTACTAAATTTGGATAAGAAAATATACGAATTTATGCTGTGATATACAGGAAAATGACAGGATTGAAGATTATCGGAAAATGCCTGCAAACAGCGTAAATACAGCATTTCAAGGAGTTTCAAGCAATGATAAGTGTGTTATTTGTCTGCCACGGCAATATCTGTCGTTCTCCAATGGCAGAATTTATATTTAAGGACATGGTCAATAACCGTGGGGTTAGTGAACAGTTCTACATCGCCTCTGCGGCGACGAGTACAGAGGAAATCTGGAATGGAATCGGGAATCCGGTGTATCCACCGGCGAAGCGTGAACTGGCGAAACATGGGATTACATGTGAAGGGAAAAGGGCAGTACAGCTTAAAAAATCAGATTATAATAAATATGATTATCTGATTGCTATGGAAGAACGAAACAGAAAAAATATGCTTCGGATTCTTGGCAAAGACGCGAAAAATAAGGTAAGCCTTCTGCTGGATTATGCGGACGAACACGGGGATATCGCAGATCCATGGTACACAGGAAATTTTGACATTACATATCGCGACGTAGTCAGGGGATGCGAGGGCTTTCTGACATATCTGGAAGGCAAAGGGCAGATTATTATGAATTAAACTGACCTGATCTGAATTTTATTCTAAAGTATTTTATAATAAGAAATGTTATAAAAACAATTGTCGATATCCACGAATTTTGTCGAACGAATTTTCTTTACATAAACAATATTATGCGGTATCCTCTAGATACAGCAACTCTTGAAGGGAGCATCTGCTTCCTTCTTTTTTTCAAATCTATTTAAGTCATGGGCAGATCGCCCGAATAATTCAGGAAAGATGAGGAATTGAATATGGAAAACGGTTACGAAAACTTCGTGGACACTTTGAGACAGAGTCTTCTTAAGGAAACTTCTTATGAAGAAGAAATGATCTGTTATAAGAAGGCTGAGGAATATCCTCCGACTTCGGGTGACAGACTGCTTTTGAAAAACAGACAGAAGGAAGGCGTTTATGAAGTCTGTGCACTTTATGTGCGAGATCTGTATGATGAATTTCAAAATGGATGGAGCATGGAGAATATCATACAGGAAATTATGAAAAGATTAGATACGCTTGCTCGTTCCGAGTGTTTTGAGAAAAGTAAAAATCTGGACAGTTACGAAAAGGTAAAGGGAGATCTGTTTATCCGCCTGATGAATGTGGTTAAATATCGAGATGAACTGAAGAATGCAATTTTTCGAACCGTTGGGGATATTGCACTGGTATTATATGCCCGGATGGGAGAACTGGATGGATGCAGTACCAGCATTAAAATAAAAAAACATATGTTACAGAAATGGGAGCAGGATGAACAGTCAGTGTTTAATGAGGCACTTTTGAATACGTATTTTATTTCGCCACCAAGAATTTATTGCTGGGAGAAACTTCTATATAATTTGGATTATGAAGGCGAGAATTTTATGAATCTGCTGTTTGATATGTCTTTGAAGAAAGATGCAATAGGAAATTGTCTGAGTACATCTGTCCGGACCAATGGAGCAGTGGCTGTTTTTTTACCCGGAGTTGCGCAGCGATTGGGGAAACTTATTGGTGGCAGTTTTTATATGGTGTTTACAAGTATTCATGAAGTAATGATACACAGCGAAGATAGTGCAGATCCAAGAAAGCTAAAAGAGGTTCTGGCAGAGACTGTAGAGGAAACGACACCGGAAGAAGATTTTCTTACCTATTATGTGTACCATTACAATGCGGAAACTGGTCAATTCAGCTATTATTGAAGCAATCTGATTATCCCGTATGCTTTTTATCAGTGTGTGCATATACTAATTAAAAAGCAGTCAGGAGATACAAAATTGGCTTATAAAATTGTTTTGGATGCGGGACATGGCGGAACGGATCCCGGTGCTGTATATAATGGAAGAAATGAAGAAGATGATAATCTTGCACTTGCACAAGCGGTAGGAAAAATCCTTGAAGACAATGGTGTGGATGTGGTATATACTAGAACAGAAGATATTTACCAGACGCCATTTGAGAAGGCAAGAATCGCAAATCAGTCAGGTGCAGATTATTTTATCTCTTTTCATCGGAATAGCAGCCCTGAAGATAATCAATATCAGGGCGTAGAAGTTCTGGTATATGACAAAAGTGGAATTAAGTATCAGATGGCACAAAATATTGTTGGAGCACTGGGGGAACTTGGATTCAGAGAAATAGGAGTAAAAGAACGTCCGGGACTGGTCGTTCTGCGAAGAACCAGAATGCCTGCTCTTCTCATTGAAACCGGATTTATAAACTCAGATGCGGATAATGCATTATATGATGAGAAAAAAGATGAAATAGCACAGGCGATTGCAGGCGCAATTCTAGGAACGTTATCGGAAGAAACGATAGAAGCTCCTTTGTATTATCGGGTACAGACCGGCGCATTTCGGAACAGAGAGAATGCAGACCGTATGCTTTATCAATTGACAGATCAGGGATATCCGGCATTTCTGTTGAATGAAAATGATTTATATAAAGTACAGGTTGGTGCATTTCAGCAGATTGGAAATGCAATAAATATGGAACAACGCCTCAGAGATGCAGGATATAGTACGGTCATTGTAACAAAATAAACCAAAAGAGAAGGTATCGAATATGTACGAAGAGTTCATAAAAGAAACAAGTAAGTTCATTTTTGCAGAAAATAAGCCAGAGAAAGCGGATATTATTTTTGTACCCGGCAATGGTTATTCACAGATGGCAGAGAGAGCGGCACAGCTGTATGCGAAAAAATATGCTCCATTTGTACTGCCAAGTGGAAAATACAGTATTTCTACAGGCAGATTTGGCGGAGTACTAACTGGTCAGAAACGGTACAGTGGAGAGTATCAGACGGAATGGGAATTTTTAAAGGATGTACTGATGAAGAATGGTGTGCCGGCGGATGCTGTTCTGAAGGAAGATCAGGCGACATTTACCTGGGAAAATGCAAAGTTTTCCAGAAAAGTTACAGATCAGGCAGGTATCAATATAAGGAAGGCAATTATTTGTTGCAAAAATTATCATGCTAGAAGAGCCTTAATGTATTATCAGAGGGCATATCCGGACACTGAGTTTCGGGTATGCCCATGTTGTGTTGATGGCATTACCAGAGATAATTGGATAGAGTCTGAGAGAGGAATAAAAGAAGTTCTTGCAGAAGTAAACAGAATAGTCACTCAATTCTCACTAATGATGTAATTTTGATAAATATAAAAAAAATAATTTGGGGGTGTCGAAAAAAGTAGAACTGTGATATAATGCTTGTGTCGTAAAATAAAATATTGTGTTACAAATTAGTTACGAAAAGATAAAAGTTTCATATACGACAAAATAGATATTTTTATATTACAGTACTTAAATTCGAATTATATATGATATAGAAACAAGTTACATTTTTGGTTTAAAGATTACATAAATAATATGAAACTGCCGGCATATAATGGCTTTGTCTGGCAGTAATGAATATAGATTGAGGTGTGAGGATTATGATGAAAAAGAGGAAGAACGTGCAGTTTATTGCTGCTGCAGCACTTACCGCAGCACTTGTAACAAGTCAGTTTTCATTTGCAACAGTAATGGGAGACGATACAGCGACAGTACAGGTCAGCAGTCTGATCCCGAATAATGTTACGATTGATCAGCCAGTTCCTCTTTCAGATATTTCACTTCCGAAGAGTGATTATGGAACACTTTCCTGGGCAGATGGGTCTTGTGTACCGTCAGCGAGAGTGCAGACTTATGATGTTGTATTTCGTCCGTATAATGCTGCTGATCTGGCGAAGATTTCTGGTTGGGATGGGCAGTCAGAGGCAATTTACAGCAGTGTGACAGTTGTTGTAAGCAGTATCAGTAAGGATTCAGATTATGAGGGGGCTCAGACAGAGCAGGAAGCTGCAGATACTGAGAATACGACACAAAACACAGAAGAAAACACAGAGGCCGGCACGACAGATAATACTGAAGAAAATACGGAAACTACTGTTCCGGAAGTAACTCCGGAAGTAACGGAAAACCCGGAAAATACAGAGAACACAGCAGACTCTGAGTCCACAGAGGATAAGAGTAACGCAGATACAGACAGCACAGAAGTGACGGAAACACCGGATAATGATAATACAGACAATATTATTACTGAGAATACGGAAGCACCGGCTGTAACAGTAACTCCGTCAGAAAATAGAGATACACCAGAGGCCGTTGAGACACCGGGACCTGCAGATATCGCAGAAGTTACTGAGGCACCGTCAGTGACAGATACACCGTCAGTGACAGATACACCGGAACCTACAGTGACTCCGGAGGCTGATAAAGACAATATTTTTGATGGAACAGAGAAAGATATCACAGCAGATGACCGAGCTCAGTCGGTTGAGGAGGACACAGAGCCGTCTGATGAAGAAAAAGCACAGATAGCAGAAAAAAATCACACATGCAATGGCATTTCTGTATCAGGGATCAATCTTCCATGGTACGTACAGTTCAGGGCTGCAAGTGGTGAGAATTATGAATTTACCAATGAAGCAGAAGCAAATGTATTCAAATCTTATGATTTTGAATTATGGGATCTGAAAAACAATACAGAGTATGAGATCCCAGATGGTGAATATCTGAGTGTGACAGTTCCTGTTAAGGCCGGATATGATTATACAATTGAGCATCTTCTGGACAGTGGTGCTATGGAAACAATCGTGCCAAGTGTTGAGGGCAGTACAATGGTATTCAGTACACACTCTTTCAGCCCGTTTGGAATTGCAGGAAGCAAGGCACTTGTAGGAGAAGAAATTGAAGATGGAAGCTATTCTTCCGGTACAACTTCTACCGCGACAACGACTCCGCAGGCGGCAGCAGCAGCTTCCACAAATACCGGCAGTACATCTGGCGGTACCGCAAATAATGCAAGTAATACAGTATCCGGTTCAGCGAATAATACATCTGTTCAGGCATCCACATCTGAAAATCAGAACAGTACTTCTGACTCTGCTGATCAGAGTGAAGCAGACAGTAAGGGGAATTCTGTAGGAGCAGTTGAGACTGGAGATAATACTCCGATCCTTCCGTTTGTGATCATTGGCATCGCAGCTGCGGTAATTGTAGCAGTACTCGTTTATCTTAAGAAGAAAAAATAATATTTTGCATAGCATTTTGCACATATGAAGCAAAGCTCTTCCATATATTTCAATATGGGAGGGCTTTTTTATGAAGGTAAAGGCTATTTTGAGATCATTGTTTCTGGCATATCTTCTGTCGGGTGTCTGCCTGCTCCTGCTGGCATTACTGGTATTCAAACTTGACATAGGGAAAGGGCCGGTTACGGTAGGAATTTTAGTGATTTATGTGCTGTCCTGCCTGGCAGGAGGATTTTTGGCAGGAAAGATACTTCGTCAGGATAAATATCGGTGGGGATTTCTGGTAGGCTTATGTTATTTTGTGTTACTTGCAGCTGTTTCTTTTGCAGTACAGAGAAAGTGGGATATGAGCTTCCAGCATCTGGTGACTACATTTTTTATGTGTCTTGGAGGAGGAACCCTTGGAGGGATGCTTTCCTGATAAAAAAATGCTTTTAATTAGGCTGATTTTATGCTATACTATGCCCAGATAATTATACATAAGGAGGGATATATAATGGAACATATCAAAACATTAAATACAAAGAACCTGCAGAACACAGTGAAAAAAGGTGGATGCGGTGAATGTCAGACATCTTGCCAGTCAGCATGCAAAACTTCCTGTACTGTAGGAAATCAGAGCTGCGAGAACAAATAAGCAGGTTCAGAACATTCAGTAAGCAGCGGAGTGAAATCCGCTGCTTATTCTTATGAACAAAAAGTTACAGGAAAGGATTTTCAGAAAGATGAGTCTGATTCATAGATATCAGAGCAATGGCTATAACATTGTTCTGGATATTAACAGTGGATGTATTCATCTGGTAGACCTTGTAACATACGAAGTTCTTCCTTTTATGGAAGAGGGACTTTCAGAGCAGGAGATTGTTGACAAATTAAAAGATCAGTATCCTGAGGCTGATATCCGTACTTCTGTTTCCGAGTGTGAGAAACTGAAAGAACAGGGTATGCTGTTTACCAGAGATATATACGAAAACATTATTGATGAATTTACAGAGAATCGACAGACAGTAGTAAAGGCTTTGTGCCTGCACATTGCCCATGATTGTAATCTGGCCTGTCGATACTGTTTTGCCGAAGAGGGAGAATATCATGGAAGAAGAGCACTGATGTCTTTTGAAGTGGGTAAGAAAGCTCTTGATTTCCTGATCGCCAATTCCGGATCCAGAAAGAACCTGGAAGTGGATTTCTTCGGAGGAGAGCCTCTGATGAACTGGCAGGGTGTCAAAGACCTGGTGGCATACGGAAGAGAGCAGGAGAAACTCCATAATAAAAAATTCCGTTTTACACTGACAACGAACGGTGTTCTTCTCAATGATGAAGTTATGGAGTTCTGTAATAAAGAAATGGGAAATGTTGTTCTCAGTGTGGACGGACGTAAAGAAGTTCATGATTATATGAGACCTTTCCGCAAAGGAGCTGGAAGTTATGATCTGATCATTCCGAAATTCCAGAAATTTGCAGAGTCCAGAAATCAGGACAAGTATTATGTGCGTGGTACATTTACACATCATAATCTCGATTTTTCAAAAGATGTTCTGCACCTTGCAGATCTTGGTTTCAAACAGATTTCTGTTGAACCGGTAGTTGCAGCTGATACAGAGGAATATGCAATCAGAGAAGAGGATATTCCTCAGATCATGGAAGAATACGATGCACTGGCAAAAGAAATGATCGCCAGAGAAAAAGCCGGAAAAGGTTTCAACTTCTTCCACTTTATGATTGACCTGACCGGTGGACCTTGTGTCTACAAACGTCTCTCAGGATGTGGTTCAGGAACCGAGTATCTTGCAGTAACTCCTTGGGGTGATTTTTATCCGTGTCATCAGTTTGTTGGTGAAGAGCAGTTCCTTATGGGAAATGTGGATGAGGGAATCACACATCCGGAGATCCGTGATAAGTTTGGTAAATGTAATGTTTACACAAAAGAAGCTTGTAAAGACTGTTTCGCAAGATTTTACTGCAGTGGTGGCTGTGCTGCCAATGCTTATCATTTTCAGAAAGATATAAATGGCAATTATGGTATCGGATGCGAACTTCAGCGTAAGAGAGTGGAGTGCGCAATCATGATAAAGGCCGCATTAGCGGAATAAAATAATGCAAGAAGGGAAAGAACAATGAAGAAAAGCAAAGGAATTGTTGTGCTGCTTCTGACCGCCATTATCACAGTCTTTCTGTGTTACACGGCCGGGATTGGCCTCGGACCAACAGGTACCGGTTCTGCAAAAAACATTAAGACCGGCCTGGACCTGTCTGGTGGTGTAAGTATCACCTATCAGGCAAAAGACAGCAACCCAAGTGCAGAAGACATGTCAGATACTGTTTATAAACTCCAGAAGCGTGTTGAACAGTACAGTACAGAAGCACAGGTGTACAAAGAAGGAAGCGACCGTATCGCTGTAGAGATTCCTGGTGTTACAGATGCAGATGCGATTCTGAATGACCTTGGAAAACCGGGTTCTCTGTGTTTTATCACAATGACAGATGATGACGGTAATGCAAACTTCTCCAGTACAGGAAGCGGTTATGTACTGGCAAGAAGTCTGGACGAGATTCGTGAATCCGGATCCGTCGTTCTGGAAGGTACAGATGTAAAAGATGCCCAGGGTGGTGCATTCCAGTCTGACAAAAACAGCTCCAGAGAGTATGCAGTCAGCCTGACACTTACAGATGAAGGTAAGACAAAATTTGCAGATGCTACAGAAGCAAACGTAGGAAAACAGATTGCGATCGTTTATGACAATCAGATCTTAAGCGCACCGAAGGTAAACGAAGCAATCACAGGTGGACAGGCACAGATCACTGGTATGTCCAGTGTGGAAGAAGCACAGAATCTTGCTTCCTATATCCGTATCGGTTCTCTGAGCATCGAACTGGAAGAACTTCGTTCCAGCGTAGTTGCTGCACAGCTTGGTGAAGAAGCAATCTCCACCAGTGTTATGGCTGGTCTGATCGGTCTTGTTATTGTAATCATCTTCATGATTATTATGTATCGTCTGCCGGGTGTTGTTGCCGGTGTGGCACTGATCCTGTATACAGCGATCGTACTCATTACATTGAATGCATTTGACATCACACTGACTCTTCCGGGTATTGCAGGTATCATTCTTGGTATTGGTATGGCGGTTGATGCGAACGTTATCATTTACGCACGTATTCAGGAAGAAATCGCAGCCGGAAACTCTGTAAGAGCTTCTATTAAATCCGGTTTCTCAAAAGCGTTCAGCGCAATCTTCGATGGAAACATCACAACCCTGATCGCATCTCTCGTGCTGATGTGGCTTGGTTCCGGTACTGTTAAGGGCTTTGCTTATACACTGGCTCTTGGTATCGTAGTTTCCATGTTTACAGCTCTGGTTGTATCACGTTTTGTTATGAATGCTCTTTATGCAGTAGGATTCCATGATGAGAAATTCTACGGTCGTGCAAAACAGCGTAAAGTATTCAATGTTGTTGGAAAACGAAAAGTATTTTTCATTATTTCCATCATTCTGATCTTAAGTGGTCCGGTTGCAATGGCAATCCATCACAACGTAGATGGAACAGCTCTGAACTATGCACTTGACTTCTCAGGTGGTACTGCAACAACTGTAACATTCAACGAAGACATGGATATCAAGCAGATTGACTCTGAAGTAACTCCTGTCGTTGAAGAAGTTACAGGTGATAAGAATGTACAGCCGACTAAAGTTGTAGGAACAAATCAGGTAGTTATCAAGACGCGTACGCTTTCTCAGGAAGAACGTGAGAAATTGGATAATGCACTTGTTGAGAAATTTAATGTAGATGATTCTTTGATCACAACAGAAAGTATTTCTTCTACAGTAAGTTCCGAGATGAGAAGAGATGCAGTTGTTGCCGTGATTGTGGCTACACTCTGCATGCTTGCTTACATCTGGTTCCGTTTCAAAGATATCCGTTTCGCAAGTAGTGCAGTACTTGCCCTGCTGCATGACGTACTGGTTGTATTTGCATTCTATGGAATTTCCAGAATTTCCGTAGGTAATACCTTCATTGCCTGCATGCTTACCATCGTAGGTTATTCCATCAACGCAACGATCGTTATCTTCGACCGTATTCGTGAGAATATGAAGGGAAGCAGATCAAACCTTGAAGAGATCGTTAATGAAAGTATCACACAGACACTTACAAGAAGTATGTACACTTCTTTCACAACTTTCGTAATGGTAGCTGTTTTGTACATCATGGGTGTATCTTCTATACGTGAGTTCGCAGCTCCTCTGATGGTAGGTGTTATCTGTGGAGCTTACTCTTCTGTATGCATCACAGGTGCTCTGTGGCTGGTAATGAAACGCTATTATAAGAAACCTGTTGCACAGGCTGTAGCAGCAAAGAATACTGCAGCTCCTGCAAAACAGAATAATAACAGCCAGGATACAAAATCTGGAAAGAAAAATTCAGATCAGCCGAAAAAGAAAAACCGCAAGAGAGTAGCAGAACGTCTGGCGGCACAGGAAGCAGCGGCAAAAGAAAATGCTTCCAAAGATGAAAATAAGGATGCATAATCCGAAACATAAAAAGTAACAATTAAGTTGCTGTGAACGGAGTGAACAGTAACACATCTCAGATCCCGGGACAGACTGCTGCCCCGGGATTTGTGTTTTAATAATGGATAGGTGATAAACAGAGAGGATCATTATGGAAAAGTGGCGCAAAAAGGTGGAGAAGAAATGCATTTTATGGAAAAGTACATTCCTCGTCTTTT
>OHAE01002754.1_pt1 | contig 10012 bp, 5 predicted proteins | sample 1577061 | NCBI WGS metagenome assembly OHAE01 (sample SAMEA3541535, study PRJEB24748) | human gut metagenome | biome: human gut; feature: human-associated habitat; material: faeces | place: China | collected 2012
AATTGTTACTGCGCCAACATGTGGAGCAAGTGGAATTTTACCAGCAGTGTTATTTTATTGTTATAAACAATTAGAGATTCCTCGTAAAGAATTGATCAAAGCTTTGGCCGTTGCTGGATTATTTGGAAATGTTATTAAACATAATGCAACAATTTCTGGTGCTGATGGCGGATGTCAAGCAGAGGTAGGAAGTGCCTGTGCGATGGCAGCGGCAGCGTATGGTTGGATTTTAGAACTTAACAATTCTTTAATCGAATATGCTGCAGAGATGGGGCTTGAACATAATTTAGGACTAACATGTGATCCGGTTGGTGGCTATGTTCAAATTCCTTGTATTGAAAGAAATGGTTTTGGAGCTTTACGTGCAATCGATGCAGCAAGTTATGCGAAGCAATTAGGATATTTAAGAAAAAATAAAGTTTCTTTTGATTCAATTGTCAATGTTATGAAAGAAACAGGGAAAGATTTAAATAGTGCTTATAAAGAAACTTCTTTAGGTGGACTAGCAAAGGAATTTGGTTTAAAAGATGGAGACTAGAAGTTTATATGTACACATTCCTTTTTGTGAATCTATTTGTAGTTATTGTGATTTTTGCAAGGTCTATTATGATCAAAAACAAAGTGATCTCTATTTGCAAAGATTAAATGAAGAATTATCACAAATAGAGCAACATCATTTAAAAACGATTTATATTGGAGGGGGAACCCCTAGTGCTTTAAATGATGAACAATTAGAAAAATTAATGTCAATGTTAAAAACCTATAGTTTAGAAGTGGAAGAATATTGTATGGAAGTTAATCCAGAGTCAATGGATTATTATAAGTTAAAGATTTTAAAAAAAAGTGGCATTAATCGTTTAAGTATTGGTGTACAAACATTTCAAGATCATTTATTAAAAGAAATAGATCGTCATCATAATACAACACAAGTAAAAAATATTATTAAATACGCTAAAGAAATAGGTTTTGATAATATCTCAATTGATTTGATGTATGGTTTACCAAAACAAACAAAAGAAGATATTCAAAAGGATATAGAAGTTTTACAAACTTTAAATTTACAACATGTTTCTTATTATTCTTTGATTTTAGAAGAAGGAACGATTTTAAAATATAAAAATTATCAACCTTTAGATGAAGAAAGCGAATATCAATTAACATTATTCATTGATCAAGAATTAGAAAAAATAGGTTTTGAGAAATATGAAATTTCTAATTATGCTAAACAAGGTTATCAATCAAAGCATAATTTAACTTATTGGTATTATGATAATTATTATGGAATAGGATTAGGTGCATGTAGTAAAATTGATGGACAAATTATAGAACATAGTCGATCACTTACTAAATATTTAAATGGTGATTTTAAAACAACAACAATTGATGAAACAAAAGAAGAAACGATGTTTAATCAAATAATGATGTCACTTCGTTTAAAAGAAGGTTTAGATTTAAAGAAATTTAAAGAAAGATATCAAGAAGATGCTTGTATTCTATATAAAGAAGCGGTTACTAGAAATATAGAAAAGGGTAGATTGATGATTGAAAATGATTATTTAAAAGCAACGCAAGAAGGGCAATATGTTTTAAATGATATATTAATTGATTTTATGAAATAGCAGGAATGCTATTTTTTTATTTTTTTAGCACCAAGTTGTTGACAGTGCTAAAATAAAATGTATAATGTATTTAGCACAAGAGAAATAGGAGTGCTAAAGGTGGTGAACTTGATGTTAACAGCAAGACAAATGCTGATATTCAAATGTATAGTTGAAGAATTTATCGAAAATGCTGAACCGGTTGGATCCAAGGCGTTGATGGTAAAATATCAACTACCGTATTCAAGTGCAACGATTCGTAATGAAATGAACTTTCTAGAAAATTATGGTTATCTAGAAAAAACACATATTTCTTCAGGAAGAGTACCTTCCAAAGAAGGATATCGTTTCTATGTTCATAACTTAGGAAAAGTTGATTTGGATGAAGGAACAAAAAATCAAGTTGCTACAATTATTAATAAGCATCGTCGAAATTTAAATGAGATGGTGCATGAAAGTTGTAACATGTTGAGTGAATTAACTCATCTTACAAGTGTTGCATTAGGAAATGCTTCAGATGATATGTTGCAACGCATCTCTGTTGTTCCTTTGGATGATGGACGTGTAACAGCAATTATCATTACAAGTCAAGGTCATGTTGAAAATAAAGTTTTCCAATTTTCAAGTGATGTAGAAATGGAAGATTTATTAAGTTGTGTTAATGTGATGAATGAATTATTGATAGGAACACCTATCAGTGAAGTGGCATTTCGTTTAGAACGAGATGTTCGACCAATTCTTACAACGCAAGTGAAGCAACATGAAGAATTATTTAATGCGTTTTTGGAAGCATTCGTTAAATTTGCTTCAAATAGTGTTTATTTTTCTGGAAAAGAAAATATTCTCTATCAACCAGAATTTAATGATGTGGATAAATTAAGAAAACTTGTAAGTGCTTTTGAAAATTCAAAAGTGTGGAAAACTCTACCGTTATCGAGTGAGGATGGTATTCAAATCAATATTGGAAATGAAACACCTCTAGGAAAAATGAATGATGTTTCAGTAATCTCTGCTTCATTTAAAACAGGGGAAACATCAAAAGGTTCTATTTCGGTAATTGGTCCAACAAGAATGCCTTATGAAAAAGTAGTGGCATTAGTAGAGTATATATCTGAAAATATTGAAAAGGCTTGTTTAGAAGATAAACAAGATGAGAAATAGAGGTGAACAAATTGGCTGAGGAAACTAAAGTTGAAAAAGAAGTAACTGAAGAAGTTGAAGAAAACAAAGAAGCTGAGGCTGAAGTTGTTGAAGAGGAAAAAGTTGATCAAGAAGATCAAATTAAAATTCTTCAAGGTGAAGTTGATAAATGGAAAAATGATTATTATAAAGTGTTTGCGGATATGGAAAACATTAAAAGACGTATGCAAAATGAACATGCAAATAACTTAAAGTTCATGATGCAAGGTTTTATTGAACAAATGTTACCAATCGTTGATAACTTTGAAAGATCATTAGCAATTGAAAATCCAAGTGAAGAAGTGGCAAACTTCTTAAAAGGATATGAAATGATTTATAAACAAATCATGACATTATTAGAAAACCAAGGAGTTAAAGTGATTGAAGCTGAAGGTAAAGAATTTGATCCTAACTTCCACCAAGCAGTAATGACTGTAAGTGATGAAAACTTTAAACCTGGTATGGTTGTTGAAGAGTTACAAAAAGGTTATATGTTAAAAGATCGCGTTATTCGTGCATCTTTAGTAAAAGTAAGTGAATAAAATAGGAGGATTTATATTATGGCAAAAATTATTGGTATTGACTTAGGAACTACAAACTCATGTGTAAGTGTGTTAGAAAACAATGAAGTAAAAGTAATTGCAAACCCAGAAGGAAATCGTACAACACCTTCAGTTGTATCTTTTAAAAATGGTGAAATTATTGTTGGGGAAGCTGCAAAAAGACAAGCAGTAACAAACCCTGATACAGTAATGTCAGTTAAACGTTATATGGGTACTGATCATAAAGAAAATGTAAATGGTAAATCTTATACACCACAAGAAATTTCAGCAATGATCTTACAAAACTTAAAAGCAACTGCTGAAGCTTATTTAGGTGAAACAGTAACAAAAGCAGTTATCACTGTACCTGCATATTTCAATGATGCTCAAAGACAAGCAACAAAAGATGCTGGTAAAATCGCTGGTTTAGATGTTGAACGTATCATCAACGAACCAACTGCTGCAGCATTAGCATTCGGTCTTGATAAATTAGACCAAGAACAAAAAGTATTAGTTTATGACTTAGGTGGTGGTACTTTCGACGTATCTATCTTAGACTTAGCTGATGGTACATTTGAAGTATTAGCTACTGCTGGTAACAATAAATTAGGTGGGGATGATTTCGACAAGAAAATCATGGACTACATCGTAGATGAATTCAAGAAAGAAAATGGTATTGATTTATCTAACGATAAAATGGCAATGCAACGTATTAAAGAAGCTGCAGAAAAAGCTAAAAAAGACTTATCTGGTGTAATGCAAACTCAAATTTCATTACCATTCATCTCAGCTGGTGCTGCTGGACCATTACACTTAGAATTATCATTAACAAGAGCTAAATTTGATGAAATTACAAGAGACTTAGTTGTAGCTACTGAAGGACCAGTTAGACAAGCATTAAGTGATGCTGGAATGCAACCAAGTGAAATTGATCAAGTATTATTAGTTGGTGGATCTACTCGTATCCCTGCTGTTCAAGAATCTGTTAAACGTTTACTTGGAAAAGAACCTAACAAATCAGTAAACCCAGATGAAGTTGTATCTATGGGTGCTGCTATCCAAGGTGGAGTTATCGCTGGTGACGTTAAAGATGTCTTATTATTAGATGTTACACCACTTTCATTAGGTATCGAAACAATGGGTGGAGTTATGACAGTATTGATTGAAAGAAATACAACAATTCCAACTACTAAATCACAAGTATTCTCTACTGCTGCTGATAATCAACCAGCTGTTGATATCAACGTATTACAAGGTGAAAGATCAATGGCTAGAGATAATAAACAATTAGGTTTATTCAAATTAGATGGTATCGAACCAGCTCCAAGAGGAGTACCTCAAATCGAAGTTACTTTCTCAATTGACGTTAACGGTATCGTAAATGTTAAAGCTAAAGATTTAAAAACTCAAAAAGAACAATCAATCGTTATTCAAAACTCTACAGGATTATCTGATGAAGAAATCGATCGTATGGTAAAAGAAGCTGAAGCTAATAAAGCTGAAGATGAAAAGAAACGTAAAGATATCGAAACAAGAAATAAAGCTGAACAAATGATCAATGAAATTGATAAAGCTTTAGCTGAACAAGGTGATAAGATTGATGCTAATCAAAAACAACAAGCAGAACAATTAAAAACTGAATTAAAAACTGCTTTAGATAACAATGATATAGCTACTCTTGAAGCTAAAATGTCAGAATTAGAACAAATGGCTCAACAAATGGCATCATATGCTTATCAACAACAACAAGCAAACCCTAATGGTGGTGCTGGACAAACAACATCAAATAACAATGATGATAATGTTGTTGATGCTGATTTCGAAGAAAAGAACTAATCACTTAAAAAACCAAGGTTCTTCCTTGGTTTTTTAAAAGTATTATAGAAAGGATGATTTTATGGCAAGTAAAAGAGATTTTTATGAAGTCTTAGGGATTTCAAAAACAGCAAACGCTGATGAAATAAAACGTGCATACCGTAAAAAAGCAAAACAATATCATCCCGATATCTGTAAAGAACCTGATGCAGAAGAAAAATTTAAAGAAGTTCAAGAAGCTTACGAAGTTTTATCTGATGATAATAAAAGAGCGGCTTATGATCGTTATGGACATGCAGCCTTTGAACAAGGTGCAGATGGTGCTGGAGCCGGTGGCTTTGGTGGATTTGGTTTTGAAGATGTCGATTTAGGAGATATTTTTGGATCATTCTTTGGTGGCGGGGGAAGTCGTCGTCAAAGACAAAATGGACCACGTCGTGGTGATGATCATTTAATGCGTCTAGAAATTGATTTCATGGATGCAATCAATGGTGTTAAAAAAGATATTAAAGTAACTTATGATGCAGAATGTCCACATTGTCATGGTAGTGGTGCAAAAACACCAAACGATGTACAAACATGTTCGCATTGTAATGGTACAGGAACTGTTTCTAAACAACAACAATCTCCATTTGGTACATTTGTAACACAAACAACATGTCCACATTGTAATGGTACTGGTAAAGAAATTAAAGTTAAATGTCCTGACTGTCATGGTAAAGGATATATTACTAAAACAGTTACTGTTCAATTAGATATTCCAGCTGGTATCAATGATGGTCAACAATTACGCGTTGCTGGTAAAGGTGGAAGAGGATCTAATGGTGGATCTAATGGTGACTTATTTGTAGAAATCCGTGTAAGAAACAATACACACTTTATTCGTGAAGGACGTAATATTTATGTTACAATTCCTATTAGTTCAGTTGATGCAACTTTAGGATGTGAGGTAGATGTACCAACAGTACAAGGTGACGTGAAAGTTAAAATTCCTTCAGGAACACAATCTGGAACAACTTTAAGATTAAAAGGTAAAGGGGTCAAAGATTTAAGAGGAAACGGATACGGAGATCAAATGGTTAAGGTTGAAGTTAAAATTCCTACAAAACTTTCTAGTAAAGAAAAATCATTGTATGAACAATTACAAAAATTAAGTAAAAAAGAATCTATCTTTGAATCATTTAAGAAAGGATTTAAAAGATAGAATAGCGAGTAAATATAGTGGGGTGAGTTCAGTTTCATCTCACTTTTTTGGCTTTTATAGTTGTATTGATAACTGGATTTTTGGGATGAATACAGTTTTTAAGCGTTTATTAATGGATAAAAAATTTTTTGTAATTGTAGTAGTTTGTTATGTTTTTTATTAATTGTTAAAAAAATCACAAAAAGCGGGATAATATGTTAAATATTATTGAATATATATTTATATCATGATATGATTCTTATAGAAGTGAATGTGATGTTAGGTTTTTATAAAAAAATACGGTCATTTTATTTAAACCTAACCACTTTTTTTAGCGAGAAATGTAAGCGCTTAAACGGATGTTCGCAGTTTAAAAAGAAAATTAGGAAAGGGGTTAAATTAGTACTTAAATAATACGTAAAATACTGGTGAATGATTAATGTTGATGTTAAGGGGTATTATTTATAGTTTTATGACTCGCTTAAATAGGCATTCACAAATATAGCAGAATTACTATTCTATTATAATAATTTACTAATATTCTATTATTGATAAAACAATTGATAATAATTAGCATAAATTAAAGTTTTAGATAAGGTTTTTGGTTTTATATACCTAATTTACATCATTAATAAAAACTAGTATATGTATTAATTTATTAATTTAAAGTGAGTAGAAAATGAAAGGAAAAGTATCGAAGAATAAGTTTCTTAAAGTAGTTTTACCGGCACTTTTGGTAGTTGCTATTATTTGTCAAGCAGTCGGTTTTCAGGCAGTTTTAGCTAAAGGCAATGTTGCAACAACATCATTAATTACTTATCCAAATGTTCAACAATATACTAAAGAAGCGGGGCAAGATTTTACTCTTGCTGAAAATAGTCGAATTTTTGTAGTAGCAAATGAAAAAACATTAAATAATACTATTTTATTAAAAGATTTAAAATTAACTAGTTCAAATTTTGAAGCCGCTGGAGTTTTATCCAAAGCCCCAATAATAGTATTCGGTAAAGAAGAAAATGCAGTAGTTAATGATATTGTTGTTAGAATGGAGGATGTGGCTGAATTAGAAGGAAAAGCTGAAAGCTACAAATTAGATATTACTGATAAAATCACAGTAACCGCTAAAGATGAAATTGGTATTTATTATGGTTTAATGTCAGTAATTCAAATGTTAAAGATTAATGATAAAATATTAGAGAAAGGAACTGTTATTGATTATCCAGATGTTGAATTACGTTCAATGCATTTAGACATTGCTCGTAAACCATTCTCTAAAGAATGGATAATTCGTCAAATCAAAGATTTATCTTGGCAAAAATATAATGCGGTTCAACTTCATTTTTCTGAAAATGAAGGATTTAGAATTCAAAGTGATACTCTAGATGCAATCGAAGGATTTAAATATAAATATGATGATGTATTAAGTAAACAAGATATTTTAGATATTATTCAAGTTGCTAATGATTATCATATTGAAATCGTGCCTTCTTTAGATTCTCCAGGTCACTCGGGAGCAGTTTTACAATATCTGCCAACTGATTACAGTTGTAGAGAACTATTCCCAACCGATGCTCGACGAAATCAATGCTTTAATATCTTTACAAATCCTGAAGCTAGAGAATTCTTAGTAAATTTAATGACTGAATTTATTGAATTCTTTGGTGATGCGGGATGTAAACATTTTAATATTGGCGGTGATGAGTTCTTAGCTAAATTCTCTAGTTTTAGTAATGAACAATACGGACAAATTATGACATATTTTAATGATATTTCTAAGATAGTTAAAGATAACGGAATGACTCCAAGAGCATGGAATGATGGTTTATTATTTGGTGATTATGAGGGTTATACATTGGATAGTGACATTGAAGTTTGTTACTGGGCAGCTCCTGAAAACTGTGCATCGGTAGCGGATTTTGTTGCTAATGGTAACAAAGTAATCAACTATTCTGATGTTTATATGTACTATGTACTTTCTTGGTGGTGGCAAACTAATGCAGTACCAGAAGGTGATCGTATTTATAATGAATGGCATCCTGGTAAATTCTCTAACTTATCCGGAACAGCACAAACTTTTGAAGAACCTTATCCAGAATATGTAATGGGTGGTTCTTACGCAGTTTGGTGTGATGATCCAAATTATGAAAGCGAACAAAGCGTAGAAGATAAAATCTATCATCGCACACGTGCAACAGCTTATAAGATGTGGAACGCGAACGATAATCAACCAGACTATGATGTTTTTAAAGCTGCTGTTGATAAATTGGGAAGAACTCCAGGCTTCAATGAGGCTTTACCTGCTCCGGGTGAAGTGTTCCAGGGTGAAGATACAGCAACAGTTACTATCAAATATATTGATAATTTTGGTAAGACTATTGCTGCAGATGATGTATTCTATGGTCTAAATGATAGTGATTATCATTTTGAAGCAAAAGAATTATTTGGATATAGTTTTATTGAATCAGATTTACCATTAGATGGTAAATATAACGGTAATATGACAATTACTTTAAAATATCAATTACATTGTGATAAAACTGATTTAAAAAAAGAAATATTTGAACCATTAGCAGTAAGTGAATATCTTAATGAAACTGTAGCTGATTATAATAAAGCATTAACAATGGCAAAAGAAATATATTTTGACGAAACAAGTGGACAATTAGCTGTTAATAACGCATTAAGAGCATTACAAGATGCTAAAAATAAAGCTGTAAAATTGGAATATTATTCATTATATGTTGAAGTTACATATCCATTAAATGAAAGTGACTATTCAAGTGGATATCAAGCTTATAAAAATGCTGTAACTACAGGAAAAACATTACTTAATAGTGAAGGATTAACTGCTGAAAAAGCTAAAGAAGCTTATAATGCAATTCAAACAGCTAAGCAATCATTAGTTAAACCTAATGCTAAAGTTCCAACTATTTCAGCAACTGATACTTATTATCAATCTAATAACTACAATAATATGATTGATGGTAATATTAATACTAAATGTTGGTTTAATAGCAACCAAGAAATTGGTAAAGAAGTTAAATTCACATTTACTCGTCCAATAAATATTAGTTCTATCCAAATCATTCAACCAAGCAATGCTGGTGAAGATATAATTGATGGTGCTGATGTGCAAATCTCCACTGATGGAAAAAATTGGACAACAGTAGGAACGTTAGATAATTCAGCATTTGAAAAAACTATTACTTTTGATAAGACATTGACTAAATATGTTAGAATTGTTCTTACTGAAGGTAAGGGGAACTGGTATCAAATTGCAGAAGTTAAGTTTGAATTAGAAGAAATACCTGAAGATTCAACTTTAAAAGATATGATTTTAGAAGCTGAAACATTAAATATTACTGGTAAATCTAGTGGCTCAGTAAATGAAATGATTGATGCATTAATTGTTGCTCAAAAATCTTATGTTGAAGGAAAAGTTGATGTAACTGAAGAAACTAATAATTTACGTAATGCAATCAATGCATTAAGAGATACAGTTACCTCAAACAAAGAAAAACTAACAAATAAGATTAATGATGCAAAAGAAATAGAAAATAATAACTATTCTATTGAATCATGGTCAAGATTTGAAAAAGCTTTATTAGAAGCAATCATTGTTAATGAAGATAGTAATGCTACTCAAGAACAAGTTGATAAGGCTTATGATGATTTAGATAAGGCTATTAAAGGAT
>OHAE01002775.1_pt1 | contig 9941 bp, 6 predicted proteins | sample 1577061 | NCBI WGS metagenome assembly OHAE01 (sample SAMEA3541535, study PRJEB24748) | human gut metagenome | biome: human gut; feature: human-associated habitat; material: faeces | place: China | collected 2012
TTCCGTTATCTATCGCATGGTATACCATGTTTGCCGGACAAGATAAGAATGCGGAAGGCAAACAGAATTACTCGTCTTATGTCGAGTTTAATTATCCTTTCTGTGTAAAGATGGTAGATCTGAACGCAACTTGCGGTATTGTCCCTTATGCGGCTCCTCAGTACAATTGTGATGGATTTGCTGTGACCAATGTTGCTTTGAAAGGAACTACCCGGATCAGATTCAATGATACGTTTGCTTTGCCTATATTTGCACAGGCTGTTTGGAATCCTCGTATGGAAGATGCACATTTGGTGTTTGGTATCACTTTAAAACCGTGAAATCAGATATAACTTAAAAACTCATGAAGTTGTTAGCCGGCCCGTAGCAGTAGTGATACTGTTACGGGTTATGCAGTATAAAAAATGAATAAATATGGATAGAGAAGAGAGTGTACAGCATTTCCTCGATTTGATAAAGAAATCACGTCGTGGTAAGTTCAAGGTTTACATCGGTATGATTGCCGGTGTAGGCAAGTCTTACCGGATGCTTCAGGAAGCACATGATTTGATTGATAGTGGAGTAGATGTCCGGATAGGATATATTGAGACACACGGGCGTGCCGGAACGGAGGCCGTATTGGAAGGCTTGCCGGTTATTCCGCGTAGGAAACTGTTTTATAAAGGGAAAGAGCTTGAGGAGATGGACTTGGAGGCGATTATCCGTATTCATCCCGAAATTGTGATAGTGGACGAGCTGGCACATACTAATGTGGAAGGAAGTCTAAATGAGAAACGTTGGCAGGATGTGATGACATTGCTCGATGAAGGCATTAATGTGATTTCGGCAGTCAATATCCAGCACATTGAGAGTGTAAACGAAGAAGTGCAGGATATAGCAGGCATTGAAGTTCGGGAACGTATCCCCGATAGCGTACTTCAAGAGGCTGACGAGGTCGTGAATATTGACCTCACAGCCGAAGAACTGATTACCAGGCTTAAAGCGGGGAAGATATATAAAGCGGAGAAGATTCAGACCGCACTCAATAACTTTTTTAAGACTGAAAACATTTTGCAACTCCGTGAATTGGCCTTGAAAGAGGTCGCATTGCGAGTAGAGAAGAAAGTGGAAAATGAAGTTGTGATGAGCATTGGCCTTGGGGTTCGTCATGAAAAATTTATGGCTTGCATCAGTAGTCAGGAAAAGGCTCCCCGGCGTATTATACGGAAAGCAGCCCGTTTGGCTACCCGGTACAACACCTCGTTTGTAGCACTCTATGTACAGACTCCCAAAGAGAGCATGGAGCGTATCGATCTGGCCAGTCAGCGTCATTTGCTGAATCATTTCAAACTGGTGACAGAGTTGGGGGGAGAAGTGGTTCAGGTGCAGTCGAGAGATGTATTGCAGAGCATTGTACAGGTTTGCAAAGAGAAACAAATATCCACTGTTTGTATGGGATCCCCTTTCCTCCGATTGCCCGGCGCTGTGTGCGGAATATTGAAATATCGCAGATTTTTAAATAATCTGGCACAAGCGAACGTAGATTTGATTATACTTGCATAAAAAATGATTTAGTCTCATTATCGATTATGAATATAAAAACCAAATTACTTTTCGGCATTGGAATATTGGCCGGAATGATCATTTTACTGGTAACACTTTCAGTGGTTAATCTTCAGATTTTGACAGCTACGGAACCTGACAGTCCGGTTGCCATGCCTGCTCTGGAACGTGCTCTTTTATGGATTTCCATAACGGGTGGAATTTGTATCCTGACGGGGTTGGTCCTGCTTGTTTGGCTACCCCGCTCCATTAATAGACCGATAAAGGAACTGACTCGTGGTATTCTGGAAATAGCCAATCATAATTATGAAAAGAGATTGGACATGAAGGGATATGAAGAATTTAGGGAGGTCTCCGATAGTTTTAACCGCATGGCAGAGAAACTGACAGAATATCGTGATAGCACATTAGCTGATATTCTTTCTGCAAAAAAGTTTCTTGAAGCCGTTGTTAACAGCATTCATGAACCGATTATCGGGCTGAATACCGAACGGGAAATTCTTTTTATTAATAATGAAGCACTGAATGTGCTCAATATGAAGCGTGAGAATGTGATTAGACACTCGGCTGAGGAACTTTCTTTGAAGAATGATCTGCTGCGCAGACTGATACGTGAACTGGTGACTCCCGGCGAAAAGAATGAACCCTTGAAAATCTATGCGGATAATAAAGAAAGTTATTTCCAGGCTTTTTATATCCCGATTGAGAATGCAGAGGCAGAAAAAGGAGAAGCCCGTAATTTGGGAGACGTCATTTTGCTGAAAAATATCACAGAATTTAAGGAACTCGATTCGGCAAAAACAACCTTCATTTCCACTATTTCTCACGAACTGAAGACCCCCATTTCTGCCATTATGATGAGCCTTCAGCTATTGGAAGACAAGAGGGTAGGAGTTCTGAATGGAGAACAAGAACAGCTGTCAAAGAATATAAAGGATAACAGCCAACGTTTGCTTGATATTACCGGAGAATTACTGAATATGACTCAGGTGGAAGCCGGTAAACTTCAGATGATGCCGAAAATTACAAAACCTATCGAACTGATTGAATATGCCATTAAGGCCAATCGGGTACAAGCCGATAAATTCAATATACAGATAGAAGTGGAGTACCCTGAAGAGAAGATACCTAAGTTATTTGTGGATAGTGAAAAGATAGCTTGGGTGCTTACTAATCTTTTGAGCAATGCAATCCGCTATTCTAAAGAGAATGGACGGGTGGTGATTGGTGCACGGCGTGAAAAGGAGTATATCGAACTCTATGTCCAGGACTTTGGGAAGGGTATTGATCCGCGATATCACCAAAGTATTTTTGATCGTTATTTCCGTGTGCCGGGCACCAAGGTGCAGGGGAGTGGTTTAGGATTGTCTATCTCAAAAGACTTTGTAGAAGCACATGGAGGTACGTTGACGGTACAGAGCGAACCTGGTAAGGGAAGTTGCTTTGTGATAAGGCTGAAGGCTTGATAATGTAGGAAATAATATGTTTTTTCTAAAGAATCAACTTATAATATCTTTATATCACAAGGCTTTTTATTATTTTTGGTGATATATTGATTAGAAGTGGATTAGATCTATGTATTCCATATTGACTATGTTGTCAAGTATAGAGACTGATTACTATAAAGGAGCCTGTAAACTTGATATCTCTGGTACAGAGTGCTATTCTCATAAACAGAACCTTGCCCGTTAAATGTGTAGTATTGATGTTTCTTAGGAGTTTATTATAAATTCATTCAAGACGGATTTCTCCATTTTTATAAAATATTTTATGGCTTTTGAATTGCTGGGATCCATTGTTTTATAATTTAGAATTAAACAAAAAATCATGTTTATTGGAAAAACACATGTTACAATCTTATTGTTTGGAGTGCTGAGCTTTAGCTTAAAGGTGCCGGCACAAATTGTTTTGAAACACCCTGGTTGGGAATGGAGAATTTCTGAAACCGGATGTGCGGAACAACTAATATTTAAAAATAAACAACGAAATGATACAGTACCTTTTTTCCGTAAGGGCGATCATGCCGGCCCCTCTTTCTATGCTAAACGCGAGGGAAAAGAGATACGTGCGCCTTGGATTCCGGATGGATATGCTTCCTATCGCAGCGAAATAGACGGGGTGCTTTGCTGCATTTCCTATACAAAAGTTCATGGGCAACCTGCATTGAGGGTAAAGTTGACTAACGAGTCACCAGTTCCTTTTCAACCTCAGAAGGCAGGGCTTAAGTTAGGTATCGATACATATATGGACAAATATCCGGATTGGTTCGGTAAATATTTTCCAACTTTGATGAGAAATGAAAAGACTCATTTTTACGGGTATCTGCAGACTCCTTCCGGACATACATTGGGACTTGTGTCACAACAGCCTGTAGCATCTTGGAGTGTGGACTATAATTTGGGATATCAGGATCCGGCACCGTTTTGGTTCATGGGGCATCGCATTGAATCGCTAAATCTTGACTTGTTGAATGCTTTACCTTTACCGTCTCGTCATCCGCAAGATTTGTATGAGTTGAAACAAGGCGAAAGTAAAGAGTGGACCTTCCTGTTCATCAATGTGGGGAAGCTGGATAATTTGGAATATGCTATAACACAAGCTGCAGATATTCCTTTGATTGATATTCGTCAGACCTCTTATGCTGCGCATGAGGAAGCGTCATTCATGCTTACAGCGGATACTCCAGAGGTAAAAGTAACTAATGATGCGGGGGCAGAGTTACCTGTTGTGCTGACTAAAGCGGAGGGTAAACGTTGGATAGGAAAGGTTAAACTGGAAGATGCAGGACTTTATACTCTTTCCGTCCGTTCGGGCAATAAGGTTGCCGAAGCGGTATGGACGGTGCATCATCCTTGGCAGTGGGTGATGAAAAAGGCACGTGAGAATGTAGCCCGTTATCATCAGAAACCCACATCACATGCCGAAAGTTGGTATGGGTTCTATTCGGCCTTTCTGGCCGCCCGTTATTTTCCGGATAAAACATTGGATAAACAATTGAGTGATTATTTTGATCAGCTCTACAATAAATTGCATGATCCGGAAAAAGTGGAGCCATTGTATTTTAAAACTCGTATTCAAAATACTTCTACTACAATTGGGATGTTGGCAGATAAGTATGAGGCACAGGGAAATTTGGAGGATCTGAAGAAAGCATCGAAATTGGCTGACTGGATGATTCGGACTTCTCAGCGTGATGACGGAGCCTATTATAATCACGGAACAGTCTATACCAGTGTTATTTATATTGCTAAAAGTGTTTTAGAACTTGCCGTTCTTGAACGTAAACAGGGTGAGCAAGATCCGTTTTGGAAAGATTGTGCCGAACGTCATTTTTTATCTGCCAAAAAGGCAATCGACCAATTGGTTGCATCACAAGGTGATTTCCAGACAGAAGGAGAGCTGACATTTGAGGATGGAATGATTTCTTGTTCGGCTTTACAGATCGGTATGATGGGGGTTCTTGAAAAAGATGCTGAAACACGTAAATATTATACTGATGCAATGCTGAAGATTCTTAATAGTCACGATTGTCTGACTCAGCTTCGTGTTCCTGATGGACGTCGCCGGCAAGGTACTATGCGTTATTGGGAAGCGCAATACGATGTGCAAATGTTACCGAATATGTTTAATTCGCCACATGGTTGGAGCGGATGGCGTGCATATGCTACCTATTATGCCTATTTGTTGACAGGTGACGAAAAATGGTTGGAACAGACATTTAATGCAATGGGGGCTTTTGCTAATTTGATTGATTATAAGACTGGACAGTTGCGTTGGGCTTTTGTTGTTGATCCACACCTTGAAGTAGAGCAGGCATGCAGTGCTGATACAAAATTGAACTTTTCAGATCTTAGTTTTGGCAATCCGCATCCCAAATTATATGATACCCGTAAGTTTGTTATTGGCGAACAATATGTAAACATGATCAGCGATTGGCAGACAGTCAATACTCAGGATAATGATGTGCACGAACTGTTTAAGTGTATTGGTGAGACGGTACTGACTAATGCTTTTGTGATAGAACGTCCAAATGGTGAGGTGGTTGGATATAATTGTCGTGTATCCGGAAAAGGTAATACACTGACAGTAAAGGCAGACGAAAAACAAATCGTGAATCTGCATTGTAACTTAAAACAACCGTTCTCTGTGACTTTTGGTGGCAAATCCCGCTCTTTACCCAAAGGATACTGTGATTGGGCCTTTGGGCAATCCGGTTATTAATTATTCGATAACTTTCATTGATCCCCTGTATTCATAAAACGAGATGTGTGATATGTTTCGTTTTATGAATATAGGGGATGTTTTTTGAAGAAACTGTTTTTATGAGAAACTTTGGCTTACTCATAGGAATACTTATCTTTGCATAGAATGAAATAACACTAACAGAAACACAAAATGAGACATTTATTTTTATTGGCAGTGCTTTTGTATGCCTGCACTTCTTACGCACAGATTCGTGTGCAAGAGCGACTTTCGGAGGGGGAGACCAGCTTTGTTTTGACTACTCCTGAGTTACAAGCCAAAATTTATTATGATGTAAATGATGAACTTGTCATCAAAAAATCGGCAGAGTTATTTGCTTTTGACGTTGAAAGAGTGACCGGCCGAAAGCCTGAGTTAATCCAAAAGCGTGAAAGAGCGAACTTCCTGGTTATTGTCGGAACTATTGAAAAGAATAAATGGATTCAGGAGTTGGCGCAAAAGGGGAAAATCGATATACGCCCGTTGCAAGGGGCTTGGGAACGATATCTGATTCAAACGATCGACAAACCTTATCCGGGGGTGGATAAAGCCCTGGTCATAGCCGGGAGTGATCGGAGGGGAGCTGCTTATGGTTTGTTTTCCATCTCCGAGATGATAGGGGTGTCTCCTTGGTATTGGTGGGCCGATGTTCCAATAAAAAAGCATGAAGCACTGTATATTGATGCTCCGGCCACTTACTCTAAAACTCCTTCGGTGAAATATAGAGGTATTTTCTTGAATGATGAAGACTGGGGGTTGAAGCCCTGGGCAGCTAAAACCTTTGAGGAAGAACGTGGTAATATAGGTCCCCGTACCTACGCGAAGATTTGCGAGTTGTTGCTGCGTTTGAAAGCTAACCACCTGGCTCCAGCCATGCATCCTGTATCCACGGCATTTTACCGGATTCCTGAGAATAAACTGGTAGCCGATACATTCGCCATTGTCATGGGGTCCAGTCATTGTGAACCTCTATTGTTAAATACAGCCAGTGAGTGGCATAGTGAGACGATGGGGCCGTGGGATTATAACGCTAACAAGAATAAGATTAACGAAATATTAAGCAATCGTGTGAAGGAAATTTGCACTTACGAGAATGTATATACATTAGCTTTAAGGGGATTACATGACGCCGCCATGGGAGGTGGCAATGTGCCGATGAAAGAGAAGGTAAAGATGCTGGAGAGTGCATTGAAGGATCAGCGGAATCTGATAGCCCAACATATTAATAAGCCTGTCGAAACCATTCCCCAGGCATTTACTCCCTATAAAGAGGTATTGGATATTTATTCGAATGGTCTGGAGCTGCCGGAAGATGTCACTATTATTTGGGCAGATGATAACTTTGGTTACATGAAACGGCTGAGTGGTCCGCAGGAACAAAAGCGTGCGGGACGTGCGGGGGTATATTATCACCTTTCCTACCTTGGAGTACCCCATAGCTATTTATGGTTTAGCACCACTCCTCCGGCATTGATGTATGAAGAACTTCGCAAAGCGTATGATACTACAGCTGATTGTATTTGGTTGGCGAATTGCGGAGACCTGAAAGGTTCCGAGGTACAAGTTTCGTTTTTTCTCGATATGGCTTATGATATTGAGCAGTTCAACGAAAAAAATGTGCATACCTATCCTGCCCGTTGGTTGGCAAAGATGTTTGGAGAACAATATTACAATACGTTGGAGGATATTACCTGTTCGCATATAAACCTGGCTTTTTCCAGAAAACCTGAATATATGGGTTGGGGATATTGGAATAATTATTGGGGTGGAGGAGAAAAACGTACTGATACAGAATTTTCTTTTACGAATTATGAAGAGGCTGGGAAACGTCTGGCAGAGTACCGGCGTATCGGTAAAAAGGCAGAAGATATGCTGGTTACATTAGAAGAGGCGGCCAGACCCGCACTGTACCAACTGCTGTATTATCCGGTAAAAGGCGCTGAATTGATGAATCGAATGAATATGACAGGGCAACTGTACCGACAGTATGTGCGTCAGAAACGTGCCGCTGCCAATAATCTGAAAAGAGAAGTAGAATGTTGTCACGATAGTTTAGAGGTTATTACCGATAGGTATAATTCTCTCTTGAATGGTAAGTGGAAATACATGATGTCTCTAAGACAAAATTATGATGGAAGTAGTTCTTATTTTATGCTTCCCTTGATGGAGGAATGCTATATGCCGGCAGGTGATCCGAAATTAGCTGTTCAGGCCGAAAGCGAACAACTGGACCGGGGAGGTTTCAGTTGTCATGTTTTACCTACGTTCAACACGTATTCCCGTAAAAGTCACTGGATCGATATTTATAATCAAGGAGGTGGAAAATTGGCTTGGAAATCGGTAGCCTCTGACGAATGGATTGTTTTGTCCTGTCAATCGGGCATTACTTTTACAGAGGATCGGATCCGGGTATCTATCGACTGGGATAAAGTCCCCGTAGGGGAGAAGGTCACAGGAGGGATAGAGTTCTCTTCCGGGATGCAGAAAGAGCGTGTGTTTGTATCTGTATTCAATCCGATGGTTCCGGCACGGGATGAGTTACAGGGACTTTTTGTGGAAGAAAATGGTTATGTATCTCTGCCTGCTACTGACTTTCACCGTAAATTTGAGAGTAATGACATTAAGATGCACATACTGCCAGGATTGGGTTTCGAAGGCTCTGCCTTGCAAATAGGCAGTCCGACAGCTCCGTTACAGATGTACCGATCGGGTGAGGTCCCCAGGGTAGAATATGATTTCTATACTTTCAATGCAGGGATAGTTGATGTGTATACCTATGTACTACCAACTTTTCCTTTACATGCTGAGCGGGATTACAAACTACCGGAGCATACCAATTCGGATACAAAATACAGTGTCCGTATTGACGATGGCTCTATTTCCACCCCATCTACTTCGGCCATAGAGTACTCGCAGATCTGGTATGATAGTGTATTGAAGAATTGCAGGGTGAACAAATCAACCCTTTATGTAAAAGCTCCCGGCAAGCATACCTTGCAGATTCGTTGTGGAGATCCCGGAACAGTGATTCAGAAAATAGTAATTGATATGGGCGGTCTCAAAAGATCATATTTGGGACCTGAAAGTACTCTTTGCCATTGATATTATTTTTAATTAACATTCTTGGATGCAGGCTTTTCGGAATTGTTTTATTTCTATAAATAGAGAGAACCTATTTTGAATGTCTAATGAAAATGAAATCTATTATGAAAGTCTGTTCATTCTTGAATAAAGGAGTTATAATTGCGATGGCGGTTGTTTGTTCTGCCGGTTTACAGTCTTGTCTGGATGACAATGATAAGTACTATTATGTAGGAGGATTTCCTAATGCTCTTGTAACGGTGAAAAACGCGACTGATGGTTCATGCTTTTTACAGTTGAATGATAGCACGACATTGTTGCCTACTAATATGACCTCTTCTCCTTTTGGCGAGAAAGAAGTAAGGGCATTGGTGAATTATGATGAATTGGATGAATCAGGCGGAAAATATGATAAGGCCATACAGGTGAACTGGATAGATAGTATTCTGACCAAATCGATTGCACCTGATCTGGGGGCGGAAAATGATGTTGTATATGGCACGGATCCAGTCGAAATTGTGAATGACTGGGTGACTATTGCAGAAGATGGTTATTTGACTCTACGTTTCAGAACAACGTGGGGAGACTATCATAAAGCCCATTTCGTAAATTTAGTGTTAAGCCAGAATCCGGAAAATCTTTATGAGGTAGAATTCCGTCATCATGCGTACGGAGATACATATGGTACGATGGGAGATGGTCTGGTTGCTTTTAAACTGGATGGTCTGCCGGATACAAATGGTAAAACTGTCAAATTAAAACTAAAATGGAAATCATTTACCGGCGATAAATCTGCAGAGTTTGATTATTGCACTCAAAAGTCCGTTACACCAGTTAATGCAGCAATCACATCGGTAAGAAGTAATTTGAACTTAAAATGATTTCTCAAGCCCAAAAGGTTACGTTTCTGTGAATCTCGATTGGATCATACGGCTTGCCGGGATCTGAAAATAGATAGGAGCGTAGCCTTTTTCTATTAACATTGTTAATGCCTTTTTCAGAACGTTTTTTTTCTATTTGCAAAGAGGGTGTCCGAAAAGGGTACCCTCTTTTTTTATGTAAAAGTCCGAACTTTC
>OHAE01002785.1_pt1 | contig 9914 bp, 7 predicted proteins | sample 1577061 | NCBI WGS metagenome assembly OHAE01 (sample SAMEA3541535, study PRJEB24748) | human gut metagenome | biome: human gut; feature: human-associated habitat; material: faeces | place: China | collected 2012
CAGGTGCCAATTATTACTTCTAGATAAACGGAAAAAACGAACCTCCCTGACCTATCCAACCCCTCCGGATTATTTCTGGAGAGGAAGGTGTTCCGTTCCACAACAAAGAAAAGGAACATATCATTCTGCATCCGGCCCATAGCAGAACAGCCTTTCCGCCCCGGATTACCTCCCTGGGGCTGTTGAATACCCTGCTGAAATATCGAAACGTATCAAATAAACACTTATTAAAGCTCCGCAGCCGTCAGGTCCACGCACAAACCTTGACAACTGCGGAGCTGCGCTTACACACACTTATTCATCCAACAAAAATCGCTCAGCAGAGCTTCTTCCATCAGGAATGGTGGAAAGCCGTTCCTTCTTCCGCCGTCATCGGAGAAGAGACCGGGTGTTTCTCGAAGAAAGAGAGCATGCGCTTGTAGTCTTCCAGGAACAGGTCTGCCAAATCTTTGGAGAAGCCCTGGCGAACCATGACGCGCATCACCACCGTATCCTGACAGTTGGCAGGGAGCGTGAAGGCGGGCACCTGCCAACCGCGGGTTCTCAGCTTGTCCGAAAGGTCAAAGAGCGTGTAGTTCGCACGGGCTCCATCCTTGATGAAGAAGCAGACGGCGGGAATACCTTTTTCCGGATCGCCCGTACAAATGAATTCATACGGCCCCAGTTTGGAAAGCTCATCTGAAATGTACTTCGCTACTTCGTAGGCCTGTGTATGGATGTTCGTATAGCCTTCCTTGCCCAGTCGGATGAAATCATAATACTGGCAGATAATCTGTCCGGCCGGTCGTGAGAAGTTAATGGCAAAATTGGGAATTTCCCCGCCAAGATAGTTGACATTGAAGATCAACCCTTCAGGCAGTTCGGAAATATCTCTCCAAACGACCCAGCCCACTCCGAGCGGAGCCAATCCGTATTTATGGCCGGAAGCACTGATGGACTTGACGCGGGGAATGCGGAAGTCAAAGACAAGATCCGGGGCGCAGAACGGAGCAAGGAAACCGCCGCTGGCTCCATCTACATGGATGTCAACGCTGATGCCGGTCTTGTTTTCATAATCATCCAGGGCCTTGGCAATCTCCGCCGGCAATTCATAAGCACCCGTATAGGTCACTCCGAACGTGGGAACCACAACGATGGTGTTCTCATCAATCTGTTCCAGCATCCGGTCAACATCCATCTTCCATTTTCCGGGCGCCATCGGGATTTCACGCATTTCAATATCCCAATAGCGGCAGAACTTGTGCCAGCAGATTTGGACAGGGCCGCATACCAGGTTGGGCTTGTCAATGGGTTTGCCGGCGGCTTTCCGGCGGGCTCTCCAGCGCCACAGGGCGGCCATGCCTCCAAGCATGCATGCTTCACTGGAACCGATAGTGGAACAACCAATAGGCTTTTCATTCTGGCTGGCATTCCAAAGATTGGCAATAATGGCAGCGCAACGCATCTCAATAGCGGCTGTCTGGGGATATTCATCCTTGTCAATCATGTTCTTGTTAATGCTGAGATTCATCAGCATCCTGACCTGCTTTTCATCCCAGGTCTGGCAGAAGGTTGCAAGATTCTGGCGGGCATTGCCGTCCAGCATCAATTCATCGGACACCAATTGGAAAGCGTCCTCCGCGCGCATCGCATAATCCGGGAACTCATCCTTGGGGAGAAGGTTATCTGCTTCCGGAGAACCGAAAATGGAATTTTCCGCCCGGGCTGTATCGGGTTTTTGATTTGGATCAAACATGACGGTATCTATTGTTTCATCGTTTCCGGGCCAACCGTGAAAGGCAACCCGCATGAAGGATAGAAGCACCCGAGAATAAAAGCGTTCATATTTCCATTGTCATTATCCTAGGTATAATTTTCCCGGAAAAACACAGAGTCGAGATTTATTTCATCATTCATTGATGACTAAAAATTATTTAATTGCAAATATCTTTATAAAAACTCGCCAATATCTCCAGATAACTTTATGTATGACATCTCCATATTATGACAGTTAAGAGAAACGGACGTTTTCGGATGCAATTCCCAGACGGGATAATGTGTTACCCCCTATCTTAACAATACAACATCCATTGGAAAAAACTGTGTCACGGACTTTTACGGTTCCTGATGCTGAGGCGTGCATGCGCACTTTCAGAAAGGGAAAAATACGGATTAACCCGAATTTCCATCAAAAAAACTGCTGCACAATAATAAAACCAACATCGTGGAATCTTCCCCGCTTTTCCTGATGAGCAACTTCTGGTGCAGACAGGGGGAAGAAATACCCAACCTATACCGGGTTAATGCCGTGGCAAGTTACACCCTTTTAAGCCACGGCTGGCAGCAGAGGTACCTTCTCCCCCTCCCTGCACTTTTTACCCGGTCAACAGGTGGCATTCCTTCAAGATTACTCCCGTTCAATTTTCCGGAAGGTATCCTTCACATAAAGTACATGCGGATAAAGAATGGAATCCGGAGCTACTTTGGGATGATTGAATTCCGCTATTTTTCGCATTCCAACACGTTGCATCACAGCTTGTGAAGGGAAATTCACGCAAGCAGTAAAAGAATATACCCTGTCAAAGCCGAATCGTGCAAAACCATGTTTCAGGCATGCACGGGCGCCTTCCGTAGCGTATCCGTACCCCCAGCTGAAAGTGGACAACCGTGCCGGCGAAACAGCGCTGGAGCGGAAGCCTCCAGCCTATTTCCACACACGGTGTAAAGTCCGCTTCAAAATCAGCCCAATGAAAGCCGAGAAGTCCGATCAAGGAACCGGAATGTTTCAATTCCACTGCGTACAATCCATACCCTCTTTCATCCAGTTCTTTCCGTATACGGTTCCACATGGAAAGAGAATCCTTTTCCGTCATGACACCGGGAAAAAAACGCATCACCTGGGGATTGGCGTTCATAGCCGCAAAAAAAGGCCAGTCTTTTTCCCGCCACTCCCGTAACACCAGGCGTTCAGATTCCGGCAATGACAGTTTTCCTCCCGGCATGGCCTTAGTTGTACATGGAAAGCTCTGTTTCCAGCTCCGGGCAGCGATTCACGCGAAACCGTTCATCCAGTTCCAGAATTTGGCTATGGCCCAGGCTGTCCTTGATGGTGAGATTGACTTTGGAACGACCGGGATACCTTTTTAGAATATCCCGTATCTGTTCCAGATTTTTTCTCGTGTGGCGGAGGGGACTGACAATGATATTCAGAGGCCCCTGATCCCCGGATTTGGATTTGCGCTTTTTGCCTCCAAGTGGGTCAATGCTCTGGGCAGCCACGCTTTTGGAGGATGTACGGTCATCCTCCCGGATGTTGGCTCGCACGGAGACGAAAACGCCCGGCTCCAAGCCTCCCTCCATTTCCTGAGCCTTTTCATAAACATCCGACCACAACAACACTTCTATGCTGCCGGTAAAATCTTCCAACGTCAGAATGGCGAATTTTCTACCGGCCTTGCTGATTTTTGGGGTGACGGAACGAACCATGCCGGCAATCTGGTGCTTCTGCTTGAGTTCGTGTGGTTCCAGCGTGTCAATGAGTCCTATGCGGGTATATTTTTCCGCATCAATGACACCGCGCATGGAGTCCAAGGGATGGCCGCAAAAATAAGCGCCCAACAGATCCTTTTCATCTCCCATACGCTGCTCCTTGGACCACTCTGGAACGGCAGGTTCATCCTTCACCCTGGGCGCTTCAAAGGTCATGTCAAACAGAGACCCCTGCCCCAGAGCCTTATCCTTATGTACCTGGGAAGCTCCGCTGAGGGCCAGGTCCACACGTTCGAACAGAACACAACGCGGCTCCAGCGTCCAGTCCAGCGCTCCCGCACGAATCAGGGATTCCAGAATCTTTTTGTTGACAGATTTGGAATCCAGCCTGTTACAAATGTCCTCCATACTGGAAAATTCCCCATTCTTCTCTCTTTCTTCCAGAAGAATCTGCATAGCCCCCTCTCCCACGTTCTTAATGGCCGCCAGCCCATAACGCACGGCCAGCTTGCCGGAGGGCATTTTCTCAGGAGTGAACTTGAGCATGGATTTATTCACATCGGGAGGCAGGATCTCAATACCCATGCGATTGGCTTCCTGAATGAACACTCCGATTTTGTCATTGTTCGCCTCATTAGACATCAGCCCGCAGAGGAATTCCACAGGGAAGTGGGCCTTGAGATAGGCCGTCCAGTAGGAAATATGCCCGTAGCAGGCGGAGTGGGATTTATTAAAACCATACCCGGCGAATTTTTCAATCTTGTCAAAGATAGCTGTAGCCGTTTTTTCATCAATCTGGTTTGTTTTCCAGCATCCTTCCACAAAGTGGGCCTTTTCCTTGGCCATCTTCGCCGGGTCTTTCTTGCCCATGGCGCGCCGCAGAAGGTCGGCCCCGCCAAGCGTATAGCCGGCCAGCAGCTTGGCCGCCGCCTGCACCTGTTCCTGGTAGATCATCACGCCGTAGGTTTCCCCACTGACCTGTTCCAGCAAAGGATGCTCATACTCCACCTGGCGCAGTCCCTTCTTCACTTCAATCATTTCATCCATAAACTGCATGGCTCCCGGTCGGTAAAGAGCCAGCAAGTCAATGATGTCTTCAATTTTCTGAATCCCGTAACGGCGGCAAGTGTCCACCATACCGCCGGATTCCAATTGGAAAACCCCCATCGTATCCCCCCTGTTCAGCAAGTCCAGGGTTTCCCGGTCATCCAGAGGGACGGAATCCAGTTTGAACTCCGGCACGCGCCAGCGGGCGTATTGCTCCGCATCATGCATGACGGTCAGGGTTTTCAAACCCAGGAAGTCCATCTTCAAAAGCCCCACTTCATAAATCGCGCTCATGTCGCACTGGGCGACGACAGCGGCATGAGGATCGGACAGATCGTCACGGGTAAGGGCCACATGCTCGTCCAGGGGACGGTCACCGATCACAACACCTGCCGCATGTACCCCCACGTTGCGGATCAAGCCTTCCAGGCGGGTCGCGTACCCCCACAATTCCGCATACCCCTCATCAGAGGCAATCAACTCCCTCAGCTCCTCGTTACTCTTGTAGCTGGACTGAAGAGTCACCTTGGGGCCGGTTTCGATAAGTTTGGAAATACGGTCCCCGTCCGCATAGGACATATCCATCACACGGGCTACATCCCTGAGTACGGACTTGGCCCCCATGGTGCCGTACGTAATAATGTGGGAAACAGCGCGCTCTCCGTATTTCTGCCGAACATAATCAATTACTTCCGGCCGGCGTGTCTGGCAAAAGTCAATATCAATATCCGGAGGGCTGACGCGTTCCGGATTTAGGAAACGTTCAAAGATTAATCCGAATCTTAGAGGATCTATGTTCGTGATTTTCATGGCATAAGCCACCAAGGAACCGGCTGCGGAACCGCGACCGGGACCTACGGGAATGTCATGATCCTTGGCCCAGTTGATGAAATCCGCCGTAATCAGGAAATAGGAGGGAAATTTCAACTGGTTGATAATTCCAAGTTCATAATCCAGACGATCGCGCAATTCCTTATCTGCAGCTACACGTTCCTTTCCGTACCGTTCTTCCAGTCCCTTATAGCATACTTTACGCAGGTATTCTTCGCGCGACGACCCGTCCGGCGTGCCGAATTCGGGGTATTTCTCCGTACTGGTGGAATCCAGCTTGATGGTAACATTGCACCGTTCCGCAATTTTCAACGTATTTTCCACGGCCTCCGGATAATCCTTGAACACCTCCCGCATTTCCTCTGGAGATTTCAAATACACTTCCGTGGAATAGCGCATGCGTTTTGGGGAAGCCAGTTTTTCGTTGGTTCCGATGCAAATCAGAACATCGTGCATGTCGTGATCTTCCTTCCTGAGGAAGTGCACGTCATTGGTGGCAACAATGGGGGTATTGGTCTTGCGGGCGATACGCACCAGCTCCGGCAGGCATTTTTTCTGTTCCTCCATGCCATGGTCCTGAAGCTCTACAAAAATATTGTCGTCCCCAAAAATATCCTTTAGCGCCAGAAGGGCTTCCTCTGCTTTTTCAGGCTGGTCATTGAGCAGCCACTCATTAAGCGGTCCGGCAATGCATGCTGTACAACAGATGAGGCCCTCATGAAATTCCCTCAGGGTTTCCATATCCACGCGGGGTTTATAATAAAAGCCTTCCAAGTGGGAACGGGACACCAGTTTAACCAGATTCTGCCACCCGGTTTCATTTTCCGCCAGCAAAAGGAGATGTGTGTATTTGCGGCGGCCGGGAAGCTGTTTTTTCACGCTGATGGGCGTCGGGGAAAGGTAAACCTCGCAACCAAAGATAGGCTTTACCTCCTGCTTCTGCGGTCCTTCCGGATGCTCCTTGTTCCAGGCGGCCACGGATTTATTGAGGCTGTTTGTCTCCATGACCAGTTCAATGGCTCCGAACAAATTGCCGTGATCCGTAACAGCAACGGCGGGCATCCCCATGCGGGAACACTCAGCAATGAGGGCCTTGATATGGACGGCGCCGTCCAGCAACGAATATTCCGTGTGATTGTGAAGGTGTACGAAGGAACCGGGCATGGATGGATCCTGTAAGCGGTTAATAAAGGAAATCAGCGGTGAACAGGGCATTCGGCCTTCATGGCTTCCACGCATTCCCGGATAAGGTCCGGGCCGCGATAAACGAAGCCGGTATAAAGCTGCACCAGGCTGGCTCCAGCCTTGATTTTGGCGACGGCATCCGCCCCGTTCATAATGCCTCCAACGCCAATGATCGGAATACGTCCTTTCAATTCGGAAGCAAAAGCTCCAATAACTTCCGTGGACCGTTCCGTCAGAGGAGCGCCGGACAGGCCGCCTGCTTCTTCATGCCGAGGATTGGCCTCTACCCCGACGCGGGAAAGAGTCGTATTCGTAGCAATAAGACCATCCAGTCCCTCATCCAGAAAAACGCGGCTGAGCTCCGCAATATGCTCATCTGTCACATCAGGAGCCACTTTCATAAAAATGGGCACATGGCGACCCGTTTCCGCAGCCAGGTTGGATTGCTCCGATTTCAGGGAAGCCAGCAGACGGGCAGCGGGTTCCGCCGCCTGAAGGTCGCGCAGGCCTGGCGTATTGGGAGAAGAGAAATTAATGGCTATATAATCCGCCACAGGCCAGGCCGCACGCAGACAAGTAAGGTAATCCTGGGCGGCATCCTCATTGGGAGTTATTTTATTTTTCCCAATATTGACACCCAGAACACCGTGAAAACGAGTGGCGGAACGAATGTTTTCCACTCCGGCGGCAATACCTTCATTGTTAAATCCCATCCGGTTGATAATAGCTTTCTGGGGAATCAGCCGGAACAGGCGGGGCTTTTCATTGCCCGGTTGCGGCCGGGGCGTCAGCGTACCCACTTCCACAAAACCGAATCCGGCCTGGCCAAAAGCGCTTACCATATCCGCTTCCTTGTCCATTCCGGCGGCAAGTCCCACCCGGTTGGGGAATTTCATCCCCAGGATTTCCACAGGATCAGAAGGAACTTCCCCCATTACTAGAGGCAGTACACGCATTTTTTCTGCCAGGCGCAACCCCCACAAGGTCACCTTGTGGGCAGTTTCCGGATTCATTTGGAATAATACACTTTTAGCGGCGGAATATAAGGCGGGTGACACAATGCGGGGAGTGTATCACACCCTCTTTTAGGGTCAAGAATGGGAAGCGTCTTGCCGGGATGATTTTATCCGGTACAATCCCTTGCCATGAACAGGAAGGAATGCCTCTCATCCTGCCGTCTGTACGGTATTGTAGATATGGGATATACAGCTGAACATCAACTACTCCCTGTAACAGAAAAACTATTGGCAGGCGGCCTGCGCATTCTCCAGCTAAGGGCAAAAAACCATAACCCGGAACACATTGAAAATATGGGGCGCCAGCTTGCCCCCCTGTGCCGTAAATACGGCTGTCTTTTCATCATCAACGATTATCCTGAAATTGCCCTGAACATCGGCGCAGACGGCGTCCATCTGGGACAGGATGACGGAGACTTGGCATCCGTAAGGGGGCTGCTGGGAAAGGATGCCGTTATAGGACGGTCCACGCATAGTCCTGAACAGGCCCTGGGTGCATGTGGAGAGCAGGCGGACTATATCGGGTTTGGGCCCTTGTTCCCCACGGGTACCAAACCGGGAAGACAGGCCATTGGCCTGGAAGACATCGCAAGCGTACAGCAACAGCTACCGGAAAATTTCCCTGTCTTCTGTATCGGCGGCATCAATGGGAACACACTGCTCTCCGTACTGGAGACGGGGGCAAATAGGGTAGTCATCGTTTCCTGGCTGCTTACACACCCCGACATCACGGGAACAGTCAGAACTCTCAGAAAAGAACTGGGAGAAGCGTAACGAAAAACGCGCACCCCATCCATGTTATCCCTGCCTTTCCTCTTCCTCCGGAGACAGAGCCGGACGGGAGATCAGAAAAACGGCGGTATTCACAATCATCTGCAAAATGTGCTCCTGATCCTTCATCCACGGTTCCTTTTCTTGAAGATCCATGCACGCGACATATTTCCCCAACGTAGCATGGAAGATGGAACTCATGATATGCGCATGCCAAGATAAGGAAAGCTCATCATCCCACGGACAGAATCTCCGAATTCTTGCTATCATCTCCTGGATAGATGGAGCATAAAATTCATCATAGATTTTTCTTCCAAGATATTCCGGCTCCTGCGGCAAACGCCACAATAAACGGACATGATCCGGCCCTCCCAGGCTCTCATCCAGAAATAGCCGAAAAGCAGGTTCTATAAATGCACGGGCATACGCCCTCAGGGACGGATGAAGATCCGCCTCTTTCAGCATCTTCATGCGCGCTTTCATCAGAGGTTCCGCATATTGTCTGTAAACAGCCAGATACAGTCCCTCCTTATTCTCAAAATAGTAAACGATAGAAGCCAGATTAACTCCTGCTTCAGAAGCGACCGCCCTCATGGTCACGCCATTAAATCCCCTGAGGGCAAAAAGCTTCTGTGCAGCACGGAGGATTTTGCCGCTGGTTTCCGCAGAACGGTCGGACTGGGATTTGCGGGTAGAAGACATCTCCTAAACAATCAGACAATGCGCCGCCTAGCGGGAAGAACGGCTTGAGCCGATGGCTTTTACCAACTGTTCCATGTTTTGGGAGGACTGAATAGGCTTGCCGTCCTTGTCCACCAGAATCATGGTAGGGATACCGCGTGGAGCCACCTTCTTGGCAAGCTCCGTCAAATCCTCTTTCAACAGGATAGGCCATGGCATGTTATTGGCAGCAGCCCATTTTTGGGCGGCATCCAGGTTCTGGTCCAGATTGCACATGATTACTTCCACATCCGGATTATCCTTTACCACCCTGTTATAGGCCTCCACGCTGTGAGGCGCATTCCGGCAGCAAGGACCGCACCAGCTTGCACTGAAATACAAAATGAAATGCTTGGGATTCAATTTCCCGTCCCTCTTTTTAAGTTTGCCGTTTTCAAGCATGTAAGTCTTTCCCTTCATCTCCTCCGCCACAGGGCCGGACGGCATGGACGACCATTCTGCAATAGGCTTGCCGATAACTTCCTTGTGTTCCTCCAGCCATGCGCGATCTTCATCGGAAAGCTTTTCCAGCGGCATCGTAATGGGCTTTTTAGCCGTCGTCACCAATTTGACGGTCTTCATATTCAGGGCTACTGGACGGGCTTCCACCGTACTGCCCGTATTTTTATTAGTCCAGGTGCGGAGGGAAGGATCATCCGCTACTCCGGAAGAATCCGCCCAACAGAGAGAGGACCCCATCATGAATGTGGATGCCAATAAGATACACCAAGATGAAAATTTCATACACATAATGCTAATATACTATTTCTTATCTTCCATGTCGAGAAGCTGATTCCAAAATTTGCCTGGCCCGGGCATGTCCCGGGTCGCGGGCCAAACGCCATCTTTTATTGCAGCAGCGCATCGACGCGGAGA
>OHAE01002789.1_pt1 | contig 9905 bp, 7 predicted proteins | sample 1577061 | NCBI WGS metagenome assembly OHAE01 (sample SAMEA3541535, study PRJEB24748) | human gut metagenome | biome: human gut; feature: human-associated habitat; material: faeces | place: China | collected 2012
GCAATGATTGTTTCAATCACTGCACACAACGAATCCTGAGCCTCCACTTGTTTTTTCGGATTTAAACAGTTATCACAATTACCACAATTATCTTCAGTATATTCTTCTCCGAAATAATGCAATAAAATCTTTCTACGACATAATGACGACTCAGCATATGCTGCTGTTTCCAACAACAATTGCTTTCCAATTTCTTGCTCTGAAATAGGTTTACCTTGCATAAATTTTTCCAACTTTTGCAAGTCCTTATTCGAATAGAAAGTGATACACATACCTTCTCCACCGTCACGTCCTGCACGTCCTGTTTCCTGATAATATCCCTCTAAGCTTTTCGGAATATCATAATGGATAACGAAACGTACATCTGGCTTATCGATTCCCATACCAAAAGCGATTGTTGCGACAATCACTTCAATATCCTCTTTCAGAAAAGCATCTTGATTGGCATTACGAGTAGCCGAATCCATACCTGCATGATACGGACGAGCCTTAATACCATTAGCCTGAAGGATTTCTGCCAACTCTTCCACCTTCTTACGACTCAGACAATAAATAATGCCTGATTTTTCCGGGTTCTGTTTAATAAAGCGAATAATATCCTTATCCACATTATTTGTCTTAGGACGTACTTCGTAATACAGGTTAGGACGATTAAATGAAGATTTAAACTCCGTCGCACCTACCATTCCCAAGTTCTTCTGAATATCCATCTTCACTTTAGGAGTAGCCGTCGCCGTCAAAGCAATAACCGGTGCTTTACCGATTTCATTGATAATAGGACGGATGCGACGATATTCCGGACGGAAGTCATGTCCCCATTCAGAGATACAATGTGCTTCGTCAATAGCATAAAAAGAGATCTTCACATGTTTCAGAAAATCTACATTTTCTTCTTTTGTCAGCGATTCGGGAGCAACATATAATAATTTTGTTTTCCCAGCCAGAATATCAGACTTTACCTGATCTATCGCCGATTTTGTAAGCGATGAGTTAATGAAATGCGCCACTCCATCTTCTTCGCTGAAGTTTCGCATAGCATCAACCTGATTTTTCATAAGAGCAATGAGCGGAGATATAACTATAGCCGTCCCTTCCATTAACAAAGAAGGTAACTGATAACACAACGACTTACCACCACCGGTAGGCATTAAAACAAAAGTATCCTTCCCGGCTAGTAAGTTGCTAATTATAGCTTCTTGATTTCCTTTAAATGTATCGAAACCAAAATACTTCTTCAACTGTTCCGCTAAATTAATCTTTTCCGCCATTGTCCTTTTATTTTAGTGATTTTCTAATTCTTCAAGATGTAAATCCCGCTTTACGTATGTAACAAAGTTATAAACAACTTTTGATATTATACAAATAAAAAAGAAATTATTTTAATGAAGAACTTTATTTTCTCATCACTTACCAAAATTTTCAGGCCATTTGCAAACGAGACAAATTAGCTTTATTCATTTGTTCTTTCGCATAATCCAATGTTATGACAAATGTTTCTACCTTATGCGATGGAACTTCAAACATTGCATCCATAACAATTGTTTCTACTATCGATCTTAAACCGCGAGCTCCCAATTTATATTCGACAGCTTTATCTACAATATAATCAAAGACCTCTGGCTGAAACTCTAGCTTCACGCCGTCCATCTCAAACAATTTGATATATTGTTTAATAATAGAATTCTTCGGTTCTGTCAGAATATTACGCAATGCCGTACGGTCCAGCGGATTCAAGTAAGTCAGAATAGGCAAACGTCCAATGATTTCAGGAATCAGTCCAAAAGACTTCAAATCCTGCGGAGCAATATATTGCATAAGATTTGCACGGTCTATTTTCACCTTCTCTTTTGCAGCTCCATATCCTACAACATTCGTATTCAAACGTTGGGCTATTTTACGCTCAATGCCATCGAAAGCACCTCCACAAATAAATAAAATATTTTTTGTATTGACAGGAATCAGTTTCTGTTCTGGATGCTTACGGCCTCCCTGAGGAGGAACATTTACGATAGAGCCCTCAAGAAGTTTCAACAAACCTTGCTGCACTCCTTCTCCACTTACATCACGAGTAATAGATGGATTATCTCCTTTACGGGCTATTTTATCTATCTCATCGATAAATACTATACCGCGCTCAGCTTCCTCAACATTATAATCGGCAACCTGCAGCAGACGTGTCAAAATACTTTCTATATCTTCACCTACATAGCCGGCTTCAGTCAGCACTGTAGCATCAACTATGGTAAAAGGAACATGCAATAACTTTGCAATAGTACGAGCCAATAATGTTTTTCCCGTACCTGTACTTCCCACCATAATGATGTTAGATTTTTCGATTTCCACATCATCTTTCGACAAAGGTTGCAACAGACGTTTATAATGATTGTAAACAGCAACAGAGAGGTAACGTTTAGCATCATCCTGACCGATAACATACTGGTCAAGAAAATCTTTAATATCTTTGGGTTTAGGAAGTTCTGCCAGATTAAGGTCTGTACTATTTCCTTTCTGACGCATAGCTTCCTGTACAATCTCATGAGCCTGTTCCGAACAACTGTCACAGATACATCCATTAACACCTGTTATCAAGAAACCGACTTCATCTTCCGTACGCCCACAAAAGCTACAGCGCCGTTTATTCTTTTTAGTTGATTTATCTTCCAAAGTTATATCGTTTTAAATTAAAAACTTATAATGCAGGCTTACGAGAAAGTACCTCATCAATCATACCATACTCTTTTGCTTCTTGAGCTGTCATCCAATAATCACGGTCAGAGTCGGCCCATACCTTGTCAAATTCTGTATGAGAGTGATCTGAGATAATAGTATAAAGCTCTTTCTTTAACTTTTGGATTTCACGAGCTGTAATTTCAATATCAGAAGCCTGTCCTTGTGCTCCTCCCATCGGCTGATGGATCATTACACGTGAATGAGTCAACGCAGAACGCTTTCCTTCTGCTCCTGCAACCAATAACACAGCTGCCATTGAAGCAGCCATACCCGTACAAATAGTAGCGACATCGCTAGATATAAACTGCATCGTATCGTAAATGCCCAGTCCTGCATAAACAGAACCACCAGGAGAATTTATATAAATAGAGATATCTTTTCCAGAGTCAACAGAATCCAGATACAACAGCTGAGCTTGCAATGTATTGGCTGTATAATCATCAATCTGAGTACCGAGAAATATAATACGGTCCATCATAAGACGAGAAAAGACATCAAGCTGTGTCACATTCAATTGACGTTCTTCCAAGATATAAGGATTGAGATATCCAGCTTGTGACTTAATAACATCATCAAGCACCATACTGCTCATGCCCAAATGCTTGGTAGCATATTTTCTAAAATCGTCCATTAGTCTAATCTATTAATTGTGAATAATAAAAAGAACAAAAGAGAAGCTTTTGATGGCTTCTTCCCACAATAGAACAAAAGTACAAAAACCGCTGTTCAATCGGGCGAAAGCCAGACCAAAAGCCCCTCTTTTAGCAAGTTTTAGCAATTCGCCTTAGCTTACTGCAGGGAAATTACTGAAACATTTTATTGAATTCTTCTGCTGAAACAGCTTTATGATTCAATGTAACCTGACCTTTCAGTATTTCTGACAATTTAGCTTCAACAACACGGTTGACTAATGCTTCTACACTTTCACGTTTCTTCAACATTTCCTTAGAATAGTTTTCCAACAATTCATCAGGTACATTAATCATACCATACTGAGCAAACTGAGCACGAGTAGCTTCCTTAGCCATATTAGTAATGTCAGCTTGTTCTACCTTGATGTTGTTTGCAGCAACCAATTTTTCTTTAATCAGGTGCCATGTCAGCTCTTCAAGGCTCTTTTCATAATGTTCTGCAACGAACTCTTCACCTTTTTCCTTGTTGTTTTCCAACATGATGCGCTTCATCAGTTCGTCTGCAAATTCCAGTTTACCAATCTTATTTACAACATAGTTGCGAACGTCGATCAAGAATTTATAGTCGCTATCAGCTTCGAACTGCTTAGCAATTGTTTCTTTAATCTGTGCACGGAATTCTTCTTCGTTGTGAGCTTTTCCTTCACCCAAAACCTGATCGAACAATTCCTGATTCAAGTCACCCGGAATCATACGAGTGATTTCTTCAATCTGGAAGCTGAAGTTACCTTTATAGTTAGCAACTTCTTCTTTCTTAATCTTCAGCAAAGAAGCTAATTCAGCTTCGTTGTTATCGAATGCAGTTGCAGGATTGAATACCAATACTGTATTTGTCTTAGCGCCGTTGAAGATAGCTTTCTGATCGTCATTCTTCATATAAGTAGGCATCATTACAGCACCTTCTACCTGAAGACCACCTTCTTTTGTGTTGCCATTTTCATCCAGCTCAGCCAACAAACCTTTCAGCATATCATTTTCCTGATATTCCTCAACTTTATCATATTTTGCAGTACGCTGAGTGTACATCTTAACCTGCTGATCTACCATTTCATCAGTTACATTGATATCGTAGTAATCAACAGTATCATTGTTAGACAATTCAACATTGAATTCAGGAGCCAAAGCAATATCAAATGAGAATTCAAAGTTTTCATCTGCCTCAAAATTCACATTATTTTCTTTAGGCAGAGGAGTACCCAACATATTCACATTATTTTCACGAATATATTCGCCAACTTTTTCCTGCATCAGCTTATCAACTTCTTCTACCAATAAAGAAGTACCATACTGCTTCTTAATCAAAGCCATAGGAACCATTCCTTTACGGAATCCGGGCATATTAACTCTCTGACGAAGAGTTTTCAACGATTTTTCTACTTTTTCCTGATAGTCAGCCTTTTCAATCTGAACAGTAAGCACTGCGCTTACCTTGTCTACGTTTTGCAATGAAATATTCATTTCCGACTTATTTATTTAATTATTACTATATTCCAGTTTATTCAAAGAGGTTGCAAAAATAGTGTTTAATCTTGCAATAACCAAAATGTCTAAGTAAAATTTATAAAAAACGCAAGTAAGCTTTTGTGATTTCATTTATATATACATACCAAAGAAGCCAGTTCTAAAAAAGCTTCCTGCTGTATACCATTCACACTATCACTTATTCACGTATTTCTCTATTAAGTTGAAAATCTTTCCTGCGTAACACAAAACTGTTACTTAGATACTTTTCCCTTACAATCTTGTTTTCAGCAAGTTCTTCAGGTGTACCCTGGAAAAGTATTTTTCCTTCAAACAACAAATAGGCACGGTCTGTGATACTTAGTGTTTCCTGCACATTGTGGTCAGTAATCAATATACCAATATTTTTATCTTTCAGCTTCCATACAATATGCTGAATATCTTCGACCGCAATAGGGTCTACACCGGCAAACGGTTCGTCAAGCATAATAAACTTCGGGTCGATAGCCAGACAACGTGCAATTTCTGTACGGCGGCGTTCACCTCCCGACAATTGGTCACCTAAGTTTTTACGTACCTTCTGCAAACGGAATTCAGCAATCAAGCTTTCCAGTTTTTCTTTTTGATATTCCTTCGAAGTCTTTGTAAGCTCCAGAACCGAAGCAATGTTATCTTCCACACTCATTTTACGGAAAACAGAAGCCTCCTGTGCCAAATATCCGATACCATTCTGGGCACGCTTATATACGGGATAATCAGTAATATCCTGATTATTCAGATAGATATGTCCCTCATTAGGAACAATCAATCCTGTAGTCATATAAAAAGAAGTTGTCTTACCAGCACCATTCGGTCCCAGCAGTCCGACAATTTCCCCCTGTTTCACATTAATAGAAACATGGCTTACGACTGTACGCTTACCATATTTTTTGACCAGATTCTCAGTACGAAGTACCATACGTCCATCCGATGGAAGTTCAAATGTTTCTTCAGCAATATACTGTTGGTTTTCCTGCTCTACCATAAAGTTGTTTAATAAAGATTTAAGAATGAAGGATCAATCCTTTCATTACCGCAGCAAAAGTAGTAAAAATCTTGGGTTCTGTGGTAATTCCTCCCATTTTCATCTCTGCTTTTATTATAATATAGCTAAAAAACAGTACTTTTGCACAAAATTAGACTCAAATAACAAATATGGTAAGACCAATTACTACTTTGGGTAAATACCTCATGCTAATGGGAAGAGTATTTGCCCGCCCGGAACGTTTCCGAATGTACCTCAAACAATATCGTAATGAAATGGCACAGTTAGGTATCAACTCAATTGGTATCGTATTGCTGATTTCGTTTTTCATCGGTGCTGTTATCTGCATACAAATTAAGCTAAACATCGAAAGTCCATGGATGCCACGTTTTGTTGTAGGATATACCACCCGTGAAATCTTGTTACTAGAGTTCTCTTCTTCCATCATGTGTCTTATTCTGGCAGGTAAAGTTGGTTCAAACATAGCCTCGGAAATAGGAACCATGCGCGTCACTCAGCAAATTGATGCGCTCGATATTATGGGAGTGAATTCGGCATCATATCTGATCCTTCCCAAAATTCTAGGACTTATGACAATGATTCCGTTGCTCGTAACTTTTAGTATTTTTGCCGGAGTGATTGGAGCCTTCTGTACAGCGTGGTTTGCAGGTATCACTAATGCTACCGATTTGGAATATGGCTTCCAATATAGTTTCGTAGAATGGTACGTATGGTGCAGTTTTATCAAATCACTTGTTTTCGCCTTCATAATAGCCAGCGTATCAGCTTACTTCGGATACACTGTAGAAGGAGGATCTATCGCAGTAGGAAAGGCTAGTACCGATTCTGTCGTATGCAGTAGTGTACTGATCCTGTTCTCCGATTTAATACTTACCCAATTACTTAGCTAACAATGATACAAATAAAATCACTCTATAAATCATTTGAAGATCGTACCGTATTGAATGACATCAACTTTACCTTTGAAAACGGGAAAACAAACCTGATAATTGGACAAAGTGGTTCAGGAAAAACGGTACTCATGAAATGCCTGGTAGGACTTCTCACTCCAGAAAATGGAGAAGTTTTGTACGATGGACGTAACTTGATTACCATGGGGAAAAAGGAAAAGAAAGCTTTACGTCGGGAGATGGGTATGATCTTCCAAAGTGCAGCATTATTCGACTCTCTGTCTGTATTAGAAAACGTCATGTTTCCGCTGGATATGTTTTCTAATATGACTTACAGAGAGCGTATTAAACGCGCTGAATTTTGCTTAGACCGTGTTAATCTGATAGATGCAAAAAATAAATTTCCAGGAGAAATAAGTGGTGGAATGCAGAAACGTGTAGCCATAGCACGGGCAATCGCTCTTCAGCCACAATATTTATTCTGCGACGAACCTAACTCTGGTCTAGACCCTAAGACTTCACTCGTTATTGATGAATTAATTCATGACATCACAACTGAGTATAATATGACTACCGTCATTAATACTCATGACATGAATTCGGTACTGGGAATCGGTGACAGCATATTATATATTTATCAAGGACATAAAGAGTGGGAAGGTACGAAGAATGAAGTTTTTACAGCGACCAACCAACGTCTGAACGACTTTATTTTTGCATCAGACTTACTTAAAAAGGTGAAAACTGAAGGAGAAAAAGAAAATCGATAACTCTTCATCCTTTCACAAAAACGGATACTGTGTTTCGTAATAATCAGAAAAACAGTATCCGTTTTTTATTTTAGTCTTCTTTACACGAAAGGCTAATTTTCTATTTTTGTCAATGTTTTTGTCATCTTTTGTCCCAACTTTCGACTGCTTTCTTCATGCTTCACCAGTCCTACTCCTTTAGCATACCATTCGGTAACCTGACTTTCATCCGAAAACATAAAAAACTTCACTTTCATAGAGTAAGTTACCTTCACACAATCAAATTCACCAGCCGGTGTAGAAATAGTTTCTGTACCCTCATATTGCCCTTTCATTGAAACAGTCATCGTCACAGGCTTAATCCGGATAGTCATTTCACCTGATTCAATCTTTTCTCCTTTCTGCCGCTTTTCATTTAAAAGCAAACAGATTTTCCCGTTTGTATCAAACTTTGCCTTGGCCGAGGTCATGTCTTTCTTATTTAAAGCTTCTGCCATCATACCACAAATATTATCCTTCATAGATTCTCCATCCTGCAAATAAATCAGTGTATTATTATTTGCATAAGCTACTTTCTGGTAAAACAGAGTATCTTTCATCTTTTCATTCATCTTTGGCACAAAATCACCCAAAGTTATAAAAGTAGAATCATTTACTTTTTCCACATTCACTACTGAAGTATAAGTTTCAGTTTTCTTTTTTCCAGTAAGAACTTCATAATAAAGTTTCTGTCCCTTCTGAATACTACAATACTGAGCAGATGCAGCTATAGCTGATAGCATACAAACAAGTAACAAAACGTAGTTTTTCATAATAGTAAAATATTAGATTCAACGTCATTTTTACCAACTTTTTAAAAAGCACGGCGATAGATAACAAAAATACACTTTTTTTTACAGAGCCAAGAATTTTATTCATATTCTTAAAACGACAGACATCAATATGATATTTAACAAAAAAATCTTCTTTCAGGTCTTTAATGACCAGAAAGAAGATTTTTCCACAAACATCAGAAATGCCCAATTATTTCTGACGGATAAAAATATTTATCGGAGTACCCGAAAGTTTCCAACGTTCGCGTATCTGATTTTCAAGGAAACGCTTGTATGGTTCTTTCACATACTGAGGTAAGTTTGCAAAGAATACAAACGAAGGCACCTGAGTATTGGGTAACTGAGTAATATATTTAATCTTAATATATTTACCTTTATTTGAAGGAGGTGGATAAGCCTCTATCATAGGAAGTAACTCCTCATTCAAACGAGCTGTCGGAATTCTAGTTGTACGAGCCTGATAAACTTCCTTTGCAGCTTCCAACACTTTAAAAATTCTTTGTTTTGTCAATGCAGAAGCAAAAATTATCGGGAAATCGGTAAACGGTGCAAAACGATTACGAATAGCTTCCTCGTAATTCTTCATCACCTTTGCGGTCTTTTCTTCTACCAAATCCCACTTATTCACTACAACGACAAGTCCTTTCTGATTTCGCTGAATAAGTGAAAAGATATTCAAATCCTGTCCTTCTATACCTCTCGTTGCGTCCAGCATCAGAATACACACATCCGAATTCTCTATAGAACGAATAGAACGGACCACAGAGTAATATTCCAAATCCTCACTTACTTTATTCTTTTTGCGAATACCAGCTGTGTCGACCAGGTAAAAATCGAAACCAAACTTATCATAACGTGTATAGATAGAGTCACGAGTAGTCCCCGCAATTTCAGTTACGATATTTCGTTCTTCTCCGATAAAAGCATTTACAATAGAAGATTTTCCAGCATTAGGACGACCGACAACAGCAAAACGAGGAATATCTTCATCTAAAATTTCGTCTGATTCCTTTTTAAATTTGCTTACGATCAAATCCAGCAAGTCACCTGTTCCACTTCCACTCAAAGCAGAAATACAATACGGATCTCCTAATCCCAAAGAGTAAAACTCAGCTGCATTATATTGCAAATCATTGTTATCAGTCTTATTGGCAACAACGATAACCGGAGTTTTGGCACGACGCAAAATAGAAGCTACCTGCATATCCAAATCCGTTACTCCATTTGTAACATCGACAACAAACAATACAACATCCGCTTCGTCTATAGCCAAAACGACTTGTTTACGAATCTCTTCTTCAAAAATATCTTCCGAATTAACTACCCAGCCTCCAGTATCTACTACTGAGAACTCCTTTCCCAACCATTCCGATTTACCATACTGGCGGTCGCGGGTTGTTCCGGCCTGTTCATTTACAATTGCCTGACGCGTCTTAGTCAGACGATTAAACAGTGTCGACTTTCCCACATTGGGACGTCCTACGATTGCTACTAAATTTCCCATA
>OHAE01002791.1_pt1 | contig 9891 bp, 9 predicted proteins | sample 1577061 | NCBI WGS metagenome assembly OHAE01 (sample SAMEA3541535, study PRJEB24748) | human gut metagenome | biome: human gut; feature: human-associated habitat; material: faeces | place: China | collected 2012
AGCCGGTGGCAAAGGCTGTCTCGGCAGAGCTGGGCATCGACGAGTACCACGCCGGCCTGCTGCCCGGCGATAAGGTGGACCAGATCGAGAAGCTCCTGGCTGCCAAGAACCCCAAAGAGATGCTGGCCTTCGTGGGCGACGGTATTAACGACGCCCCTGTCCTTTCCCGTGCGGATGTGGGCATCGCCATGGGTGCTCTGGGTTCTGACGCCGCCATTGAGGCCGCCGACGTCGTCCTGATGGATGACGACCCGGCCAAGATCGCCCTCGCCATGCGCATTGCCCGCCGCACCAAGAGCATCGTCTACCAGAACATCGTCTTTGCTCTGGCCATTAAGGCGGCCTGCCTGCTGCTGGGTGCTCTGGGTATCGCCAACATGTGGGCGGCCATCTTCGCCGACGTCGGCGTCATGGTCCTCGCTGTCCTGAATGCGACCCGCGCTCTCTACACGAAAGACCTCACCAAAAAATAAAAGATATAAGGCAAAGAGGGTTCTGTGCGGACGCACAGAACCCTCTTTGCTTTATAAATAGTTCTTGCAAATGCAGATAAACCTGTTATACTACTGTATTGGAGGGTTGAAATAAATGCAGGAACAAAACGAAACAAATTTGAAGCGTGCGCCGGTATGGTGCGCGTTCCGGGCCGCAGCGCCTCAGACGCTGCCGGTGTTTGCCGGATATTTGGTGCTGGGCCTCGGCTACGGCATCTATGTGCAGTCGCTGGGCCTGCCGGTCTGGCTGCCGCCCCTGATGGGTACGGTAGTGTACGGCGGCTCGCTGGAATTCGTGCTGGCCTCGCTGCTTCTAGGCAGCTTTGCGCCGGTGTCGGCCTTTCTGATGGCGCTGATGATCCAGGCGCGGCATCTTTTCTACGGCCTGACCATGCTGCAGCGCTACCGCGGCTACGGCCTGCGCAGCGCCTACATGATCTTTGCCATGAGCGACGAGACCTTCTCTATCACCTGCTCGGCAGAGCCGTCCGAGGGCGTGGATAAGGGCTGGTTCATGTTCTTCATCACCCTGCTGGACCAGATCTATTGGGTCGCCAGCGCGGCCATGGGCGCGGCCCTCGGCTCTGTCCTGCCCTTCAGTACCGAGGGCGTCGATTTCGTCATGACGGCTATGTTCGTGGTCATCTTCCTCAACCAGTGGGAAAAGGAAAAACAGCACGCCAGCGCCATCATCGGCATTGCCGCGCCGCTGGTCTGCCTGCGCATCTTCGGCTCAGACAGCTTCCTCATCCCCTCGATGGTCTGCATCCTTGTGGCACTGCTGCTGTTCCGCCGCCCCATCGAGGCCAAAGAAAGCGAGGCGGCAAAATGAGCAATATCCAGTTCATCCTGACCATCGCCGTCTGCGCGGCGGCGACCATGCTCACCCGCTTTCTGCCCTTTCTGGTGTTCGGCTCCCGGGGCGGCAAGGTGCCTGAGGTGGTGGAGTATCTGGGCCATGTGCTGCCTGCCGCCATCTTCGGAATGCTCATCGTCTACTGCCTCAAGGGCGTCAGCCTCACCTCGGGCAGCCATGGCATCCCGGAGGCCATCGCCATCGGCGTGACCGTTGCCCTCCATAAGTGGAAGCATCAGACGCTGGTTTCCATCGCCGGCGGCACGCTGTGCTATGTGCTGCTGGTGCAAATGGTGTTTTAAGCACGAAAAAGGACACGGCATTGCCGTGTCCTTTTTCGTGCTCAGTGATAGAACGTATCAAAATTGACCTGCCGGTAGAATCGCTGCTGCAGCTGGTCGAAGCTGTCGCAGTCCTGCGCCAGCAGCCACATGATCTTCGTCACGACGGCCTCAATGGTCATGTCGTGGGCCTCGAGGAAGCGGAAGCGGTTCTTGACCCGCTTGCCCACCTCATAGATGCCCACGTCGCTGCCCTCGTAAGTGACCTGGGTGGTGAGGATGAGCACTTTGTGGGTCTTGTCGTAGTCGCCGAGGCCCTCGGCGAAGGCGTCCATCAGCCGCTGGGGGATGCCGCCTACGCCAAAGCTCTCCACGATGACGCAGTCGTAGAGGCGGAAAATGTCGGGGATCAAATCGGGGCTCAGGCCGGGAGTCAGCTTGAGCAGAAAGACGCGGGGGCTGAGCGAGCGGCCAAACTCCACAGGGCCGGTGGGCCAGGGCGAAGGCACATACCGCACCAGACGGTCGCCCTGTACCAGTGCCAGCGCCGGGAAATTCACCGAGGCAAAGGCGTCGTAGCTGATGGTCTTGTTCTTCTTGGCGCGGGTGCCTGCGATGACATGGCCGCCAAACACCACCATGACGCCCCGGCTGCCGGAGTCGAGGGCGCAGATGACGCTGTCGCGAAGGTTTTTCTTGGCGTCGGTGATCTCGTTGGAGATGGGCTGCTGTGCGCCGGTGAGGATGACGGGTTTGTCGGCGTTCTGGATGAGATAAGACAGAGCCGCCGCCGAGTAGGCCAGCGTGTCGGTGCCGTGGCAGATGATGAAGCCGTCGTAGAGGGCATAGTTCTCCTGTACGGCCTTCGCCATCATCAGCCAGTGCTCCGGGCCGAGGTCGGTGCTGTCGATGCTGCACAGGGCCAGCGTGTCGGGGCAGCAGAGCTCGTTCAGCTCAGGCAGATGAGCCAGAAGCTCTTCGCTGGTAAGCACGGGCTTGAGGCCCTGCTGGGTGCGGACACTGGCGATGGTGCCGCCGGTGGTGATAAAAAGCAGACGCTGCTTTGTGGACATAGAAAAAGCCTCCATCAGGAAGATTGGATCGCATTCATAGAAAGTATAACACACTCGCCCGCCCTTGCAAAGTGGCGCTCGGGCGGAAAATGGAGGCTTTTGGAACTTGGTCATAGAAATCAGGGGGATTTGGTGTATAATAGAGATATAGAGCGCTGTCACGCGGGGTTAAGTTCTCTTTTGCGCACCAAAAGAGAACCAGAAAAGTGCCCGCTACTTTCGAGGCGCGGGAGGCACGAACTAGGGGCTGCTCGCCCCTAGTAACCCCAGAGAGGTGGGCTCCAACTCAAAATGCTGGAGATTCGTGCATTCGCACGAAGATCTCTTAACCGCATTTTGAGCCTCCGCCGTTTTACGGCTTCGCCGAAGATTTCAGGCTTTAGCAGAACTTTACCGTCAGCAGAGAGGTAACACCCTCGGCGAAGCCGTAAATCGGAGAAACGAGAAAAAAGCGTTTAGCGAAGCGGCTAGCTTTTTTCCGTTTCGACTTCTTCTTTGGGGTCTGAAAGGGGCGAGCAGCCCCTTTCTCGTGGGTCCAGCGCGTCGAAATCGCTGGTGGTTTTCTGGTTCTCTTTTGACATCAAAAGAGAACAATCAGCCTTAATGAAAAAGCGCTCTGCCCCGCGCCGTCGGCGCGCAAAGAAAGTAACTGATTTTACGATAATACAGGAAGTACAAGGAGGCCCACTATGTCCAATATCGTAATCATCGGCTCCGGCCCGGCGGGGGTGTCCGCCGCGCTGTACACTGCCCGTGCGGGGGTGGACACCACCGTCCTCGCTCGGGGGCCGGGTGCGCTTGACCGTGCAGAGCTTATCCAGAACTACTACGGCTTCGCCGCCCCCATATCGGGTGCGGAATTGGAGCGTCAGGGCATCGAGGGGGCCAAGGCTGTGGGCGTTAAATTTGTGACCACCGAGGCCGTGGGTCTGACCTATACTGATAAACTCACTGTAGAAACCCTCGATGGAGATTACCCAGCGGACGCTGTTGTCCTCGCCACAGGTGCTTCGCGGGCGACGCCCCGCATCCCGGGGCTGGCGGGCCTCGAGGGCCACGGCGTCAGCTATTGCGCCACCTGCGATGCCTTTTTCTATCGCGGCAAAGATGTGGCCGTGGTAGGCAGCGGCGAATACGCCCTGCATGAGGTGCAGGCGCTCCTGCCGGTGGCGGCCAGCGTCACCCTCCTGCTGAATGGTGCGCCGCTGGCGGCAGAGTTTCCGCCGGAGGTGACTGTCCGGCCGGAAAAAATCGACGCCATCCTCGGCGAGCAGAAAGTCACCGGCGTCCAGCTGTCCGGCGGCGATGTGGTGGAGCTGGCGGGTGTGTTTGTGGCTCTGGGCGTTGCGGGCAGTACGGCGCTGGCCCGGAAGATCGGTGCCGCCGTGGAGAACGACCGCATCGTGACAGATGAAAAAATGCAGACCACCGTCCCCGGCCTCTACGCCGCCGGAGACTGCACCGGTGGGCTTTTGCAGGTGGCGAAGGCCGTCTATGAGGGCGCTCTGGCAGGCACCGAAGCCGCCAAAGCGCTGCGGAAGGGGTGATCTGAGATGCCGGAGATCCTGCCTATCCCTAAATGCGGCGAGCACCGCCAATGTCTCGCCTGTGCCTTCCCCTTCTGGGACAAGCTGACCGCCGAGCAGCAGGATATGCTCTGCCGCACTACCCGCCCGGTGCGCTATCGCAAGGGCGAGCGGGTCCACAGCCCGGTGGAGAACTGCGTGGGCATCCTGCTGCTGCGCACTGGCCAGTTCCGGGCGTATCTTCTCTCCGACGATGGCCGGGACGTGACCCTCTACCGCCTCTTTGGCGGTGAGATCTGCATCCTCTCCGCCTCCTGCGTCATGAACTCGGTGAACTTTGACCTCTACATCGACGCCGAAGAGGACACCGAAGCCTACTGCATCAGCGCAGGCGTCTTCCGCAGTCTCATGCAGCAGAACGTGGAGGTGCGGTGCTTCGCCTACCAGATGACCGCTGAGCGCTTCTCCGACACCATGTGGACGATGCAGCAGATCCTCTTCATGAGCGCCGACCGGCGGCTGGCCATCTTCCTTGCGGACGAGCTTGCCAAGACCGGCGGCGACGATATCCGCCTGACCCAGGACCAGATGGCGAAGTACATGGGTTCTGCCCGCGAGGTGGTGAGCCGTCTGCTGAAATACTTCGCCGGTGAGGGCATCGTGAAGCTCTATCGTGGCGGCGTGACCGTGACGGATAAAGACCGTCTGATGAAGATAGCACACGGAGAATAAAACAGAAAAGGGACGCTGCGCATATACACAGCGTCCCTTTTATCGTGCGGAATTACCCTTTGCACCCCTGCTCTTCCCAGTCGCCGAAGTCGGAGACGTCGGCGATTTTAGTCGGGTCGAACTTGCCGTTTTCGTCCTTGGGGGCGACGGCGGGGCCGGCCTCCACGGGGTTCGGGTTCGGAGCCTCGGGGTCACAGACCGGGCGCTCTTCGCTCAGGTCGGGCAGGGTCACAGGCTCTGCGGCCTCAGCGGGCGCTGCCTCCGTCTCAGGGACGGCGGGCTCCTCAGCGGGAGAGGTCTCTTCTGCCGGTGCGGCGGCTTCGGCCTCTGCCCTGGCCTCACCCTCGGCGTATGCCTCGGCGGTCTTGGCGGCCTCTGCGTCGTCCTTTTCGGCTTCCTCGGGGAACTCGATGGATTCGATGATGGGTGCGGCCTTCTCGTTCAGGAGCTTGTCCATGATGACGATAGCGGCACCGGTGGCCGCCACAGCGGCGGCAGTACCCAGAATGCGGAAGATTGCTTTCATGCCATGACCTCCTTGGTTATGTTGCAGTTAGGAGAAGGTGACAACATCGTTCAGCGGCTTCTCGGCAGGCTCCACCGACAGTGCGGTGAGCACCGGGCCTTTGCCGCGGTAGATGTTATGGAACTTATAGCCGACCTTTGCGGTCACTTTGACCCATGCCCGCTGCTCGAGGGCCTTGTAGCCGTCGTAGCTGCAGGGGAAGCCCACGAACTGGATATCCTGCACGCAGCAGGTCATGGCGAACCGGCCCGGCACGAAACTGTTCTTGCCGGCACGGTTGGTCTGGCAGACCTGTGCGAGGAACTTGACGGTCTTGCCCGCGTACTTCTGGGGCTCGTCCTGACAGTCCATATACCAGATGCCGTAATCGTCGTCCGGGATGTCGATGACCGGGGCATTGATGTCGAAGGGCAGGGGGTCGGGGATGTCGTCGTAAGCAACGCTGCCGTCCTTGAACTCGTAGGCGATGTCACACTTGCGGGATGCCTGACGCACCAGCTTGTGCAGCTCCTGACGGGCGGCGTCGTTGTTGACAGCCTCGGCGCGGTTGAAGACGATGAGCTCACTGCGGGCGATCTTGTCCAGCATCAGCGCGCGCATGGAGTTGTCGCGGGCGTAGGTCAGCGCGGTGGTGCCGTCGGCGGTGGCGATGCACTGGTAGACGATCCAGTTCTCAGGCAGATTGTTTGCCAGGTCCTGCAGCATCCACATACCGTTATACTCGATGACCACGCGGCCTGCGTCGGCCTCCCTGGCCAGCTTTGCGAGGTTCTGGGGGTTCAGCTCAGCCTTGTCCTCGAGGTTGTAGAGCGTCACGCCGGGGAAGGCGAACTTCTTCTCATTGTACTCTTCTTCGCCCTCCTCGCAGACCAGCAGAAGGGTCTTGTCGCCGGAGTCGAAGTTGGGGTCTTCAAAAGTCTCCTGAATGAACTTGGTCTTGCCGCTCTCGAGGAAGCCCACAAACAGGTATACCGGGATCTCATTTGCCATAATCTTTTATCCTTTCAGGGTCGATCAGCAGCCGAACAGTGCGGCGATGCCCTTTTCATCCAGCTTGGAGCCGATGACCACCAGTTTGCCGCCGACGTCTGCACCGCGTGCGCGGACTTCCCACTCGCCGGGAACGTAGTCGAACTCCAGCCAGCCGTCTGCGCCGCCGTCCACGATGCCCTTGGAGCGGAGGATCATGCCGTAATTGCCGGTGTCCAGCTCGGTGAGGGCGTGCTCAATGTCAGCCTTGGAGAACTTCTTGGCCGTCTCGACGCCCCAGCTGGTGAAGACCTCATCGGCGTCGTGGTCATGATGATGGTGATGATGGCCGCAGCAGCAATGCTCGTCGTGGTCATCATGGTCGTGGTGGTGATGATGTTCATGCTCGTCTTCATCATCGTCATCGTGGTCATGGTGATGGCCGCAGCAGCAATGCTCATCATGGTCATCATCGTGGTCGTGGTGGTGATGATGCTCATGCTCGTCTTCCTCGTCCTCGTGGGCGTGCTCCTCGTTGGCCTTGGCAGCCATGGCGATCAGCTCAGCCTTGAAGTCGTCCTTGGTGGACATGGCCTTCAGAATCTGCTCGCCGGTCAGGGCGTCCCAGGCGGTGGTGACGATGGTAGCGGTGGGGTTCTTCTCACGCAGCATGGCCACAGCGGCGGCGATCTTTTCCTCGGTGGCGTTCTGGGTGCGGCTCAGGATGATGCAGCTTGCGTGGCTGATCTGGTCGTCGTAGAACTCACCGAAGTTCTTCATATACATCTTGACCTTGTTGACGTCGGCCACGGTGACGAAGCTGCTCAGCTGAACATCCAGATGCTCGGCCACGCCCTCGACAGCGCGGGTCACGTCGGACAGCTTGCCGACGCCGGAGGGCTCGATAACGATGCGGTCGGGGTGGTACTGCTCCACCACCTGCTGCAGAGCGGCGCGGAAATCGCCCACCAGAGAGCAGCAGATGCAGCCGGCGTTCAGCTCATTGATCTGGATGCCGGACTCCTTCAAAAAGCCGCCGTCGATGCCGATCTCGCCGAACTCGTTCTCGATGAGCACGACTTTCTGGCCTGCAAAGGACTCTTTGATGAGCTTCTTGATAAGGGTAGTCTTACCGGCGCCAAGGAAGCCGGAGAAAATATCGATCTTGGTCATAGTCTGAAATGCCTCTTTCTTTTATGCAGACGCCGCAAAGGCGCTGCCCAGCAGGCCCGTCGGGCCTTACAAGCAGTCCGGGCCGCTGAGTGCTGACCCGTAAAATTCCTACACTTCTATTATAACAAGGCTGTCAATGGCAAACCGGCCTTTTTGATGAGAAATTTGTAACATTTTTTGCAATTTGTTTGCATTTTCGGGCGGCAGGACCAAAATGGTACCTGCGAATTGCATTCTGCGTCCCGGAATGATACAATAAGGTACAGCAAACCATCGCCGCCGGACGTTTTTCCGGCAGAATAAAGAAAGAAGGCTTTTTGACATGAGCATGAATACCGTTCCCGAGCGTCTGGCCGCCCTGCGCGAGGCCATGAAGGCAAACGGCGTGGACGTCTACCTTATCCCGGTGGGAGACCCGCACGCCAGCGAGTATATGCCCGACCACTACACTGCCCTGACCTATTTCTCCGGTTTCCACGGCGAGAACTCCAACTTCGTCGTCACCATGACCGAGAGCGCTGTCTGGGCCGATGGCCGTTACTTCGTGCAGGCCGAGAAGGAGATCGCTGGCACGGAGATCCAGCTGATGCGGATGGGTGAGCCGGGCGTGCCGACCGCCGAGCAGTACTGCGGCAAAGTCCTGCCCGAGGGCGGCACGCTGGGCCTCTGCGGCCTGACCGCTTCCTGCGGTCTGGTGCGCAGCCTGCAGAAAGAACTGGACGCCAAGAAAGGCACTATCAAGCTGCTGAACCTCGAGGACGAGCTGTGGACGGAGGGCCGTCCCGCCCTGCCCGCTACCCCGGCATGGCTCCTGCCGAAAGAGTACGCAGGCTTCTCCCCTGCCGAGAAGCTGGGCCAGCTGCGTGCGAAGCTCTCTGAGCTGGGCTGCACCGCACAGCTGGTGGGCAAGCTGGACAATTTGGCATGGCTGCTCAATCTGCGTGCGATGGACATTCAATGCACCCCTTATGCAATGGCTTACTGCTATGTGACCCCCGATAAGGCGACGCTCTTCATCGACACCGCCCGCGTCAGCGCCGAGGCTGCTGCGGAGCTGAAGGAGAACGGCGTGGAGCTGGCTGAGTACGACGATGTGCTTACCTTCCTCGCCGCCCAGGCCGAAGAGCAGACCGTTCTGGCCGACCCCGTTTCCGTCAACTACGCTGTTTACCAGACCCTGCAGGCCAACCCGGCTCTGACCGTCAAGGACGAGGCCGACCCCCTGCTGCCCATGAAGGGCGTCAAGAACGAAGTCGAGCTGGCTCACACCCGCGAAGCTCACATCCGCGACGGCGTGGCTATGGTGCGCTTCCAGATCGAGCTGGAGAACCGTCTGGCTGCCGGCGAAGAGCTGACCGAGCTGACCATCGACGAGATCCTCCACAAGTACCGCAGCGCACAGGACAAGTTCCTGACTGAGAGCTTCGGCACCATTGCAGCTTACGGCCCCAACGCCGCCATGATGCACTACCACGCCACCGAGGAAGACCACGCAAAGCTCGAGAAGAAGGGCTTCTTGCTGGTGGACAGCGGCGCGACCTATATGGACGGCACCACCGACATCACCCGCACCTACCCGCTGGGTGAGCTGACGGAGGACGAGCGCCTGTTCTACACCTGGACTTTACAGTGCCATATCGACATCGCCCGGGCTGTCTGGCTGGACTACTGCGACGGCCATATGCTGGACACCATCGCCCGTGAGCCGCTGTGGCGCCACCTCATCAACTACCGCTGCGGCACCGGCCACAGCGTCAGCCACGTGGGCAACGTCCACGAAGGCCCCCACGCCCTGAACGGCCGCAACACCACCGTTTTCAAGCCGGGCATGATCGTCACCGACGAGCCGGGCGTCTATGAGGGCGGCGTCGTCGGCATCCGCATCGAGAATGAGCTGGAGTGCTACCACAAAGCATCCAACCAGTACGGCGAGTTCCTGGCATTCCGCCCCATCACGTTCGTGCCGATCGCCACCTCCCCCATCGTCCCGGGCGTTCTGAGCCGCGACGAGCTGGATTGGCTGAACGCCTACCACCGCGAGGTCTTCGAGAAGCTGGCTCCCCGCCTGACCGAGGACGAGCGCGACTGGCTGGCTAAGAAGTGTGCCGCCATCGGAGCGTAAAATTCTTCTGAAAGGCTCCCCTGATAGGGGAGCTCCGCGACATGCCCGTGTCAGCGGGATGGAGCGGTGAGAGGTTGAATTTCAACAAAAGCGGGAGGTGCTCAAGATGAACAGATATGATAAAGGATACATTTTTTAG
>OHAE01002792.1_pt1 | contig 9886 bp, 4 predicted proteins | sample 1577061 | NCBI WGS metagenome assembly OHAE01 (sample SAMEA3541535, study PRJEB24748) | human gut metagenome | biome: human gut; feature: human-associated habitat; material: faeces | place: China | collected 2012
TCATCGCTAAAGCTTTATTGAACCCCCGGTCCAACCGGGGGTTTTCTTTTTACAAAAAGGGGGACGCCGGTTTCCCGACGTCCCCTTTGGACTTACTCAGTCTTACTTACCTAACTTTGCCAGAATTTCCTGGATCTGTTTCTTCATCTCCTGGTTTTCCTTTTCCAGGTTATCGATCTTCTGGGCCTGGTTCTGGATGGTCTCTGCCATTTCCACTTTGCTCATGCCGTTATAGGCGGAGCCTTTGCCCACCTTGAAGGATACCCCCGCGTTCACGCCGGGGTCACCGTTCCCCATGGATACACCTACGCTGACCATGGTGTTGGCGTTGGGCTGGTAGAAGGCGCCTACTGCGGCGGCGTTGGCATTCCGGTAGTGGCCGAAGCCTACGGCGTAGCTTGCCTTGTCGGCGGGATCATAGTCCAGCGGATGGAGGGCTGCCAGTGCATTGCTTCCGGCAGCGGCCTTATTGATGTTGTTGTTCAAATGGCCGTAAGCGCTGTGCATATCCTGGTAAATCTGCTGGGTGCTGGCAGCGTTCACTTCATTCACGTAGCCCACGTTGGCAGCGGAGGAATTGTCGCTGCCGTCCGTCACCACACCGGTAATGGTACGGCCATTGCCGTCCTTGTCGCTCACGTCGACCTTCGTAGCAGCGTCAGAGCCACCGATTTTGATGGTCTTGCCATCGCTGTTGATGAGGTCAGCGGTCTTCTTCACCTGGGTATCAAGGTTCGTCAGGTTCTCAGCAGTGGTGCTGTCCTTCTTGATGTAGGAGCCATTTTTGTCCGGACGGAGTTCCTTCCAGATCGTATTGCCGTTGACTGCGTTAGTGGAGCCTTCTTTGATGTCTGTATCTTTCAGACCGCTGATTGTCTGATCTGTAATCGTGACACCGCCGATGGTGGCACTCTTGTTCACAGTCAGGGTATCCGTAGTCGTGGTCTGGGCCTTCACACTGTCCACGGAAATATCCTTGTTCAGAGACACCTGATGGCCTGTCACTTTGCCGTTGTCATCTTTGATATCAGTGACAGCAATATTGCTGTCGCCCTTAATATTATTCGCTGCAGAAGAGGCATCATTCACTGTCTGAATGGCTCCATCCAGTTTGCCGATGGCACTGGTGATGCTGTCGCCATCTTTCACATACTTATTGCTGCCACTGGTATTGCCCTGGCTGTACTTCTGGTCGCCAATCTTCGTGTTCACGTTGTTGATAGCATCCACAACGGTAGTTGTCGTGCCATCAGCGTTCTTCACACCGTCAGCCAGTTTGGAAACATCGCCCATTTCGCTGGCCTTGGCTACATCTGTGATGGTAACGGTACCTTTGTTATTGTTATTGTTATTGTTATCAACAAGGTTCATAGAAATCTGATGCTGATCATTAACAGCATAGGAACCTGCTGCCACATGGGTATCGTTTGCTCCAGCCTGATTGACAGCATCACTCATAGCCTGGGCTACCTGGCTTTCTGTAGCGGCCTTGGTAGAACTAGAGTAATCGGCTTTGGAATTCCAGGTGGTATTCGTCAGTCCGGAAACTTCGCCTTTGGTACCGTCGATGGTAACAGGCTTCGTTGTGCCGATTGTAATCATATCGCTAAGGCCGATGCCATTGGAATCGACTTTCAGGTTGCTGTCAGAGGTCTTGATCTTGACAGCATGGGTATTGCTATCAATTTCGAGGCCATCGCCCGTATTGACGACCAGCTCGCCGCTGTCATTGAACTTCAGGCCATCCCCTTTCTTGACAGAAATAACCTTGTCCGTGATATCAATGCCATTGCCAGCCGTATAAGCAGCATCTGCTACGGTCTGGTTAACGAGGTTCCGGACATCACCCATATTGGCGGCATTGCCATCGCTATTGGTGTTCACTGTATATTTACCATTGGCATCTTTTGTCAGGTTCGAAGCTACAGCCTTGATGCTGCCGCCGTTGACGCTGATGTTCTTATCCGCCGTATCCAGGGTGATCTTGGCGCCATTGTTATCTGTGCTGCCGGAAATGGAGGTGATACCGGTCAGATCCTGAGCCAGCTGGACTTTCAGCTTGCCATCCACGTTGTTCACGCCGATGTTCTTATCCGTCAGCTTCGTACTGTCGGCACCGCCGATGATGTCCATGGTGTTGTTCAGTTTCTTGGCAATTTCCTTCCCATCGTCGCCGGCGAACTTCATGCCGTCTTCCATGGTAGCTGCCTGGTGTTTCCCGTTCTTGTCTTCGTAGACAATGCGGTTGATGCCATCTTTGCCATCCACACCGTTGGCACCTTTGGACCCATCTTTGCCATCTTCGCCCTTTTGGATGGTGATATCCACAGCCCCATCCTTGCCGTTCGTGCCGGCAGGGCCTACCAGGCCAATCGTGCCCGGTTTGCCATCGGCACCGTCTTTGCCATCCTTACCTGGCGTGCCAATAACAATCTTTGTCATTCCACCGTTGAGGGCCTTATACACCGTACCACCGGTAACGAGCTGCTGGCTGCCGTTCTTCTCTTTATCAGAGGCATCCGGATCAGCAATCTTGCCCATACCAATGGCTTCGCCCCATGCATTTTCATTGGTATTCTGTTCATCCGCAGAAGCAGCGGTCTTACCATCAGAGCCCTTCAGATTTTTACCAATGTTGGAAGCATCTACATGGGCATCCAGATTATAGGCATTCTGTAAATCGCCCAGATTGACGGCATGCTTCAGGACATCACCGGTTGCTGTGGCAAGGGTGATAACGTTGCCATTACCATCATCACCATCTTTTAAAGGATTACCTGTAGCATCCTGTAATGCGCTTCTCAGATTGGTAATGGCTGTCCCGTAATTCGTACCATTGTATTCGCTTCCCTTGAGATCTATTTCTGCATAGGTGGAGCCCATTCTATTCGTGCTAGAACTAGGCAAATCTACCACATACTGTACTGTGAGCGTATCCAGATTTCTCAAATTGGTTCCCGTTGTGAAGTCCATGTTAATAATGCTATTTTGGGTCGGCAGATCCTGTCTGAGTTCTTTCCACATCGTACCGCCAGTAACCAGCTGATCGTATCCCTCCTGTTTACGATTAGGAGAACCAACCTTGCCCGTACCTAAAGCTGTGGCCCAGGCAACGGCGTTAGCAGTTTTGGCTTCATCGCTACCGTTAAAATGAATGCCAATATTGGAAGCATCCACGTTGGCCTTCAGTGTATCATTTGTGAATGCCGTGGAAATCATGCTGTTCACATCACTCAAGTTGGCTGCATGCAGTGCATCGTTTGCAGCAACATATTTGCCATCGGACAGGCCGCTGGCCATGTTGGTAATGCTGCCACCGTTGACGCTGATGTTCTTATCCGTCGTATCGAGGGTAATCTTGGCGCCAGTGGTTTTTCCATCCGTCGTTGTCTGGTTGGCAATGGATGTAATACCGGTCAGGTCCTTAGCCAGTTTCACATCATAGGTTACCTTGCCGGTGGTGGCATCGGTGTCGCTATGGAGCTGGATGTTCTTGCCGTTATATTGCCCTGCTTCCGTTGCCGCTGCTGTGTTGCCTTCTACAGTGAGAGCCGTATGAGCTCCACTGGCTTTTTTATCCAGTGCATTATAAGCTGTCTGCAGATCACTGAGATTCACCGCATTTGTCAGCCCTTCAGTGACCTTGGAAATATCCGTTGCACCATTCAATGCACTCTTTACATTGGTAACAGTAGTGCCACCTTCTCCGGCGAGGGTAATCTTCGTCTTGTCCACCGTGGTCTTGCCATCGGTAATCGTCGTATCATATTTTACGGAACTGTTATCCATATCGGAGATTTTGTCCGTATTGCTCTTCACCTGGGTATCCAGGCTGAGCAGGTTTGTCCCGGTGGTATTGTTGATCTTCACATATTCCCCATCTTTGTTCGGACGGACTTCACTGTACACCGTAGCACCGGTAACCAGCTGCTTACTGCCATCGTCATTCTCGGTCACTGTGCCGGTGCCGATTGCTGCAGCCCAGGCTTTCTTATTATTGGTAATATCTGCTGCTTCAGCGGCAGTTCCGTCAGCTTTCTTCAGGTTAGCCCCGATGTTGGAAGCATTGATGCTTGCCAGTTTCTTGATCTGTACCACGTTCACGGCGTCCGTATCATTCGTACCGGCTGCTACTCCCGTAATCTGGCGGGTCAGGCTGCCGTCCGCCTTGCCTACGGAAACTGCAGCGTTCGTCGATTTCCAGGTGGTGGAGGCTTTGCCCGTTTCCGGATCATAACCGGCTACCTCCTTATCAATAGAAGCTACCGATTCACTGCCGATGGCCACGCCGCCATCTTTCTCCACATCGGCGTTATGGCCGATGACTACGGCGTCAGAAGCAGTCAGTTCCTTCTGAGTATCAGCAGAACCGATGACCACATTATTGCTCTTATTGCTCAGGGTATGGTTATCCCCAAAGACGATGTTCTTGCTGCCATCGCTCAAGGTGTTCTTGGCACCGATGAGGTAATTGGACGTACCGCCTGTTACGGTGTTGTTGAAGCCTTCTACATAGTTCAGTTCCGTACCGGAAACCGAGTTGCCGAGGCCCACGACCTGCGTCTTATAGGCTTTGGAGATGTTGTTCCCGCCGCCGATAGCCATGACCTGGCCGCCGCTTTCAGGAACAGCCTGCTGCAGGGCTTTTTCCAGGTCTGCCGGGGTGCTGCCCTTCATGGTGCTGGTGTCGATGTTGACATCTTTATAGGAATCTGCGATGGTATTGCCGGCGCCCAGGATAATGGCGGCGTTGGAATTGGTGGTCATATTGCCCTGGCCGATGATGCTGTTAGCTACGCCGCTAAATTTCTGATCTGTGCTCGTGTTCTGGTTCAGGTTCAGGGTGCCCAGGGAGATAGAAGCTGCGCCCCGCAGGTCGACGCCGGAAGCCGTACCTGTATTCATGACACCGGAATAAGAGCCTACTACGGTAGATCCAATACCGGCGGTACCGGTTTCAAAGCCCGCTGCCATACCAGCCCAGGCCGAAGCGCCGTCGTCATTCTCATTGGTACTGAAGCCATCAATCTGTGGCCCTTTTTTGACAGAGTAATACCTGGTCTTGGCAGACTGGATGGCATTGTAAACTGTGCCGCCGGTGACAAGCTGATCAGAGCCATCGTCATTCTCGGTCACTGTGCCGGTGCCGATTGCTGCAGCCCAGGCTTTCTTATTATTGGTAATATCTGCTGCTTCAGCGGCAGTTCCGTCAGCTTTTTTCAGGTTTGTGCCGATATTATCTGCCCCAATATTAGCCTTGTTGCTGGCATTCGTATCTTCCACCGCTTTTTTCAACTGGGCAATGGTGGCCACATCCGTATCCGCCGCGCCGTCAGCTACGTTGGAAACACGACGGAGAGCGGTGCTCGTACCTACGGATACATAGGAATCAGCTGTCTTATCTGTTTTATAAGCTTTCGTGCTATTCGTTCTGAGGTCCGTCGACGCATCAGAATAGGAACCAATAGCAATATTACCATTATCTGCAGATGCACCATAGCCGAGAGCTACGGAAGCCCGCTGAATACCGGGGTTGGAATTAATTGTAATCGTTCCATCACCAGCAATCGTTTTTATTTGCAGGTTTTCACCCTTCGCATCTTTATCATAAGAATTTTTAGCAATAGCATTAGAGCCAATAGCAATGGAACCATAACCTGTAGCATCGGAATTATAGCCTACAGATGTAACCATATGGCCGGTGTCTTGCTTATCCGGCATCGTTTTTCCGGTCGGCATCCCAGGTCCGCGACCAATATATACACTACCAATAGATATAGCGGCATTCCGGTCACCAATAGTAATTGTATCGTCAGCAGCGATAGCTTTTAAGCCAATAGTGATAGAATTCTCCCCATTAGCTCCTGCGCCGCCATTATTGGCATAATCACTATCTGCAAAAGTCCCGTCCCTACGTTCTACCCCAATAAATCCTGAACCATCAGTCCTGGTTTTTACAAGAGCTTCCGCCGTCATAGGCGCTGCCATGAAGGACACCGATGCCAGGGCTGCCATCACCAGGGCCGCCAGGGCCTTTCCAGATGGGGTTCCTTCATTTTTGCTCTTACTGTGGCTCTTCGCCAGTTCCGATGCCACCACGTACATGTGCTTCGTCTTACTGTAGATAACCTTGAAAATTCTGTTCATTTTCTCCGCTTCCTTTTGTCTGTTTTCGTACTTTCGAGCCTCTCATACCGGCCGATTCGGCCGTGAGATGCCAGCCTCAGGCATCCTGCAGTGATTGATGAAATCTAATGTGTCTACATCAACTTTTCCTCTCCCCCTGTACAAATTAATATCAAACTTTTGCCGAAATATATTGCAGTCAGTGCATAATATCATGAATCCTACTCATAATCTAACGATATTATAGCACAAGTTATTTATTGTTGTGTAATATCCTGGTAAAATAAATAAATTGCAATTTATATATTAAATAAAATTGTATGCGTGAATATTGTTTTATTTTAGCCTATAAGATTCAGATACTTTACAGTCAAAATGGATAATATAAATATCATGCAGAAATAATGATTTTCAAATAATAAATAAAATATATTCCCACTGCCTATGATATGGAAAATCCAATATCGTCTGCGGAACCGGAATGGATGCGCCCGCAGGCGAACGGGTGGGGCTGCCAGCTGCCGGCCAGCCTGCGGCGCTTCCATCACCATCTCTCAGTCCGATGGACAGCTCTCTTCCGGGAAGAGAGCCTCCCGCAGCGTCAATTGCACGTTTTGGGGATAGAGTCATCAGGATTCCAACGGCGGCGCAGCCGCTAATCATTAGCCTCCTTCCTCGGGAAGGCGAGGGTCCTGCAGAGGACCCTCGAGCCGGGCTCATATGCGAGCATAACCTGCACATTAAGCGAGCACCTTAGAGCCCGGCTGTTGGTGGCTGCGAAGCAGACGGAGGTTAGCTATTGGAAGCGCCGCAGGCTGGGTTTGCCGTAATGATAAATACCCCCAATAAGATAATCTGTATACATGCAGCCCCCTGGATAAGGGGGCGCGCCAAAGGTGCAGGATGGATGCGGCTCCGCCGCGGGGGACTTCAGCTTTTATTCCTCAGATATATCTTTGCCCTGTCACAGTCATCTATCTGAGAGATTTCTCGACTCTTCGAAGCTGTAGCGATTCTTGTATGTAGTATCATTTCGACGCGTCACACCGCTCGAAATGACGGGGTGGGGAAAGCGGAGCATTTGCGGTTTACGGGTTGTCAACTTTGCGGCTCCGCCGCTAGCGGTATCCCATGTCTGACCGTCTGATGCCTTCGATGCGAAGCGGCTGATCCGCTCAAGGCTCAAGGCCTCACCCCCCCAGTGACTCCAACCGTCCCTGACCAGCGCCGCAGGCTGGACCTCAACTCTCAAATCTCAAATCTCAACTCTCAACTCTAAAAGAAAAAGGGACGCCGGTTTCCCGACGTCCCTTTGGGACTGAATCACTGAATCACTTATTGTCCTAACTTTGCCAGAATTTCCTGAATCTGTTTCTTTGTCTCCTGGTTTTCCTTTTCCAATGCATCGATGCGTTTGTCTTTAGCTTCATTATCCGCCTTCAGGGCATTGTAGTCTGCCTTGATGGCGGAGATTTCTTTCGACTGGGTGGCGATGGTTTCTGCCATCTGGGCTTTGCTCATGTCGTTGTACACGGATCCCCTGCCCAGTTTGATACTGAAGCCGCCGTTCACCATGTTCCGGTTGTCCCCCATGGTCCAGCCCAGGTTGAACATGGACCTGGCATTGGGCCGATAGAAGAGGCCCACCGCTGCGGCGGTCTGGTTCCGGTAGTTGCCTGCGCCGACAGCGAAATCCCACTTATCAGAGGGATCGAAGTCCAGCGGATGGAGAGCCGCCAGGGCGGCGGCACCGGCGCCGACTTTATTGATCCGGCTGCCCAGTTCACCCACCCGGTGATCCAGATTGAAGATGTTCCCTGCGTTGGCGGCTACCTGGTTATCCAGGGCCGTAATGTTTGCGCCGGCAGTGTTGGCGGCCTTGATGCAGTGGCCGTCCTTCGCCACCCGGGTCTCGTTGTACACCGTGCCGCCATTGACTATGCCTGCATTTTCTTTTTCCACCTTGCCGTCCGCTTTCACGGATATGGTGCTGAGGGCGTGGTAAACGGTATCGCCGGTGACAAGCTGGCCATTGCCATTTTCCACTTTGCCTGTACCGATGGCGGCGCCCCAGGCGTTTTCATTGGCCGTAATGGCTGCTGCATCGGCAGCGGTGCCATCGGATTTCTTCAGGTTTGCCCCGATGTTGGACGCATCGGTTTGGGCATAGGATTTCAGCTGTTCCATTACCACCACGTCGTGATCATCGACACCGTCCGCCACTTTCACGAGGCGGTTGTAGGAGGCGGAATTATATTTCTTTGCTGTAATCGTGGGTGCTTTGGTGTAATCGTTCCAGGTGCCATCCTGGTTGACCAGGTCATAGTACTGGTCCACCGTGATTTCTTTATTGTCTTCATCGTAATATTTGCCATCTTTTTCGGAGGCCTTCTGTTTCCAGACAACCCCGTAACCGGAGACATCACCTGCATTGTGGCCGAAGGAAATGGTGCCGGCCTTATCGGCAGTGGACTGGTAGCCGATGGCGGTACCGTTGCTCACGGTAACCACAGACTGGCTGCCTGCAGCCAAAGCATCATTGACGCCGGAGCCCGTGGAGCCGCCGGCAATGGCGGTGGAGAAATTCCCCTGTACCACGGAATTCCGCCCGCCAAAGGCAGAAGAGCCCACGCCTATATCCACTTTGTAAGTATAGCTTTCTCCATTCCTATCCACAGCGGTTCTCTCTTCTTCATAACCGGTGACAAGATTATTTTTACCACCAGCCACGGTGGACTGGGGTCCCACTGCCCGGTTGTATTCTCCGCCGCCCACATAGGACTGCCTGCCGGAAGCTTCATTCATGGTGCCCCCGGTGACGGAAGCATTAACGCCGGATGCGGTGTTTCCTTCCCCGCCTGTGGCAGATGCGTACGTGCCGGATGCCCTGTTGTAGGAGCCGCCGCTGATGGAGGATGCCATGCCGGTGGCATTATTGAACCACCCGCCGGAAACGGAAGAACTTTCGCCTTCCGCCGTATTCATGGCGCCACCGCTGACGGAAGAATCGATTCCCCTGGCCGTATTGCTGGCACCTCCAGTGACGGAGGAATAATTGCCTTCGGTGACATTAAACTCACCGCCGGAGATAGATGACCAGCCACCATAGGCCTGGTTATAATATCCCCCGCTCACTGAGTCTCCGGTGACTCCTTTTTTCTCTACGATTCCATAATCATCATCCGTATCATATGCGTCATGATAGCCACCGGCTACATTCGACTCTCCCCCTGTGACCGTTGCACTTCCGAACTGTATGCCATGGGTATTGGTCGTACCGGCTGCCCAGGAAGGACCGGATCCGGCCAGCAAGGCTCCACCTGTCAGCAGCAGGGCCACCACCAGGGCTGCCCCGGATGGCGTCTCTCCCGTCCGGCTCCGGCTGTGGCCTTTTGCCAGTTCCGACGCCACCACGAAGGTATGCTTTGTTTTGCTGTAAATAACTCTGAAAATTTGATTCATTTCTTTATGCCTCTTTGCCTGTTCAACTTTTGATTCCCTGAAACGTTAACCACGATCTTCAGGTAATATTGCCCATTCTACATCTGTTGCATGCAAAGGTCAAATATTTATCTATAGCTATGTTTGAATGTTACTTGTAGCAGGTGTAATATTTAGCGTCCATAAGTGCATACTGTTTCCCCTGAATTAAATAAAAATCACAGGGCCTGATCTGGTCAGCCGCTTCGCGGCAAATGCCCCCCTCAGCCTGCGGCGCTTCCATCACCATCTCTCAGTCCGGTGGACAGCTCTCTTCTGG
>OHAE01002805.1_pt1 | contig 9858 bp, 15 predicted proteins | sample 1577061 | NCBI WGS metagenome assembly OHAE01 (sample SAMEA3541535, study PRJEB24748) | human gut metagenome | biome: human gut; feature: human-associated habitat; material: faeces | place: China | collected 2012
GATTAACACCTCTAAAGTCTCTTACACGAGGTAAAGCAAGATTTACTAATCTGTCTAAAAATTCGTACATCTTTTCTCCTCTAAGAGTTACTTTACATCCGATTGGCTGTCCTTCTCTTAACTTGAAGTTAGCTACTGAATTTTTAGCTCTTGTAACAACTGCTTTCTGTCCTGTAATTGTTTCAAGATCCTTTACAGCTGTATCTAAAACCTTACGGTTTTCCTTAGCTTCACCAACACCCATATTTATAACAATCTTATCAAGTTTAGGGATCTGCATTTCGTTCTTGTATTCGAATTTCTTCTGCATTGCATCCTTAATCTCATTTAAATAAGTCTCTTTAAGTCTACTCACGTCTTGGACCTCCTCTCTTTAATTAATCAATAACTTCGCCAGTTTTCTTGGCAATACGAACTTTCTTTCCGTCTTCTACTTTAAATCCTACTCTAGTTGTCTGTCCTTTAACAACGAGCATTACGTTAGAAGCATTGATAGGTCCTTCCTGAGTAACGATGCCACCATTCTGGTTCTGTGCACTTGGTTTTGTGTGCTTTGTATGCATGTTGACACCTTCGACTGTTACAGTATTCTTCTTAAGATCTACTGAAGAAACCTTACCTTCTTTTCCTTTGTCCTTACCAGCGATAACTCTTACTGTATCACCTTTTTTAATTTTCATAGCTGACATTTATGCATACCTCCTATAAAACTTCAGGTGCTAAAGATACAATTCTCATAAACTGTTTGTCTCTTAATTCTCTAGCAACTGGCCCAAAAATACGAGTTCCTCTTGGGGACATATCATCTTTTATAATTACAGCAGCATTTTCGTCAAATCTGATGTATGAACCATCTTTACGACGAGCGCCCTTAACAGTACGTACTACTACAGCTTTTACTACGTCACCTTTTTTAACAACTCCGCCTGGTGTTGCATCTTTAACAGTAGCAACGATAACATCACCGATGTTCGCATATCTTCTAGTAGATCCGCCCATTACTCTGATGCAAAGTAATTCTTTAGCGCCTGTATTATCAGCAACTTTAAGTCTACTTTCCTGTTGAATCATGCTGTATTCCTCCTTTTTCCTATAAAGACCTTATCTAGCCTTTTCAATAATTTCAACAAGTCTCCATCTCTTATCCTTTGAAAGTGGTCTTGTTTCCATAACTTTTACTGTATCACCGATACCGCACTGGTTTTCTTCGTCATGAGCTTTTAATTTGTAAGTTCTCTTAACGATTTTGTTGTATAAAGGATGCTTTACATGATCCTCTACAGCTACAACGATTGTCTTATCCATCTTGTCGCTAACAACCTTACCTGTACGTGTTTTTCTTAAATTTCTTTCCACAACAATTCTCCTTTCTTAATTAGGGATTAACCTGTAACTATTCAGCAGCATTTGCCTTTTCAACTATAACAGTCTGGATTCTGGCAATGTTCTTTCTTACTTCTTTAATTCTGCTTGTGTTATCTAACTGGTTTGTTGCGTTCTGGAATCTTAAATTGAAAAGTTCCTTTTTAGCAGCTACTAATTCATCGTTTAATTCTGCAGCTGATTTTGTTCTTAAATCTTCTACATATGTCTTAATTTTCACTGTTATCACCGCCTTCTAAATCTGCACGTGAAACAACCTTACACTTAATTGGAAGTTTGTGGGTTGCAAGTCTCAAAGCTTCTTTAGCTGTTTCTTCAGGTACGCCTGCGATTTCAAACATAACTCTACCTGGCTTAACTACAGCTACCCAGTATTCAAGAGCACCCTTACCTTTACCCATTCGAGTTTCAGCAGGTGTAGCTGTTACTGGTTTATCAGGGAAAATCTTAATCCAAACCTTACCACCACGCTTTACATAACGTGTCATTGCGATTCTGGCAGCTTCAATCTGATTTGATTTAATCCATCCCGGTTCCATTGCTACGATACCGTATTCACCATAAGAAATCTTATTTCCTCTTGTAGCTTTACCTCTCATAGAACCACGGAACTGTTTTCTACGTTTAACTCTTTTTGGCATTAACATTATTTATCGCTCCCTTCTCTAGTTGGAAGTATTTCGCCATTGTAAATCCAAACCTTTACACCTACTTTTCCGTAAGTTGTATCAGCTTCAGCGAAACCATAGTCGATATCAGCACGTAATGTCTGAAGTGGAATAGTTCCTTCACTATAGAACTCTGTACGAGCCATATCAGCTCCACCAAGACGTCCTGAAACAGATGTTTTAATTCCTAAAGCGCCTGTCTTCATTGTTCTTGACATGCATGACTTCATAGCTCTTCTAAATGATACACGGTTTTCTAACTGTGCAGCAATGTTTTCTGCTACTAACTGTGCATCTTTATCAGGTCTCTTAACATCCTTAACATCCATAAATAACTTCTTATCAGTCATTTTCTGAACTTCTGCTTTAACCTTTTCTATTTCAGCGCCACCTTTTCCGATTACAAGACCAGGCTTAGCTGTATAAACATTAACTCTTACTCTGTCAGATGATCTTTCGATTTCAATCTTAGAAACACCTGTGCTGTATAACTTTTTCTTAAGGTATGTTCTGATTTCATAATCTTCAATAAGGTTATCAGCGAAATCAGCTTCAGCATACCACTTTGAGTCCCAGTCCTTAATAACTCCGACTCTTAATCCATGAGGATTAACTTTCTGTCCCATACTTTGCCTCCTATCTTATCTTTCATCGAGCACTAATGTAATGTGGCTGTTTCTCTTTAAGATTCTATAAGCTCTACCCTGTGCTCTAGGTTTAATTCTTTTCATTGTAGGAGCTGCATTAGCATAGCACTCTGCAATGTAAAGTTTACTAACATCCATATTGTTGTTGTTTTCAGCGTTAGCAACTGCTGAATTTAATAATTTCAAAATTACGCTTGATGCATATCTTGGGTTGTATGTGAGAATACCGATAGCACTCTGAACATCTTTACCTCTGATGGCATCTAATACGAAACATGCTTTCTGTACTGACACTCTAGCATATGATAACTTAGCTGATGGTCTAGTATCTTTATTAGCATTTCTTTCTCTCTTTATCTGGGATCTATGTCCTCTTGCCATAGATGAGACCTCCTTTCAAAATCTACAGGATATTATCTACCCTTCTTTTCGTCTTTTCCGTGTCCTTTATAAGTTCTAGTAGAAACAAATTCTCCAAGTTTATGTCCAACCATATCTTCTGTAACATATACTGGAACGTGCTTTCTACCATCATGGACAGCGATTGTGTGTCCAACCATCTGTGGGAAAATTGTAGAACGTCTTGACCAAGTCTTTACTACTGACTTATCGCCTGATTCGTTCATAGCGTCAATTTTCTTTAATAAGCTCTCATCCGCAAATGGGCCTTTTTTTAATGATCTAGCCATTAGTTTCTACCTCCTTATTTCATGTTCTTTCCGTCACGTCTTCTAATGATCATCTTGTTAGACTTCTTATTCTTCTTACGAGTCTTCAAACCAAGTGCCGGTTTACCCCAAGGTGTGCATGGTCCTGAACGTCCTACTGGTGCACGTCCTTCACCACCACCGTGTGGATGGTCATTAGGGTTCATAACAGAACCACGAACTGTAGGTCTGATACCCATATTACGCTTACGTCCTGCTTTACCAATGTTTACAAGACCGTGTTCTACGTTTCCAACTGTACCGATTGTTGCACGACATACGATTGGAACTAATCTCATTTCTCCTGAAGGAAGTCTTAATGTTGCATACTTACCTTCTTTAGCCATTAACTGAGCTGTATTTCCGGCAGCACGAACTAACTGTCCACCCTTACCTGGATATAACTCAATGTTGTGGATTTCTGTACCAACTGGGATAGCTGATAATGGTAAGCAGTTACCAACTTTAACTTCAGCGTTTTCACCATTCATAAGTACATCGCCAACTTTTAATCCGTTAGGAGCAAGGATATAAGTCTTTTCACCATCAGCGTAGCAAATTAATGCGATGTTTGCTGTTCTGTTTGGATCATATTCGATACTCTTAACTGTTGCAGGTACATCAACTTTGTTTCTCTTAAAGTCGATAATTCTATATTTTCTTCTAGAACCACCACCATGGTGTCTAACTGTTATTTTACCCTGATTGTTACGACCAGCTGTTTTGTTGAGAGATACTGTTAAAGACTTCTCTGGTGTAGACTTTGTAATCTCTGCATTATCAAGCTGAGTCATAGCTCTTCTTGAAGGTGTATATGGGTTAAATGTCTTAATTCCCATTTTCTTTCTCCTTTCAAATATCTTCTTGCGTAAACATTTAAAGCGGAGCGCTTAATGCTTACATACTAAAATTCTATATTTTATAAACCAGCGAAGATTTCGATATCTGCACTGTCTGCTGTTAACTGAACGATAGCTTTCTTTCTCTTAGCTGTCTTTCCTGTAACATATCCTCTTCTACGTGTCTTGCCGTCTAAGTTCATTGTGTTAACCTTAGCAACCTTTGTTCCTTCAAACATTCTTTCAACTGCTTCTTTAACCTGAGTCTTAGTAGCATCTGTGTGTACGTAGAATGTGTATTTCTTATCTGCCATAGCGTTCATGCTCTTTTCAGTAATTACTGGAGCAAGAATAACGTCATAATATTTAAGGTCTGCCATTATGCATACACCTCCTCAATTGTTGCTACAGCTGCCTTTTCAACTACTACTGTATCATATTTAAGAATATCATATACGTTGATAGTATTTGTTAAAGCAGTCTTTACTGTAGGAATATTCTTTGCTGACTTAACTGTGTTAGCATCGTTTTCGTTTAATACTACTAATGCTTTCTTTGTATTTAAGTTTGCCATAACCTTAGCAAATTCCTTTGTCTTAGGAGCTTCAAACTTAAGTTCGTCAACTACGATTAATTTTCCTTCGTTAACTCTTGATGTCAAAGCTGACTTAAGAGCGATTCTCTTTTCTTTCTTATTCATCTTAAATGAATAATCTCTTGGTGTTGGAGCAAATACAACTCCGCCGCCTGTCCACTGTGGAGATCTTGTTGAACCCTGTCTTGCATGACCTGTTCCTTTCTGTCTCCATGGCTTTCTACCGCCACCGCTAACTTCTGAACGAGTTTTAGCTTTCTGTGTTCCCTGACGGTTATTTGCAAGCTGGCTTAAAACTGCCTGATGTACTAAGTGTTCATTAACTTCTACACCAAATACAGCATCGCTAAGTTCGATTGTACCAACTTCGCTTCCTTCCATATTTAAAACAGATACTTTTGCCATCTGTGTGTTCCTCCTTTCAAATACTACTTACCGGCTTTAACTGATTCTTTAATTGTTACTAAAGATTTCTTAGGTCCCGGTACAGCACCTTTAACTAAGAGTAAGTTCTTTTCAGCATCAACTCTAACCACTTCAAGATTCTGAGTTGTAACTTTCTTACCACCCATGCGTCCAGGCATCTTCTTGCCCTTGAATACTCTACTAGGAGTTGAACAAGAACCGTTTGAACCTGCATGTCTATGGTATTTAGAACCATGAGCCATAGGTCCTCTTGACTGTCCATGTCTCTTAATTGCGCCCTGGAATCCTTTTCCCTTTGCAATTGCAGTAGCATCAATCTTGTCTCCCGCTTCAAAGACATCAACCTTGATTTCGTCTTTTACTGAATATTCGCCTTCGAGTTTAAATTCTCTTACATATCTCTTGTAAGAAACTCCAGCCTTGTCAAACATACCTTTAACTGGCTTGTTGACCAATTTTTCTCTGATATCTTCGAAACCAACCTGTACTGCTTCATAACCATCGTTTTCAGTTGTTTTTACCTGAGTAACAACACATGGTCCTGCCTGAAGAACAGTAACTGGAACTAATTCGCCAGCTTCGTTGAATATCTGAGTCATACCAACTTTTTTAGCTAATATAGCTTTCTTCATTTTAATTACCTCCTGTTAATCTACAGCGGATCGCATTCCGCGATCATCCTAGAACAGTTTTCGTAACCCGACCAGTTATCTGGCCCTTACTTATATAAAACCTTCAAGGATAATTCACTTAATTGTTTTAGATGAATTATTTGTTTTTCATCTTGATATCGATGTAAACACCTGCTGGCATTTCTAATCTTGATAATGCATCTACAGCCTTCTGTGTAGGTGTTACAATATCGATAAGTCTCTTATGAGTTCTCTGTTCAAACTGTTCTCTTGAGTCTTTGTACTTGTGTACAGCTCTAAGAATTGTTACAACTTCCTTCTTTGTTGGAAGAGGTACAGGACCGCTAACTTCTGATCCTGAGTTCTTTGCAGTTTCAACAATTTTCTTAGCTGACTGATCTACTAATTTGTGATCGTAAGCTTTAAGTGTAATTCTCATTACTTGTGCCATAAAAAAAGCCGCCTCCTTTTCGTACTATTTAGCACGACAAGCGGTGACCGTACAACCTATCCGGGCGTGTCGCAATCTCTTGCAACCTTAACTCGGTGTTTCCACTCCTATGGTGGACTTATGTTTTGTACAGTGACTTGTCGCCAGTTTCCTAACTTGACATTCGCTCCACGGAAAACCTGCAATATTCTGCAGCAACCTCACGTTTCAACGCTATCAATGTCACAGCAAGAGTTAGTATACACCATCATTTCATAAAAAGCAAGTACTTTTTCGAAATTTATTTATACAATTTATTTGACTTTTTTTTGTACACCTTGTATCATTTTTGAAGAAGGTATACAAAAGTGTATTCAATATTGATATATACTTTTTCTCCTCTGATAATATACAGCTTAAATTTTAATTTATCAAGCTTTAATAAAAAATTTGTTTTGAACATTATATATAGGAAGGAACTAAATTATGTGGATAGCAGATAATTGGAAAGATTATGAAGTACTTGATACTTCTTCCGGGGAAAAACTTGAACGTTGGGGTGATTATTTTCTTGTAAGACCAGACCCACAGGTTATTTGGAATACTCCAAAGCATGACAAGAAATGGTTCAAACCTAATGGCCATTATCATAGAAGTAACAAGGGTGGGGGACAGTGGCAGTTTTTTAATTTGCCTGAACAGTGGACCATTAATTACAAGGATTTAACATTTAATCTTAAGCCTTTTAGCTTTAAACACACAGGACTTTTTCCTGAACAGGCTACTAATTGGGACTGGTTTTCTGAAAAAATCAGAAATGCCGGACGTCCTGTTAAAGTTTTAAATCTTTTTGCTTACACAGGCGGTGCTACTCTTGCTGCGTTAAACGCAGGTGCCCACGTTACTCATGTTGACGCTTCAAAGGGTGTTGTTGCCTGGGCAAAAGAAAACGCCACTTCATCAGGTCTTATTGACAAACCTGTAAGATGGCTTGTTGATGATTGTGTAAAATTCGTTGAGCGTGAAATAAGACGCGGCAATAAATACGATGGCATTATTATGGACCCTCCTTCATATGGAAGAGGACCAAAAGGAGAAATTTGGAAGATTGAAGAAAGTGTATTTCCTTTCATTGAACTTTGTTCAAAGATTTTAAGTGATGATCCTTTATTCTTCCTTATTAACTCATACACCACAGGACTTCAGCCTGCAGTATTAAACTATATGATTAACACTGCTATTGTAAGCAAGTTCGGCGGACATGTTGAAGCTGATGAAATAGGAGTTAATGTTTCATCAAACGGACTGGTGCTTCCTTGCGGTGCGTCAGGACGTTGGAACAAGTAATATAGGTTGTAATATAGTAAAAACAGGTTGCCCGCTAACATTTTTGTTAGTAAGCAACCTATTTTTTTATTGTTTTGGGCGTGATTACGTGTCAGATAACGTAAATGTTGTATGACACGTAATTTATTAAAAAATTCTCTATCTTCCCTATTCACTATCTTAAACTACCAGTACTTCTTCCACATCAAATATTTCATCACTTTGGTCTGCACATACTGTAACGATGTATTTTTCATCGAACTTAAGCTGAACGAACTTGTACTCTTTCTTTCCAACTATCTGAGGTGCGTCCTCGCTAAAATCTATTTCGAAAGAGTTAAGAGGTTTTCTAAGTCCTATGCCTATGTTCTTTAAGTATGCTTCCTTTATTGTCCAAATCTCGCAAAATCTCTGCTGATTGATTTTTTCGTCTTCAATTTCGTTTATGTAAGCGCATTCGCTTGGCAAAAAGTTCTTTTCAGCAATTCTATGCTTGTCGCTTTTTATCTTTTGAATATCTATTCCTATATCTTCATCAGAAACTGCTGCAATTACATAGCAACCTGAATGAGAGATGTTAAAATGAATATCCGTATCTTCAAAGTAAGGCTTTCCAAACTTGTCTACCTTAACATCTCCGGCAATATTGTACTTTTCTTTTATGAAATTAATCAAAATTCCTGCGCCGGCACTTCTAAGCTTATCTGCCGTAACCCTTAACCTGCTAATTTTTTCTGCGCGTGCATCATCTAAAGTTTTTACAACTTCTCCAAAAACATTTCTGTTTCTTAAAACAGTAATATTAAAATAGTAAATATTCATTATCGTCCTCTTCGGTTAATTACTTTCTATTCAAAATTCTTCTTTTTCTTTGCCAGTCGTCTCTTTGGAACCGTCCATAATCCCGGTGCAAACAAAATAAGCAATGGGAATATTTCAAGTCGTCCAACCAGCATGTCAAACATTAGTACTATCTTAGAGAATACACTATAATCTCCAAAATTGCTAGTAGGTCCTACCAAATTAAGACCTGGACCTATATTATTAAATGTTGCCATAACCGCTGTAAGGTTAGTTGTCATATCTTTTCCGTCCAAACTTATTAATAATATAGAAGCAAGTACTATTATAACATAAGCACCTAAATAACATAAGACTCTTCTTACTGCATCATTCGATAACGGTCTACCGTCAGCCTGAACCTTCTGTACACTTCTTGGGTGAGTAATTGACATAACCTCACTTTTTATAGCTTTCAGAAATACAACTAATCTTGAAACTTTAATACCACCACCTGTACTTCCGGCACATGCACCTACAAACATAAGAAGTACTAATATGGTCTTGGAAAATTCAGGCCACAGGTTAAAGTCTGTTGTTGCATAACCTGTCGTACTTGAAACAGACGCCACCTGGAACAACGCTGTGTGAAATGCCATAAAGAAATTATCAAAACTTCCTTTAATGTTAATGGCTATAAGAAGTGCTGAACCAAATACGATTCCAAGATAATATCTTAATTCCTGATTCATAAAAGCTTCTTTAGTCTTTCTTATTAATAATAAGTAATAAACGTTAAAATTGATTGAACATATTATCATAAAAGTGGTAATTACAATCTGAGATGCAAGACTATAGGAAGCAATGCTGTCATTCAAAACGCCAAAACCACCCGTACCTACTGTACCAAAAGTTAATGTCATTGCCTCAAACGGAGACATACCTGTTATTAACAAAGCTATTATCTCAACAAGTGTAAACACAATGTATATTCCATATAAAATCATTGCTGTATGTCTTACTTTCGGAACAAGTTTTCCTACTGCCGGGCCCGGACTTTCCGCTCTCATAAGATGCATTATTGAGCCACCTGATAATGGAAGAACTGCCATAATAAATACCAAAACTCCCATACCACCAATCCAATGTGTAAATGAACGCCAGAACAATGAACAATGTGTTAAAGCTTCCACATTAGACAAAATACTTGAACCTGTTGTTGTAAAACCTGATATTGTTTCAAAAAGTGCATCTTCGTATGCAGGAATCTCTCCTGTAATAAAGAATGGCAATGCACCTACCAAACTCATAATAATCCAGCTTAAAGAAACTGCCGCAAAACCTTCTTTTGAATAAAATACCTTACTTTTAATCTTTCTGATTCTGCTTAAAGTCCCCACAAGAAGGCATCCTGCTGCAATAGCC
>OHAE01002813.1_pt1 | contig 9840 bp, 8 predicted proteins | sample 1577061 | NCBI WGS metagenome assembly OHAE01 (sample SAMEA3541535, study PRJEB24748) | human gut metagenome | biome: human gut; feature: human-associated habitat; material: faeces | place: China | collected 2012
TGCTAAACTGCCGTACGGGTAACCGTACCGGGGGTTCGAATCCCCCAGCTTCCGCAACGAGACTAAAAGGAGGTATTCAATTAAACCTTCACTCAAGGAGTCAAAGCACCGTATATCAATTGATTACGGTGCTTTTTTCGTATATTTTTGTTTCAAGGTGAAGGCCATCCAGCATCGGTTGGCAGTCATATCTTAGTCAATTTCTGCTACAATTTCTGCTACAGAAATTTTGCTGTCACAAAAATGTAGCAGAAAATTTGAGATGAATACCATCTTGAATTCTCTGCTACAGAAAATGACCTCGCATTTTTGGCAAAAAAATGTAGCAGTGACGGTCAAAAGATAGCCAAATTGACGCCTTATAAATCACTCATTCATAATAAATTATGTCGAACTTTGTGGCAAAATTGCTACACTAAAAAATGATTAGTTATTATGAGAATGATTTTTAAAGTGTCGTTCTATGTACGCTCCAATTACGAGAACAAAAGTGGTAAATCTCCTTTGATGATCAGAATCTATTTAAACAAAGAAATGCTTAATGTAGGTTCATCCGGTATCTATGTGGATAAAAAATTGTGGTGTAATTCAACAAGCCGAATGAAAGGGCGTACTCAGGAGGCATTGGTTGTCAATGCTCAATTGGATGAAATATCTACATCTTTCCAGGAAATCTTTAAGCGCCATGAAAGTGATGCAGACCTTACTCTTGAAAAAATAAAGAATTTTTTTCTTGGGAAGGATAAGGCAAAAATTACCTTTCTTGAATTCTATGATGATTATTTAAAAGAACTGCAGGCTCAGGTAGGAACAATCAAAGCAAAAGCTACCTATCACAAATATTCAGGGACCAAACGTCATTTTGAGAATTTTTTGCGATATAAGTATAGACGTAAAGACTTGATGCCAAAAGAACTGACACATCAGGTTATCAATGATTTTGAAACATACCTGCGTTCTGTTGCTAATCTTAAAATCAACACAGCAACCAAATTGTTGAAGTTCTTTAAGACAGTTGTTAGGAATGCCCAAAAGAAAGACTTGATTACTCATGATCCGTTTATGAATCATCATTTCCAATTGGAATATGTTGACCGAGGTTTCCTTACAGATGAAGAAATAAAATGTATCATGGAAAAGGAATTTCCGACAGCACGACTTGAAGCTGTAAGGGACATTTTTATTTTTTCGTGCTTCTGTGGTTTGGCATACATAGATGTCGCAAATCTAACACAAGATAATATAGTTACACTTGATGGTAAACGATGGATAATGACTACACGTCAGAAGACAAAAGTCCCAAGTAATATTTTGCTGCTCGATATTCCGGCTATGATTATTGAAAAGTATAGAGGAAGAACGAAGGATGGTAAACTTCTTCCTATATTATCCAATCAGAAGATGAACAGTTACTTAAAAGAAATCGGTGATGTCTGTGGTATTAAAAAGAATTTGACTTATCACCTGGCAAGACATACATTTGCTACAATGATATTAAGTAAAGGTGTTCCTATTGAATCTGTGTCAAAAATGCTTGGTCACACCAATATAAGGACTACACAAGTATATGCCCGTATAACAAACAAGAAGATAGAAGAAGATATGCTGGCACTTGCAGGTAAATTAGATAATTTCAATGATTCCATTAACCAAATAAAAAAGTAGGTAACATGAAAACAAACGAAAAAAGAGAACTTTCTTACTTCCAGTCTTTATTGGGGAAGTATATCAGTGAGCATCATCCGGAATTGTCCAATGACAAAGCTTTCCTAAGTAGCCGTGCAGATGAAGCATTGAATGTATATGCCAATGCCATAACCATTGGTCTTTCAGATCTTGAAGCTGAAGAAGCTGCAAATGAGGTTCTGTACAATGGACTTCACTTTTCCAAGTATGATACAATTGTAGAAGTATTATGGAATGAGTTTGCAGAAAATATACCTCAGAGTCTTGCTGAGAGGTTGGCAGCTATCCTTTTGGGCAATACAGCTATTCAGAAAACATTTGCCAAATATAAACTTGATGATGATTTTGACGGTAAACCAGAGTATGATGAACTTTACACTGAACTAACAGGTTGCATACAGATTATTATTGAAAGAAACGAGCTTCCTGTTTTCTGATTCAGTTTTACCAGTTAAAGTCGGGACAACTTTTGTTCAAGTGCAAAGGTAATTTCCGGCTTTCAATCGGCAAGGATTCCCAAAGGCTATGAGAGAAATCTCCACCTGAAGGTTGTATTTATCCCATAGTCCTTGCCTTTTTTGAAATCCGACCTTTATAAAGCCCTTGGAACAAAGGTTGTTCTATCCCGACTTAATAATAACTCTCTAAAATGGATGCTTATGAAAACAAAACCTACTTTTATATCAAATGAATCATTGAAGAAGCAACCTGTAAATCAGTCTGCTTCACATTATCGAGTTATATCTCTAATAAAGCTGACATTTTATATTGCTGTTCTGATAGGCTTTTGCTGGCTGCTTAACTGCATCATTACCAAAGAAGTGGTTATAGCCATAGGGCTGCTTATTGGCTTTATTCTCATTTCAAGCATAATGAGGTTTGCATTCTCTGTAATACTCACTATCGTCAAATGGATTGCGATTGCTGCAGTCATTCTGTTGTTGCTATGCTTTATATAAGCATTAATTATGCCTTTTGAAAAAGTAACAAAATCAAATAACTCATTTTATATAATGAAACCGACAAATACTCTCGTTACGAAATACGATATTATTATACCATTTTATACCTCTGAAAATGTGACGAAATCAGTCAGGAATATTTATGACCATGAATTGTGCAAGGAAGTTATTCGACTCTACTTGTTGAACAAACTCGATCGGATATGGAGAAATCCTTATGGCAGCTATTATTACAAGGCCAAGGGTGGTTTACCTGAATATTATAGACCTCAAATTCTAACTTCTGTAGATATTGAGAAGATTATAGCACAAAAGAAAGGGGGAAGAAGAAAAGGAACTGGCAGAAAGAAGCTTGCCGGAAATTCTCCTTCTGTAACCATGCGTGTTCCACAATATATAAGGAAAGAAATCCAGGCACTTATTGATATGTATGCCCATTGGTGTGCCAGTGATGAAGAACCTCTACTTGTATCTAAAACAAGTGTTGAACAACGTCTGAAGACAATTGAATTCCTGCATTATGTGACTGAGCATGAAAAAGAGTATATTTCTAATAATGAAAAATCTTCTATGATTTAATAATCTGAAATATGAAAAACACACATCTTTGATTTTGTGACAAAATCAGAAATATCTATCAAGTTTAATTTGTCTGCCTCTTTTATCGCAGTACCTCCATTCATTTCGCTTTCAACACTTCTGACGGCCATTTACGTTCCGGTGCAAAGGTAATTACGGTATTTAACGCAGATACAAGGTCAAGCCGGTAGTTTTGTAGAAAATCTCCAGCCCTTCGGGTAGTATTTTATACAAAAACCTTGTATCTGCTAATACCTACCTTTTATAGCACCTGAAACGAAAACGACCGAAGTGAAAGAAAGACGCATAAAAAAAATGTCGGATATACGAGAGGCAGATACCAAAGGTTGAAACTCAACTCCCTCAGCTCTAGAATCCGCATAAAATTTTTAACTATTAAACTTGTGAGATATGAAAGGTACTGAATTATTCAAGGCTGCTATCCAAAACTACTTGGAGTATAGAGCAATGACAGACGATTTGTTTGCACCACGATACGCAAATCCGGCAAAGAACATTGACGATTGCATAACCTATATACTTAATGAAGTTCAGAAAAGCGGAATGAACGGATTTGATGATGATGAAATCTATTCTATGGCTATGCATTACTATGATGAAGATGATATTGAAATCGGAAAGCCTATCAGTTGTAAAGTAATGGTAAACCACCATGTTGAACTTACTGAAGAGGAAAAGCAGAACGCACGCAGAAAGGCTATTGAGCAATATCAGCAGATGGAACTCAACAAATTACAGAGCAGAGTAAAACAGAAATCATCTGCAACTCAGATAACCAATGTTCAACCCTCATTATTTGATTTTTGATTATGAAGCCGAAAACACGTATCCAGTCTGAAATTGTTACATTATCAAAAAGACTGAAAAGCATATCAGAGAAACAAAAGGCATACGCATACAAGCATTGTTTCAGCCATATTGCTCGTATGACGAGTAAAGGAATTGTAACTTGTACCGATTGTGGTCATTCTTGGAAGGGTGAAAATATCCCTTCCTCAGACCATGCGGAATGTACTTGTCCATATTGTGGAAGCAAATTGGAGGTAATGACAACCCGTCAGAGAGTGTTTAAAGCTACAGAATATTTCTCTATCATTACAACCTGTAAAGGTTATCAGGTAATCCGTTTTTTTATAGTCAGAGCTAATAGAAAGGTTGGCTATCTAGCGAAATATGAAATCAATGAAATAGTGCAGCAGTGGATTGCTCCTAATGGTAGAGGTGAAATTATAGCACGTTTGCGGTGTATGTCCTCTATGTATTATGATTTGTGGAATGAACACAGCTGCATGGAACTGAGGTCAAATAGTAACCACTTTGCATACGATATTACTCCACAATGCACCTATCCACATATCAGAATTATGAAGAAAATTAGACGAAATGGCTTCAAGGGAAAGTTCTACAATATATCCCCCAATGCTTTTTTCAAGGCAATCCTATCTGATAGCAAGATGGAAACATTACTTAAAGTCGGTCAGATAGAAATGTTCCGTCATTTCATTCGTTCAAGTGCAGGTATAAATGAATATTGGACAGCCCTAAAAATATGTATCCGTAATGGTTATGAAATCACCAATCCTTCTGAATGGTGTGATTATATCAGACTACTGAAACACTTTGGAATGGACATTCACAATTCCAAATACGTTTGTCCAAAAGATATTGTTTCCGAACATGACAAGTTGGTCAAAAGAAGGAATGATGAAATCAGACGAGAAAATAATGAACGCAAAAAGGCTCAAGCTATTGAAAATGAAAGGATATATAAGGAACAAAAGGGTAAGTTCTTCGGTATTTCATTTACGGACGGCATAATTCAAGTACACGTTTTGAGCAGTGTCCATGATTTTATTGAGGAAGCTGAGATAATGCACCATTGTGTATTTTCAAATTCCTACTATCTGAAAGAAAATTCTTTGATACTATCGGCTACCATTGAAGGTAAACGCATTGAAACTATTGAAGTTTCATTGAAAACTTTAAAGGTCGTACAAAGTCGAGGTGTATGTAATAAGAATACCGAATACCATGAGCAAATAATAAACTTGGTAAATCAGAATATGGGAATGATACAGAAATGTTTGGTCGCTTAACAGATATATGAGATATGAAAACTACAGAAATAAATCAGAGTATAATCGGAAAAAGGTGTGAATGTATGTTCACCGGTATAATGGTAAAAGGTACTATTACTGAAATAGAAGAATGTAAGTATTCTGTGAACGTAAAAGTTGTCTTTGACTCCCCACAGCAGTGGGGAGATGATATTTATGAACACGATTGGACATGGGGAAGAAAATCCGATGAGTTCGGACCTCTTAAATATCTCAAGTTAATAGAATGAAGGTGGGCGGAATTTCCGCCCACTACTTTTTACAATGAGCTTCAGGCGGCACAAAAAGTAGCAAAAATCCAAATGAATAACTTTTGTTAAATACACTATGGAATTTTATAATAATCAAAAAAAATACGTGTGAGTTGTTATTATATGAATCTCATTTTAAGATGTATTATATTATTGGTAAGTTGAATAAGTTTTTTTATCTTCGCATAATTATGATATTTTGTTTGTTTGAACAATGTAATAATAAAAGTAAAAAACATACAACGTAGATTAAATCACCAATAATTGTATCATCAAAAACAATGGCCATGGACAATCTTATATCAAAACTTACTATTGATGCATTAACTAATGAATATTCTGGTTCTTTATTAAAAGCCGGAAAGGATGTTCTTATTGCATCTGGTGATAGTTTCTTTGGCATAGCGTCTATTGCTGATGCTATATGTAAAATACCTTCACAATATCGTGAAAATGAATTTGTAAGGAAACTTCTGAGATTTTTATATGATGTTGACAGTATTAATTCAGAAGAACGGAAAAAAGTTTTGGATATTATATCAAAAAAAAGTGATGATTATGTTGGTAATATTTTACTTAATTTAATTGATCGTATTGACCATATTGAGAAAGCGGGTATAATTGCAAACTTATTCATAGCAATCTCAGAAGAAAAAATTGATGGTGAAATGTTCTTAAGACTTTCTACTATATTATGTAATGTGCCTTTTGTTGATTTGAAACATTTATCTGAATATCAAATAGACAACTATGAACCTTATATTTCCGAATCATTATATTCTTCAGGTCTTTTGTATCAGAGTATTATAGATGCAGGTGATTCAAAATCTATAGGTTGTAATAAATATCATATTTCTCATTTAGGTTACCAATTGGCATTACACGGTATGAGAATAGATATTTCAGATATAAATTTAACATCTAAAACAAAAGATGTAAGAGGTATAACTTGGAGTACCATTGATTAAATAAATAAGACAAAACAATAATTGTAAAATATATATATTATGTTAAGTATATTACATATTTCGGATTTTCACTATAGAAAAGAACATCATGATAATTTTCAGGAAATGGTAGGAAAAATGGCCAAAACTTTAGAGAATGAACATATTGATGTGGTTGTTTTTTCTGGTGATCTAGTATATGGAGGTAAGAATGTTTATGCTGATGCTTCAAATTGTTTATTTTCGTCGTTGATAGATAATTGGGGTCTTAATAAGAAAAATATAGTTATCGTTCCTGGTAATCATGATTTAAGTAGAGGTAAAGAAATGCAGATGGTTGATGATTCTATAAATACTAAATCAACAGTAAAATTAATCGATGAATTTTGTGCTGATAATGCACAACTTAATTTTAGTTGTACTAGGTTTGAATATTTCCAAAAATATATAGAAGATTTTTATAACGATGGTGATTTAGTTATTAAACACCCATTATATACTTATCAAGAAATTATTATTGAAGATAAAAAATATGGTTTTGTTGGACTAAATTCAGCTTGGAGAAGTAAAGAATCAGAAATGGATAGAGGGCATCTTGTATATCCAATTTCAATCGCACGAGAAGCTTTAGAAAAAGCAAAATCTTGTCAAATGTGTTTTTGTGTCATGCATCATGATTTGATGGATTTTAAGGATTTTATTGCACAAGAATTAGAAGATGTCATTTTTACTAATTGCCATTTTTTATTAACGGGACATTACCATAATTTGAAAACTGCAGCTTATTCTAATTCAGATATAGGATTGATACATTCTGTAGCACCTTCGATTTTTAATCAGTACGATAAGACATCTACTTATGGATTTTCTTTATGGAAAATAGACGAAGAAACATATGAAGCTGTTGAATCTGTCTACTTATATACAGATAAAATCTTTCAAAAGTCTGGAAATGATAGACATTTGTTTATACCTATGAATGAAGAAAAGTGGCAGCAGATTAAATTTAGAACTATTCTTCGTGAAAATTTATTAGATGCAAAGATTAGGGCTGATAAAGATTTTGTTTCAGGTAGACAAAAAGTGGATGGAACAACATTTCAAACATTGTTCAAGTCACCTGTTATTAAAGATAAAAGTATTGAAGAACAATTAGCTACAGATCAATTAGGAGTAAATATATCGTTGGATGATTTGATAAATAAAAACGATTCAATTTGCTTAGTTGGAACAAATAAATGTGGTAAAACATCTATTTTAAGAAAATTACAAATTCTTACATTAGAAGAAGCCTTTGTAAAAAAAACCATTCCTATATATATTAGTTATAAAGAATATAAAGGAAAAGAAATAAATATTAAAGAAATTATTCGTATTTATTTGCGACGTAATAGAAAAGAGCTAGAAATAATTCTTAAAGATTATAAAATATTGATTCTTATTGATGATTTAAACATGAATGATCAAGCATTCATTGAATCAATAAATGAATCTCTGCAATTTATACCAAATACTCGAGTAATAGTTACAATAGAAGGTAATATATCTAGGCCTCGTGTACCTTTGGTTATTGGCAAAACTACTTTATTATATTTATTTATACATTCTATTTCTGAACGAGAAATTCATCAATTGACATTAAGTTGGCCTAATATTCCAAAGGAACGAAAATATGAAGCCGAACAAAATATAATAAAGATTTTTAGACAAATGAATCTTCCATTTAATTTTTGGACAGTGTCGTTATTCTTGTGGATATTTGAGAAAACTGATGAACAAAATATTCACAACAATTTTGAATTAGTAAAACTATATATTGATGAACTTTTAGGACGTTCTGAATGGATTAAAGATTCTAGTATTATTTTAGAATATGAGGATTTAAAAAAGTTTTTAGGTGAGTTAGCATATCACTTATTAAAAAATGGTAAAAATGGATATAAAATAACATACGCTGAACTTGTTATATTTACATCAGAATATAGGGATAGTCATATGAAATTTTCAGTTGGCTCAAGAGATTTGATAAATATACTTATTGATAAACAGGTTCTTGAATGTACAAAAGATTTGGTAACATATCGTCTTAATGGGGTCTTTGAATATTTTTTAGCTTACCATATGACCGAAAATACAACTTTCTTAAATTCTGTATTAGAGAATAAAGAATTCTTTTTGTCCTTTGGTAATGAATTAGAATTTTATGCAGGTTTTAAAAGAGATGATTTTAATTCTGTAAAGAAAATATTCACTGTTGTAAAAGAATTATTAAGTGATTTTACTAAAGTTGAAGAGTTTAATAATATTGATGAAAAATTAATTTCAACCTTTAAGCAGGATTCTTTAATTAGTTCTGTTCCCAATAAAGCAATTGAATTGTATGATAAATTGACAGAGCAAGAAAAAGATGAAATTATGCTGGCTCCTTCTGATATAACAAAATCACCAATTAGTAATACAGAAGTTAGACAAAAGAAACAAATGAATTTAGAGTTTCCGATTGACGTTAATAGTATTGAAAAAGCGTTGTTTGTATTAGGAAGGGTTTATAGAAATAGTAACATTTGTAATAGTGAAGAAATTTCTGCTGACATTCTTAATTATCTATTAATGGGGTCTAGTAATTTGGGATTTCTTCATACAGAAAATGTCAAAAATGAAATAAATGAAAATCTTCAAGGATTGATAGGACAGATTGCTAATATAATGCCAATAGTTGTTGCAGCATTTATTTTTGATGCTATTGGTCAATTAAATTTAAAGCGAGTTTTTGAGGAAAAGTTTAACGAATTATGTGAAAACCCTAAAGGTAATGAGTATTTAATATTCCTTACCTCTCTTATATTAACAGATTTGGAATATACTAATTTAATGTATTGGGATAGAGCATGCTCTATCATAGATATAAAAGGACTTCGGTTTGCCTTGATGAACAAATTATTATTATTAAGAGTAACTCATTCAAGTAACAAAGAATTTGATAAACAAGCAATTGAAAGGCTTCGAAAATTAATTCCAGAATTTGATGATCCTAATAATAAATTACATGATAGTATAGAATATAGTCATAGACAAAGCTTATTAAAAAAAACATATGAAAGGTTAGTGCAAAAACAAGATTATAATTAATACCATAAAATTATTTTAGAATTTATGTAGTATAATGAGAATAATCTTTGATAATCAGTACTATATTTTTTATATATTATCCATAAATTATAGGACACTGTCCAAAATTTTGTGTAAATGGAAACAGGATTCAGTTGTAAGTTTGTTC
>OHAE01002815.1_pt1 | contig 9840 bp, 7 predicted proteins | sample 1577061 | NCBI WGS metagenome assembly OHAE01 (sample SAMEA3541535, study PRJEB24748) | human gut metagenome | biome: human gut; feature: human-associated habitat; material: faeces | place: China | collected 2012
CCACCATCGCCGGAGCATCCGACTTGGCAAGTTGCTTTTCAATCCGATCGATCTCCGCCGAGAGCTCCTCTTGCCGAACCTGGTAGTAACTGCGCTGGAGGAGGGGGATCAGCCGTTGGAGATCCTGCCGCTCCGGGTGGCGGGGAAATCCGTCGAAGAGGCGGCGGATCCGGCGTTTGAGCAAAAACCATCGGACTGCCTCTCGCCATCGGTCGAAGAGCCCGTTCGGCTGCCATTCGACAGCGGCCTGCAATTCGTTCCACAGCATCAGCAGCCGGGCCGACGGCATCTGCCGGCGAAGTGTGACGGAGAAGTCAATCGTTGTCTCCTGCTCGAAATGAAGTTGCTCGGTTTGCAGTCCCGATAACTCCTGCCGGATACGGGCCAGCCGCTCCTGCCGTTCGAAAACCGTCTGCAACGATTCGGCCTCGGTCTGAATGGCGCGGAGAAACTCCGGAGAGTCGGTTTCGGCCGAGTGCCACGAGTCGATCTCGGCCGGAATGGCTTTCTCGATAGCCTGCGTTTCGACGAAGGCTGTCTTGCGCTCACGGCTGCCCAGCAGGGCGGTGAGAAATCCCAGCCCTTGCTTCGCCAGCTTCTCGACCACATTTTCGATGGCCGAGTTGTTGTTCGAGACGACCAGCACGGTCTTCTCCTGCACCACAAGATTGGCTACGATGTTGAGGATCGTCTGCGTCTTGCCGGTTCCCGGAGGGCCCTGGATGATGCTGATCTGATTCCCGAAGGCTGCCTGGATGGCTCTCTGCTGGCTGGCGTTGCACCCAAAGGGGTAGATGAGCGGCGGCGCCGGGAATTGTCGGGGCGAGTCCTTGCCGGGATTCAGGTAGAGGGCTGCCGCCGAACGGTCGGAGACGAAGTCGATCTTCTGATACTGCATCAGCAGCAGTTTCTGGCCGTCGTCGGTCTTCAGTGGGTTGAGTTCCGCCACATCGCGCAGATAAGCGAAGCGATCCTGTGCGGGCGGCTGCTCCAGGCACGACCGAACCAGTTCGACCTCCGATCCCTTGTAGTGGGCTCCGGTGCCATTGGTGTATTCCACATACCAGAATCGCCGCGAGCCTTGTCGGAAGGCGGCAATGTAGGAGAGGGGCTCTATCCGACGGCCTTTGTGGAGCAGATGGCAATGTTGCGGATCAAACACCACGGGATCCTTCAGCCACAACACTTTGCTCGGGACATAGGAGTAGGTCTTCGGGAAATTGCAGAAAATAACATGACAGCGGTTAGGCCTTGAGGTGTACCAACAGCGTTCGACGGAGTCGGTTTTGTCCTCTCCGTCGATGATAATCCGGTTTTCCCGAGGGGCGTACATCTTGAATAGCGGTAGGTCTCGCTATTTTAATTTCTTGCCGCAGGAGAATGCCTTGTCGACTGTAGCCCCTAATTCGATATATTCGAGATGAATGGGGTCGAAGCTGATCGGGCGCAACTTACGCAGGTCGATTTGCCCGTCGGTCAGAATGCTTTCGTCGGCCGAGATGTTGACGATACGTCCTGTCAGATGGCAGCTTGCGGGATCATAGGAGAGTAGTTCGCACTCGAGCGTCATGGGCAGTTCGTCGATCATCGGGGCATTGACGTGCGCCGAAGGAGTGGCATGAAATCCCGCACGGGTGAATTTGTCAGGGACTTTGTTCCCGGAGACGATACCCGCATAGTCGCAGGCTGCCACTTGATCGACCGTAGCCATGCTGACGGTGAAGGCACGTGTCGCAAGGATATTTTTCGTAGTTTTATGTCCGGCGGAGAGGCAGATTCCGATTGTCTCATCGGTAAACATGCCACCCCAGGCGGCATTCATGACATTGGGCATACCTTGCTCGTCGTAGGCTGCCACAATCAGCACGGGCATCGGGTAGAGCCAACTCTTCGATCCAAAGTCTTTCTTCATATTGCTTTGTGAAATTAGTCAGTAAATTTTACGAAAAATACAAGAATTTAACGACTCGACAAAATCCGAATCTTGATTTGAAATGGATCTCACAACGTTATTTCCCTGAAAAAAGGAATCTTGTTGATATTGTTGGCCGATTAGTATGAAAAAAAGCAAATGGCTACAGTTATTTTGTTGAGGTGGTTATCTTATTTATTCTCAATACATCATCATATTATCATTGATTATCAATGATTTACGTCTTAAAAGGTAGACTACTCAAAAATTTACTTGTTTTTTTGCGAAAAATCGAAGATTTAACGTTTTTTTCATCGGCTCTCTCCGAACAGAGGGAAAAAAGCAAAAAATTTCCTTTTTGAGCCGCGACTGACCTTGTCTGCAAAGATAGAGCATGTCGGGGTTTATTTCGCCAAAATGGACTGTAAAATCGAGGGCGGATTCACGGACATTTTCGGATTCCGAGTAAGGTATTTTGTGCTTGATCGGAGTGGCCGATGGGGACCGACCTTTGCCTTGGGTCGCTTATAAGTTTTTGCAGCCAAAAGAGAAAATGGCCGGAACCATTTAGCTATGGCATAGCCATCTCTTTTCTTCCCTCAATTTGACTTTACTTTAATGAACGTATATATGAATACGGGGATAAAGTAAAGGTGATGATTTCATGGAAAAGTGTAGATTTCAAGCCTCAATTTTGATGGAAAAGTGTATAACGGAACTCTTATTCGTTGGAAAAAGTGTGACGAGTTCGATTTATTCGCTTGAAAAAGTGTAGAAGCACTTAAATACCATATCTTCTATTCTTGAAATTTTTACCTATAACACATCATTAAATAGGTGAAAAGTAGTACATTTACATATTATATGATATATTGAATATGGCAAAGAATACAATGGGTACCAAGTTGCCAAGAAAACTGGAGCAGAAGATGCAGGTAGTGGGAGAGCAGATCAAACTAGCAAGACTGCGCAGGAATCTCAGCATGGCTCAGGTTGCCGAACGCGCAACCTGCTCGCCGCTTACGGTTGGCCGGATAGAAAAGGGAGCACCTACAGTAGCTATCGGCATTTATCTCAGAGTTCTCTATGCGCTTCAGCTGGATGATGATATACTTCTGCTTGCCAAAGAAGACGCAATGGGAAAGGCTTTACAGGATTTAAGTTTGAAAAAGCGAGAAAGAGCATCTAAAAAAGAATAAGCCATGAAACGACTATATGTATTTGCTGATTTTGATTGGCTAAAAGCACCAAGGCTGGTTGGAGAGTTGAGCTATGAATCACTTCGTGGCTCAGACAGTTATGGGTTCTGTTATAGTGATGACTGGCTAAGGGACTATGGTAATTTGTTTCTTAGTGATGACTTGAATAACTATTCAGGGCAGCAATATACAGCTCCAGGCAAGGATATTTTCGGATGTTTTTCTGATGCCCTCCCAGACAGATGGGGCCGCACATTGATAAATCGCAGAGAACAGATTCTGGCGAAAGAGGAGAAGCGTCCTGTTCGCCATCTTTCATCCTTTGACTATCTTGTCGGAATCGAAGACTACTCCCGCATGGGTGGTCTCCGTTTTAAGGAATCCTTGGAAGGAGAATATATCAATGCAAGTGAAGCTCTACGGATATCACAGCTAACCAATATCCGTGAACTGATTGCTGCCAGTTCTGAGATCGAAAAAAGTGAAGAGGAGAATCACCTGCCTGAATGACGCTGGATTGAGCAGCTTGTACAACCTGGTTCATCACTTGGTGGAGCGCGGCCAAAGGCAAGCGTAATTGACGAGAATAAGATTCTGTATATAGCAAAGTTTCCGTCCCGCAAAGATGATTATGATACTGGGCTTTGGGAACATTTCTCACACCTATTGGCAAAGAAGGCCGGCATACACGCAGCAGAGACAAGAGTAATCTTCACAAACGACAAATACCATACATTACTTTCCCGACGATTTGATAGGAAAGAAGACGGTAAGCGCATACACTTTGCTTCAGCCATGACTCTTTTGGGCTTGAATGATGGTGACAATGCCAATACCGGCCATGGCTATCTAGATATTGTTGATTTCATACTCCAGAATTGTACCAACGTGGAGGATAATCTGCAAGAACTGTATCGCAGAGTTGCATTCAATATCTGCATTGGAATAGCGATGACCATTTCCAAAATCACGGTTTCCTTCTGACATCCAAGGGTTGGACTTTGGCTCCGGCTTACGATATGAATCCAACACTGAATGAGTATCAGAGTTTGTTAATCAACAGCTATACCAATAAATCGGATTTGAATGAATTGCTGAATTCTTGCGAGGAATACATGCTTCAAAAACAGACTGGTCATGAAATTATCAGTGAAGTCTTGGACGCAATTAAAGTATGGCGAAGATTGGCGACACGATTAGGTGTTTTCAAAAGGGAAATAGAAATGTTTTCTGACGTGTTGGATGAAAGATATAAGGTTGTATGTAAATAATATTTTTGAATTATGACTTTAGAAACTAAGCGAAAAAAGACAAAAATCTGTTATCTAGATTTAGATAAGGATTGTTTAAATTTACTCAATGAGAGATTTGGTGTTTATGATGGAAGCTTGGGAAACCCTATTGATGTGTCTGGGAAAAATTATCGTGGTTTGAATTTGCTGCTTAATTATGAACTGCCTCTAAATGTACATGAATATGATATATTCATCGAAGATTGACTGGAAATATTCAGTTATCTTTGTTTGAAAACAATGCTGACTAATAATAGAAATAATCGAAAATGATATATGAGTAAGCCTATTTTATCACAAAACTTTGATTGGACCAAGCCTGTGCCAATTGTAGCCTTATTGGATTTGGATTTCAATATTCCAACATATCAGAGAGGGTATAGATGGTCTGAAACCCAAGTTAACGATTTACTGAACGACATTCAAGACTATATTGTATCTTTTCATGGGAAAGGCATTGGTAATGATGATTTTTACAGTCTTCAACCAATTGTGGTAAAATGGAATGAACAAAGGCAGAAATGGAATTTGATTGATGGTCAGCAAAGAATGACAACTATATTCTTGGTGATCAAATATTTCAATTGTATTAGTGGAAACACTCCGCTGCCAAGAATTGAATATGAAACACGTGATAGAAGCAAGATATTTTTACATGGTATGACAATTGATACCAAAAATGTGGCTGCATTACCTCAAAGCGCAGATGAAAATAATATAATGATTCCAAATGACGACAATATTGATTATAAATATATGTCGCGCGTTTTTAAGGCAATACATGACTGGTTTTCAACAAAAGATAGTTCCTTTAATAGTTTTATGTTTCAAGGTACTTTTCTTCATAATATGAGAGTAATTTGGTATGAGTTGCCAGATAATGAGGATGAAACAGAATCATTTACACGATTGAATCTTGGTAAGATACCATTGACAAATGCTGAACTTATCAAGGCATTGTTCTTAAATAGTTCTAATTTCAAGAGCGAAAGCACTAATGCCAATGAGGTGAAGTTAGAGCAAATTAAGATTGCTGCTGAATGGGATAAAATTGAGAATACACTTGGTAATGACGAATTCTGGTTGTTCTTGCATGAACGAGAATACGACAAACCTAACAGAATAGATTTCATATTTCAATTGATTGAACAAAGCAATGCATTGAAAATTAAATTGATAAAAGATCTTGGAAATGATGAATATCGAACCTTTAGATATTTTAGCGAGTTCTTTACACAGACAAAAGAAAACGCTAAAGATTACTCTATAGTCATCAAAGAAAATTGGAAGAAAGTTAAGAAGTATTTCCAAATTTTTGAAGAATGGTTCAATAATCTTGAAATATATCACTATGTGGGATATATTACTGAAACAAAAGGTTCTCAAAAAGTATCAGAATTGGTTGCTTTATGGGACGAAAGTAAGAATACTCAAGAGTTTATTGGGAAACTAAAAAAATACATAAAGAAAAACATTCTTAGAACTGTAAATCTTGATCAACAGTATGAAATATCATATCTTGATGATCAGGGCAATACCAAGTATTACCCAAAGAAAACTACTGCTAAACCGATATTTTTACTACACAATATTCTTACAGTAATAAATCAAAACAAACATTTAAAGAATAAAGATGAGTATGATGGAAGAGTTTTCTATAAGTTTCCATTTCATTTGTATAAGAAAGAAAAATGGGATGTAGAGCACATAGATTCAAACACTACAAACCCTTTAAGTGATCTTGCATCGCAGAAAGAGTGGGTAGCAAACACTTTTGAATTAGTAGACACAAGTGATGCGCAATTTAAGCAATTAAGAAAAAAAGTAAAGGAATTCGTATGTTTGAGTGATAAAACAGATGAAGAAATATTCAATCCTCTTTTTACGACACTTCAAGAACAACTACTTGAATGTGTTGATAGTGTCGGTCTAAATTCAGATAAACTAAAGAATCAGATAGGAAATTTCACTCTTTTAGATGCTCGCACTAACAGAAGTTATGGTAATGCTTTATTTCCTACGAAGAGAAGATTTATTATCGGTAAAGATCAGGGAATACGTTATTCAGTTAAATATGACAAATCATTAGATAAGGGGTACCAAATAGAAGAATCACATGGAGAAATAGCATTTGTACCTCCTGTAACGAAACAGATATTTCTTAAGTACTATTCCATAGTTCCAAATAGCAACATATCATGGAATGAAGTTGATTTTGTCGGATATAAGCAGAATATTTATAGACTATTAAAAGAAGAAAATTTCTTATAAGTTATGAATACGATAACTTTTTGGCAGTTACTGAAAGACAATAAGATTGTTATTCCTATTGTCCAGCGAGACTATGCTCAAGGAAGAGCTGATCAGGTTCGTATTAGAAAACGATTTTTGAAAAGTTTGATCATGGCTTTGGATGGTGAAAAGGATATCCTGCTTGATTATGTGTTTGGCAATCAAGAAAATGCTGTGATCACACCTCTCGATGGCCAGCAGAGACTAACGACATTGTGGTTGCTTCATTGGTATATAGCCATGAGGTTGGATCTTATACAAACAGATAGTGAAGTGCGCGATACCCTATTACGATTCACGTATGAGACAAGAGTGTCTTCATCTGATTTCTGCGAGTCTCTTTGCTGCGAAAAAATAACAAATATTTCTGATATTGAGGATGAATTATGGTTTTACTCGAATTATAGTAATGAGCCAACCATTTCCTCCATGTTGAGAATGTTGAAAGGGACCGGTGTAAACGATGGTATAGATGAAGTATTGTTAAACAAAGATTTAGATTCTCTAAAAAGCTATTGGGAAATTCTAACCAAACATTATGAACCAATTGAAAAGGCTCCAATCTCTTTTTATTATTTTCCTCTTGAGAAATACAAATTGACTGATGATTTGTATATCAAGATGAATGCTCGTGGGAAAGCACTTACTGGTTTTGAGAACTTCAAAGCAGATTTGCTAGATCATGTGAAAAGGGTATTTGTAATTACGGAGAAAGACAATATTGGCGAGGAAGACGTTGAAACAAAAGCAAGTATTAGAAAAGTTGAATTCGCCTCTAAAATGGACAATGCGTGGACAGATATTTTTTGGAAATTTAGAACAGAAAGCGATTTGATAGATGATATTTACATAGCATTTATCAACCGCTTCTTATTAAACTATTTGATGGTATCAGATCTCTCCCTTTCTGCTGATGCCTGGGAAAAGAATCTCCAAGAAGGTGCTTCGTTAAACTTTGGGAAAAAACTATATAGAGATGAATTAGTTTTTGATGATTTTGATTTTTACGCAAAGCATCTTGATGATACAAAATTAAAAGCATTAGAGTATTGCTTAGATTGTGTCGCTTCTAATATAGCCAATTTGGATAACATAAAATTATTATGCGCTCCCCGATGGGAAGATTATGGTGAATTAGAAGAAAATGATTTTAGTTTCATTCCAAAATATATAAAAACAATTAAAGACAATGGAATTGTCGAGTATAAGGTCGCTGAAATCACTTTACAAGAAAGAATATCGTTTTTTGCAATTTGTTGCTATCTTGAGCAAGGTGAATACGAACAAGACACATTCAAGGATTGGATGCGAGTAGTTTGGAATTTAATTCAAAATATTGATAGTCACTATAGTGTTAGTGTATTAGTTAGTGAATTACGCCAAATAAATAAACTAAAAACTTACTCTCACAACGTGTTGTCATTTCTACAAGATGTAGATATTGATAATGAGAATGTTATAGTATATTCTGCTATAAAAGAGCAAATAAATGAGGAAAAAGTTAAGGCAAAAAAGATACTCAGTGAAACTAATAGTGAAGAATGGAAAAAGAGAATAATCGAAGCTGAGAATTCCCTATTTTTCAGAGGCGCAATTAGATTCTTATTTCAAGATGACAACTGTCAAGAGGATTGGAGCCAATTTGATAAGAAATTGAGTAAAGCTAAAGAATGCTTTAACAAGGATGGAGAACTGCAAGGTAATAATATTCTTCTTCGAACATTTATCTCATTCTTTGATGATTGGAATAATCATTTCCAAGAGATTTACTATGATAACTCAAAGTCGCATTGGAGAGGAAATCTGTTGAATTCCAATCTGGCCAAACCTGTCTCATTGTTATTGTCAGGTAACAAATGTGATTTCAAATCATACGTATCATCTTTTGGCAAAAGCCAAAATCCTTATAAGGCATATATCCAGGAATTCATAGTAAAGACACAAATGCTCGACACTATAGTTGAAGATAGTTATTTGCATTGGAGAGGTGACTGGTGTGGAGGAGTATGGGCATTACACCCTTATAATACCAAAGCTAATTGGAAAATTTATTTCCTACATCAAAGAAATAATATCCTTTGTAAATGCAAAGACATCTTATTAAACGAAGATATGGAACGATATAGAGAGAATGGTATTTGTTGGGGAAAAGATATCAAGTTCAAGTATAAAGATTGTTACTTTAGTTGGACTAATGAGAACAAGGTACACAGAATGGACAAGAATGGTAATAAGATAATTAAGAGTCGTTTTTTTGATGGATGTAAGCCATGGGAAAAATTGTCTCCTCAAGAATTCAAAAATCAGTTGGATTCTTTAATGAACTAATATACGGCAAAAGGCTATAGTGAAGACCTGCTGATACAGAAATCAACAGCAGAACTTATTGAAAATGAACTTGGTTGGAAGTCTGTGTATGCCTTCGACAGCGAGGTGCTGGGCGAACAAGGAACACTTGGACGCAATAGCTATTCAGAGGTGGTGCTCACTCGTCACCTGCGCATGACATTGAAGCGTCTGACCCCTTGGAGGAACGACAAGTAGATGGTGGAAGCTGTAGAGCGCACGACTAGCTACATGAGCAGTCAGACGCTTATGTAGATCAACGAGGAAAAATATGGCTTCATGAGGGATGCATGAAGAGTCGTGTTGGTACAGCGGGAGCGAAATGGGAGTTTTTTCATGAGTGGAAACGACTGACGGAGCTTGATCATGACAACATAGAACTGCCTACCATGCTGCGTAGTATCTGCAGGAAGGAGAACCTGCTTGATCTGCTGGAGAACTTCATCCTTTTTGACCATAGTGATGGTTCGACAGTCAAGATATTGGCTCGTAACCGCCAGTATCTGAGGCTGTAAAATAAAGTGTGTCAAGTAAAGGAAAAAATATTAACTTTACAGACACACTTTAATTATGAGCAATTAATTTGATTTTGAATAGTTCAAGGCGAATGCCATTGAACAATTGAAGGCCGGAGTTCCTCTTTCCGGCAAGGATGGAGTATTGGCACCTCTGTTGGAGAATCTACTTAACATCGCCCTTGAAGGAGAGATGGATAGCCATCTGGAAGGCAGTGAACACGAGTTTGGCAACCGCCGCAACGGGCATATGAGCAAGCAGGTACAGACATCAATGGGAGAAA
>OHAE01002824.1_pt1 | contig 9797 bp, 8 predicted proteins | sample 1577061 | NCBI WGS metagenome assembly OHAE01 (sample SAMEA3541535, study PRJEB24748) | human gut metagenome | biome: human gut; feature: human-associated habitat; material: faeces | place: China | collected 2012
GCAGCCGCATCGCGGCGGCGCTGGCCTATGCCGCCGAGCACGGCAAGCAGGTGCAGTGCCTGCTCGAGCTGCGCGCCCGCTTTGACGAGCAGAGCAACATCGACTACTCGCGCATGCTTGAGGATGCCGGGTGCGACATTCTCTACGGCCTGACGCAGTACAAGGTGCACACGAAGCTGTGCCTCATCACGCGGCGCTGCCCCGGCGGCATCTGCTACTACACGCAGGTCGGCACCGGCAACTACAACGAAAAGACCGCCGAGCAATACACCGACCTCATGCTCCTGACGAGTGATCCGGCCATCGGGCGCGACGCGGCCAGGACGTTTGACCGGCTCGCGCGCGGCGAGACCGTCGGCGAGACGGAATCGCTCTGGCTCGCGCCGGAGGGCTACAAGCCACAGCTCATGGCGCACATCGAAGCGCAGATCCGCCTCGGCACGGCGGGCTACATCGGCATCAAGGTCAACTCCATGAACGACGCGGACATCATGGCGCAGCTCGTGCGCGCGAGCGCGGCGGGCACGGAGGTGGAGCTGTTCGTGCGCGGCATCTGCTGCCTGCGGCCGGGCGTGCCGGGGCGCACGGAGCACATCTCGGTGCGCAGCATCATCGGGCGGTATCTCGAGCACGAGCGCATTTTTGTCTTCGGCCGCGGGGATGCGCAGAGCGTGTTCATCGGTTCGGGCGACCTGCTCGAGCGTAACACCGTGCGCCGGATCGAGGCCTTCACCGCCGTGACCGACCAGAACGCGCGCGCAGAGGTGCTCGAGGTGCTCAGCGCCATGCGGCGCGACAACCGGCAGGCGTGGATCATGCAGCCGGACGGCTCGTATCTGCGCCCGGAGCCGACGGGCGAGCCGTTCGTGAGCCAGACATATCTGCACACGTATTTCGCCGGGCGCACCGTGCAAAAGCCCGCAGCCTCCGCCCCGTCTCAGCCGCAAAAAAAGCTGCCGTGGTGGCGGCGGCTGTGGAACTGGCTCAAAAATAACTGACGAAACAGACTTGACAAGCGCGCAAAAGCGCGTATAATGTATTTCACAATTCAACAGCCTTATCAAGAGTGGCGGAGGGACCGGCCCTGTGAAGCCCGACAACCTGCAGATTCCTGCAAGGTGCCAAATCCGGCGGTGCAAATCGAAAGATGAGGATCTTCGCCTTTTCCAAGCGCTCCGTCGGCTGTCGGGGCGCTTGTTTCTTTTGCCCGGCGTATCAGAAAGTGAGGAAATTTGCTATGGCTCATCATCTTTTTACATCCGAATCCGTGACCGAGGGACATCCCGACAAGATCTGCGATCAGGTCTCCGACGCGATCCTCGACGCGATCCTGGCGCAGGATCCGAACGGCCGCGTCGCCTGCGAGTGCACGGTCACGACCGGCGTCGTGAACGTCATGGGCGAGATTACGACCGACTGCTACGTGGACATTCCGAAGGTCGTGCGCCAGACCGTGCGCGAGATCGGCTACGACCGCGCCAAGTACGGCTTTGACTGCGAGACCTGCGCCGTCATCACGAACATCGACGAGCAGAGCGCCGACATCGCCCTCGGCGTCGACCACTCGCTCGAGAGCAAGCAGACCGGCGAGGACGCGCTCGACAACGGTGCGGGCGATCAGGGCATGATGTTCGGCTACGCCTGCGACGAGACGCCGGAGCTCATGCCGCTGCCGATCTCGCTCGCGCACAAGCTGGCCAAGCGCCTGACCGCCGTGCGCAAGCAGGAGCTGGTGGACTATCTGCGTCCCGACGGCAAGACGCAGGTCACCATCGAATATGACGAGCAGAATCACCCCGTGCGCGTGCACACCGTCGTGCTCAGCACGCAGCACGCGCCGGAGGTCGACATGGCCAAGCTGCGCGCGGACATGATCGAGCTCGTCATCCGCCCGACCATCCCGGCCGAGCTGCTCGACGCCGAGACCCGCTATCTCATCAACCCCACCGGCCGCTTTGTCGTCGGCGGCCCGCAGGCGGACTCCGGTCTGACCGGCCGCAAGATCATCGTCGACACCTACGGCGGCAGCGCCCCGCACGGCGGCGGCGCGTTCTCCGGCAAGGACCCGACGAAGGTCGACCGCAGCGCCGCCTACGCCGCGCGCTACGTGGCCAAGAACATCGTTGCCGCCGGACTCGCCAAGCGCTGCCTCGTGCAGCTGGCCTACGCCATCGGCGTGGCCGAACCTGTGAGCGTGTTCGTCGACACGCAGGGTACGGGCACCGTGCCGGATGCGCAGATTGCCGCGGCCGTGCAGCAGGTGTTTGATCTGCGCCCGACGGCCATCATCCGCGACCTCGAGCTGTCCCGTCCGATCTATCGCCAGCTCGCCGCCTACGGCCACATGGGCCGCGAGGAGCTCGGCGTCCGCTGGGAGGACACCGACCGCGTCGACGCCCTGCGCGCAGCCGTCGCCAAGGCATAAGCGAATCACCGAAAAAATCTCCGCAGCTTCGGCTGCGGAGATTTTCCTATATTGATTCGAGAACCGGCACAGCGATCGCGTTGGCGAACGGCTCAATAGTAGGAATGTCCCCACGTGGCGTTTTCATAGCTCGTGAGAAAATCTGCATTTGCGTGCTCGATCGGCGAGAGCGTATTGCTATCAAACGATGTGCCCGGCACCGTACCGTGATACCAGCTCTGCGCCTCGAAATACGCCGCGATCTGCTTTGTCTGGAAGATGCGGCCGTGGCGCGCGTAGATCTCATTGCGCGCGAGGCAGCACTGCTCCCACGTGAGGCCCGCCACATCCGCCTGCGTGAGCCGGCGCGTGGCGCTGTCCGGCAGGATGTAGCTGCCGGAGACCGGCTTCGGCGTGGGCGTGAGCGTCGGCGTCGGCACTGCGCTCGGCGTCGGCGCGGCGGAGGGCTGCGCCGTGGCTGTCACGACCGGCGTCACTGCGGCGGCCGGGTCCTTCGGCTTGGGTTTGACGTTGAGCGCGATGAGCAGCACGATCAGCGACACGCCGAGCGCGGCGAAGATCGCAATGAGCAGCGCCTTGCTGCGCGGCGCGTCCGCATCCCGCGCGGGCGCATAGGGCGCATCGTCCTCCCAGCCGGGCACGGGCGGATCGTCGACCCACGTGTTGTCAGGCGGCGGATCTGCCTCGTCATCCCAGTCGCCGACCGGAATGTTCTCATCCTGCCAGCCATCCGGCGGCGTGGTCTCTTCCGGCGGCGTCTGCTCCGCCCCGCAGTAGGGGCACCAGAGCGCATCGTCCGGAATGTCTCGTCCGCAGTAGCTACACTGCATTGGCTTCACCTGCCCTTTCCCACACACGTTGTTTTCCTCAATATACCATGGTATACATTCTGCCGCAAGATAAAAAATGTCCCCCGGTGCTGCCGGGGGACAAATTGCGTCCTGTTAACCCGCGATGCGCTTTGCGCCCACGTAATTTTTCAGGTAGTAGTTCGAGCTCAGGTCGCTGATGACGACGCAGCCTGCGCCGGAGCTGCTGTGGATGAACTGGCCGTTGCCGATGTAGATACCGACGTGGCCGATGCTGGAGCTGTTGCTCGCAAAGAACACCAGGTCGCCGATCTGGAGGTTCGCCTTCTCGACGTAGGTGCCGTTGTTGTTGTAGATGCTGCTGGCCACACGGCTCATGGAGTAGCCGCAGAGCTTGTACACGTAGTTGACAAAGCCGGAGCAGTCAAAGCCGGACGGGCTCATGCCGCCGTAGACATACGGCGCGCCCATGTACTGCTTGGCCGTGGCAACGATCGTCTCGCCGATGGAAGCGCTCGGCGTGCTTCCGCCGCCGTTGCCGCCCTCCGTCTTCGTGGTGGAGACATACGCGCTGTTGACATAGCCCTTGACGCCGTTGATGGTGACGGCCGTCCAGTCGCCGCTCGTACCGGTGATCGTCAGCGGCGTGCCGTTGTTATACGTGCCGAGGATGGAGTAGCTCGTGCCGGCGCCGGAACGCAGACGCACATCATTGCCCTTGATGTAGCCGGTCTGGCTCGTCGAGCCGCCGCTGCTGGGCTTGGTCGTGGTCATGTAGTCCTTGCTGACATAGCCGTCCTTACCGGCGTGGCTGACCTTGTACCAGTTGCCGCTCTCGCCGGTGATCGTCATCTCGGTGCCGGTGTTATACACGCCGAGGATGGAGCTGGTCGTGCTCGCAGCGGCGCGCATACGCACACCCGTGCCCTTGATGTAGCCGGTCTTGCTGTCCGCGCCGCCGGAGACGTAGTCCGAGCGGATGTAGCCGCTCGTGCCGCCGATGGTGACCTTCGACCAGCCGTTTTCCGTGCCGGTCACGGTCAGCGCCGTGCCATTCTGGTAGGTGCCGAGGATGGAGTAGTTCGTGCCCGGGCCGGAGCGCATACGCACATCGCTGCCCTTGACCGAGCCGTTGGAGCCGGACGCGCTGCCGCCGCTGCTCGTCACGCCCGAAAGCGAGACATAGTCCGAGTGGACATAACCGTCCGTGCCGTTATAATTGACCTTGTACCATGCGCCGCTGACGCCGGTAACGGTCATCGTGGTGCCGGAATTGTAGGTGCCGAGAATGGAGCTGCTCGTGCTCGCGCCGGAGCGCATGCGCACATAGCTGCCATCGATCGTACCGGTGCCGAAGCTGGCATCCATATCATTGGCGCGTTTGAGGTAATCGGAAGATATGTAGCCGACGGTGCCGTTGTAGACCACCGTGGCCCAATTGCCGCTGGACCGCTCGGACACCACAACATGGGTGCCGGCCGGGAGCGTCGAGATAATGCCGTAATTCGTACCGGCGCCCGTTCGAAAGTTCACGGCCGTCGTCGTGGTCGCGCCGCCGGCAGTCGCCGCGGAGGCCGAAACGGCCAGCGTGAGCGCGAAAATCACGGAGACAACAGTTGTTTTCAGAAATCGTTTCGCCATAGAATCATCCTTTGCTTAGTTATTCGCAAGCGCGCGGTCCAGCCACACAGCCGCCACATCCATGGCGTTGTACAGCCCGTCCTTTTCTGTCTTTTTGACCACACGGTCGCGGGACTTCAGATCCGGATCCGTCAGCTGGAGCTGCACGGAGACCCGCGTCGCCACGTCGAGATCTTTGACCTTCTTCGTGTCGAGGATCTGCATCATGATGATGTACTTGTCAGCCATGCTGCCGTAATAGAGCAGGTTGTCCTTGCGGCGCAGCGGATGGCCTTTGTAGCACAGTTCATTCGTTTTTGCTGCCAATGAGATACACCTCCGATACCACTGTTTTCGAATTGTAACACATTTCAATCATTTTGTCAACACCGCGCAGACCGGGCCGGGAAAGCACGACCCGGCTGCGGGGGAACACTGCGTTTATTCCGTGTCGCCTGTGTTCTGTGTCTTGGAGAAGTCTCCGAAGATGCCGGTCGGCGTACCGACATTCGGCGTCGGGAAGCTCTTGGTCGCCAGATCCTTATGGATCGGCTCCATGACCAGCTTCCAGATCTGTGCGGCGGGGTTGCCGGAAAAGTTCATATACTCGGGCATATCGTAGCCGGTCCAGACGGCGGCCACATAGTACGGCGTAAAGCCGACAAACCAGCGGTCGCAGTTATTGGTGGTCGTACCGGTCTTGCCGCCGACAGGCATACCGCTCAGGCGGGCCTCGCTGCCCGTGCCGCTGTTGACGGCATTGCAGAGCATGTCGGCCATGTTCCACGCGGTATTGGCCTTGAAGGCCACGATCGTGCGCGCGGGGTTTTCGAGCACGATCTCGCCGCTGGAATCCTTGACGTAGGAATACGTGCGGCCATAGGTGAACACGCCGTCGTTGACGAAGGCGGAGTACGCCTGCGTCATCTCGCGCACGGTGATGCCGTTGGTGAGCTGGCCGAGGGCGAGCGGCGCGTAGTCGCAGTCGGACTCGGCAAGGCTCGTAACGCCGAGCTTATCCTTGAGGAACTCATACGATGCGCGCGGCGTGAGCTTGTCAAGGATCTGCGCCGAGACGGTGTTGAGTGAGCGCTGCAGCGCCTCGCGGATGGTGATGACACCGTAGTTGCCGCCGCCGGAGTTTTTCGGGTACCAGCTCGTGCCGGTCAGCTTGATATCCGCCGCGTCGTTGACCTGCGTATACTGCGTGATGAGGCCGAGCTCCATCGCGGGACCGTAGGTCGCGATCGGCTTGATGGACGATCCGGGCGGACGCTTGGACTGCGTGGCGCGGTTTGTGCCGAAGTTGATGGTCTTTTCGCCCGTACCGCCGGACAGGCCCTTGATCTCACCGGTGTAGGGATCCATGATGACGATGGCGGACTCGAACTGCTGGCCGGAGGCCGACGGGCGCTGCGGCATGTTGTCGAGGTTGGTATAGACGTCGTCGATCGCCTGCTGGATGCTCGCATCGTAGCAGGAATAGACCTGATAGCCGCCGGAATAGAGCAGCGTGCGCGCCGTGTCACGGCTGACGCCCTTTTGCTCGACGAGGTCGTTGAGCACGTCGTTGATGACGGCCTCGGCATAGTAGCTGTAGATGGTCTGGGTGCGCTCATCGGATTCGCTGCGCACGAACACGAGCTCCTGCGCCACGGCCTCGTCGTACTGCTCCTTGTTGATCCAGCCCTGCTCATACATCTGCTTGAGGATGGTCTCCTGCCGGGTTTTATTGTTCTCGCGGCTGATGAAGGGGTCATACTTCGAGGGGTTGTTCGTGATGCCGATGATGCTCGCACACTCGGCGAGCGTGAGGTCCTTCGGCTCCTTGCCGAAGTAGGTCTCGGCGGCGGTGTAGACGCCGTTGCAGCCCTCGCCGAAGTAGACGATGTTGAGGTACCACTCCATGATCTCTTCCTTATCATAGGACTTCTCGAATTCGAGCGCCTGGAAGATCTCGAGCAGCTTGCGCTGCACGGTGATATCGTCCTGCTTGGTGAGGTTTTTGATGAGCTGCTGCGTGATGGTCGAGCCGCCGAAGTCGTTTTTCATCGACAGGAACATGTTGATGAACGCCCCCGTCGTGCGGTACCAGTCCACGCCCTTGTGCTTATAAAAGCGCTTGTCCTCGATGGCGACGGCCGCATGCTCCATGTCCTTGGGGATGTCGGCATAGTCGACCCAGACGCGGTTTTCCGTACTCGAGAGATTCGTGAGGTTCTGCCAGTTGCCGTCGGCGTCCTCATACAGGATCGAGCTCGAGAGCGAGACCGTAAAGTCCGAGAGCTGCACGTCCAGATCCGTGGACAGGCAGTTTTTCACGTAGTACGCGAAGATGCACAAAAACAAAAGCCCCGTGACGAGCAGGATCAAAAAGATCGTGCCGATCACGCGCAGGATCGTACCCGCGACGCTGACGGTCGCGTCCGCAGCCTGTGCCGCGCGTGGGGCGGATGCCGGTTTCGGTCGTTTTGCCATAGGCAATGGCCACCTCCCTGAGAATACATGTAAGCGGGGGAAACAGCGGGTCAGAGACCCGGTCAAAGTCCAGCGCATAAAAACGGTTAAATGATATTATAGCACACTCTGTCAACACCGGATAGCCCTTCGCGCATTTTTGTCCGGCGCGTATGGTTTGCGCGCACATTGGGCAAACTTTCCGGTGAAAGGAGCGTGGCATATGAAACGAACGCTGGCACTGACGGTCGTGACGGCGCTGTGCGCCGTGTCGCCCTTCGCCGCAGGCGCGGCGATCTCTTCCCTGCAGCAGCCGGACGCACCGGTCACCTCGTATGACGGTGCACAGGCGGAATTTGTTCTGCGCGATTATGAGGGGTATGTGAGCGTGTTCGCCCCCGGCGGCGACCGCAAGCCCCTGCAGGTGACCGGCATCGAGACCGCCGGACTGCGCCGTACCGACCGCGAGCTGCTGCGCGGCGGCATCACCGTCGGCAGTCAGGAGCAGCTTTTGCTGCTGCTGGAGGATCTCGGCTCGTAAAAAGACTTGATTTTAGCCGCCGAATAGGGTACACTGAAATCAGAAAAAGATCACGACTGGAGGATACCCCGATGAGTGAAGCATTCGGCAGTGATTATCTGACGATCGAGGACGAGGACGGCAACGAGTTCGAGCTGGAAGTGCTCGACGAGTTTGAGCTCGACGGACAGAGTTATCTCGCGGCGCTCCCCGCCGACATGGACGAGGACGACCCCGATTTCGGCATCGTCCTGCTCAAGATCATCGAAGAAAACGGTGAGGAGCTCTTCGGCTCCATCGACGACGATGACGAGCTGGACAAGGTGTATGATTATTATATGCAGGAAGTCTTCGCCGACGAGGACGAGGACGAGGCGGCGGACGCGGAGGAATAACTTTCTGCACAGTGCATAGCATGGGAGTAAGTCCTGCTGTGTGCGTGGAGCACGGTTTGTGCTCAGAGCCCATTTAAACCCACATCTCTCATAAGGGATGCCAGAACTTCCGCTGCGGATTGCAGGCCTCCCGGCCGGCTGAAAGATGCCGGTTGGACGTTGGAAGCAAAGAAACAGCAGAGAGGCGACCCACCTGCCTTCTTGTGCAGGTTGTAACTGGGCTCACACGGCATTGGCGGGCTGGCCGGCAGCGAAAGCTGCCGGCTTTTTTCTTGCCCAAAAGGGCAAGAAAAAAGCCGGATCTTATCCGAGGCGGATGAGGTAGAAAGGCCGCGCCACCTTCTCCATAAGGGAAAGGCTTAAAAAATGCGCGGCGCAATCCATTGACAACCTCTCCCGCCGGGCTTATCATAACCGCGGCGGCACGCGCTGCGTGCCGAATCCCACACAGACGAAAGGAGAGCACCATGCTCCGCTTCCAGAATGACTATTCCGAGGGCGCACACCCGAACGTTCTGCGCGCCCTGTGCGACACGAATCTCAACGCCACCCCGGGCTACGGGCTCGACGATGACTGCCGCCGCGCGGCCGACGCCATCCGCGCCCGCTTTGCCTGTCCGGATGCCGACGTGCACTTTCTCGTCGGCGGCACGCAGACGAACCTGCTCGCCGCGGCTGCGTTCCTGCGCCCGTGGGAGGCCATGGTCGCTGCCGACACCGGCCACGTCAACGTGCACGAGACCGGCGCGATCGAGGCCACCGGCCACAAGGTGATCGCCATGCCCGGAACGGACGGCAAGCTCACTCCCGCCGCCATTGCAGCCGCCGCCGCGCAGCACTGCGCCCAGCCCGGCGTCTACGATGAGCACATGGTGCTGCCGCGCATGGCATACATATCCGACGCGACGGAGCTCGGCACCGTCTACACGAAAGCGGAGCTGACCGCCCTGCGCGCGGCGTGCGATGCGCACGGGATGTGCCTCTATCTCGACGGCGCGCGCCTTGCGCAGGCGCTCACGGCCGCGGGCAACGACCTGCGCCCCGAGGATCTGCCGCAGCTGTGCGATGCGTTTTACATCGGCGGCACGAAAAACGGCCTGCTCTTCGGCGAGGCGATGGTCATCATCAACGACGCACTCAAGCCGGGCTTTCGCCGCGCGATGAAGCGCAGCGGCGCGATGCTGGCAAAGGGCCGTCTGCTCGGCGTGCAGTTTGCCGCCGCACTGGAGCAGGATCTCTGGCTCGACATGGGACGCCACGCAAACGCGCAGGCGCAGCGCATCGCGGCCGCGCTCTCGAATCTCGGCGTGCCGATGTACGTGCCCTCACCGACGAACCAGATCTTCCCCATCCTGCCGGACGATCAGATCGCGCGGCTGCAGGAGCGGGTAGCGTTTCACACGAACACCCGCGTGGACGAAACACATCAGGCCGTGCGCTTCGTGACCTCGTGGGCAACGACCGACGCGCAGGTCGACGCGCTGCTGGCGGTGCTGAACGAAGTGCTGGGCTGAGCAGACACCGCAGGGTTTCCTGAATAAAACAAGGGGGGCGGACGCCGCATGGCGTCC
>OHAE01002831.1_pt1 | contig 9766 bp, 10 predicted proteins | sample 1577061 | NCBI WGS metagenome assembly OHAE01 (sample SAMEA3541535, study PRJEB24748) | human gut metagenome | biome: human gut; feature: human-associated habitat; material: faeces | place: China | collected 2012
CGTAGGGCTGGTGTAATGTGCGTTCAGGGTGGAAGTGGCCGCTACGCAGGCCCAGCCGCAGACGGTGTGGTTGAGCAAGACGGATGACCTCAACAGTTTCGAGGTGGGGAAGCAGGATGATTCCGCGCTGGCTTTGACGTTGAGCACCACAACGCAAAACAGGATTTGCTGGCTGATGGCGCAGAGTTCCCGGCTGCTGCTGGGGACGGCGGACGCGGAGTGGGCGGTGTCCGGCGGCCAGGGGGTGATGACTTACTCCAATGCGCGGGCGGACAGCCACGGGTTTGTGGGGTCTTCCGATGTACCAGCCCTGATGGCGACCGATAAGGTGCTGTATGTGGAGAGGGGCGGCGGACGGGTGTATCAGTACGGGTATGATTATGAGAGCGACGGGTTCGTGTCCCGCGATTTGACGGTGTTTGCCGATCATGTGCTGGCCGACGGCGGGGTGTTGCTTTGGGGCGCAAGCCGGAGCCGCGGGCGGTGTTTGTGCGCCGGGACGGGGTGCTGGCGCTGATGACTTATAATAGCATGCACCAGGTGCATGCCTGGCACCGGTACACGACAGATGGGGTGTTCGAAGGGGTAGCCGTTTTGCCCAATGGGGATCAGGCGGATTTGCTGTTTGCCCTGGTGTCGCGGGAGGATGGACGGTTTATTGAGGTGCTGGCGCCGGGGAATGAGTTTCAGGATCCGGGAGGCAGGGATTTTGTGTCTGTGCTGGAGACTAACGCCCTGATTTCTCTTGAAGCTGCTGGACGCCGCCAGCATAGCGGCGGAGTGATGTTTTTCTTTGGCTCTGATGCACTGGTGGATGGTGTTGAGGTAAGCATTGACGGAACCCGTTGGGATGTACTGGACCGTTCCCCGTCTTCGTTTTTAACAAGGGGATGGCATTCTCTAGTTGCTGATGGATGCTGGAATTACGATTCCATGGTGGGCATCCGCGTTTCCGGCAACCGCGATTTCAATTTATTAGCTATTCAGGCATAATGGATAATAATATAGAGATTCTGAAAGAACAGCTTTCCGACCGCGTGTGGAGGTTAAATCACTTGTACTGGATTATCAATAAAGAGGGCAAGATGCAAAGGTTCCAGTTGAATTGGGCCCAGCGGCGGCTTCATGAGCAGTTATGGTACAGGAATGACATTCTGAAAGCGCGCCAGCTGGGCATTTCCACGTATGTAGCCATGCTGATGCTGGATATGAGCCTGTTCCGGCCCAATTTCCATTGCGGTATCATTGATAAAACTTTGGTGGATGGAACAGGCAAGATTGGCAAAATTGAGTTGGCTTACAGGAGTTTGGACTATGTACCGGATGATCCCACGGAAGAAGACCTTGCCCTGGCCGAGTTAGGACGCCTCATCAAAGGGGAGATTCAAGCCAGGCCTTCCAAAACGACGGTGTCTTTTTCCAATGGGAGTAAAATTACAGCCGGCACATCTCTCCGCGGCGGCACATTTCAGTTTTTGCATGTCTCGGAACTTGGATACGTCGCGGCCCATGCCCCTCTGAGGGCCCGCGAGATTGTGACAGGGGCCATGAACGCCGTTTCCAAAGACGGCGTGATTGTCCGGGAATCCACCCATGAGGGAGGAAAGTTTGGCCTCAATTACGAGATGACCAAGGCGTCCATGGAGATGGTCGGCAAACCTCTTTCTTCCCTGGATTGGAAGTTTTTTTTCTTTCCCTGGTGGAAGAATCCGGAGTATTTCCTTGAAGCTGATGATGAGCATGGATGCAGTTTCCCGGAGGATTTACAGAAGTATTTCGAGGATTTGAGGTTAAGGTGCGGCATTTCCCTGAATGATGCCCAGAAGCGTTGGTACGCCTCCCAACACAAGACATTTGGAGGATTGGTCCGTCAGGAATATCCTTCCACACCGGAAGAGGCGTTTCAGGCATTGGTGGAGGGATCCATTTATGGTTCTTACATGGACGCATTACGTTCCAAAGGCCGACTATGCGCCGAGTTTGAAAAGGATGATCTGGCTCCCTATTATGTGTCCTGGGATATTGGCATGGCTGATTATATGGTTCTCTGGCTCTGGCAGGTGAGGGGAGACGGCAAGTTTTACGTGATGGATTGCTTGCAGGCCAATGAAAAGCCCTTGGAGTGGTATATCAATTTCATCCGCACGAAGTGGGAAGTGATGTTTGGCCCCATTTACAAACATCTGGTTCCCCACGACGCAGGGAGGAGAGATACCCACGGGATTACCTTTGACGTGTATTTGAGACGAGCAGGGTTCAATGTGTCCGTAGTGCCGCGCATTTCCGATGTGTGGAATGGTATTTTTGCGGTACGGCGCCTCCTGAATCATTGCATTTTTCACGAGCGATGCTCCCGGCCTCTGAAAATTGACGGAGTGGAATATATGTCTGGCGTAAATGCCCTGGAGAATTATCAGAAGGCCCCGGCAGGAGCACATGGTGTTGAACGGGATACCCCCCTGCATAATAGGTGTTCTCACGCCGCGGACGCATTCAGGACATTTGCGGAAGCTTATGAAAATGGACTTGTTGGAGCAGTTGGAGCTGTTGCCATGCCTGCCCAAGCGGTAGAATCACGCCAGACACGAGGACTTGCCATAGGCGCGGATGCACTCTTTTTCTAAACTCCACCGAAAAGCCACACGTCAGCCACACGCCACAAGCATTAAATAGATATAATTTAGATGTACGACCAATTTCAAAAATATTGAAATTACAATGATATAGTAAAATGCTTTAGTTTGCCTTAATGATAAAATCTGCATGGGGTGCAGGGGGTCGCAGGTTCGAATCCTGTCAACCCGACCATTTTCCCATTCGTGAGGCCTTGCAGAATGAAGTATTCTGCAAGGCCTCAAACTTTTTTGCTCTGCACGGTATTCCACCCGGTCCTATGGTTCTGCCATGCATCACATTCTGAATGCATGACAATTTTCCAAAACCAAATATACACCGCCCTCAAAGCAGGAAGTCTGATCCTCCCTCCCTTTGGAAAAATTAATCGGGAAAATTATCACAAGATACATTTCCTCCCTCTTGCTAATAAACAAAAAAATCCTGGGTATTTGCCGGGTTCATGCCATTCATATTCATTGCCATTTCCTCTCCGACCGGCCCGCTACTCCGCTTCCCTGCCGTGAGACAGGACAAACCGGAACCGGGAAGAAACAGTTTTTTATTGCGTTGCAGGCAGGTAAATCATATACCCCGCCGGTTCAGACTTCACCTTTTCCCCCTTGCTTTCATGCCATCCATTTCCTTTCTGAATCATCTCGGAGCCCTGCTGACGCTTTGGCTTCTCCTATGCTGCGGCGCACCAGCGGCGGAAAACGGCAGAATCCTGATGGTGACGGAAGCGACTTTCCCTCCCTACGAATTCCGGGACGGAAACACCATCCTGGGCATTGACCCGGAAATCATGCGGGAGGTAGCCCGGCGCACCGGCAGGGAGCTGGTCATTGAAGACATGAGCTTTGATTCCGTGATTACGGCTGTAGTTTCCGGGAAGGCGGACGCAGCCGCCTCCGGAATCACGGTTACGCCGGAACGCAGGAGGAAAGTGGACTTCTCCATTCCCTATGTGGAAGCCGCTCAGGTTATCATCGTTCCCAAAGGTTCTCCCATCCGGAAGCGGGAAGATATCCGCGGCAAAAGAATTGGAGTGCAGCACGGGGCCACGGGAGACATTTACGTCACACGGAACATCCAGCAGCCGGAACGCTTCCCTAACGGAGCGCTGGCTGTGGCCGCCGTGGCGGCAGGCAAGGTGGACGCCGCCGTCATTGACCAGGATCCGGCAAAAATGTACGTAGCGGGCAATGAGCGGCTGGAAATTCTGCCGGAACCCCTCACTTCCGAATCCTACGCCATTGCCGTCCGCAAGGGAGATACGGTTCTCCTTCAGGATATTAACGACACCATTGCAGCATTGAAAGCCTCCGGAAAGCTGGAGGAAATACGGAACGCTTATGCGGCCATGCAGGTTAAATCCGCTGCCGGTCCCGAACAACACGCTTCCGGAGGGGGCTGGCTGGAAAATACATGGCTGGACCTGAAAGAATCCTTTTATGTCAATTTCATGCAGGAAGGCCGCTGGAAATACCTGACCAACGGCTTTCTGGTGACGGTGGAGGTCTCTTTCTTTTCCGTTCTGCTGGGCATTCTGGTGGGCTTTGTGGTGGCCGTCATCCGCGCCACGCATGACAAAACGGGCAATCTCCGTTTCCTGAATGCCCTCTGCAAACTGTACCTGACAGCCATCCGCGGCACGCCGGTGGTCGTTCAACTGCTCATGATCTATTTTGTCATCTTCGGCTCCGTGGATGTCAGCAAAGTGTTGGTGGCCGTGGTGGCCTTCGGCTTCAACTCAGGCGCCTATGTAGCGGAAATCATCAGAGGCGGCATTATGTCCATTGACAAAGGACAATTTGAAGCCGGGCGCAGCCTCGGCCTGGGATATGCCCAAATCATGATTTACATTATCCTGCCCCAGGCCTTTAAAAATGTACTTCCCTCTCTGGGAAACGAATTTATCGTACTGTTGAAGGAGACCAGCGTCTCCGGCTATATCGCCCTCCAGGACCTGACCAAGGGCGGCGACATCATCCGGAGCCAGACTTATACCGCCTTCATGCCGCTGACGGCCGTGGCCTTGATTTACCTCTCCGTGGTCATGCTGTTCAGCTGGATGCTCGGCAAACTGGAAAGAAAACTGAAAAACAATGAATGAACATCCTGGAAACACTCCCATGTTCCAAATCAGCCATTTGGTTAAGGAATTCAACTCCGTGCCGGCAGTCAACGATGTCACCACGAAAATTGACCGGGGTGAAGTGGTCTTCATCGTAGGTCCGTCCGGTTCCGGTAAAAGCACCTTCCTGCGCTGCCTGAACCTGCTGGAGGAACCGACCTCCGGAGAAATCCGTTTCAAGGGAAAGCTGATTACCTCTCCCGGAACGGACGTCAATCAATTCCGCCAGCACGTAGGCATGGTTTTCCAGCATTTCAATCTTTTCCCGCACCTGACCATTCTGGAAAATATCACCATCGCCCCGGTTAAAACGGGACGCTCCAACAGAAAGGAGGCAGCAGACCAGGCGGAAACCCTTCTCCAGCGCATTGGGCTGTACGGCAAGAGGCACTCCTATCCCCTCCAGCTTTCCGGAGGCCAAAAGCAGCGCATCGCCATCGTGCGCGCCCTAGTCATGAATCCGGATGTCATCCTGTTTGACGAGCCGACATCAGCCCTGGACCCGGAAATGGTGGGAGAAGTGCTCTCCCTGATGAAGGAGCTGGCGCAGGGAGGACTGACGATGGTAGTGGTTACCCATGAAATAGGGTTCGCGCGGGAGGTGGCTTCCCGCGTCCTGTTCATGGATAAAGGGAAAATTGTGGAAGAAGGGCCTCCGGACCGCGTTATCGACCGCCCCGCCAATCCCAGGCTGCAGGAGTTTTTTTCCAAGGTGCTCTGACACGGGCAGTTCTGGAAAAAATACAGGGGAAAGGAGGAAGAACCTCTCTCTTACCGCCTGCGCCTATAAACCAAGCAATTTGGAATAACCTTCTCTTTCCTTCCCCGGACAACGGGAAGCCTCTGTTCTCTACAACATGATCTCCACGTTATAAGACTCGTCAATCAACAGATAGTCACAGCCATAGAACCTGCATTTTTCAAGATTGTCCCTGTTTTCACGCAGCAACTCTTCCTGCGTAACGGGAGAACTCTCCATGCGCCGTTCAATCGCATTCTCATGGTTCAGGATATCACGGTAATGCCTTTGAATATAATTTTCTGAAAAAATAAGGCATACATACCGTATCCGTTCCCGGCAGGCCTGCGTAAAATCCTTCTTCCAGTCAAAGGGAATATAGCAACCTTCCACCACTAAATTTTGGCCGTTTTCAATCGCGGTCTTTACTATTTCTTTGATAATGCCCCAGAGGAAGGGAGTCAGCTCTTCATCGGGGCTTTCAGGGGAGAAAGAGCATATCCCGCTGCGTATCAACCCCATCTTTAAATGGTCAATGGATAAATAGGGATAGGAATATTTTTCAAGCACCCGCTGCGCCGCGAGTGTTTTCCCTGTATGCGTGCTGCCGCCAATCAAAAGAATCATAAGACTTCCCTCCCTGGCATTTCATAAGAAAGAACCCCAATCTTTCCCATGCAGCCAATATCCGGCATCCTTTCATATTCGTTGGTGATATCCATACTTAACCAGTTGCCAACATACTCACAGGATTCTCTGCATGCAGTGCATTCCGTAAAATAATCACCTTGAACATCAATCGTAAGCAATGCCTGCATCAGCTTGCTCTCTTCATTTTTTCAGTTCCTTCCGGAACGGACAAGAAAAAACACAAGGTCTCCCGCCCCTCTCCGTTGCCCGCCGGAATAAAAGCTGTTACGGTTCTCGTCCGCAGAAATAAAAATAACCTTCCTACAGCAAAGCCTTTGCCGTTTCCGGCAAAGGCTTTGAACACGGCGGCCCATTACGGGCACAAAACGGGAACCGCCCTAATTGCCGTAAGAGGATTCCACGCGCCTGGCTACGTCGCGGTAGCCGTACTCGGCGTCGTAAATCTGCTGGAATGCAGCAAGGGATTCCCCCTTCTTGCCCTGCTTTTCATAAAGCAAGCCAATCATGTAAAGGATTTCCTTCTTGGTGTCATTCATTTCTATTAATTCCTTATTGGCTTCCTCCAGCTGGCGCAGGGCCATATCATGCATGTTCTTGGCGTCATAGCACTTGCCGAGCAACAGCATGGCGCGGATGCGGATATGGGGGTTGTTGCGGGCACGCTGGAGTTCCGGAATGGCTTCCGTGTAATTGCCGCAGTCGAAGAGGGCCTGGCCCAGCTCAAAACGGGTTTGCGGGTCCGTGGGGTTGTTTTCCACACGCTGGCGACACAAAGCCACCTGCTGCTCCGCAGCTTCCTTGCTAAACTGGGCAAGCTGTTCCTGAAGTTCCTTATTATCCGGCTCCGCGGCAGCGCGGCGGCGGATTTCCTCCACCTGGGCCTTGCGGCAGCGCTCATTCATTTCCGAGGCCTTGTTTTCCAGGGAAATATCATTGTTGCTGAGGCTGAACGCGTAATTATAGAAGGAATAGGCATTGGCCCAATCTTCCATTTGTTCATAAACGCCGGCAATGTCGCGCACGACGGCCAGATCCTGCTGGTTCTGGGCGTAACGGGCGGAGAGAAGCCCCAGGCGCTCTTCCAGTTCCGCACGGGTGAGCCCTTTCTTGTCGCTCTTGTCCAGGGTGTTCGTTTCCGATGAGTTCTTCATCACGTCCCGGAAGCTTTTAGCCTCCTCCCACTTTTGCTGCTGCATCGTGGCGCGCGCCATGCAGTCCTTTTCGCTCTTTACGGCCACACTGTCCGTGGGATCCAGCTTCACAAGGTCATGGTACACTTCCGCAGCCTGGGCCGGCATATCCCGGGAAACGTAATGGGAGGCCAGCATGTGGAGCATTTTCTTGTTGCCGGGATGCCCCTGGCGAACGGTCTCCAGAGCAAAAGCGGCCAGATCCGGGAAATTTACTTCCATGGCAGCCGTGTACAGGGCCTCGTTTACCGGAATGCTGTAAGGATCATTTTCCAATTCGTCTTCCAAAGCGGAAAGCTGGGTAGCCGCGTCCTTTTTGGAAGAAGTAAGCTTGCTGGTGCTGATTTTCATGCCGCTGAACAACCCCCCTCTCTTGGCCTCCGGATTCAATTTGATTTCACAGGCTCGCAACGCCTTGCGGCCTTCCAGAAAACCGGGAAGCTGCTTTACCAGGGCCTTGAGCAGGCTGACGGCATAGGGATAATTGTTCATGTCCACCGCCTGGCGGGCGCGCACCCAAAATTCGGCCTGCTGGGGAGTCAACTGTTCTTCTGTAATCGTTTCAATCATGGAACTATATAAGCGTAAATGGTGAACAACGGCAGCGCCCCACCAGGGCGGCCCCGCATGTAATAGTTTAATGCTATCAGCCGGGGAGGCATACTTCAACCTTGTTTTTTGTTCCCGTTAGGAAAAAATATGCCGCATGAGACTGGATGCCCTTTTATCCCGCTACGGATATTGTTCCAGGAGGGAAGCGCCGGGTTGGATCAAACGCCACTCCATTACATTCAAGGGAAAACCATGCTCCTCCCCCACGGACAAGGTGCAGGCGGAAGGCATCCTACTGGACGGAGAACCTGTGGAATTCCCGGACGGCCTGTACGCCGCCCTTTACAAACCTGAAGGGTACACCTGCAGCCATGACGACGGGGAGGGGGATTTGATTTACGACCTGCTGCCCTTCCAGTGGCGGAACAGGAACCCTGCGGTTTCTTCCGTAGGACGGCTGGACAAGGAAACTTCCGGCCTGCTTCTCCTCACGGACGACGGAAAATTCATCCACCGCATGACCTCCCCCCGCCATCACGTCGCCAAAGTTTACGAAGCCGTCACGGAGGAGGACATTCCGACAGAAGCCGTGGAGTTGTTCGCCTCCGGAACCCTCACGCTGAACGGGGAAACCCGCCCCTGCGCCCCCGCCCTGCTGGAAATCCGGGAACCGCGACGCGCCCTGCTGACTCTTACGGAAGGAAAATACCACCAGGTTCGCCGCATGCTGGCTGCCGTAGGCGCTCCCGTCTTATCTCTGTGCCGTGTTTCCATCGGCTCCCTGCATCTGGACAGCCTGAACCTGAAACCGGGGGAATGGGCTCCTATCCGTCCGGATGCGCTGTAAACCTCCCATCCGCCATGTGGATTCCCATTTCCGAAGCACCAATTGCCTGTTTTCCGCACTTTGAGGTGGCGGCGGAATCCGGGGACTGGATTGTGGTGGACAAGGGACCCCCCCTCATCGTCCACCCGTCCAACGGGAAAAAGGAACCCTGCCTCCTGGAAGGCGTGGAAGCCCTGCTAAGCTATGAAATAGCCAACGGAGCCGCCCTCTCCCTGGTCAACAGACTGGACAGGGAAACCAGCGGTCTGACGCTGGTCGCCAAAAACAAAAGGGCGGCCAGGGAGCTGGGAAGAGCCATGCAGCGGCGCCTGATACACAAGGAATATCTGGCAATCGTGCAGGAATGGCCTGAATGGACGGAAACAGCATGCACCGCCCCCATTTTAAGACAGGGGGAAGTCGCGGAAAGCCGCATATGGGTCAAACAGGCCGTGCACCCAGCCGGAAAAGCATGCACTACCGTTTTCCGAAAAGAACGGACATGGAATACACGCCGGGGCCCCCTGGCGCTGGTCCGGTGCATTCCGGAAACAGGACGCATGCACCAGATACGCGTACATCTGACGCACCTGGGACATCCCATCCTGGGTGACAAAATTTACGGTCCGTCCGAACATTGCTATCTGGAATACATCCAGCACGGATGGAGTCGGGAACTGGAGGAGCAGCTGGTTCTGCCGCGTCATGCGCTGCATGCCTGCCGGCTGGAATTTCCGTTTGATGAAGAAACCTTCACCGCGGAAGCTCCCCTGCCGGAAGACATGCGGCGACTGCTTGAAACCGGGGATTAGTAAAAAAATTTCGTCATATGACCGGAATGACTTCATCCCGGTCAAAACGTACTTTCGCCAGACGGGCGTACTTATCCGCCTCTTCATTCCGGTAACCCAGAGCCAGGGCGCAAAGCGTGTAATAAGGGGAATTTTCCAGATGAAGAATGCGGTCATAGGCGGCCGGATCCATCCCTTCCAGCGCGCAGGTGTCCACGCGGAGATCCGCGGCGCAGCTCATCATGAACCCGAGGGCGATGTACACCT
>OHAE01002838.1_pt1 | contig 9753 bp, 9 predicted proteins | sample 1577061 | NCBI WGS metagenome assembly OHAE01 (sample SAMEA3541535, study PRJEB24748) | human gut metagenome | biome: human gut; feature: human-associated habitat; material: faeces | place: China | collected 2012
TCAGATCGCCGCCGAGCGCCAGCAGGCCATTAGGTTCTCGCAAGGCGCCTTCCGGCATCCTGTGCAGAACCACGTCCGAAACCGTATACATAAACAATCTCTGACTGAACGTCATCACGATATGCAAAATCAGCAACTTCTGTCAAACCGAAGTTCGGAGCGATTCCACCCTGATTCGGATTGTTGTAAAAGCCATGGATCTGATTTACACGGTCTTCTTTATCCCCAATCGTATCTTTCCAACGGAACAGGTTCGAGATCGTTCCTCCCGGATAACGGATAGATCCGAATCCTGCTTCTTTGTAGAGATCCGTGAACTCTTCTTTCATTTCCATCTTTGTACTGTCAAAAGAGCCATATCCGTTGAAAGCATATCGATGGTTAATACCTATCGTCGACTTTTCAATCGAACGTTCTTCTTTCGTAGGTGAAACTGTAAGTACAACTCCGATTGCCGCACGGTAATTCTTCATTGCCTCTTCCAGTTCTTTAATTGTCTCTGAAATTTCAGACAACTGACTTTCGGCAGTTAATTTTTCCGCTTCTGCAATCGCCTCTTTCAGCACTTTTGCCTCTTCTGCTTCTGTGTCCAAACTTCCTGATGCATCTAACTCTTTTGCTTCTTTAAGCGTTTCCTGTAACTGCGGGAAGAGCATTGCTCCTGCTTTTGATTCATAAACAGCTTTTGCCTCTTCTGCTGTGAGAACTTTATCATATACACGGATTTCGTCCACAAGACCTCTCATAGAAAGCGGGTCATTTCCTGCATTTTTATGACGCCCGATCAAAAGGTTTGTCAACTCATTAACAACCTGATTACCTGCATCTTTCTCGCTATCCTTTTCTCCGTTTATATAAAACGCAATTTTCTTTGTATCTTTATTGTATGTAGCCATTACATGCTGCCACTGGCTAAGATCAACCGTCTTATCGCTATATACATTCGTCGCATTTACATAAGTCGCATACTTATTATCTTTCGTAAACTGTAAAAATGTACGCCCCTGTCCGCTCTGCTGAAGCAGAACTGTATTTTTCCCTTCTCTATTTGTATTCGTATCATATTTGAACCACAAAGAAATCGAATAACTGTTCTGAGACGTATTCATAATCTGAGGGATTTCCATAGTACCTTCAGTTCCCTCTGTAAATTTCAGGGATTTCCCAAAAATCGTATCTGATGCAATCGAAACATTTGAACCTTTCAATTCACCCTCATATTTTGACTGATCTTTTACGTTCGGAACTTTCTTCTCATTCACATTCTCAAAGTCATAATACGCAATGAGTCCGTTATCAATGTTCGTGTTTTGGGGTTCATCTGCCGCCCATGCCAACGCCGGCATAGTGAACAACATGCTGCACGCTGTCAATCCGCACAACCCCGTCCTCCACATTTTCTTTTTCATACTTTTTCTCCATTCTACGATACTGTTTTTTCTGCTATTGCTAAACTGTCTTTTGGTTTTTCTCCTCCCACGAAAGACCAGTATTGTTTATATTCTATCATAAATTAATTTTTTTTAAAGTTTTTTATGCATTTTTCCTTATAGATTAGAGTAAAAACGGAATTTTTTATGATTTCCCGTAATAATATGTGCCTATTTTCGTTTGTTTTATGTGAGTTTTGTACACAAAACACAACTGATGCAATGCGCTCCTAATCTCACACAGATAATTTTATACTGTATGAGACCAACTTCAGGTTTTCCAAAGAGAAGCGGATACGAAGTTTCACTTTATAAGGAAACCATTCTTATTCATACCAAATTCATACTTTTTAAAATGAACAGCCACCCTGTTAATGTAAACGCACTGAATACTGTAGTCAGCATGACGACGCCTGACGTCAGCGTGCCTTCATGTCCCATATTTTTTGCCATAACATAGCAGCTTACTGTTGTCGCCGATCCAAGCATGACGAGAATCGCGATCAATTCTTCTCTGCGAAATCCGAGCATCACCGCAAAAGGCAGAAACACCGCTGTAAATCCGACAAGCTTCAACATACAGGCAGCAATGACAGGTTTGATCTTTCCAAGCGCTTTTTGAACATCAAAAGAAGCGCCGAGCGCCATCAATCCAAGAGGCGTCGCGACAGCGCCTATATTTGACACTGTTTTTTCTATTACATACGGCATCGGTATCCGAAGCGCCGACCAGAAAAGACCTGCGGCTATGCCGATTATGATTGGATTGGTCACGATCCCTTTCAGCGTCTTTTTCCATAACAACTTATCTCGTTTTCTTTGTTCCGGCTGAAAGAAGGACAGGACGACGACTGCCATCATGTTATATAACGGCACGCTTCCGATGATCATAAGAGGCGCCAGACCCGCATCTCCGTATATATTTTGGATGAATGCGATCCCAAGAAGCGCCGCGCTGCTTCTGTATGACGCCTGTATAAACTCTCCTCTTATTCCCCTGTCCTTCCATAATAACGAAAGTATACCGGCAAGAGCAATGCTTGCAAGAGTCACGAAGAAACAAAATAAAACGAATTTTAAATTCCACACTTTCTGAAAATCGACAGATGCAAGATCTTCAAACACAAGAAGCGGAAGCGGCACAAGAAAGACGAACTGATTCATTTTCGATGCAAATACTTCGTCGAGCCATCCGAGTTTCCGAAAGAGAAACCCAAGCGCCATTAACAGGAAAACCGGTACTGTCGCATTTAAACTAAAGATTAAATTTTTCATTTTTCTTCCACCTCATATCTTATCGGTATTTCTTTTTGTAATATGGCATCCGTTCTTTAGACAAAAGATATATTTTCTTCTATATTTTGAACAAAATATACCACCTTGCAAATTGTGCTTTTACCGGAAGCCTGAGCGCCTATAAATATCTGAAATTTTTTATTCAAATTAATCTGTGCCTCTTTTACCGGTCCAAAATTCTGTATGACAATTTTATTTTCCATAATCAAAAATCACTTCTCCATCGCTTTTATAGTTCATATCAAGATTTTCTATACATACACAGCCGCAAGCATTGGTTATCTGTCTTGATTGCTTATGCAAGAAATTATTCTGTCCGAAGGGCAGTTACAGGATCACTTTTCGCAGCTTTTTTAGACGGAAGCAGTCCTCCGAGCAGCGTCAGTATTACGCTGAGAATAATAAGTATGATCGCCGGAATTACCGGAAGAACCGCACTTACGTCATTCGTTCCTGCCAAATGATGGATCAGAGCATTTCCCGGGATCAAAAGCAGAAGCGTTATCCCGATCCCGATCACGCCCGCACACAAACCGATAATAAACGTCTCGGCATTAAATACTTGTGAAATATTACTTTTAGAAGCTCCGATTGCGCGCAGTATCCCGATTTCTTTCTTTCGCTCAAGAACACTGATATAGGTGATCACACCGATCATGATCGATGATACGATAAGGGAAATCGCTACAAACGCAACGAGCACATAACTGATAACGTCTATGATCTGTGTCACAGACGACATCAGCGCGCCGACCATATCCGTATATGTGATAACCTGTTCTTCTTTTCCTTGTTCTTCCATTTTTCTGTTATAATCATCAAGAATTCTGACGACTTCTTCTTTGCTTTCAAAATCTTTCGGATAGATCGAAATCGTAGTCGGAACAGCGAAATCAACATAACCTAACTGTTTGAGATTATTGTCATACGTCGCATTTTTCGCAGCTCCCATAGACATCATCAGTTCTGCCAGTTCCTCTCCTGTCATATTCATCTGAAACGCCTCGGCAAACGCATCTTCATCTACATGCATAGCATTTTGCAGACTGCTTCCGATCTGTGTCATTGCCTGTCCTACAGAAAACTGCAGTCCTTCTGCCATCTGATTCATAACCTGCTCCATAGCCGATGTGATCTGCCTCTCAATCGCTGTTCCTACGGCTCCCGCATAAGAGGAAACCGCGCCTTTCATATAAGAACCGAACGCGTCTGTGATCTGCTGTTCCAGACTGTCCGCGTCTACGATTCCTTTCATCCCGTCAGACAGTCTTTGCCGTCCGTCTTCCGTTTTTAAATATGCAATAAAATGCTCTCCGATCTTTGTCGGATCAGCCAGCCCGTTTTCCGCCGCATAGGGAAGATACCCTTCCGTGAGCTCTTTTGAAAGCTTCTGAAGCTGTTCTGCGGTAATCTGAACATTACCTGCAATACCTCCGAAAATCTCATTTGCATATCGGTTCAATATCGCTTTCGCTTCTTCTGTCTGCATATATTCCGCCAAATATTCATCAAACTTAGACGGATCCTGATAGCCGTTTTCAACGATAAATTTTCCGTATCCTTTCGCTATTTCTTTCACCATTGCCTGAAGCTGTTCCATCGTCACGGACATCCCGCCGCCCGACTGGATGATCTCACTGATATTTCTTCGTATGATTTCCTGCGCTTTTGGCGTTCCAAGGTATTGTCCGAACTGTTGTGCAAGCGCAGAATAGTCCGCCTCCGGATGCGCGGCCGCATATTCTGCGTACCCTTCTGTCAGGCTTTCTGCCAGCGGCAAAAATCCTTCCGGCGAAACTGTAAGATCAAGGTCTCCCAGCAATTCTTCCAGATTCATCTGCGGCAGTTCGGGAAGCTGAACTTGAATCTTACTTAGATCTAACATTCCCGAAAGATTGACTGAACTTCCGGCAGAACGGAAAATCTCAGAAAGACCATCCGTTTTTTGCATTCCCGAAAAGGCATTTTGATCAAATGCAAATGCCCGGGCAAGTTTTTGTTCGTCGATCGTAATCAGAGAATCCATATTAACGTTGCCCTTTACATTTTCTGTCCCGAAATGTTCCCCTGTAAGAACGTTTCGTTTCGGATCTGCCTTCTGATCTTTGACTATTTTTGAGTTTTCCGCTTCTTCTGCGACATGTTTTGTCAATGAAGCTGGATAATTGATGCCTGACATCAAAGCTGCTCCGTTTGCATCTTTTACAGGCTGAACGATGCCGACGATCCGGATCGGCTCGGCATTTTTCACAACTTTGTCCATGTACGTCTGATCTCCCGAACGATCTTTCCACACATGATAACTGTTGTCATACTCATAGTAATCCGCACTGTTTACCAGTTTAAACTCTTTTCCGAGAATATCATCATATGTATAGACAGTTGAATCTTTCGGAACTTCGATCTGCTCTTCCTCGACGAATCCCGCAACCATCTCTTCCAGCTCCAACGGATCTCTTAAGCCCAGCGTGTACAGCAAAAGGTCGCTCATACCTCCGCCGGACGTCAGCACAAGCACGCATTCATTGTATGATTTCGGCCACCTGCCGGCTTTCACATCGTACTGATCTTTATACAGATCGGAATCTGCCGGCATCTGATAAAAGACGTCTGTACTCATCATCGAAGACATCAGACTGTTTGAGCCGACAGACGAACCAATCCCTGCCGCCTCGAAAGAGCGGTCCGGATGTACCTGACGGACTTTCTCCCCGTCTTGCGCATAGATCTGCGGAACAACCTGATAAGAATACTCAACTGCATTTGTGTATTGATCGATCCGGCTTTCTTTACTGTCTAAAAACTTTTTCAAAGATTCCAGATCATTTGAATCCATTGTCGAAAACATATTCGTGACCATGTCGATCACCCATATATTTTCTTTTTCCCGCCGCTCTTTTGAAGATGTTCCCGTTCCCGCAGACACCGCTTTTACTTCTTCCGAATCTTCCCCGCCTGTCATCATCGAAGTAAAATCAAATCCTGTACTTTGGATCTGAAGCGGATATTGGGAAAGCGTTTCTCTTTCTATATTTTTTATGTAGTCATTCACTCCTGCGGACAAAGAGAGAATAAGCGCAATGCCGATAATTCCGATCGATCCGGCAAAAGAAGTCAATAATGTTCTCGCTTTTTTCGTCTTGAGATTATGAAAGCTAAGTGAAAGCGCCGTCAGAAACGACATGGATGATTTCCCCATATTTTTATGTTCCGGAACGTCTGCCGTTTCTTCATCCACATAAAATGCATCGCTGTCCGAACGAATCTTTCCGTCTTTTAACTCAACGATTCTTGTAGCATACTGCTGCGCCAGCTCGGGATTATGAGTTACCATAACAACAAGCCTGTCCTGCGCAACCTCTTTAAGAAGCTCCATCACCTGAATACTTGTCTCGCTGTCAAGCGCCCCTGTGGGTTCATCGGCAAGGAGGATATCCGGGTTATTTACAAGCGCTCTTGCAATGGCAACTCTTTGCATCTGTCCGCCGGAAAGCTGACTCGGGCGCTTGTGGATCTGCTCGCCTAAGCCAACTTTCTCCAACGCCTGTCTCGCACGTTCTCTGCGCTGCGCTTTGCCTACTCCCGAAATCGTAAGCGCCAGTTCCACATTTGCCAAAAGTGTTTGATGAGGGATCAGATTATAACTTTGAAACACAAAACCGATCGTGTGATTCCGATACGAATCCCAGTCCCGGTCTTTGTATTTCTTCGTCGAAATCCCGTTTATGATCAAGTCTCCGCCGTCATACCTGTCCAATCCTCCGATGACATTTAACAGCGTCGTTTTCCCCGAACCGCTTGGTCCTAAAATCGCCACGAACTCATTATCACGCAGATTCAGGCTCACTTTATCAAGCGCTTTTTGAACAAGACTTCCCGTCCGGTATTCCTTACATATTTCTTTTATCTGAAGCATACTGTTTTCGTTCCTTTCCGTGTCTTAAATCTATCGTCATCTTCCAAACAATATCTCATACACCCTATATGACAGACTTTCTGCAGTGAACTACCATTGTCTGAAGCCAAGGGGCTTCCTGTTTTCAGAATACTAAGATTAATGATAGTCCAAAACCCTGCCTCTTTCAAGATAATTTTCCTGTTGAAATCCCGCCTTGTCTTTCATCTTCTACCAGCCTTTTAAGAAAAACAATCCTGCTCCCAATCCTTTTCCTATGGCTGCGCCGATCACAAAAACAGACGCGTATCTGACGATTCGCGCGCGGCGCATAAAGATCGGAAAAACATTTAATATCTCCGCAAGCGCCATCGACCAGCATCCGACAAAAATCCCGGCAAAAATCCCAAACAGAACTTGTACCGCCCCGGACGCAAAAGACGCAGAAGCAAACGATACCGCATTCGGCGCAAAAGAGTAAAAAAGAAAAACGATATTTCCGATTATTCCGCCAAGCGCCACACATGTTTCATAGAAAAGCAATTTGTCTCCCGTGTGTGTCCGATCGGCAAAATCAGCGATCACTCCGAGTTCCACGATAAAAGAAAATAAGCCGCCTGCCACAGCCGCCCCTGCACTCAATCCGACAAGAGCCAGCACAAGCTCTTCCACGATCCCCTCAGCCGCCTGTCCCATGGATACCGCCTCCTTTTCCGACATCGATCTCTTTTTCTTTTCTTGCCGCATTTTCAATAAGCGTTGTCTGAATATCGTTTTCATACACCCGCATCTGCACTTCCATCGGCGTAGGGTCTACTGTAAAACGGCGTTTCCCGAAATGATTGAAAAAGATCAAAATACCGATCATAAGCCCGGCAGAATATGCGATTTCCAAAATCGTTATGCCGCCCGGCTTATTTCCGGTGACAAGATGATAAATCTGATCAAACAGTTTCGTTACATCTACATCGTTATTAAACGCCATGATCGAAAATGCCGCCCCGCAAAATGTCACAGCCGTCACAAAGGCAGTTTTTGTAAGATGCCATGCATAAGACGGTGTTTTCTGATCTTCGTATGTTACGATCATATCTGTTTCTCCCAGATTCTGCACTTCCATATCCGGATATTGGCCGTGGATACATGCGATTATTTTCAGCACCGAAATCACACATCTTTGATTGCCCGTTTTCTTAAACTTCAATATTTTCATTGTTTTAAGCTTCGGAAGAAGCGACTGATCGGAGCACTCCATAGAAAGCAGATCTGCAAGTGTTACATCCGGCTTAGTCACCTCCACATCTCTATCGCCTTTAATATAGAGCGTTTTCCCTGATGCCATCCGCACAGTCCTCGCTTTCTCTCCGGATTAAAAATCCTTCTTCCGAGTGTTCCTTCGGCATATTCATGTAATACACTGCTCCGATTACAACCGCCGCAAGCACGACAATCGACAGACAAATCCATACTTTTTTTCGTCCGTTTCCATCTTCCATCATATGATCCGACTCCTTTTCACTGCATTTTTCAGTAAATCCACTTCTTTTTACTGTAGTATGCTGCCTTTGCCGGATTTTATACGATTCTTTTATCTTCCTCCTTTTTTTCTTAATTTTTCAATGATCCGTTTCTCGGATCTCGACACCTGCACCTGAGAAATTCCCATGATCTTTCCTACGTCGCTCTGTGTCCGATCAGCAAAATACCGAAGAAAAATCAACTGTTTTTCTTCTTCATCCAGTGTCTCGAGAAGTTCTTTGAGAACGATCAGATCCAAGATCTTGTCTTCTCTTTTCTCTTTTTCTTCTAATTTATCAAGAAGCCGTATCTCGCTTCCTTCTTTTTGATGAACCGGCCGGTAAATGGATTCAATCTCGCATCCCGCCTCCATCGCCTGTACAAGTTCTTCTCTTTCCACTCCGACTTCTTCTGATAACTCTTCTATTGTCGGCTCGCGCCCCAGCGAACTGATGAGACGTTCTCTTGCCTGTACGCTTTTATAAGCGATCTCTTTTAGCGAACGACTCACTTTTATCATTCCGTCATCCCGCAGGAAACGCTTGATTTCCCCGGAAATAAGCGGAACTGCATAAGTAGAAAACTTTACATTATATGTCAGATCAAACTTATCGATCGCCTTAAGCAAGCCGATGCTCCCTATCTGGAACAAGTCTTCGCGTTCCGCGCCCCTTTCAAGAAAACGTTTCACGACACAGTGCACCAGTCCGACATTTTCTTTTACAAGCTGTTCTCTTGCCGCCTTATCCCCACTGTGTGACTTTCTGATCAAAGCGATTGTGTCGTCCATATATCCCTGCCTTTTCCGACTGCCTTTTTCATCCGCACCCGCGTTCCTTTCCCGAGTTCAGACTCTACTTCCACGCTGTCCATAAACGCCTCCATAAACGCAAATCCCATACCTGACCGATCCTGATCCGGTCTGGTCGTATACATCGGACACATTGCCTCCTCGATATTCTCAATTCCTTTTCCCTGATCGCACACTTCCACTGTAAATATGTTTTCTTCAATCATACATTTGATATATACTTTGCGTACTTCTTTTTCATATCCGTGGATAATGACGTTTGTCACAGCTTCCGACACGGCGGTTTTCACATCTGCAACCTCCTCTACCGTCGGATTCAACTGCGTCATAAACGCCGCTACCGCCACGCGGGCAAAGCCTTCGTTCGCCGACCTGCTGTCAAACTTTAATTCCATTTCATTTGCAGGTGTCATTCTTCTTCCTCCTCATAGATCTGCATTATTTTTGTCACCCCTGACAAAGTCAGTATTTTACGGATGCGTGCATTTGTATGCACCGCCCACACTTCTCCTCCGATCAGAGAAATCGTTTTATATCGCCCCATAATAACTCCGATACCGGAACTATCCATAAAATCTGTATTTTCAAAATCAAAGATCACGTATTTAATGTGATTTCGATCGATTAGTTTATCTGCCTTACGCTTCATCTCCTCCGCATTATGATGATCCACTTCTGCCGGAAGATAAATCGTCAGACAATTTTCCTGTACCTGATATTCCATCGCTTCGTCGTCTCCTTTTCGGCATCTTAAATTCAAAAATCTATATAATCACCGGAAGTGCCAAAAGGCACATTCCGGG
>OHAE01002842.1_pt1 | contig 9747 bp, 8 predicted proteins | sample 1577061 | NCBI WGS metagenome assembly OHAE01 (sample SAMEA3541535, study PRJEB24748) | human gut metagenome | biome: human gut; feature: human-associated habitat; material: faeces | place: China | collected 2012
GATACATCTTGGATTTTTGCAGTGAACAATATTCACGATCTTCTCTGGTAATTCAAGATGTTTCTTCTTAACAATCTTGCCATCTCTTATGTAGCACACTGTGATATCTGGATCAATATATCCTAAAACATCAAGATTTAAATCCATGTTATCTGCGATTTTGATAATATCTTTCTTTCCCATTTTATTACTGCGGGCATTTTTGATAATGGCTACACAGCAGTCCAGTTTATCAAGGTGGAGATATTTATAAATTTCCATACTTTTTCCGGCCTCGATATGATCAAGGACGAAGCCTTCTGTAATGCTTCCGACATTCAATGTGTTTTTTACCATGATCTGTTCCTTTTACCTTTCTTAATCAACATGAATTTCAAGCAGTGTAAGAATTAATGCCATGCGCACGTATACGCCGTACTGAACCTGACGAAAATAAGCGGCGCGCGGATCATTGTCAACTTCGGTTGAAATCTCATTTACTCGCGGAAGCGGATGGAGAACATACATATCTTCCGGCGCAAGCTTCATTTTTGCTTTGTCAAGTATGTAGAAATCTTTCATGCGGACATAATCTTCTTCATTGAAAAAGCGTTCTTTTTGAACTCTTGTCATATAGAGAATGTCCAGAGAGGGCATTGCATCTTCCAGACGGACAACTTCTTCATATGGGATGTTGTTCCGGTCAAGTACTTCGTGGCGGATATAATCGGGAAGCCTTAATTCTTCGGGGGAAATCAAGATAAACCGGATTCCTTCATATCTGACGAGAGCATTGATCAAAGAGTGAACGGTACGTCCGAATTTTAAGTCGCCGCATAAACCGATCGTCATATTTTTAAGACGTCCTTTTACGTTGCGGATTGTGAGCAGGTCGGTCAGCGTCTGTGTCGGATGCTGATGCCCGCCGTCTCCTGCGTTGATAACAGGAATTGAAGAGTGCTGACAGGCGACCATAGGAGCGCCTTCCTTCGGGTGTCTCATAGCACAGATGTCTGCATAGCAGGAAATCGTGCGGATCGTATCAGATACACTTTCTCCTTTTGCTGCGGAACTGGAATCGGCAGAAGAAAATCCCATGATACTTCCGCCCAGATTTAACATGGCTGCCTCATGACTTAACCGTGTGCGTGTACTCGGTTCATAAAAAAGTGTTGCAAGTTTTTTTCCTGCACAGGCATGTGCATATTTTGCCGGATGTGCTTCAATATCCTGAGCAAGATCCAGCAGTTTGTCAAGTTCTTCCACTGAGAAATCCAGCGGACTCATTAAATGTCTCATACAAAACCTCCTAAAAATCTTTAATTATAATATAATAAAACCCTTTTCTTTTCAACCGTATAGAGAAAACAAACAGTCGGAAATTTTATAAACAGATAAATGTATATTTGCTAAAATAGAGAGATACGGCAAAGAAGAATGAACAAAAAGAAAAGTTTAAAGCCGGAAAAACAGAAACAAAATATGAAAAAGAAGGCGGCGTATCGTATCATAAAACGAAGACGCCACTCTTTTACTCATAAGCGGACACCTGTATGGATGAACTGTTATCTTAGTTTGTCATTAATTTTGTAAACATGTAGATTTTGAAAGAAAAATATACTATACTGTTGTGAAAAGAAAAATTTGGGGGCATCGGAGGAGAAAAAATGACATCGCTTGGAGAATTGAGAGAAGCACTTGATAAAATTGATAATGAAATAGCAGAGCTTTATGAAAAACGGATGGAAGTCTGCAGAAAAGTCGGAGAATATAAAGTGAAATCAGGAAAAAAGGTGTTTGACAGGCAAAGAGAAAAAGAAAAACTTGCAGATGTAATGTCAAAAGTAGAGGGGGATTTCAATAAGAAAGGAATCCAGGAGCTGTATCAGCAGCTCATGTCTATGAGCAGGAAGCTTCAGTACAGTCAGCTTGTGGAAGCGGGAGCGCTGGGACGCCTTCCGTTTATCAGAATCGAAAATCTGGATCGTGAAAATGCCCGTGTTGTATTTCAGGGAACAGAAGGAGCTTATTCACAGGCTGCAATGTATCAGTTTTTCGGAAGAGATGTAAATAATTTTCATGTGAGGACATTTCGGGAAGCGATGGAAGCGATAGAGGAAGGTTCGGCTGACTATGCGGTGCTTCCGATCGAGAATTCCACTGCCGGTACGGTGAACGAGATGTATGACCTGCTTGATGAATTTGAAAACTATATTGTAGCAGAGACGATCCTTCCGGTTGTGCATACATTGTCGGGACTTCCGGGCGCGAAGCTTTCGGATATAAAAAAAGTATATTCAAAAACAGAAGCTCTTATGCAGACGTCTGAGTTTTTAGACGACCATGGTGATTGGCAGAAAATCAGTGTTGTCAATACTGCGGTGGCGGCAAAGAAAGTGATTGAAGAACAGGATATTTCACAAGCTGCAGTATGCAGTGCTTATGCGGCAAAAGTCCACGGACTGGAAGTTTTAGTCGATGAAATTAATGATGATGAGGACAATTCCACACGTTTTATCGTTGTAACGAATCAAAAAATATTTTTGAAAAATGCTTCCAAGATAAGCATCCGTTTTGATTCGCCGCATCAGAGCGGTTCTTTGTATGGAATTTTATCACATTTTATTTATAATGATCTGAATATGACGAAGATTGCATCTCGTCCGATCAAAGGGAGACCTTGGGAATATTGTTTTTTTGTTGATTTTGAAGGAAACCTTGAAGACCCTGCTGTGAAAAATGCAATTCGCGGACTTCGTGAAGAGGCAACAAACTTAAAAATACTCGGCAATTATTGAGACGGCAGATGCCGTAATCCAGTAGTTTCTGGGAGAAAAGACAGGATGTTTAACATAAAACGGTAAAGCAGGAAAAAACGGAAGGAGAGAGAACAATGCGTACAAATGAACTGATGCTGTATAAAAATATGGAGCATGGCAGAATATTAAAAAACATGACGTTTCTCATGGAAAATTGTGGAAATGATTACTATAACAGGGAAGATTTGAGAAGTCTTCTTTTTGAATGTATGAATGAGATATTAGAGATTTCTGCCAGTCATGGATTCGAGGGGAATCTTTGGCATACATATCTGACGTTTCTTCTTGTAAATGATGAAAATGCTTACAGCACGTCATGTGAGATTGTAGGAGAGATTGACGGAAGCATTAACAGGATTGCCCTTCATGACTTTCAGATATTTAAAGAATTGTTTGATTATGATTTTCAGGAGATGGAGCGTGAATTTTCGGCAGAATGTATGCAGATTCTTTTTGAATATAAAAATACGAGCAATGCGGGGAAGGTTTTTAACCGGCGTATTCGGGATCGTATCTGTAATCTGGCAGAAGGACTTGCAGATTCGTCGGACGCAATAGACTTCAAGAGGAAGATGACACAGTTTTACAAAGAATTCGGAGTCGGTAAATTCGGCCTTCATAAAGCGTTTCGTATCGATCATCCGGAAGGAAAGACGATGTCGGTAGAACCGATCACAAATATTGCGCATGTACATCTTGATGATCTTGTAGGTTATGAGATTGCGAAGAAGAAGCTGATCGATAACACTGAGGCTTTTGTGAAAGGGAAAAAAGCAAATAACTGTCTCTTATTCGGCGATGCCGGAACAGGAAAATCTACGTCGATCAAAGCTGTTTTAAATCAGTATTACGATCAGGGGCTTCGGATGATCGAAGTATACAAGCATCAGTTTCAAGATTTAAATGATGTGATCGCGCAGATTAAAAATCGGAATTATAAGTTTATTATATACATGGATGATCTTTCATTTGAAGAGTTTGAGATTGAATACAAGTATTTGAAAGCGGTAATAGAAGGAGGTCTTGAGAGAAAGCCGGATAATGTTTTGATTTATGCGACTTCTAACAGACGTCACCTGATCCGTGAGACGTTTCGGGATAAAGCAGACAGAGATGAAGAGCTTCATACAAATGATACGGTTCAGGAAAAGTTATCGCTTGTCGCAAGGTTTGGCGTGACGATTTACTTTGGCTCGCCCGATAAGAAAGAATTTCGTCAGATTGTTCGTACGCTTGCGCAGAAAAATAAAATAGAAATGCCGGAAGAAGATCTGCTTCTGGAAGCAAATAAATGGGAATTGTCTCATGGAGGTTTGTCGGGAAGGACGGCACAGCAGTTTATTGATTATCTTATGGGACAGAATTAAGAACGATAAAAGGCGTCAGACATGTATCGGTGTTTTTCGGCATGTTTGACGCCTTGTGATGTTTTAACAGTGAAAAGCCGGGCAGAGAGAATAGAGACTCCTTTGCTAATTCTAACTGCCGGATATTTTTTGGATGCCTCTTATATCGCTGTCGATGACGAGAGAGTAATTTGTATAATAGACAACAAAACCGGGTTTTGCGCCTTTTGGTTTTTTAATATGTTTTTTCTCTATATAATCGATTTCGACTTTTTCGCTGCCTCGCATACTTGAATAATAAGCGGCAAGTTTGCCCGCTTCTTCAAATGTACGGTCGGGAAGTTCTTCCCCGTTTGTTTTTACGATCACATGTGATCCGGGAGCTTGTTTTGCATGAAACCACCAGTCGCATCCGGCGGCAAAATCAAATGTAAGGGCGTCGTTTTGAAGATTATTTTTCCCTACATACATATGAAAACCATCGCTTGAAATATAGTGCAGCGGTTCGTTTTTAAGTTTTATTTTCTTTCGTACGGTTTTGCGGCGCACATATCCTGTTTCAGACAGCTCTTCTTTGATGGCGGCAAGATCGTCCTCTGTCATTGCAATATCGAGAGAGGTCTGTATGGATTCGAGATAGGAAATTTCATCTTTTGTTTCCCGGATCAACTGGGTGAGCGCTTCAAAAGTACGTTTTTGTTTGTTGTATTTGGCAAAAAAACGCTGTGCGTTTTCCTGCGGAGTGCTTGTTGGATCTAACGGGATCGTAACCGTTTCGTTTGTGTAATAGTTCAGCGCCTCCATCTGTTTGGCGCCTTCGGGAACATTGTAACCATAAGCGTTGATCAGTTCGCCGTAAACTTTGTATTTGTCTCTGTTTTCGGTATCTTTTAACTGCCGCATCTGCAGATCATATTTTTTCCGATTCCTTTCAAGAGCAGTTTGTACAATGTGTCTAAGATCGACGGATTTCTGGCGAATCCTCGTAATCAGGCTCCGCTCAGAGTAGTAAGTACGAAGAATTTCGCAAACAGAAGGAAAGAGACGTTTTTCATATGCTGAAAGATACGTCAGTTCAAGAGCGGAAAATTCCTTCGGTTCTTGTTTGTCATAGTAGATAGCGGGCTCAAATCTGCCTTCTTTTATTGCTGACAGATAGATCGTAAACTGGGTATACAGATGGAAAAGAACATCCTGACTGTATTCTTTTGCCGGAAGAGTTGAGTCGATACCGGCAAGATAACAGATTTCCTCTGCGGTAACAGGACTGATCCCTGTAAAGCTTGTATAAAGAGCTTTTGCCACAGACATCGGTTTATCATTAACGGAAAGGGAAAATTCTTTCCATTCTGTTGTGAGCGGATCTTTTTTATGCATTGTATCAGGAATAAAATATTTCCGTCCGGGAAGAACTTCTCTGACAGAACTCATCTGTGCAGATACATGCTTGATACTGTCAATGATCGTTCCGTCTTCGGAACAGAAAATGATGTTGCTGTGTTTCCCCATGATTTCAACAATGAGCTTCTTTTGGCAAAGGTCGCCCAACTCATCAAAATGTTCGATTGTAAAACAGATGATACGCTCCAGTTTTGGCTGTGAAATATCCGTGATCCGGCTGTTACTGATATGTTTTCTAAGAAGCATACAAAAATTAGGAGCCGTGATCGGGCTTGGTTTATTTGTGTCTGTAAGATAAATAAGCGGAAGAGAAGCGTTTGCTGAGATTAAAAGCCGATGTTGTCCACAGGGGGATTTGATCGTAAGAAGCAGTTCATCTGCTTCCGGCTGCGCGATTTTCGCAATTCGTCCGTCTGTTAGTTTTTGTTTCAGTTCGTGGACAAGACCTGCCACGACAATTCCGTCAAAAGCCATAATAAATTCTCCATATTTTGAATTGTTCAGAAGGGAAATGATAAAACATTTTTCTTTTGAACATGAATATATAAGAAAGTATATCATAAAGAGGAGAATGAAAAAAGACCTGTTGACCATTTACGCGCATTAGAGGTATAATAACTAAAATTGCAGTAATCGGCAGTTCTAAAAAACAGATAAATTTGATATATAGACTGCCAAGGAGAAGAACACGAGGAAAGACAAGATGATAAAAAGTATGACAGGGTTCGGAAGATGTGAAGTTCTGAAGGACTCAAGAAAATTTACGGTAGAATTAAAAAGTGTGAATCACAGATATCTCGATGTAAACATTCGGATGCCGAAGAAATTGAATTTTTTCGAGACGTCCATCAGGACGCTCCTTAAATCATATGCAGACCGGGGAAAGGTTGACATTTTTATCACGTATGAAGATCTGTCTCAATCGCAGGTGTCGGTAAAGTATAACGCGGCTCTTGCGGCAGAATATTTAAAATATCTGAATCAGATGGCAGAAGAATTTTCGTTAGATAATGATGTTCGCGTCAGTACATTGTCCAGATATCCCGAAGTCTTTACGATGGAAGAATGCAGCGAGGATGAAGACGAGCTTTGGAATGGATTAAAAGAAGCGTTGGAAGGCGCGTTTTCACAGTTTGTAGAGATGAGGACAAAAGAAGGAGAACGTTTGAAAGAAGATATTCTTTTGAAATTGGATCTGCTCAGTGAACAGATTCGGTTTATAGAAGAGCGTTCGCCGCAGATTATTGCAGAATACAGGACAAAATTAGAAGAAAAGATGCGGGAATTATTAGAGGATACGCAGATTGACGATAATCGGATTGCGGCAGAAGTGATTCTCTTTGCGGATAAGATCTGTACAGATGAGGAAGTTGTAAGACTAAAAAGTCATATTCAGCATATGAAGGAGACATTGGAAGAGTCTAACGGAATCGGAAGAAAACTTGATTTTATCGCACAGGAGATGAATCGTGAGGCGAACACGATCTTGTCTAAGGCGAATGATCTGGATATATCAAACCGCGCGATCAGTCTGAAAACAGAGATTGAGAAGATCAGAGAACAGATACAGAATATCGAATAGGAGGAAACAAAGTGAACAGAAAAGGAATTTTGATCGTTGTATCGGGATTTTCGGGTTCGGGAAAAGGAACGCTGATGAAAGAACTTCTGTCAAGATATCCTGATACGTATGCACTTTCTGTCTCGGCGACTACGAGGCAGCCAAGAGATGGGGAACAGGATGGAAGAGAATATTTTTTCATATCAAAAGATGAATTTGAAAAAATGATTGCCAAAGATGAATTGATAGAGTATGCTAGATATGTGAAAAATTATTACGGTACTCCAAAAGAGTATGTGCGAAAGCAGTTGGATGCGGGAAAAGATGTGATCCTTGAAATAGAGATTCAAGGCGCATTAAAAGTGAAAGAGGAATTTCCCGATACTTTGCTTTTGTTTGTGACACCTCCGAGCGCCGGTGAACTGAAAAAAAGGCTCGTAGGCAGAGGCACAGAGACGATGGATGTGATCGAGTCCAGAATGAACCGTGCATGTGAGGAAGCGGAGGGAATGGATTATTACGATTACCTTGTCGTTAATGACGACCTGAATATGTGCGTTGAAGAAATGCATATGATCATTCAGGGAGAGCACCGAAGAAGTTTTCGGAATGAAGCATTCATGAAGACAATAAAAGAAGATTTGGAAAGATTGAAAGGAGAAAATTAAATATGCTGCATCCGTCTTATACAGATTTGATGAAAGTTGTAAACAAAGATGTCGAAGAAGGGGAAACAAAGATCGTCAACAGTCGTTATTCGATCGTTATGGCAACATCGAAACGTGCCAGACAACTGATTGCCGGAGACCTTCCGCTTGTCGATGTGAAAGAGGGAGAGAAACCATTGTCGATCGCAATCGAAGAATTGAACAAAGGCGAGTTGAAGATCAAAGCCGAGAGTGCGGCAGAAGAAGAGTAAAAACAATGAGGCAGAACCAAACGGTATCTGCCTTTTTCATGTTAGCGGATGAATCTTGCCACATTAAAGTACAAAAGTGAAAAGTATAATAAAAAGGAAGAGGAGGTATGGAACAGATATGAAAATATTGTTTATCTCTCTTGGATGTGACAAAAATCTCGTAGATACAGAAGTGATGCTCGGACTTTTGGCATCTAGAGGATATGAGATGACAGATGATGAAAGACAGGCAGATATTATTGTAATTAATACATGCTGCTTTATCCATGACGCAAAAGAAGAGAGCATTCAAAATATTCTTGAGATGGCAGAATATAAAAAGTCGGGACAGGTAAAAGCGTTGATCGTGACAGGATGTCTGGCACAGAGATACAGACAGGAAATATTAGATGAAATTCCGGAAGTAGATGAAGTTCTCGGAACGACGGCATATGATAAGATTTTAGATGTGGTAGACCGAGCATTGGAAGGAGAGCAGGGCATTATACTTTCGGATCTTAATGCGCTTCCGGTTTCAGGAGCAAAGCGTCTTGTGACGACGGGAGGACATTTTGCATATTTAAAGATTGCGGAAGGGTGCGATAAGCATTGTACATATTGCATTATTCCGAAAATACGTGGAAATTTCAGAAGTGTTCCCATGGAACGACTGATCAAAGAAGCGAAAGAGCTGGCAGAGCAAGGTGTCAAAGAACTGATCCTTGTGGCACAGGAAACGACACTTTATGGAAAAGATCTGTATGGAGAAAAATGTCTTCACAGGCTTGTGGAAGAGTTATGCAAGATTTCGGGAATCCGCTGGATCCGAATTTTGTATTGCTATCCGGAGGAAATTACAGATGAATTGATAGAAGTGATAAAAAAAGAACCGAAAGTGTGTCATTATCTTGATCTTCCGATCCAACATGCAAGCGACAGTATTTTGAAAAGGATGGGCAGAAGAACGTCAAAACAGGAACTGACAGATATTGTAAAAAAATTGAGAAAAGAAATTCCTGATATTTGCCTTCGTACGACGTTGATCACCGGCTTTCCCGGCGAAACAGAAGATCAGCATGAAGAATTGATGCAGTTTGTCGACGAAATGGAGTTTGATCGTTTAGGAGTCTTTACCTACTCACCGGAAGAAGACACCCCGGCGGCTGTTATGCCAGATCAGATCGCAGAAGAAGTAAAAGAAGAACGACAGGCGGATCTGATGGAACTTCAGCAGGAAATTGCATTTGACAATGCAGAAAATATGATCGGCAGAGAAATGCTTGTTATGATTGAAGGCAAAGTTGCGGATGAAAATGCTTATGTCGGCAGGACATACCGCGATGCGCCGAATGTGGACGGATTGATCTTTATTAACACAGAAGAAGAACTGATATCCGGCGATTTCGCAAAAGTGAAAATAACCGGAGCTTTAGAATATGATCTGATAGGAGAATTGTTATGAATTTACCAAATAAATTAACTGTTTTGCGCATTATCATGGTACCATTTTTTGTATTTTTTATGCTTACGGATGTAGGCGGAGCGGCTAATAAGTGGATTGCTCTCGCAATTTTTGCAGTTGCGAGTCTGACGGATCTTTTAGATGGGAAAATAGCGAGAAAATATAATCTTGTGACAAATTTCGGAAAATTTATGTCCATCCCAACCGAATCCGCATCCCGGCTCTCGAGTCCCGGATGCTTGTAATCCTCGTCGGCATGGAAACGCTTCTTGAGTGCCTCG
>OHAE01002847.1_pt1 | contig 9737 bp, 6 predicted proteins | sample 1577061 | NCBI WGS metagenome assembly OHAE01 (sample SAMEA3541535, study PRJEB24748) | human gut metagenome | biome: human gut; feature: human-associated habitat; material: faeces | place: China | collected 2012
GGACTTGGAAGAATTGGGAGGATATCATGTCCTCATATGTTGGCAACGCACCGGCTGATACTGAGCGTTATGGCGTAAACGGCTTCTTCAGAGCGCACGTTGTTCAGCAGACGGGCAAGCGTCTTGTAAACTATGATCCTGCAACAAACGAGTTTTCAAGCAATCTTAACGACCCTGATATCGAAAAGGCTCAGAACTTCCTTTATAATATGATGAAGGACGGACTTATCCTCAACGGCTGGGTAGGCTCTGCAAGAGATTGCTTCAATCAGAACTGCTTGTTCTATGCAATGGGCGAGTGGGCTTACACAGGCAACCAAACTCCAAAGGAGGGCGAGAACTGGGGCGTTGTTCCTATCCCTCAGTATGACGATAATCAGCAGAAGATAACAACGTCTGATATGACAGCTTTCATGTGGGTAAAAGGTTCAACAAGAAGCGAAGCTGTTAAGTGCTGGTTTGAGTGCGTAAGAGCATCAAAGACAGATCCTAAGTATGAGCAGACAAACAAGGACAAGTTCATGGAGAACAACCCTAATTGGACAGACGAGATGTATGATGTGAAAATGGACGTTGTTTCTGACGATTACCTTATGCTCTTTGACTATGCTTACGGTATATCTTCCGCTCTCGGCGACAGAAAGCAGTTTGACGGAAACCAGTGCCTGGTTGACGCACTCTACAGTGATGCTTCAAATGTTAATGAAGAGGGTGTACAGTCCACATGGACGCAGGTTCGTGAGAAGTATTCTGCAACTGTAGATTCCGAGATCAAGGAACTCAACCAGAAGATCGCAAGCCTTAAATCATAATAAATAACTCCTGATAAAAAAATAACGCAGGCTGTAAAAAGTCTGCGTTATTTTTATGCGTATTTTAGAATATCCCAAGACCTAAAGCTGTGCGGACTGTGATGAAGATAAGCCCGGCAAAGGTGAGTATGGTAACAGGTGCGGTGAGATAGATGACTATCTTTTTGCCTTGTGAAACGTCAGGGCAGAAGTTTATGAGCCTGAAGCTGTCACGATGATACCTAAGCTCTTTTACAAAAAGCACAAGGCCAGCTATCATAAGTCCGAATGAAAGCAGTGCGACAGCAATTATTATCATTGGTGCTGTGCCTGTGATCTGACCTTTTTCAAGGTCTGCGGCAAACTTGTCAAAGTCTATCGAACCAAGTGCGACGCTCTGAATTGCACCGATAGTGTTCATGGTGAAGTGAAGTATCAAAGACGGGAAGATAGATCCTGTTTTTGCAACCATAAAGCAGGCACACATTCCCATAACAGCCGCATAGAGTATCTGCTGATAGCTTCCGTGCCAAAGACCGAATGTCAGCCCCACCATTATAATGCCTGTGAGCTGACCGCACTTTTCGGCATTTCTGAAAAGCGTACCTCTAAACATAAGCTCCTCAAAAAACGGTGCAAGCACTGACATTGCCAGCACGCTCGTTACGCCGCCCAAGGCAGTGCCGCTTGAGGTGAAGTCAACGCCTTTAAGGCTCGTTCCCGAAGCTTTCTGCACATATGAGAAAATAAATGTGTTGATATAATTTGAGGCATAGATAAGACCGAATGATATGACGATCCATTTTGCGACCCATTTTGCAGGCATTGAGGGCTTTCTGAAACAGGCTGTTATTTTAAGCCCCTCTTTTTTGCCACTCACAAGTCTGAATACCACAAGAACTATTGGCACAACTACTAGATACTGTATGCAGTAGCTCACAAGCTGAGCGATATCCTCATAGTAGGCGGACTTTCCTGCAATATGGTACACCACTAAGTCGCCAAGTCTTATAAGTGCGATATCAAGCATATAGAAAATTATCACCATAAGTGAGTTTACGTTTGAGGTTTTCCGTATAAGTTTTATTGTATCGTTATTCATTTTATGATCTCCATATTTGCGTTATGTGTTTTACAAGAAAATTATATCACAGGTGGAGTTTTGTGTCAATCGAAACGTTGTTATTAGTGAGGAGTTAGGAGTGAGGAATTATGGTATCGCCTGCGGCGATGATTTTTTTATATGAAAAAAAGACCGCCCTATGATGAGCGGTCTTATATGTACTATAAAATTAGAGCTTTACTATCTCGCCGTACTGCTCTCTGCCTGCGCCTACAGCGTTTGACTCGTCTGTATCAATGTGCATAGCAAGTGCGAACTTGTCACTGACTCTGATAACAGTGTCGCAGAGGATAGCTGTTCTTTCTGCAGACTCTATCTTTACTGCAACGATATCCTTATCCTTTACGCCGAATGTTTCAGCGTCAGCAGGTGTCATATGGATATGTCTTTTAGCAACGATAACGCCCTCAGAACACTCTACTTCGCCACATGGGCCAACAAGCTTGCAAGCACCTGAGCCTGCTGTGTCGCCTGACTCTCTGATAGGAGCGGCAACACCGATAGAACGTGCGTCTGTAGCTGAAAGCTCGATCTGGTCTGCTTTTCTTACAGGACCGAGGATAGAAACATTTGCAAGCTCTTTCTTAGGACCTACAACTGTAACTCTCTCCTCACAAGCAAACTGACCAGGCTGTGAAAGATCTTTCTTCTTTGTAAGTGTTGCACCCTTTCCGAACAGCGTTTCAAGAGTTTCCTGAGTAACGTGAACGTGACGTGCAGATGTTTCAACGATAAACTTTGGCATGATGAACATTCCTTTCAATTATAGTATTTACATTTCTATTTTACTACTATTTTCGCCACAGGTCAAGGGGTAATTTAACTTTGGGTAACAAATTTTTTGTCATGTTGATCAAAAAAACAGCGGTTGCCGTTTGAGACAACCGCTGTGTGCAGTTAAGAGATCAGTTATTTCTTGTGTTTTTTCTTTATTCCCATTGCCGTACCGCCGCTTATCAACAGCATTGCAAGCCAAAGGCTCATGCCACTGCCGCTTCCGGTCTGTGGATTTTTCTGCTCGCTCTTAGGCTTATCAGCCGTGGAGCTGTCTGCCTTGCTCTCGTTAGTATCGCCTTTCGTCTTATCTGGCTTTGAGTTATCTTTTTTGTCATCACTTGGAGTGTCTTTCAGCTTATCTGTAATAGTGTCTGCCTTTTGTATCTCCTTTGTGCCGTCTTTGTCACCGAAATACTTGCCGCATTCTTCGCAGTACCAATACTCGATATTTCCCTCTTTGTCATGTGTTGCGTCAACTTTATCTATATGTGTGAGCTTTCCGTGATCGTTCGGGTCGATATCGCCGTATTCACTGCCGCAGATATCGCAGGTGGCTTTCTTTGTGCAGGTCGCCTTGCCGCCGGAATGTGTACACTTGTATCCGCACTCTGTACATTCGCCTGCGTTCCATTCGTGGGGTTCTCTCTCGATAGTCACCTCGCCGCAGCAATCATATTTTTTCTCATGTTCTTTGCTGTCAAAATCCCAAACAGGTTTGCCTGTGTGATTTGTCGGGTCAAGGTCGCCGTATTCTTTATTACAGAATTTGCACTTTGCTTTTTCATTACAAGTCGCAGTGCCGCCCACATGGTTTTCGAGCACGGTTACTTCTTTTTCACCTGAGATGACAAAACCGTCTTTGAGTTTTGCCGAAGCGTAAACCATCATTGTTCCGCTCTCAAGATCTGACGCACTTACTTTTGCGGTGTAAAGATCGTCTTTTGCGGTAAACGCCAATTCCGTACCGTCGCCTGCAAATCTGAAGCCTGCTGTCACGTCAGTACAGCCCTCAGGCAGAGCAAATGTAAATTCATAATCACCTAAAGGACAGGTTTCGTCAGTTCCGTTTATGGATATCTTCAAAATAGTTGATTTTTTCGTTTCATATCCGCAAATTGTACATTCCTGCCAATATTCGCCGTCTTCCGTATTCCACTTGTAGGTGTGAAGTTCCTTTTGGCTGTCAGTTCCGCACTCACTGCACTGCTTCCAATGTCCGTTTTCGTCGGATATATAATCGCCGAAGCTGTGTTCGATAGGCTCGCCCTCAGTAGCCTGACAGCGTTTGCAGGTCTTTGGAGCTGTGCAGGTCGCTTCTTTCCAATCATGTCCCAATGGGTTTATAGGCTCATCTTTGTACTGTGAACATTCGGAGCAATTAAACCTCTTCACACCCTTATCGATGCAAGTCGGCTCGGAGATTATCGTTCCCTCGTCAAATATATGTCCGTCTACTGTGCAGTTTCTTATTACTGTAAGCGTTGCTTTTTCCGATACCCAAGTACCCACATAGTCCGCATTTTCAGCGTTCTTGACCGTACATCTGTACATATATCCGTTAAAGCTTATGTTAGTTGCACAGGTGGTGAATGTAGTCGACCATTTTTCTTTGCCGTCCACGACTTTTGAATCAAGAGAGAACGTTCCGTCAGCTTCGGTAACGTCTGCAAAAGTCTTTCCATCGTCCTTGCTCACCTGCCATATCACCTCAGCTCCGTAAGGATTTCCCTGAGCGATAGGAAGTGTGAACGTAGCCTTTTCTCCGCTGTTTATGGTCTTATTGCCGAGTGAGCCTGTAAACTCAGGAGAATAATATATTGTAAGCTTTGCCGCATTTGAAACTACAGAGCCGTATTCATTTGATACAACACAGCGCACAAGCTTTCCGTTGTTTTCTTTTCGCACTTTTAATGAATGTGAATTGTCATTGGTATATGGAATATCCACAAAAGTTTCTCCGTTATCGCTGCTTTCCTGCCACTGATATTGGAGCGGTTCACTGCCTGTTGCTTCTACATTGAAGAAATAGTAACGTTCAATTACGATAGTTATTTCTCCGGGCTTAACAGGTTTAGGCTGGCTAGGAGCGTTTGTTGCACCGCTTTGCGGGTGTTTTACTATGACCGGTGCTTTTTCGGAGAAGTTTATCGTAACAGGGCCGAAAACGGTCGGCTCAGTTTTTTGTCCGTCGCCTGTTGATACCCATGTTTTGCATCTTATCTGCCAGCCGTTCATTTGGCTTTCTATAGTAGGCTCGTAAACAGAAGAAGTTTCTCCGTCAATGGCGGTGAAAGTCTTTCCGCCGTCCTTGCTCACTTCCCATAGATATTTGAGCCTTACTGCGCCATTTGGCGTATTGTTTGTGACCTCGAATTTTGCCTTTTTATCCAAGTGGAATTTGTCAGGAGCAGTAAATACCGGCTCGTCAATGAAGATATATGCGTCATAGGTATATGAATGATTGAGCTTGGAATCCCAGCCTAAATAATATACATCTGCCTGATAATGCGTACCATTGTCACTGTTGCCCATACGCCCCACATACATGCTTGTGCCATGGGCATTTATTTTTGTGCGCTTGTCGTTTTCAACACTGTACCATTCTACTCGGATATCACTGTCTTGCAGTGAGGACGGCTCGTTTTCCATTGTTTTCAGCGTAACGACGTCGTTCTTTTTCACAACAAAGTATTTTAATGTTATAGGATCAAAAGGTATCCTATGCTCTAAGATATTCGTTCCATAACGCAGATTAAAATAGGTGTTCTCATCTTCAAGAGTGCCGTCAGCTTTTATTTTAAAAGCATTCACGCCATAAATGGAATCCTGTGACTTGAGCCAGAGATGAAGCTTGTTTCCGTCATGGAATATTTCTGAGCGGTTATAGCCATAAAAATCGTCATATGGCGGCTGACGTGTGTTAGCACTGCCTATAAACTCATTGCCATCTGCACCCCTTGCAACATAGGTGTACTTGTGTACCGAGTTTCCTTTTGCGTCCACAGCCTTGCCGTTGTCATTGAAGTCAGCGCTTCCGCCTGATATCTGCAAGATTACGTTGTCACCAAGCGTTCCAGAGTAGTTTCCGCTATCAATGATGACCTTGCCCTCTCCTACAATGTTAAGTCCTCGCACGATCGCACTGTTTGTAAATTCTATCGTGCCGCCTTTCAGCTCGATAGGATAAGTGAAATTATATGTTTTATCAGGGGAGGTCTTTAATTTTAAAGTTGCGCCGTCATAGACAATGATCTTCGGAAGCTCAAAACCGCTTTTGATATCTATGTTCATTTTGATATCGCCTGAAAGTATGTTTACATCAAATGGAACGTTGGTGTCCAGATCGATTTCATATATATCTTTTAGATCTATTCCGCTTGCTAAATAAAATGTTTCATAATCATGCATATCCTTGAAATATGACATTTTACCACGGCCATTATCATCTTTTATATAGATGTCATCCATGTTTTCTGTATAATACTCTGTATACCCTCCGAAGCCATACTGCGCAAACTTCTTGAAGTCAGCGGGACAAGTATCGCTTTCATAGAGTTTCAGCCGTCCCGAAACTGTTATTTCGTTGCCGCCTGATTTACGGAAACCACGATTGACGCTTTCATAATCCACATACTCTGTTCCGGCACGGACACGTCCTTTTCCTAAAAATTTTATGGCGTAATGGTGAACTTGTACGCCATATTCCATGAATCCCGGCGTGGACGGATTAATGTTTCTGCCTTCTACTGTGGCGTTGTTCTTTATTACGATACCGCCTGCTTCAAGGCCTGAGGTGTATTCTGAATCATACTCTTGTGGTTTGTATATCTCTTTAAAGACGTTACCTTCGACCTTACTGCCGTCAACTGTCAAAATTCCATATACCATTATTCCTGCAATAGTTGAACCTGCATTGTTGAAATATCCGCCTGAAGTGAGATTTTTTGGTCTGTAGTGTGTGTAATTGGTGCACTCTCCCTTAACAGGTCTGTATGTAGCACGGCCCTCCACAGTGGTATTAGTGCCGTTTACATAAAGCGAACCCTCAACATAAATGCCGTTCATGCCCACAGTTGGTCCGTTTGCGCAAGCCCAGACAGTGCTGTAGTCATTAACTATCATATTATACTTTACGATAATGCAAGCGCCGAAGCTTTCGCACGATACATTAGTAGCATTTTGTTCAGTTCCGTCGCCGATAGTAAGATTTGAGCAGTATATTGCTGCGTCATGTGTTACTGCTGAAAACGTTCCGTTGCCAATGATAGTGATATTACTGTCAGGAGCATAAATTCCGCTGTAGCTCTCATTGTATTTGGTTGCGGCTTGGCTTGAAAATGGGCTGTCGCCAAGATCAATGCTGCCGACAAGCTTTATGTTCAGATCTTGTTCGCCTTCAACGTATATAAGACCAAATCGGCTGGGTCTTTCGCTGTTGCCGTTTATGCGTTTGCCTATAGTCGCCATATTGTAACCAAGAAGCGTCAGGGTCTTGCTTTGTATATCGTATTTCCAGCCCTGTTTGCTCCATGTTTTATCAGATGTTACCTGTTCGTCGCCTATCCATATGCCATATTCTGTGACCGCAAATGCGTTCAATGGTGTAATGGACATTACCATACATAGAGTAAGTACGATGCTCAATAACCGTTTTTTCATATTGTTTCCCCCTCTTCATCATCTTTTGAAAGTTTAAAATCGAATGTCATTTCCAACATTGCAAACAGCTTATACATGACCTCTGTGGCGATAGCTCTAATATCAAGCGATCTGATAAATGCAAGCACTTTTGCCTGTTCTTCCTCCGGTACTTTATACACTCGCATTGCCGCCGTCAGAAAACGGCGAAGCTTGTGGTCAAGCGGGAAATGGATATCGCATTTTCTTGCCATATAGTTGCGCATTATTCCTGATGTTCCGATTTCCATTTCATAGAAATCGCTCTCGGTATAGCCCGGAAAATTCGAGCCGAATATCTGTTTCAGTTCCGCCGTAGTGTGGACATAGATATACTCAGCCGTTTCAGGCATAGTATAAGCCTCAATGTAGATCTCTCGGAGATTTTCATTCAGCTCAGTGAGGGTTATCTGTATGGCAGTTTCCACCGCATATGTGTATATCGGCGACATGTTATCACCAACAATGTTCTTTGCCACTCCAAATTGTCCGCTGAACATCGTGCCCACAAGATCCATTAGAATAGCGTCTTTTGTGGAGAATAAGTTCTGAAAGCTTCCTCTTGCAACGCCAGCTTTTTTCACTATCTGTGAGATAGTTGTCTGTTTATACCCCTGTTCCAGAAACAGTTGGACGCATACAGTGAGTATCTTTTTTTTTGTTTCGATACCGTCTTTTCTTGTAGAAATATTTATCACCTCTTTTCATTGTTTATTAATAATGATTTATAATTAGTATATGTATTAGTTATAGCATATGTAACACAATTTGTCAAGTGCCAGAAAGGGGTAACAGCGAAATTTTACAATGGGCAACGATTTTTTGTATTATTTTTGCCTTAATGATTTAAAGCAAAACTCTTGTATTATTATAAAAAGTATGGTATAATCAAATTACGAATTTTTTTGTATATTTCTAAGGAGGAAATAATTATGAGTATGTATATCACTTGTCTTGACCTTGAGGGAGTTCTCGTTCCTGAGATATGGATAGCTTTTGCTGAGGCTACAGGTATCCCTGAGCTTAAAAGAACAACAAGAGATGAGCCTGACTATGACAAGCTTATGAAATACCGTATCAACATTCTTAAGGAGCATGGTCTTGGTCTTAAGGAAATTCAGGATACTATCGCAACTATCGACCCAATGCCGGGCGCAAAGGAGTTTCTTGACGAGCTGAGAAGCTTCACTCAGGTAATAATCATCAGCGACACATTTTCGCAGTTCGCAGGTCCTCTTATGAAGAAGCTTGGTTATCCTACTATCTTCTGCAACACTCTTGAAGTTGCTGACAACGGCGAGATAACAGGCTTCAAGATGAGATGTGAAAAGTCAAAGCTCACAACTGTAAAGGCTCTCCAGTCTATCGGCTTTGAAACTATCGCAAGCGGTGACAGCCACAATGACCTTGGCATGATACAGGCAAGCAAGGCAGGCTTCCTTTTCAGAAGCACAGACAGCATAAAGGCTGAATATCCTGAACTTCATGCTTATGAAACATATGATGAGCTTATGGCTGCAATAAAGGCTGCTATGGACTAATAGTCTTTAATAAAGGAAAAACATAGATGAAAAAGGTAATATCACTTATAATGGCAGCGGCTTTGTCACTGTCTGCGGCAGCTTGCGGTCAAAATTCTGACAGCAGCGTGGCTGATAAGTCAAGCTCAAAGGCTGATGAAAAGCCTGCTGTGGAAAGCTGTAAGATAGCTGATGATAAGTTCGATACATATGTGTCGAACACTTACGTTGCCACGGGAAACAATTTTGTGGTAAAGAAAGCTAACGAGGTAACATACAGAGCATATTTTCCACTGGAGGAATACGGAGAGCTTGAATACGCTTTCTATTTTTCAAATACTGTGGATTCTACATACAACGCTGACGGAAAGCAGGCTTTTGCAGGCAAAGAGGGCGGAGAGTATGAGATTTCCTCGGCTTATGTCTGTGACGGCGGAACAGGTCCGGATGACGAGATAACCTCACGCACTGAGGTAACATTTGATGGTGCAGGCTCAAAGAAAGTCGCACCTGCGGAAACTTTTTGGAGCGACCCTGTTACCCTGAATATCCCTGAGGATCATTATCTTGTGTGGGAGTGGACGGTGACGGGAAGAGATATCCCATGCAACAAGATGTCAAACCTCACGTCTACCACATCATCGAAAAACGGCAGCGATTTCACTTATTGTGACGATGTGCCACTGCCGCTTCTTATAGGAGCAAAGCGTGATGTGAAATATCGTGTTACGGCTATCGGCGACTCTATCACACAGGGCTGTATGACAGACTTCATGGCGTATGAGTTCTGGGCGGCACGCATTGCAAAAGAGCTTGGTTCTGATTATGCTTTTTGGAACTGCGGTCTTG
>OHAE01002865.1_pt1 | contig 9703 bp, 8 predicted proteins | sample 1577061 | NCBI WGS metagenome assembly OHAE01 (sample SAMEA3541535, study PRJEB24748) | human gut metagenome | biome: human gut; feature: human-associated habitat; material: faeces | place: China | collected 2012
GGGCCGCTGCACTGCGCATAGCCCTTCTGCCGCCGCTTCGCGAGCTGTACACCGGCTGGACGGAAAACGGCGAGCAGGCTCCGTGGATTTACACCGCCGACAGCGGCCGTCATATCTTGCAGCCGGGCGAGTTCGTCGAGGTGCCGGAGGGTTATACGGTTAGACTCACCAACAAGAATTATGGCGAGGAAAACGGCGGCTACTACGAGTGCCAGCATATCGAGGGCACGGTTCTCTGCAGCTTCCATGATTTCACGCTCGCCTGGCCCTTTGTCGTTGATTCCGCAAAGGTGAAGGATACCATGAATGATCACCCGGTGCAACTCTGTTTCGTAAGTGGCACCGAATTGTTCAGCATTGGTGCGTACGGTGTCGAGACTGATGAAAAGATCACCGGAAATCCGATTGCCTTCACAATAGTCGAACGTAATGATATCCGTGTAATAATCGTGTTGCAGATACTGGCGGTTTACTTCCAGAATCTTTTCGTCCGAGCAAAAGATATAAGCTATTTCACCGACCTTCTTTCCGTAAGTTTCAGCTACGGCTTTTATCCAGGCCGAAGTCTCACGCTTCTTGATGGCGGGCATATCCACGCCTTCCGTTTGATAAGTAATCATAATTGTCTATACATTTAAATGTGGTTGCAAAGTTACGCATTTTTGGCGGCATCTTCTTTGTTTATCCGAAAAAGAGGTAGCAGATGAAGATCGCGGCAAGGACACCTGCAAGATCGGCAAGTAGTCCACAGGGAACCGCATGACGGGTACGTGTGATGCCCACGCTTCCGAAATAGACGGCCAGGATGTAGAACGTCGTATCTGTGGATCCCTGGAAAACACAGGCCATACGTCCGATAAACGAGTCGGCTCCGTACGTGCTCATTGCATCGACCATCAGTCCGCGGGCACCGCTTCCGCTTAATGGCTTCATCAAAGCAGTAGGAAGTGCGCCGACAAAATCACTGTTGATGCCACAGAGTTCTGTTAACTTCGCTACACCCCGGATCAGGTAGTCCATGCATCCGGAAGCTCGGAATACTCCGATGCCCACCAGGATGGCGACAAGATAAGGGATGATCCGTACGGCTGTGGTAAAGCCCTCCTTGGCTCCTTCTACAAATGCATCGTATACATTGATGCGCTTACGCATGCCTGCTATGATGAATCCGATGATGATGACAAAGAGGAACACATTGGCAGTAGTGGTGGAATACGTGTCAATTTGTTGGCGTGAGAGTGTGGTGAAGAACCAGATGATTCCGGCGATGAACAGGCTGGCTCCACCCAGGAAAAGAAGAATGGTACGGTTCAGCAGATTGATGCGCTGATAAAGACTGACGGTGATGATTCCTGCCAGTGTAGAAAAGAAAGTTGCCAGCAGGATCGGTACAAATACGTCGGTGGGCTGGGCTGCTCCCATCTGTGCGCGGTAGACCATGATGCTGATGGGAATAATGGTCAGTCCGGATGTATTCAGGACTAAAAACATGATCATCGGATTGCTTGCCGTATCTTTTCGGGGATTGAGTTCCTGCAGGCCTTCCATAGCCTTCAGACCGAGTGGGGTGGCTGCATTATCCAGCCCCAGCATGTTGGCGGCAAGGTTCATGAAAATGCTTCCTGTGACAGGATGTCCTTTCGGAATATCGGGAAAAAGTTTACTGAACAGGGGACTGAGAATTCGTGCGAACCAGTTGACCACTCCGCCCATTTCGCCGATTTTCATGATGCCCAGCCAGAGGGAGAGAACACCGGTAAGTCCGAGTGAAATCTCAAAGGCTGTCTTTGAAGAAGCAAAGGTTGAATTGATGATATCGGGAAAAACAGTAGTGTCGCCAAAGAAAATGAGACGCACGGAAGCCACGGCAAAAGCTGTCAGGAAAAAGGCAAGCCAGATATAGTTCAAGACCATGATGAATAATATTTTATCTGTTGTTAATAATCTTTATCCGGACAAAAATAAGTGTTTTCAACAGAAAAAGATAATTTTGCTTTCAATAAATAGATATTCTATGAAGAGAATCCAAGTCATCCGCCGGTCTTTGCTTGCTGTCCTGGTTGTGGGTAGCTTTGCATTCCGGTTCATTCCTCATGCCGGCGAATTTTATGCATGCCGCATGTATCCGGCCATTTCCACTTTCCTTTCTGCAATAGCTTCGCTTGTTCCTTTTTCTCTTGACGAATGGGTGGTTGTTCTCTCTCTGGTGCTGCTGGTGGTTTTTCCTTTTTGGGCCCGTCATCGGAAGTTTCGCTGGAAACGCATATTGGGATATGAGGCCGAGTGTTTGCTTTGGATTTATGTCTGGTTTTATTGGGGATGGGGAATGAACTATTATCGTGACAGTTTTTATCTCCGGGCCAACGTTGCACCACGTCCGTATGAAGAAGAGGTGTTCTGTTGTTTTTTACAGAGTTATGCCGACCGGTTGAATGCTTCCTATGCGGCCGCATCCGGCATTTCGCTTAATGATTCCTGTCTGGCAGATTCAGAAAGACCGGAAAGAGCATTGTTGTTTCCTGACCGGATGAATCTGGAGGCTGAAGTGAAGAAACTCTATGCACAGATTCCGGGACATTACGGACTGGCACTTCCTCGCGATTTCCAACATCCAAAATACTTATTCTTTAATTCTCTTTATTCCGGAGTCGGTGTCTTGGGATTTATGGGACCTTTTTTCGGTGAGTCTCATCTTAACCATGAACTTCTTCCTTTGCAATATCCGTTTACTTATGCCCATGAGCTGTCTCATCTGTTAGGCATAAGCAACGAAGCCGAAGCTAATTTCTGGGCTTACCAGATTTGCATTCGTTCGACATCACCTGCCGTGCGATACAGCGGTTATTTTGGACTTTTGTCGTATGTGTTGTCCAATGCGGCGGCGACTCTTCCTGAACAAACCTGGAAAGCCTGGCTGGAAACTATTCATCCGGCCATCCTTCGTCAGCTGGCCGACGGCCAGCGTTATTGGTCGGAGCGTTATAGTCCATGGATCGGATCAGTACAGCATGTGATCTATAACTGGTACTTAAAAGGAAACCGTATTTCGTCGGGGCAGCGGAATTATGCTGAAGTGATAGGAATGATTCTTTCTTTGCCGGAAGACAAGTGGTTCTGAAATCGGTGAGAATTAAAAATTCCCGGGGAGGTGGTGAAATATTCCTGATTTTCCGATTCTGACAGAATCTATACTTTCTTGTTTGATTCTGTCTTGTTTTAAAATTGTGCTCTTCTCTTTTATTTGGCTTTATATTGTTTCTTTTTGTTGCTATATACCTGTGTTAAGTGTCTTTTTGATATTACTTGTATATCTTTCTCTCGGTGTAATCTGGAGAAAAATAAAGAAAAAAGTTTTGGATAAGGCTTATTGGACATTTTCACTTGAAGAAATTTTCCAGAGATAGCCTCCTGACATGAACCTCTTATTATATAAGGTGTATAAAGCAGCAAGTTTTTATGAAAATTAAAAGAAGTGCAGGCTCTTCGAATAAAAAATCGTATCTTTACTCCCTGAAATTTCATAGTATTACGAATCGATGGCCATTATCATTAAGAAAGTAAGCAATAAAAAAGAGCTGAAAACATTTATCCGCTTCAATTACGAGTTGTATAAGAATAATCCTTATTCTGTACCCGATTTGTATGATGATATGTTAGGAACATTCAGCCCGCAGAAGAATGCGGCGTTTGAATTTTGTGAAGCGGACTATTTTTTGGCTTATAAGGACGACAAGGTGGTAGGGCGAGTGGCCGCCATCATTAACCGTCGTGCCAATGAAACATGGAACAAAAAGGAAGTTCGTTTTGGCTGGATTGACTTTGTAGACGATCCGGAGGTTTCGAAAGCTTTGCTTGATCAGGTGGAAGCCTGGGGAAAGGAAAGAGGGATGGAAGCAATGGTAGGCCCTCTTGGCTTTACGGATCTCGATGCAGAAGGTATGCTGGTTGAAGGCTTCGACCAGTTAAGTACGATGTCCACTATTTACAATTATCCGTATTATTCTCAACACATGGAGCGTCTGGGCTTTGAGAAAGAGGCCGATTGGGTGGAATTTAAATTGACAGTCCCCGATAAACTTCCTGAGAAGTTTGTACGCATATCCGAAATTATTCTGCAGAAATATAAGCTGAAGATCAAGAAGCTGAAGCGTAGTGAGATTAAGGAAAAGAATTACGGACAGAAAATCTTTGATCTGATCAATGAAGCTTATGCGCCTCTGTACGGTTATTCCAAGATGACGCAGGGACAGATCAATCAGTATATTAAAACTTATCTTCCGTTAATTGACCTGCGGATGGTGTCGCTGGTGGAAGATGAAGCAGGCGAACTGGTAGCCGTAGGTATTTCGATGCCTTCGCTTTCAGAGGCATTGCAGAAAGCCAAAGGAAAGATGCTGCCTTTCGGATGGTATCATTTGCTGAAAGCCCTGTTCTTCAAGAAACCTAAAGTGCTCGACCTGCTGCTTGTGGGAGTGAAACCGGAGTATCAAAGTAAGGGCGTGAATGCTTTGCTTTTCTATGATCTGGTTCCAATTTATCAGCAGATGGGATTCCAGTATGGTGAGAGCAATCCGGAACTGGAAGTAAACAAGAAAGTACAGGCGCAGTGGAGTGCCTTTGAATCGGTACAGCACAAGCGTCGTCGTGCTTATAAGAAAGTATTTTAAGTCTGATTACCGACAATGAGCATGGAAGAAATAAATGAACAACAGAATACCCCTGTTTCTTATACAGAGGAGAACATTCGCCATCTGAGTGACATGGAACATGTGCGTACCCGTCCGGGTATGTACATCGGACGTTTGGGAGACGGCTCACAAGCTGAAGACGGAATCTATGTCCTGTTGAAGGAGGTGGTGGACAACTGTATCGACGAATTTAAAATGGGAGCGGGAAAGCGCATTGATATCCAGATGGAGGATAACCTGCGTGTTTCCGTGCGTGACTATGGTCGTGGTATTCCGTTGGGAAGTTTGGTGGATGCCGTTTCGATGCTGAATACGGGAGGTAAGTATGACACAAAGGCCTTCAAGAAAAGTGTCGGTCTGAATGGTGTGGGAGCCAAGGCGGTCAACGCCCTGAGTTCTCGTTTTGTCGCACGGAGTGTTCGTGACGGTCAGATGCGTGAGGCCATATTTACTCAGGGAAATCTGATAAGTGACACAACTTCTTCCACCGATGAAGAGAACGGTACTTATATCTTCTTTGAGCCGGACAATACTTTGTTCCTGAATTATCATTTCCGTCCGGAGTTCATCGAAACCATGTTGCGTAATTATACGTATCTGAATACCGGACTGGCTATTTATTACAACGGACATCGCATTATCAGCCGGAACGGGCTGGAAGACCTGCTGAATGATAACATGACTTCACAGGGATTGTATCCGATTATCCATCTGAAAGGAGAGGATATTGAGATTGCTTTTACGCACAGTCCGCAGTACGGTGAAGAATATTATTCCTTTGTCAACGGGCAGCATACCACTCAGGGTGGAACGCATCAGAGTGCTTTCAAGGAACATCTGGCCCGGACGATCAAGGAATTTTTCGGCAAGAACATGGAGTTCCAGGATATCCGTAACGGACTGGTAGCTGCCGTTGCCATTAATGTGATTGAACCGACTTTTGAGAGTCAGACCAAGATCAAACTGGGTTCGCTTACCATGGCGCCGGAGAAGGATTCGGACGGAAATCCATATCCGTTGTCGGGAGTAAGTGTCAATAAGTTTGTTGGGGACTTTGTCAAAGAAAATGTTGATAATTATCTCCATAAGCATGCGGATGTAGCAGAAGTCCTGCTTCAGAAGATTCAGGAATCGGAGAAGGAACGGAAAGCGATTGCCGGTGTGACAAAGATTGCACGTGAACGGGCCAAGAAAGCAAACTTGCATAATCGCAAGCTTCGGGATTGCCGTATTCATCTGAATGACGTTAAAACCGGCAAGAAGGATGATGAAGATGATCCACGGGCAGAAAGTTCTATCTTTATCACAGAGGGAGACTCAGCAAGCGGTTCCATTACAAAGAGCCGGGATGTCAATACGCAGGCGGTATTCAGTCTGCGGGGTAAGCCTTTGAACTCGTTCGGACTGACGAAAAAGGTTGTGTACGAAAATGAAGAGTTCAACCTCTTGCAAGCCGCTTTGAATATTGAAGATGGACTGGACGGATTACGTTATAATAAGGTGATTGTAGCAACCGATGCGGATGTGGACGGTATGCATATTCGTCTGCTGATGATGACTTTCTTTCTTCAGTTCTTCCCTGATCTGATCAAGAAAGGCCATGTATACATTCTTCAGACGCCGTTGTTCCGTGTCCGCAACCGGAAGAAAGGAGTCTATGAAACCATTTACTGCTATACGGATGAAGAACGTGTGGCAGCGATTGAGAAGTTAGGGCCCAATCCGGAGATTACGCGATTTAAAGGACTTGGAGAGATTTCTCCTGATGAGTTCCGGAACTTTATTGGAAAAGATATGCGGCTGGAGCAGGTAACTCTCCGTAAGACGGACGCCGTCCGGGAATTGCTGGAGTTTTATATGGGAAAGAATACAATGGAGCGTCAGAACTTTATTATCGATAACCTGGTAGTGGAGGAAGATCTGATAACGGACAACGTATAATATATAATAAGGTGTGAAAGCCGGTTGAAAGAGAGTAGAAACATTTAATTCTGGATGTGTTGAAAGCTATATTTCCGGGGACGTTCGACCCCTTTACGATCGGACATTATTCAGTGGTGAAACGTGCCTTGACATTTATGGACGAGGTAATCATCGGTATCGGAGTGAATGACGGAAAACGTACATGGTTCCCTACCGAAAAACGTGTGCAGATGATACGCGATCTTTTTAAGGATGAACCGCGTATTAGTGTAGAGGCTTATACCGGCCTGACGGTTGATTTTGCCAGCGAACGTGGTGCCGGGTTCATTATCCGGGGCATTCGTACGGTGCGTGATTTTGAATATGAAGAAACGATTGCTGATATCAATCGGAAACTTTCCGGTATCGAGACTATCCTGTTGTTTACGGAACCGGAACTCACTTCTGTCAGTTCAACAATTGTTCGTGAACTGCTGCAATATGGCAAAGATGTGACTCCGTTCTTGCCTGAAGGAATGAAGATTGAATAAAATGAAAGACATGATAAGAACTTGTTTAATTGTGATGCTGGCCTGTTTGTCCGCAGGAGGAATGCAGGCGCAAAACAAATTGTTGGATTCTCCGGCACGTAAGCTGCAGTTGGCTGAATTTGCCATTGCCAATTTATATGTGGATAAAGTAGACGAGCCGGAACTGGTCGAAGCTGCTATTGTCAGCATGTTGGAAAAGCTGGATCCGCATTCAACTTATTCGGATCCGGAAGAAGTGAAACGTCTGAATGAGCCGTTGCAGGGAAACTTTGACGGTATAGGTATCCAGTTTAATATGGCGACGGATACATTGTTTGTTATTCAGCCTGTTTCCGGAGGCCCCTCTGAAAAAGTAGGAATTCTTGCAGGTGATCGTATTATTCAGGTCAACGATACGGTTATTGCCGGAGTGAAGATGAATACAGACGAAGTGATGCGCCGCTTGCGCGGACCGAAAGGAACGGTTGTCAATCTGAAGATTATGCGTAAGGGAGTGAAAGATTTGCTTTCATTTACCGTAAAGCGTGATAAGATTCCGGTTTACAGTCTGGATGCGGCCTATATGGTAGACCGCAGAATCGGATACATTCGTGTCAACCGGTTTGCAGCTACTACCAGCAAAGAGTTTATGGAGGCTTTGCAGAAGCTGAAGCAACAAGGCATGCAAGACCTGATTCTGGATCTTCAGGGGAATGGTGGCGGTTATCTGAACGCGGCTATTGATCTGGCAGATCAGTTCCTGGGCAAGAAAGAATTAATCGTTTATACGGAAGGAAGACGCAATCCTCGGAGTGAATTCTTTGCAAAAGGGAATGGAGCCTTTCTGAACGGACGTCTGGTTGTCTTGGTAGATGAATATTCTGCTTCGGCCAGTGAAATTGTTTCTGGTGCCGTTCAGGATTGGGACCGTGGAATGATCGTCGGACGCCGGACTTTTGGTAAAGGATTGGTCCAGAGACCCATTGATTTGCCGGACGGTTCCATGATCCGTCTGACAGTGGCCCGTTATTATACTCCCTCCGGCCGTTGTATTCAGAAGCCGTATGAAAGTATTGAACAATACAACAAAGATCTGATAGACCGCTATAACCGGGGAGAAATGTTAAGTGCAGACAGTATTCATTTCCCGGATTCTTTAAAATATAAGACCCATAAACTGGGACGTACCGTCTATGGCGGCGGCGGTATCATGCCGGATTATTTTGTTCCGCTTGATACAACCCGTTACACAGACTATTATCTGGCTCTGCGGGATAAGGGAGCAATTGTTCAGATGAATATCAAACTGATTGACCGTCATCGGGCAGAATGGTTGAAGAAGTATAAGAACTTTGACCGTTTCTATAAGGACTTTGAGATTTCTTCCAAGATGCTGGATGAATTGGTCGAATTGGGCAAGACGATGGGAGCAGAGTATAACGAGGAACAGTTTCAGACTGCTCTTCCGTTGATCAAGACACAGCTCAAAGCCTTGATCGCCCGTGACCTGTGGGATATGAACGAATATTTCAGAGTGATTAATGATTTGAGTGACAGTATGAAAAAAGCTCTTGAACTGCTGGAGAGGCCGGGAATGGATTTCCCTAAACGAGATTAAAGAATTATTTCCATAATTCCTTGTAATCTCGCGGAAAACTTCTAATTTTGCAACAAGAAATAACATATTGTAAAAGAAATTTTAGTTCTAACAATTAAATAATTTAAATTCAATCATTTATGTGGTTAAGTAATTCATCTATTGGAAGGAAAGTGGTGATGAGTGTTACTGGTATCGCCCTTGTCCTGTTTCTGACATTTCACATGGCGATGAACCTTGTTGCATTGTTCTCAGGCGAGGCATACAACATGGTTTGCGAATTCCTCGGTGCTAACTGGTATGCCCTGGTAGCAACTGTTGGATTGGCTGCCTTGTTTGTGATTCACATCATCTACGCTTTTTGGCTGACTATGCAGAACCGTGCTTCCGGCAAAGTGCATCTTGGCGATTATCAGCATATCGGTTATTTTGAGCAGGAGTCCGATACGCAGAACACTTCGACCTGTATCGAAGAGATCTGGAGCGAATTTCCGGCAATGACACAGTACGAGATCCGTTCCATGCTGGCAAAATGCGGTCTGACCACCAAACACATCGAGAGTCAGGTGCGTGTACTGAGCGGCGGCGAGCAGGCAAAAGTACGTCTCTGCAAGATTTTGAACCGTGAGAGCAATATTCTGCTGCTGGACGAGCCGACCAACCACCTCGATGTTGACGCAAAAGCAGAACTGAAAAAAGCTCTTCAGGAATATAAGGGAAGTATTCTGCTGATCTGCCATGAGCCGGAATTCTATCAGGATATCGTGACAACCGTCTGGAACTGCCAGGAATGGTCCTTAAAGCTGTAGAAAATTTCCAAGAAAAAAGCTGGCGGCAATCCCGGCAAAAACAGAAAGCAGTGCACCTGCCAGCGTATACCGTGTTTTTGTCACTTTTGCTGCCATAAAATAAACGCTCATCGTATAAAATACCGTTTCCGTGCAGCTGAGCATCAGTGATGCAATGATTCCGATCTTGGAATCCGG
>OHAE01002867.1_pt1 | contig 9693 bp, 6 predicted proteins | sample 1577061 | NCBI WGS metagenome assembly OHAE01 (sample SAMEA3541535, study PRJEB24748) | human gut metagenome | biome: human gut; feature: human-associated habitat; material: faeces | place: China | collected 2012
AAGAACTGACTAAATATCCGGTTGCTACCCGTCTGTCATTGAACGGAACGATTATCGTAGGTCGTGACATCGCTCATGCTAAACTGAAAGAACGTTTGGACCGCGGTGAAGACTTGCCACAATATATTAAGGATCATCCTATTTATTATGCTGGTCCGGCAAAAACTCCGGAAGGCATGGCGTGTGGCTCTATGGGCCCTACTACGGCAGGACGTATGGACTCTTATGTAGAACTGTTCCAAAGTCATGGCGGTAGCATGGTGATGTTGGCAAAAGGTAACCGTAGCCAGCAGGTGACAGATGCTTGTCAGAAATATGGTGGTTTCTATCTTGGTTCTATCGGAGGTCCGGCAGCTATCCTTGCACAGAACAACATCAAGAGCATCGAATGTGTGGAATATCCGGAATTGGGTATGGAAGCTATCTGGAAGATCGAAGTAGAAAACTTCCCTGCATTTATCTTGGTAGATGATAAGGGTAACGACTTCTTCAAACAGTTGAAACCGTGGAATTGCAAAAAATAACCGGTTGATACCTGTTGGGATAAAACTATAAGAAGAGGCTGTAAATGCCTTGAATTAATAAAGGGGCTGTCTGACTATTTTATTGTTAGACAGCCCCTCTTCTTATTTTAAGGACTTAAAGACTTTCCGGATATTAACTTTTTCAGTGTAAATATCGACCTTTCATCTGTTATGATTACTTATTCTGTTCTTTTTTCCATTTTTCATATCTCTTCAACACCTTGCTTCCATCTTTGTTATACCAACTATAACCATTTCGGCGTTCGTGTCCGATTTCCGATATATCATATTTTTTAATGCCGTCACGGTCACAGAAAAAAGGCCGGTTTGTTTCCAGATCATAAAAACGTGCCCAAAGAGTAGGACAGTCTTCACAGGGAACCATGCGATAGTCTTTTTTGCCATCACTGTTGGTGAAATATTCCTTCTGTATTCCTTTTATTTCAGACTTTTGGAACCATTTGATAGCACCTTCTATGGATTTTACAACGTCTGCAGATGGATGGGGAAGTGACATCAACAGTAATACAATATTGTCCGACTCTTGTCCGCTTAGTGACGGGAGTTCATAGGCACGTGCCTTGCAGGGTTCCAAAGTGACACGGTCATGTTGGGCGCACCACACTGTTAACTCTCCATTTTGGCGCACCTGCGTTTTGAGTATACACTCTATCCCTTTATTAAATGCATTACGTGCTTGTTCACAGATATTGTCAGGAAGGAAAGTGTACGGAGCTTTCTTTTCGTATATGCTCCGAAGTTGATTCATGACTCTCACCATTGCATTGTCATTGTAGGTGATTTGTACGTAATAACCTTTGGGACGCGGATAAAATTGAGGCCATCCACCGTTTTCATACTGCGATTTGAGCAGATATTGAATACCGTTCAGCACTCCTTCTTTATATTTCTCCTTTTGCGTAGCCAGATAAAGCCGTGACAAATATTCTATTTCTGTCGTGGTGGCATTGTTGTCGATGGTGCTTTGGTTGGTATTTTCTTTAGCTTTTAGTGCTGCATTATATTCTTGTTCCGTCAGTTCCGCCGGCATATAGATATTCTTGGGCCAGCCTCCGGTAGTTTGTTGATAGAGTAACACGTTGTCACCGATGCGTTGGGCTTCTTCCGTCTTGAAGAAATCATCGTCAAATTTGGGAGCGATGTGTACCCATTCTTTGTAGTTCTGTTGTTTTCTGTAATCTGTTGCTTTTTGGGCTGAGGCGTTTGCCAGGATAAAAAGTAATAGTAAGAAAAGACTTAGTTTTCTCATGGCTTTTATTATTAAATGTTTTTATAGTATGCAAATGTAGGAAGAAAGAAAAACATCGGTATGTAATAACTGTTTTTTATACAGTAAAAATTGGGTTAACCCTCCCGATAAGAAGATTAACCCAATAAAAAAAATAAATGGAAACTACTTCCTTATTCCAGATACTTCGTAATCTTTCCGCTGATTTGCAACAGGGATATTTCGCAAAGTTTCGTGTTATATTCAGCAGAGAGGATGCGTTCCTCTGCATCTAACAAACTTTTTTGTGCTTCGCGCACTTCAAAACCGGAAAGGTCCCCCTGTATATAACGGTCCATGGCAATATCGTGATTATCTTTGGCGGTTATCAGGTTTTGACGTTCCAGATTCAACAATTGAAGATTGTTGCGATAGGCTTGCCATAGGTTACTGAGATCAGAGCGGAGTGCTAATTCCAAGTCCTGTCGTTCCAGGCGACGATTTTTGAAAGCCAGACTTGCATTTCTCTTTTCGCGGCGGCGATTACCGTCGAATATATTAAAACCGACAGTTATTCCGGCATTGAAGCCCAGTTCACCTCTTCTGCTGTTTGCATTGATGTCATACTTGTTGAACGTATATCCATATCCGGTATTTAATTTGAGATATGGATAGTTGCGTGAGTTTATTTTCTTGTAGTCCAATTGGGCAAGTACCGTGTTTTGATCGGCCTTGAGCAAAGAAGCATTGGTTGCTAACGTAGAATTCCACAAATCATCAAATTGCAAGTCGCTGTGTACGTCGATGGTGGAGTCTTTGATAATAATGTTTTGATTGACATTGTTGTTAGCCATTAGTTCATTCAACTGGATGCGTGAAGAATGTAGCAATTCCTGTTGTTTGATGTATTGGGCACTGTCTGCATTGAAATCCACTTTTGCCTGCTGATAATCCAGCCCTGAAAACTTACCGACCAAGTGACTAGCCTCGGCTATGCGCAAACGCTCTTTGGAAAGTGACATTGCATAATGAAAGTTTTTCAGACGGATCTTCTGCTGGATAAAATTATAGTATTCGGAAGTCAGGGCAGCAATAAAATCTTCAATAGCAATACGCGTGTTGGTTTCCCCCTGACGTTCCAGCTCTTTCAACTGTTTGTAGGTGGTACTGATATTGAATCCGTCGAAAATAGTCCAGTTGAGGTTAAGACCGACATTAACCGTCTGATCGTAGACTCCGTTGTTTTTTGTTATTTCTCCGGTAGCACGCGCCTTGGTCTCAATATTGTCCAGGTTTCCGGTATATCCGGCAGAGAAGTCCAGTGTAGGCAGGTAACCCGCATTTCCTAATGTTGCGTTGTTTTTGCTGATCTGCTCTTCGTTATGGATGATACGTAAAGAGTAATTGTTTTGCAATCCTTCTTCCAGACACTCCTTGAGAGTGAGAACTTGTGCCTTTGCAAAAGAGACTGATAAGAAGGCACATGCAATGGTGATATAAATGATGCGTTTCATGCAGATTCCTTTCTGTTTCATTCTTGTAGTTTTTTGATTCGGTTAGTCGAAATGTAACTGTAAATAGCCGGTACAATGTACATCGTAAGCAGAGTGGATACGACCATACCACCCACTACCGCCGTACCCATGGCAATACGCTGGTTACAACCTTCTCCGGTGGCAAATGCCAGCGGGATAAGTCCCAAAACCGTAGAGGCACTTGTCATCAGAATCGGACGGAGGCGTTGAAGGGCAGCATCTTTGATGGCACTCATTTTATCCTCTCCGGCTTCCTGTTTCTGATTGGCAAATTCTACAATAAGAATACCGTTCTTCGCCACCAGACCGATCAGCATGATAATACCGATCTGACTGAAAATATTCATCGTAATATCTCCGAAATACATGAAGACCAAAGCTCCGGCAATAGCCAGCGGCACTGTCAACATGATAATCAACGGATCTTTGAAACTTTCAAACTGGGCTGCCAGAATCAGGTAAATCAAAAGGATAGCCAGGATAAAGGCGAACATCAGACTGGAGGAACTTTCACGATATTCCTTCGAGTCTCCCGACAGGGCAGTGCGGAAAGTGTCATCCAATGTTTCTTTGGCAATCTTATCCATTTCATCCAAACCTTGCCCGATTGTTTTGCCGTCTGCCAATCCCGCAGAGATGGTAGCTGACACAAAACGATTATAACGATACAACTTTGGAGGTGCAATACCGCTTTCCAATTCAATCAAGTTGTCCAGCTGAATCATATCCCCGCTACTACTACGGACGTAAATAGCTTTCAGGTCGGCCGGTTTGTTTCGTTGCTGGCGGTTGATTTCACCAAGAATTTCGTATTGTTTACCGTTCATATAGAAATATCCCATACGTTGGCCGCTTAATCCATATTGCAGCGTTTGAGCAATGTTCTTGGTACTTACTCCCATAATACTGGCCTTGTCGCGGTTGATCTGAATACGAGCTTCCGGTTTACTGAACTTCAAATCAACGTCCGCCATCTGGAAAACAGGATTCTCATATACTTTAGCCATAAACTTGGGCAACACTTCTTCCAGCTTTTCCAAATTGGTAGCCTGAAGTACATATTGTACAGGCATGCTTCCACGACGTCCGCCGAAAGAAGACTGCTGCTGTACGAATGAACGCGCCATTGTTTTCTTCTGTACCGCTTTTGATATTTTCTCTGCCACATCCATCTGGGTATAATTACGTTCATTCATATCCTTCAGCGTGATGCGCACGTTTCCGCTACCGCTGGATACACGGGCAGTTACAGCCTCTGCATCAGGCAGAATGGAGTCTACCAGTTGATTGATGTCTTCTGTGTAATCCCTGATATATTCATAGGTGACGCCTTCCGCTCCTCGTGTATTGATACTGATTTGCGAACGGTCTTCAAGTGGGGCCATTTCCGCAGGAACTGCATTCCACAGAATACCAATCAGGCAAATGGTGATGAAAGTAAATGGAAGAGCGATCCAGCGTTTACTAAGAAAAGCGGCAAGCGAACGGCTGTATAGCCGGTTCATTCCTTCAAAGAACGGTTCTGTTTTTGCATAGAACCAACTTTGTTTTTCCCGTTTAATGAGTAACTTCGTTGCCAACATCGGAGTGAAAGTCAATGCGGCGAATGAAGATATAATCACCGAACCCGAAATAACGATACTGAACTCACGGAATAATCGTCCCGTCATTCCATCCATAAAGACGATAGGGAAGAATACCGCTACCAGCGTAATAGTGGTGGAAATAACGGCAAAGAAAATTTCTTTGGCTCCTTCTATTCCCGCTTCTTTCGGGGCCATTCCTTTCTCTATACGGATGTAGATATTTTCCGTCATAACGATGGCGTCATCTACCACCAGTCCCACCGATAGTACGATGGCGAGCATGGAAAGCACATTGATGGAGAATCCTGCCAGATACATAACGAAGAAAGCACCGATAAGGGAAACAGGGATTACGATACAAGGCACCAACGTGACGCGCCAGTCACGCAGGAAGAGGAAGATAATGATGATTACAAGTACGAAAGCCTCATATACAGTGGACTTAACCTCATTGATAGACGCACGGATAAACTTGGTATTATCAAAACCATAATTATAGTGTACATCTTCCGGCAAGTCTTTTTTCATTTGCTCCATACGTTGGTATACAGCATCCGCAATCTCAATATGGTTGGCTCCCGGCTGTGGAATGACTACGACACCCACCATAGGAACGCCGTTCATCTTCATATAACTCTTAATATCAGCCGGCCCCAGTTCAGCACGTCCGATATCACTGAATCGTACAATACGGTTATTCTCTTCTTTGACAATCAAGTCATTGAATTCATCTGCGGTATGCATCAATCCTAGTGTACGGATCGTCAACTCGGTGGTATTTCCTTCGATACTACCTGAAGGAAGTTCCACATTTTCGTTATCTACAGCGTTTTTAACATCGACGGGAGTGATACCGTAGCCTGCCATCTTTACCGGGTCGAGCCAAAGGCGCATGGAGTAACGCTTTTCTCCCCAGATAGATACACTACTTACATCGGAAATAGTCTGTAATTGTTCTTTCACAGTCAGATCCGCTATTTCACTTAATTCCAACAGAGAACGTTTGTCACTTTGAAGGGCAACCATCAAGATAGGCATGGCATCGGCATCCGCTTTTGAAACTGTCGGTGGGTCACAGTCGCGAGGCAGATAACGTTGGGCACGTGAAACCTTGTCACGTACGTCGTTGGCCGCTGTTTCCAGATCGACGGACAATTCAAATTCTACTGTGATACGGCTTTGCCCCTGCTGGCTCACACTGGACAAAGAACGGATACCGGGAATACCGTTGATATTCTGTTCCAACGGTTCAGTTATCTGGTTTTCGATAACGTCGGCATTAGCTCCCGGATAAGAGCAGCTGACAGAAATAATCGGATTATCTACCGACGGATATTCGCGGACACCCAAATAGTTGTATCCGATGAATCCGAAAAGGAGGATAATAATCGTTAATACTGTGGCTAATACCGGGCGACGTATACTTAATTCGGAGATGTTCATTGATTTATGATTTCTGATTTCTGAATTATGATTTCTGAGTTATGGATTGAAGATTTCTGATTTTTGAATTCTGATTTCTGATTTCTGATTTCTGAATGTTTGCTGGATTCTGCTGACTTATAAATCATAAATTATTTGGCTTTATAAATCATAAATCAGAATTCATAAATCAGAAATTCTCATTCTTCAATATTGTCGAGTGTTACGGCGAGTCCGGTACGGAGTTGCAATGTTCCTGAAGTAATGATTGTGTCTCCTACGTGCAATCCTCTAATCACTTGCACTTCAGATGCGGTGCGGATACCGGTAATGATATCCACCGGTTCGGCCTTTCCTGATTTATACAGATAGACTTTATCTTTACCCATTTCCGGCACAATTGCTTCCGTTGGGATGGCTATTGCATTAGGTATTTCATCCTTTTTCAACAGTACACTGGCATAACGGCCGGGAAGTAGGGTGCGATTGACATTCGGGTATAATGCACGGGCGGTAAATTGATGCAGATTCGGATCGATGGCAGATTCTACAGCGTATACCTGTGCGCCGAAAGCATCCAATGTTCCTTCAACGCTGAAATTGAGATTGGTACCCTTTTTGATTTGCTTGGCATAACGTTCCGGAACAGAAAATTCAACCTTCAGTGGAGCGATTTTTGTCAGCTTGGCAACGACTGTGGTCGGAGACGCATACGTACCGATACTGACTTGGCGAAGTCCGATCACTCCGTCAAACGGAGCACGTAGCTCTGTCAGTTCAATATTAGCTTTGATAATCTCTATATCGGCATTCAGGGTTGCTAAATCCGTTTTCACCTGTTCGTAGGCTTCTTTACTGACAGCATCCCGTTTCAATAAAGCATCCTGGCGGAATACACGGTCTTCTGCCAGTTTCAATTGCGAAATCAACCTTTGCAATTGTGCCTGCAACTGCCTGTCATTCACTTTGGCTAGTAATTGGCCTTTCTTTACGGCTGTTCCTTCTTCAAAGTTGATTTCTACAATCTTTCCCGATGTTTCGAAAGATAAATCCACTTCTTCATCGGGTAGAAGTACACCAGTAGTGGTGAACTCATCTGTCAGAGATTGTGGTTTTATGACCTTGGCATTTACATTTAAAACTTGTTTCCCTCTTTTTTTATTACTGCCCATCACTTTGTCGGCGGCTGCTAGTTCGTCGTTTTTTTTCGGTAATTGTGAGTAGATTCCTCCACCGATAATCCCGGCACCAACAAGAATAATGATGCCCCATTTAGTCTTCTTATTCATGGTTTAGTATTGTATATGGCAATTATATTGTACATCTTCAAAAATTAGACTTCCCCTGATGGGAAAGGTTTAAAGAAAGGAAGAGTAAAAAAGAGTTAATCAGTAAGCAGCCCGATATTTTCCTTCCTCTTTATCTTCCAACATATTCAGATAAGAGGTATAACGGGATTCGCTGATGAGGTGCTCTTCCACTGCTTTGCGTACGGCACATCCCGGTTCATGACGATGTGTACAGTTGCCATATTTGCAGTCGGCGGAGGTTTTGAATATTTCGGGAAAATAATGTCCGATCTCTTCTTCTTCCATATCGAATGTGCCGAAGCCCTTGATACCCGGAGTATCGATGATATAGCCATCTCCTTCCACAGGGAACATTTCGGAGAAAGTAGTAGTATGCATTCCTTTGTTGTGGTAGGAAGAAATTTCGCCGGTCTTGGCTTCTATGCCCGGCAGTATGGAATTGATAAGAGTCGATTTGCCGACTCCCGAATGTCCGGAAAATAAAGTAATCTTGCCTTCCAGTGCTTTTTTGATTTCAGCCACTCCAGTGCCGTTCTTTGCGGAAACTTTGAAGCAAGGGTAGCCGATTTGTGTGTATAAGTTGATAAGTGCGTCCAGATAGCGGAGCTCATCTTCGTCGTAAGCATCTACCTTATTAAATACCAGTTTGACAGGGACGCGATAGGCCTCTGCGGATGCAAGAAAGCGATCAATAAAAATAGTGGAAGTTTCCGGATAATTGATGGTTACCACCAGCATACACTGGTCGAGATTGGCAGCAAGGATATGAGATTGTTTGGAAAGATTGGATGAACGGCGGATGATGTAGTTCTTTCTATCTTCTATTTCACTGATAAAAGCAGTGCCTTCCTGATTAAGTATAATCTGAACACGATCGCCCACTGCTACAGGATTAGTACTGCGAATCCCTTTCAACCGGAAATTCCCTTTGATTTTACATTCAATAGATTGTCCGTCATCGGTTTTCACCTGATACCAACTACCCGTGTTTTTGATTACTAATCCTTTCATATAAATTATAAATTAAAAATGAAGAATGAAGAATTCAGGCTGTGTTTCAACTGAATAATACAGCATTATAATTCCTCATTCTTCATTCTTAATTCTTCATTCTTCATTATTTTTTAGACGGTCATAATTTCTTTATCCTTTTCAGCCAGCATATCATCGATTTGTTTGATATACTTATCATGAATTTTTTGCAGTTTGGCTTCCGCATTCTTCTGCTCGTCTTCTGCCAATCCGTCTTTTACGGCCTTTTTCAGTGCGTCGATGCCGTCACGACGCGCGTTGCGTACGCTTACTTTAGCCGTTTCGCCTTCTCCTTTACACTGTTTTGCCAGTTGTTTACGGCGTTCTTCCGTCAGGGGAGGGATACCGATACGGATCATTTCTCCATTGTTTTCGGGCATGATACCGAGGTCAGAGTCGATAATTGCTTTTTCGATGACACGGAACATGCTTTTATCCCAAGGCTTGATCACGATACTGCGGGCGTCCGGAGTAGTAATTGCTGCTACATTGCTGATAGGTACCATACTTCCGTAAGAATCTACGCGGATACCATCTAATAAGCGTGCACTCGCTTTTCCGGCGCGGATATGTGCCAGTGCTTCTTCCAGATACATGATGGCCATATCCATCTTTTCTTGTGCATTGTCAAGGCAAGTCTTTACGTCTACCATATTTTTTGAGATTTAAAATTGCATTTTGATTGATTAAGTAGCAAAAGTATATTATTTTTTGTTCATCTGCAACAGCATACCCATCTTTTTTATGAGTGACTTGCCAATGATAATCAGGGTAACGGCGGTGATAATCATTAAAATACCCATCATTAAGCGGGGAGTCAGTTTTTCGTGAAACAGGAGAACACCGAAGAATAAAGCTGTCACTGGTTCCAGAGCACCCAATATTGCTGTTGGTGTAGAGCCTATATAATGGATGGCCAGTGCGGTACAGACCAGTGATACGGCAGTTGGCAGGATGGCGAGTGATAATACATCGGCCCAGAGCCAGGCAGACGGTATTACTTGCAGTTCCGTACAAAAATTTAAACGGACGATATAAACCGATAGTCCGAACAAA